>UMHM01014188.1_pt1 | contig 31737 bp, 30 predicted proteins | sample 1965501 | NCBI WGS metagenome assembly UMHM01 (sample SAMEA4836095, study PRJEB28245) | human gut metagenome | biome: gut microbiome; material: fecal sample | place: Denmark | collected 2008
CGGATCGCTGTCTCTCGCGGACAGCTAGGTTAGATTACCACATCTTTCCAGGGTTGTCAACGCTTTTCTACTCTATTTTTCCATGTTTGATGGCAGCTCAAAATCCATAACTTCACCTTATGTCAAAATTCAGTTCGCCCTTCCGTTTTGCACAAGTGCCCATTCCGTTTTTCGCCGCATCTTGTGGATTCTCCCTATTTACTTTCGCCCCGCAAAGTAGTAAAGTATTCGCAACAAAGTTCAACAGCGATGATGGACATCCAGTAAGACACTGTGATCATCTTCTTCAGAGAGCGGCCGGTGGTGCAAGGCCGCGGAGATACAGCGTCCCAATTACCGTCCTGAGCCGCGCCCCGAAGCTCCTGATGAGTGGTAGGCGGCGCCGGGTGCGCCCGATATCGCGCTGCGGATATGATTGTATCCTATGAGGCCGCGCAAGCGGTAAACTGAGGTGGTACCACGGGTTTGACTCGTCCTCTGTGTCCTTTTGGGACATGGAGGACGTTTTTTTATTGCGATCAACGCGAAGGAGCGAGAAATATGATGACATTTACCGGCATGAAACGATACCCGCGGCGGCGGGATCATCAAGAAACACAGAGAAGCACCGCCGCGCTGTGACGGCCATTGCACAGCACAAATAATTTTGAATTTCAAGGAGGAGCGCATTATGCCCGCCATTACATTTTACAAGCACGAACCCATCCCCATGGAGATGCACAAGGTAAAGATCGTCCAGCAGCTTCAACTGCTGCCCACGGAGCAGCGGCTGCAGCGGATGCAGGCCGCCGGGTTCAACACCTTCCAGCTTCACAACAAGGATATCTTTCTGGATATGCTGACGGACTCCGGCGTCAACGCCATGTCCGACCGGCAGCAGGCCGCCATGCTGATGGCCGACGACGCCTACGCCGGATCGGAGACCTTCTACAAGATGCAGGCCAAGCTGCAGGAGCTGTTCGGCATCGAGCACTGCCTGCCCGCCCACCAGGGCCGCGCCTGCGAGAATATCCTGGCCACCCGGTTCGTCAAGCCCGGCAACTGCGTCATCATGAACTACCACTTCACCACCGCCAAGGCCCACATCACCCGTCTGGGCGGCCGCGTGGAGGAGCTGGTGAAGAAGGAGGGTCTGGAGAGCCACAGCGACCTGCCCTTCAAGGGCGACATTGATCTGGACGCGCTGGCCGCCTGCATCCAGCGTGAAACGCCGGAGAACATCCCCTTCGTCCGGCTGGAGGCCGGCACCAACCTGATCGGCGGCCAGCCCATCTCCTACGCCAACATGAAGGCCGCCACCGCCATCTGTCACCGCCACAGCCTGCTGACGGTGCTGGACGCCTCCCTTCTGCAGGACAACCTGTACTTCATCAAGACCCGCGAGAATGGGATGCAGGACAAGTCCATCCGTGAGATCACCCGCATGATCGCGGACCTGTTCGACATCATCTACTTCTCCGCCCGGAAGTTCGGCTTCGCCCGGGGCGGCGCCATCCTGGTGCGGGACGAGGAGCTGTTCCACTCCATGGAGGATCTGATCCCCATGTTTGAGGGGTTCCTCACCTACGGCGGCATGTCCGTGAAGGAGATGGAGGCCATGACGGTGGGCTTTGAGGAGACCATGGACATGGACGTGATCTCCCAGGGGCCCCAGTTCATCGACTACTGCGTGAAGCGGCTGGACGAGTACGGCGTGCCGGTGATCACCCCCGGCGGCGGTCTGGGCGCCCACATCGACGTGAAGGAATTCCTGCCCCATGTGCCCCAGAGCCAGTACTCCGCCTGCGCCCTGTCCTGCGCGCTGTACATCTGCGGCGGCATCCGGGGCATGGAGCGGGGCACCCTGTCCGAGGAGCGGGAGCCGGACGGCACCGAGCGCATCGCCAGCATGGAGCTGCTGCGCCTGGCCTTCCCCCGCCGGGTATTCACCCTGTCCCAGACGGAGTACGTCATCGACCGGGTCAAGTGGCTGTTTGACCACCGGGATCTGGTGGGCGGCCTGCGGTTCGTCCACGAGCCCGCCACCCTGCGGTTCTTCACCGGCGTACTGAAGCCCATCGGCGATTGGCCGGAGAAGCTGGCCGCGGCGTACAGAGCCGATTTTGGGGATGAACAATGATAAAAAAAGGATGCAAGCTCTCGCTTGCATCCTTTTTTTATACAATATCATACAGCGCCCGCAGGTCGTCGATCTCGTAGTCGACGCGGAGATCGGCAGGACGCGGGGTGTGCTTGGGGTTGTACCAGCAGCAGGGCAGGCCGTAGTTGTTGGCGCCCCGGATGTCGCTGGAGATGCTGTCGCCGATCACCAGGCAGTTGTCCTTTGTGATGCCGTCGATGTGGGCGAACACATAGTCAAAATACGCCGTGGAGGGCTTGGCCGCGCCCGCCTCCTCGCTGATGAAGGCGGCGGTGATGTCGGGGACGATGGGGCTTTTCGCCAGACGGCCACGCTGGACGGAGGCCACCGCGTTGGTGACCAGATACAGCTTGTGGCTGCGGGCAAGGGTATGGCACACCTCCTCGGCGTAGGGCAGCATGAAAGCGCACTGGCCCAGGGTGGCGAGGTGCAGGGCGTTGCAGCCCTCTGCGTCCCGGTCAAGGCCCATGGCCGCCAGGAAGTTGCGGAAACGCTGCACCACAATGAACTCCTTGGTATATTCGCCCCGGTCAAAGGCGGCCCACATCTCGTTATTGCAGCGCTCGTAGAGCGCAAACGTCTCGTCGCTGTCGGGGATATCGAACTGGCGGCAGACGGCGTGGAATGCCTCCTGATTGGCCCGGTCGAAGTTGAACAGGGTATTATCCGCGTCGAATAGTAAGTAGGGGTATTTCATATATGTATGTCCTTACACAAACAATGCGTTCTCCGCCGGGCGGGCGTAGACCTCCTCCAGCTCGCTCTTGTGGTAGAGATAGCCGGGATCGTCGTAGTATTTGGCCCCGGTGGGACAGCCCTTGACGCAGGCGCAGCACTTGATGCATATGCCGGGCACCTGGGACGGGTCGTGGGGGTCGATGCTGCCCATAGGACAGTGGGCGGCGCACCAGCCGCAATTCCCGCACCTGGTCATGTCCGTTTTGGGCTTCACCTTCAGGATATTGATGGGGTTCCCGTGGCGGTCACGGGGCGTATAGTAGGGCCGGATGGGGTCGCAGCCGCCCACGGTGACGGGAGTGGTGTCCCCTGCCGCCAGCTTGGCGGCGATACGGTCGGCGAAACCGTCCATCTCCGCCATGTCGGCATCGTTGGGACGGCCCGCGCCCAGCGTGCGGGAGAAGCTGTGCTCTCCCACAAAGGCCGCGCCCGCCACGCAGGCAAAGCCATCGGCTGCCAGCAGCTTCGATAGCTCCATCAGGGCATCGTCATAGTTCCGGTTGCCGAACAGCACCACCGGAACGGCCAAAGCCCCCTCACCGCGCACCATATCCCGCAGATAGGGCATCAGCAGATTGGGCACGCGGCCCGCGTAGGTGGGACAGCCCACCACCGCCAGATCGCCCGCCGGGATGGTCAGCACCCTCTTCCGCACCTCCGGCAGGGTATAGCTGTACTCGGCGTACCGTGCGCCCAGCCTGTCCGCCAGACGGCGGGCAATGCGGCGGACGGTCTTTTCCGTGGTGCCGGTGCCGCTGAAATACACGGCGTGAACGGCGGCAATGGACATGGTGACCCCTCCTTCTTTCACACAGGCCGTCAGACCCGAAAGTCCTCCGGCGACAGCTTGGACGTATTCAACTCCGCGGGCCGGGGCGGCACGCGGCGCAGGGGATCGTAGCGGAAGGCGGGGCAGCTCTCCGTATCCTCCACCACGCCCCGCTTGACGCAGGCTATATGCTCCGCGTCAATGCGGCTGCCCCGGGCACAGTAGGCGCAGCGGGGCTCGATATTCTTCCGGAACAGCTTCATGGTTCCCTCCCTCTCTCTTGCCGGTCTTACAGGCTGTACAGTCTGATCTGGCCGTCCTCGGCGGTGGCCTTCAGCTGGGTGACAGGATGCTCGAAGGCGTCGATGATCAGGTTGGCCATGGGGTCCTCCAGCTCCTTCTGAATGCAGCGGCGCAGGTTCCGGGCACCGTAGGCGGCGGAATAGGACTTCTTCACCAGCACGTCCACCACGCCGTCGTCGTACATGAAGCCAAAGCCCTTGTCGGCCAGGGAGGTCTTCAGTTCGTCCAGCATGATGCGGGCGATATCCCGGAAGTTCTCCTCGGTGAGCTGGTGGAAATAGATGACCTCGTCCACGCGGTTGATGAACTCCGGCCGCAGGAAGTCCCGCAGGGCCTTCATGACCCGCTCCTTGCCCTGATCACCGGCGGACTTATCAAAGCCCACCGAACCGGCGGCCTTGTCGGAGCCGGCGTTGGAGGTCATGACGATGACCGTATTCTCGAAATTCACCTTGCGGCCATGGGCGTCGGTGATCTGGCCGTCGTCCAGAATTTGCAGCAGCACGTTCAGCACGTCGGGATGGGCCTTCTCGATCTCGTCGAACAGCACCACGGAATAGGGCTTGCGGCGGATCTTCTCCGTCAGCTGGCCCGCCTCGTCATAGCCCACATAGCCGGGAGGGCTGCCCACGATGCGGGACACGGAGTGCTTCTCCATAAACTCGGACATATCCAGCCGGATCAGGCTCTCCGGCGCGTTAAAGAGGTCGTCGGCCAGCTGCTTCACCAGCTCGGTCTTGCCCACGCCGGTGCTGCCCACAAAGATGAAGCTGACGGGCTTGTGCTTGGGGCTGATGCCCACCCGGTTGCGGCGGATGGCGGCGGCCACGGCGGCCACGGCCTCGTCCTGGCCCACGATGTGCTTCTTCAGGCGGCTCTCCAACTGGCTCAGCCGCTGGAATTCCTCCTCCTTGATCTTGCTGGCGGGGATCTTCGTCCACATCTCGATGACGCGGGCGATGTTGTCCATGGTCAGGGTGGGCGTACCCTTTGCCTTGATGGCCTCCAGCTCCTGCTGCAATCTGATCTGCTCGCTGCGCAGCTGGGCGATGCGGGCATAGCGCTGATCCATCTGCTCCGGGGTCTGCTCCTCCTCCGGCGTCTCCGAGGACAGGGTCTCCTGCTCGGTGGCGATGGCGGCAAGCTGCTGCTCCAGCTCCATGCGGCGGTTGATGTCCGCGTCGTGAAGGTTCATGTCGGAGCAGGCCTCGTCGATGAGATCGATGGCCTTGTCGGGCAGATACCGGTCGGTGATATACCGCTCGGACAACTGCACCGCCTGGCGCAGCACGCCGTCGGGGATGGACACGCCGTGGAACTGCTCATAGTAGTGGGCGATGCCACGGAGAATTTTCAGCGTGTCCTCAACATTGGGCTCGTTGACGGTCACCGGCTGGAAGCGGCGCTCCAGGGCGGTGTCCTTTTCGATGTGCTTGCGGTACTCGTTGAAGGTGGTGGCGCCGATCACCTGGATCTCGCCGCGGCTGAGAGCGGGCTTCAGGATATTGGCGGCGTTCATGCTGCCCTCGGCGTCGCCCGCGCCCACGATGTTGTGTACCTCGTCGATGACCAGGATGATGTTCCCAGCCTTGCGGATCTCCTCGATCAGGCCCTTCATGCGGCTCTCGAACTGGCCGCGGAACTGGGTGCCCGCCACCAGGGCCGTCAGGTCAAGGAGATAGACCTCCTTATTGCGCAGCTTGAAGGGCACCTCCCCGGCGGCGATGCGTTGGGCCAGTCCCTCGGCAATGGCGGTCTTGCCCACGCCGGGCTCACCGATGAGGCAGGGGTTGTTCTTCTGGCGGCGGTTCAGGATCTGCACCACCCGCTCGATCTCCTGCTCACGGCCGATGACGGCGTCCAGCTTGCCCTGCCGGGCCCGCTGGCTGAGGTTGATGCAGTAGTTGTCCAGGAACTTCCGCTTTTTCTCCGTCTTGCGGCCGCCGCCGTTGTTGGGGGCGGCGCTGCCCTCGCCGGAGGGCTGCTGGGGCTGTGCGGGGGGATTGCTGCCGTTATTGCCGAACAGCCGGTTCAGGAAGGGGAAGGTGGCGGTCTTGCCGCTCTCCTCGTCGTCCTCGTCGCCGTCCTCGGCCTCGGGCAGCTCCTCCGCGCCGCCGAAGGCCTGCATCATCTCGTTGGAGATGTTGTCCAGATCCTCCGGCGTGATGCCCATGCGCTTCATCATCTCGTCCACCTGGGGCAGACCCAGCTGGGCGGCGCACTTCAGGCACAGGCCCTCGTTGACCTGCTCGTTCTTCTCGTTGAGGCGGGAGATGAACACCACCGCCACGTTTTTCTTACATCTTGAACAAAGGGTAGGCTGCATATGGTTCCTCCAAATCAGAAACTGGCGTAAGCGTTTTGTGCCCATAGCCAATAGAATTGCGGTTTTTGGGGTGATTTTCGCGCTGATCGCAATAGGTCCGATAATCGTCCGTAGGGGCCGGCGTCCTCGACGGCCCGCCGTAAATGCGGCGCACCATCGGTAGAAATCCGTAGGGGCGACCCTCGCGGTCGCTCAACAAAGGGTATTTCGCGCTCCGGCGCGAGGTACTTTTGGCCGCTGTCCCAAAAGTACCCAAAAGGACAGCTTAAACCTGCGGTTTAAGGATCCGCTCGCGCTGTTTCCGGTGCAAATTTTCAACCGTTCACCACGCGTTCGCAGAACACGGTTGATTTCGCTGCGTATGACGCATTGGCCTTCGTTTTGCGCCGCTGCCGCTGATCGTATCAACGGCAGAATCACATGCGTTGTTCGCGGCGCACCATCGGTAGAAATCCGTAGGGGCCGATGCCCACATCGGCCCGCCGTATCACGCAGCGGGTTCTTATCACCGTCCGTAGGGGCCGGCGTCCTCGACGGCCCGCACGGTATACGACGGCATTTTCGGTAAACGACGGGGCGTCGGGGACGCCGCCCCCTACAACGATGGGGCGTACCCCTTATGTTTTTCTCCCACGCTCGCTCACCACAGCATGGCGATCAGATCCATGGGGCTGTGCTGGGCGAAATATTGCAGAAGGTGCGTCTTTTGCAGGGTGGCGGCGTCCACCAGTCCTGTCCACTGCACCACGCTGGCGGCGGCGAACATCACCAGTATGCCCAGGCACAACCCCAGGGCCGCGCCGCCCAGGCGGTTCAGAAAGCCCAGCACCGGGGCACGGGCCGCCAGCTGCAATGGGCTTGTGATCAGCCGCAGCAGCAGCGACAGAAGCAGAAACGACACCACGAACAGCACGCCGTACACCAGCGACCGCACCAGCCCGGTGACGGCGCCCTCCAGCAGGTTTTTGCCCGCCTCCACGGCGCTGTCCATGGCTCTCTTGGCGATGCCGGTGATGGCGTCAAAGTCCACCAGTCCGGCCAGCGCCTCATTGTCGGACGCGGCGGCGGCCGTGACGGCCTCCTGGCTGTGTCCGTCGGTCAGCCGGTCCAGGATACGCTCCTGCACCCGGGGCGTCACCCAATCGGTGACCGGGTCAGCCAGCAGATTGGCCACGATGCCGCTGCCCACCAGGGCCACCGCCAGGATCACCACGCTCAGCAGGCTGCTGACGAAGCCCCGGCTGCCGCCGATCACCAGGCACAGCAGCAGGATCGCCGCGATGACCACATCTAATATCAGGGAAACACTCATAAAAACTCCTTTTGCCCTTACGGCAGATACAGCGAAGCGCCGGCGGCGCCCGCCAAAACGGCGCTGCCGTCCTCACGCATCAGGACGGCCCGCGCCTCGCTGACGTCGGGCAGCGTGGCTACCTCCGTCAGGTACTTGTCATAGATGGTCAGCCGGTCGCTGAACAGCACCGCCACATAGCGGCCCGCGGTGGACATATCCAGCACCTCGCCGTCAATGTCGCAGCCGCCCAGCTCGTTGCCGTCGTTGTCCACGGTGATCAGGCTGGCAAAGCCGCCGGACTTATACCGGCTGAGAAGCAGCGCCGCCCAGTCGCCGTCGCCGGTGGCGCAGCGGCGCAGATACTGGCCGCCGTAGGAATAGCTGGAGCGCAGCGCGCCGTCGGTATCCAGCAGATAGAGCCCCTGCTCCGACACGGCGCAGAAGGACTTCTGCATGGTCTCCAGGGCGTAGACCGCGCCGCCGTTGATGGCGGTGGCGGCCACCTCCTTATCGCTGTTGGTGCGGTACAGCACCAGGAAGCTCTGGAAGCCGCCATCCTCCTGTCCCATGGTCACCGCCGCCAGCGTGCGGTCATCCCGGCCCAGGGCGGCGGTCATGACGAACCGCTGGGCGGAGAGATAGGTAAACACCGCCGTGCCGCTGCTGTCCCACACGGTGACAGCGGCCTTGGCGCCGCTTTTATTATAGGTAGCGGTCACATAGCCGTGAGGGTTGACGGTGACGGAGAGCAGCTCGCCCTCGGTCTCCTGCTGCCAGCGCAGGCCCTTGCTGTCCAGGGCGTACAGCACTGTGCCGCCGATGTCATAGGCCACGGCCACGTCGCCGCCGGACACCAGATCCGGGTGCAGGAAGCGGACGCTGTTCTGATACAGCACCTGGCTGCGCTCGTCCAGCACCCGCACCTGATTGGCGGCCACCGTCACCAGGCTGCCGTTCAGGGCGGCAAAGCGGCTGGTGGCGTCATTTTCATAGTAATAGAGCTTGGCGCAGCCGGTCTCGTCCTTTTCGGCCCGGGCATAGATGATGCTGCGGCGCAGGCCGTCAAAGCTGTTGGCGTCCCACAGCACCGCGGCGGCCACCACGCCCAGCACGATCACCACCGCCAGCGTCAGCCACAGCCATTTGCGGGGCTTTTTTCGCTGCTCCACACGGCGGGGCTGCTCCTCCTGCACGTCGCCGGGCTGGAAATCATAAATTTTTTGGGTGTCTCTTTTCATGGTCTCCCTCCCTTTCACGGTGGATGTCAGCGTTCCAGGCGTTCGTCGTCGTACCAGACGCGGGTCAGATACAGGCCGCCCGGCGGCGCCGTCGGTCCCGCCAGGGTGCGGTTGCCGCTGTCGAGAATGACGGGGATATCCTCCGGCGTCAGCTTCCCCTCGGCGGCGTACAGCACGGTGCCGGTGATGGCCCGTACCATATTATACAAAAATCCGTCGGCGCATACCTTCAGCTCCAGCAGCTCCCCGCTGCGGGTGACCCGGCAGTAGTAGATGGTGCGCACTGTGCTGCGGACATTGGTGCCCACAGAGCGGACGGCGGCGAAATCGTGGGTGCCCTCGAACATCCGGGCGGCGCGGTCCATCACCGCCTCGTCCAGCTTCTTGGGATAGAAATAGGCGCGGTTGACATAAAACGGGTTCTTGATGCGGGAGTTATAGATGCGGTAGGTGTATTCCTTCTTGACGCAGGAGCCGATGGCGTTGAAATCGTCCGCCACCTCAAAGGCGGCCTTGACGGCGATATCCTCCGGGATATGGGTATTGACGGCAAAGGGCAGGCGATCCAGCGGGATGCGGGAATCGGTGCGGAAATTGGCCACATAGTGCTCGGCGTGGACGCCGGCGTCGGTGCGGCCGCAGCCGGTGAGCTTGACGCTGTGGCCGCAGACCATGCTGAGGCCACGCTCCAGCGTCTGGGCCACGGAGACCTCCGTTTTCTGCACCTGCCAGCCGTGGTAGGCGCTGCCGTTATACATCAATGTCAGGGCGATATTGCGCATAGGTTCTCCTTCATGGGGTGGTGGGGCGGCGGCCGGCAAATGTTGTAGGGCGGGGTGACCACCCCCCGCCGCAAGGGATGCCGCGGCGTATTGGGCGGCGGCATGTAGTCATGCCGCCCTACGGAAGTCCTATCGGCAGTCGACGCGGGGGGTATCGGTGGTTGGGTGTAGGGGCGACCCTTGCGGTCGCCCGCATAGCCACGCGAATGTCGTCGCGGGCGACCGCAAGGGTCGCCCCTACGAAATTACAGGCCCAGGTGCTTCAATACGATGATGCCCACGGTGAAGACCAGGAATACCGTCAGGGCCAGGTAGTCGGCGGCCTTATAGCGCAGGACGTGGAGGGCGGTGCGGCCCTCGCCGCCGTGGTAGCAGCGGCACTCCATGGCCGTGGCCAGCTCGTCGGCACGGCGGAAGGCGCTGATGAACAGGGGCACCAGAATGGGCACCAGGGCCTTGGCCCGCTGGAAGATATTGCCGGACTCGAAGTCCGCGCCCCGGGCCTTCTGGGCGGACATGATCTTGTCCGTCTCCTCGATCAGGGTAGGGATGAAGCGCAGGGCAATGGACATCATCATGGACAGCTCGTGAATGGGCATTTTCAGCTTCTTCAGCGGAGACAGCAGATGCTCCAGGGCGTCGGTCAGGCTGATGGGGCTGGTGGTATAGGTCAGAAGGAAGGTGCCCATGATCAGCATGATGATCCGCAGCACCATGGCGATGGCGGAGCGGATGCCCTCGTAGGTGATGTGGCGCAGGAGCCACACATCCGCCACCGGCGTGCCGCCGGAGAAGAACAGGTTCATGATGGCGGTGAAGGCCACGATGATATAGACCGGCTTCAGACCGCGGGTCAGGGCCTTATAGTGTACCTTGGAAATCAGGATGCAGGTGATCAGCACCACCGCCACAATGGCGTAGGTCAGGACGCTTTTGGCGTTGAACAGGGCCACGATATACAGGATCACGCACAGCAGCTTGGTGCGGGGATCCAGCCGGTGGATCAGGGTATTGCCGGGGAAATACTGGCCCAGGGTGATGTCCTTCAGCATAGGCTGCTGCCCCCTTTCAGGGCGAGGAGCTGCGCACGCAGCGCCTCCATCGTATAGACCGCCGGGTCGATGGCCACGCCCTTTTCATGGAGGGCGTGGGCGATCTTGGTGACCTGGGGCACGTCAAGGCCGATGGACTCCAGCTCACGGGCGCGGGTGAACACCTCCGCCGGGCTGCCCTGCATGCAGACGCCGCCCTTGTCCAGCACGATGATGCGCTGGGCGTTGCGGGCGATCTCCTCCATGCTGTGGCTGACCAGCACCACGGTGCTGCGGCGCTGGGTGTGATAGCTGCGCAGAAGGGCGAGGATATCCTCGCAGCCCCGGGGGTCAAGGCCCGCGGTGGGCTCGTCCAGGATCAGCACCTCCGGCTCCATGGCCATGACGCCGGCGATGGCCACGCGGCGCTTCTGGCCGCCGGACAGGGCGAAGGGGGACTTTTCCAGCACGTCCTCGTTCAGGCCCACGGCCTGCACCGACTGGCGCACCCGGCGGTCGATCTCCGCCTCGTCCAGGCCCATGTTTTTCGGGCCGAAGGCCACGTCCTTATAGACCGTCTCCTCGAAGAGCTGGTACTCGGGATACTGGAACACCAGGCCCACATGGAAGCGCACCTGGCGGATCTTCTTGGGGTCGGCCCAGATGTTCTGTCCGTTCAGGTAGATATGCCCCTCGGTGGGCTTCAGCAGGCCGTTGAGGTGCTGGATCAAGGTGGATTTGCCGCTGCCGGTATGGCCGATGACGCCCAGGAACTCGCCCGGCAGGATATCCAGGGACATGTCCTTGACGGCGCTGCGCTGGAAGGGCGTTCCGGCACTATAGGTGTGTGTCAGGTGATCGACACGAATGATGGGTTCCAATGTTGGGTTCCTCGTTTCATCAGTAATTGTTGAAAATCCGGTGATTTTCAACAAAGGAAATCGTTCAATATTGGGCGGCGGCATGTGGTCATGCCGCCCTACGGATGGGGTATCGGTGATCAGGTGTAGGGGCCGGCGTCCTCGACGGCCCGCACGATATGCGATGGCACTTCCGGCAGGCGGCGGGGTGTGGTCACCCCGCCCTACGGGTGGTTTCAGGAAGGTGCCGCGGTTATTGCAGGGCTTTGCAGATGGCATCGGCGCAGGCGTCTACGGTCAGGGCGTCCAGGGGGACGTCCATGCCGCTCTGGCGCAGGCCGTACAGCAGCTCCACCGTATCCGGGGCGGCAAGGCCCATGGCACGGAGGGCATCCACCTGGGTAAATACCTCTGCCGGGGTGCCGTTCATCACCAGCTTGCCGTCGTTCATGACGATGAGACGGTCGGCGTCCATGGCCTCGTCCATATGGTGGGTGATGAGCACCACGGTGATGTTCCGCTCCCGATTCAACGCGCGGATGGCGGACAGCACCTCGCGCCGTCCCGCCGGGTCCAGCATGGCGGTGGCCTCGTCCAGGACGATGCACTCCGGGGCCATGGCGATGACGCCGGCGATGGCCACCCGCTGCTTCTGTCCGCCGGAGAGGAGATGGGGCGCGTGGCGGGTGAATTCCGACATGCCCACCGCCGCCAGGGCGTCGTCCACCCGCCGGCGAATTTCCTCACTGGGGACGCCCAGATTCTCCGGGGCGAAGGCCACGTCCTCCTCCACCACGTTGGCGACGATCTGGTTATCCGGGTTCTGGAACACCATGCCCACACGGCGGCGGATCTCCAGCAGCAGGGCCTCATCCTTGGTGTCCATGCCCTCTACATACACCGCGCCGCCAGAGGGCAGCAGCACGGCGTTCATATGCTTGGCCAGGGTGGATTTGCCGGAGCCGTTATGGCCCAGCACCACCACAAAGCTGCCCTTTTCAATGGACAGCGACACATCCTCCAGCGCTGTGGTGGAGGTGCTCACCCCCTCCTCCGCCGGGTAGGTGAAGGAGAGGTGTTCTGTTTGCAGCATCATTGACATAATAGCTATCGTTTCCTTATGAAAGTAATCGCGTTATTCGCTGACCCAGCGGCCCGTTGCGCCGCAGGGCAGCGCCATGCCGGACTCGGTACAGGGCAGGCCCAACTCGTCCCACATGACCTTGCCGCCGAAGCGCTGGCAGGCCAACAGGTGCAGGATATAGCCCAGCACAGAGGGCGCAAGGCCGGTGGTATAGCTGTTGATGATGACGAACAGGGGCTTGTCCGACAGCACCTGCATGCACAGCTTCACGAAGGGGTACAGGTTATCCTCCAGCTTCCAGACCTCGCCGGAGGGGCCGCGGCCATAGCTGGGGGGATCCATGATGATGGCGTCGTAGGTCTTGCCTCTACGAATTTCACGCTCGACAAACTTGGCGCAGTCGTCCACGATCCAGCGGATGGGCGCGTCGGCCAGGCCGGAGAGCTTCGCGTTCTCTTTGGCCCAGGAGACCATGCCCTTGGCCGCGTCCACATGGCAGACGCTGGCACCCGCCTTGGCGCAGGCCACGGTGGCACCGCCGGTATAGGCGAACAGATTCAGCACCCGGATGGGACGGCCCGCATGACGGATGGCGTCCATAGCGAAATCCCAGTTGGCCGCCTGCTCCGGGAACAGGCCCGTATGCTTGAAGTTCATGGGTTTGACCTGGAAGGTCAGCTCCTTATAGCGGATGGGCCAGCTCTGGGGCAGGTCGTTCTTCTCCCAATGGCCGCCGCCGGTAGAGCTGCGGCTGTAACGGGCGTTGGCCTGCCGCCACAGCTTTGAGCGCTTGTCCGCCTCCCAGATGGCCTGGGGGTCAGGCCGCACCAGGATCTGACGACCCCAACGTTCCAGTTTTTCTCCGCCGCCGCAGGAGAGCAATTCATAATCCTGCCAGCCGTCCGCGATCCACATATCCCCAAGTCCTCCATACAGATAATAAATCAGTTTATTATACAACGGCACAGGGCAACCGTCAAGGCTGGAAAGGGGCCGGGGCGGTGCCATTTTCCGCCGTTTCCGGGGATGTTACAAAAAATTTACCACTTTTTTACCGGGTGTTGCCCCCTGGGCGGCAACGGCGGCCATGGGGCGGGGGCAGGGGTGTGGAGGCCTTCTTCACATCCATCCTACATCACAAGGAGGTACTTATGGAACACAACGACACGGCACAGTCCGCCGCCGACATTCTGGCACGGCCCAGGATCGGCCCCGAGGAGCTGCGGCGGGCCAACGGCATCCTGAAGAAGTACAAGGAGGGCAAGGCCCGTCTGGAGCAGCGGATCATCGACAACGAGCAGTTCTGGAAGCTGCGGCACTGGGAGCAGATGGAGAAGGAGGGCCAGGGCGGCAACAGCGGCGATCCCCAGCCCGCCAGCGGGTGGCTGGTGAACTGCATTCTCTCCAAGCACGCCGACGCCATGGACTGCTATCCCGCCCCCACCGTGCTGCCCCGTGAGCCGGACGACCGGCTGGAGGCGCAGCGGCTGAGCCGCATCCTGCCGGTGGTGCTGAAGAAGAATCAGTTCAAGCGGACGTATTCCTCCGCGTGGTGGTACAAGCTGAAGTCCGGCTGCGCCGTGTACGGCGTGTTCTGGGACGGCACGAAGCTGGGCGGACTGGGGGACATCAGCGTGAAGCGGATGGATCTGCTGAACCTGTTCTGGGAGCCGGGGGTGACGGACATCCAGGACAGCGCCCACTTCTTCTCCACGGAGCTGGTGGACAACGAGAGACTGCTGGCGGACTATCCCCAGCTGGAGGGAAAGCTGGGACGGGGCGGCTTCACCCTGAGCCGCTATCTCTATGACGACACGGTGGACACCACCGGGAAGTCGCTGGTGGTGGACTGGTACTATCACACGGCTGTGGAGGGCCGGAGGGTATTGCAGTACTGCAAGTATGTGGGGGAAACGGTGCTGTACGCCACGGAGAACGACACGGTGCAGCCCACCGAGACACGGTTTCTGGGCACCGACGAGGAGGGCCGTCCCGTGATGGGGCAGGCACCCTGCGGCCCCAGCATGGCGCAGCGGGGCTGGTACGACCACGGGAAGTACCCCTTCGTGTTCGACGTGCTGTTTCCCGAGGAGGGCACCCCCTGCGGGTACGGGTACATCGATCTGTGCAAGAGCCCCCAGAAGCAGATCGACCTGATGAATCAGGCCATCCTGAAGAACACGCTGGCCAACGCCACGCCCCGGTTCTTCATCCGCTCCGACGGGGCGGTGAACGAGAACGAATACGCCGACTGGACGCGGCCCTTTGTCCACACCAACGGCAATCTGGGCAGCGACTCCATCGCGCCTATCCGGGCGGGCAGCCTGGACAGCGTATATGTGGCGATCCTGAACAACAAGATCGCGGAGATGAAGGAGACGGCAGGCAACCGGGACGTGGCCAACGGCGGCACCGCCGCGGGCGTGACGGCGGGCACCGCCATCGCCGCGCTGCAGGAGAGCAGCGGCAAGCTGAGCCGCAACATGATCGACGACGGCTACGAGGCCTTTGCCGACGTGGTGACGCTGTGCATCGAGCTGATCCGCCAGTTCTATGAGATGCCCCGGCAGTTCCGGCTGCTGGGCGCCATGGGCACGGAGGAGTTCGTCAGCTATGACCGCAGCGGATTGCAGCCCCGCGTGATGGACGACGGGGTGAACGTGTCCTATCGGGTGCCGGAGTTCGACCTGGAGATCGGCGCGGAGCGGGAGAGTCCCTATCGCACGGCGGAGGCCAATCAACTGGCGCTGCAGCTGTTTCAGATGGGCTTCTTCCGGGAGGATCTGGCGGATCAGGCGCTGCGGTGCCTGGAGCTGATGGACTTCAAGAACAAGGATCAGCTGGCGCGGATCATCTCCGGCGGCAGGACCCAGGCGGCGGAGATGGCCGCGATGCGGCAGCAGCTTTTGCAGTTGGCCCAGGTGGTGGACGAGGCCAAGGGCACCCATCTGGCGAAGCGCCTGGCGGCGGAGCAGGCGGACGGCGGCAGCGCCGCACCCGGCACATCCCGCGATGCGGCGGCACGGGGCGCCATGGAGCGCAGCCGCCAGCAGTCACGAGAGGTGGTGCGGCCCCGATGATCCAGATCACGCTGAAGGACAACGCCATGTGGGCCAGAGGCCACAGCGGCTACGCCCCCAAGGGGCAGGACATCCTCTGCGCCGCCGTCAGCATCCTGATGGAGGCCACCGCCGACGCGCTGGAGCGGCAGGACAAGCTGGTACTGAGCTATTTCGGCGACGGATTCTGCTCCATCATCGCGGCGGAGGACAGTGAGCTGCTGGCGGTGGCCCGAGAGGGGTTTCTCCGGCTGGCGCGGCACTATGGAGACTATGTGAAGGTGAAAGACCTTCGGACAGGGAGGGAACGCCATGGATGAGGAACAGGTAATGGAGCAGGTCACACCGGAGGCGGACTGCGCCGCGGAATTCGAGGAGCTGATCCGGGGCCGGTGCAGGCAGCCCTTTCAGCAGCGGGTGCAGAAGATCCTGGACGGCCGGCTGCGGACGCTGCGGCAGGAGAACGAGGCACTGCGCCGTCAGGCCCAGGAGCGGCAGGGGTTTGAGAACGACTGCGTGGCGCGCCTGGCCCGCGAGGCGGAGGACATCCGCCGGGTGTATGACGGCTTTGACTGGCAGAGGGAGATGCGCGACCCGGCCTTTGGCCGCCTGATCGCGGCGGGGGTGGATGGCCGCACCGCCTATGAGGTGGTGCACAGCCGGGAGATCCTGGCCCAGGCCATGCGCTACGGCGCGAAGCGGGCGGCGGAGCAGTGCAGCCGTGCCGTCGCCAGCGGCGGACGGCGCGTGGCGGAGAACGGCGGCCGCGGCAGCAGCGCCGTGACCCGCGCCGATCCCAGGGCGCTGACACCCGGTGAGCTGGCGGAGATCCGGAGACGGGTACAGCGGGGGGAGAAGATCCGGTTTTGAGGGGTGTTTCGCCCTCCGGGGCGAAAACGGCCTCCGGCGGGCAATACGGCAGGCGGGGTAGACCCCCGCCCCTACGACAGGGGCGCGGCAGGATTCCGCAGGAGCCGATGCACCACCGTGCGGCGGGGTGAGGTCACCCCGCCCTACGGAGCGGTACGATGACATTTCGTAGGGGCCGATGCCCTCATCGGCCCGCCGTACAACGATCCATTCCCCACCGTTGATGCGCATGAGCGGCAGCGGCGCAGGAAGAAAGTCAATGCGTCATCCGTAACGATAACGACCATGTCCCGCGAACGCGTGGCAAATGGTGGCAAATTGCGGGAAAAGCATAGCGTGCGCGGATTCTTAAACCGCAGGTTTAAGTGGCGTTTTTGGTTACTTTTGCCGCCAAGGGCAAAAGTAACTCGCCCCGGAGGGCGAAATGCCCCCTGTGCGGAACGTCGAGGACGCGGGCGACCGCGAGGATCGCCCCTACGGGAGAGTTGTCACACCCGGTGCAGCATCGGGTGTGGATTTGACATAGATGCCCGGGGTGCCCGGGCGGGGTCGCGGGCTACCGCGGACAGCAAGCTTCTTTCGGGCGCAGCGCGCTCCCGACGCCGGGGAGCATGGGACATCCGACATACTAATTTTATAAAGGAGAAATCACTATGGCATTTGCACATACCTTTGATCTGCAGCGCTTTGCGGACAGCAATGTACAGACCACCGGCACCCAGAGTCTCAGCGCCGAGATGAAGACCTATTACGGCATGGAGCTGCTGGAGAACGCCAAGCCCGCGCTGGTGCACAACCAGTTCGCCGCCACCAAGCCCCTGCCTGTGGGCGGCGGCAAGACCGTGGAATGGCGCAAGTTCGGCTCCTTCGACAAGGCGCTGACGCCCCTGACCGAGGGCGTGACCCCCGACGGCAGCGGCATCACCGTCAGCTACATCACCAAGGAGCTGAGCCAGTACGGCGACTACACCACCGTGTCCGACATGCTGGATCTGACCGCTATCGACGACGTGGTGCTGGAGATCACCGACCGTCACGGCGCCAACATGGGTCTGACCCTGGACACCGTGACCCGCAATGAGATCCAGCAGGGCACCCACGTCATCTACGCCCCCGGCAAGGACACCGACGGCAAGAAGGTGGAGAATCTGCACCGCTACGGGCTGGACAAGACCTGCGTCATGACCGCGGAGCTGGTGGCCCGCGCCGCCACGGAGCTGAAGAAGATGAACGCCCCCACCTTTGACGGCAAGTACGTCTGCATCATCCATCCCAGCGTAGCCTTCGACCTGCGCAACGACCCCGACTGGGTGGCCGCCCATCAGTACGCCGCCGCCACAGAGCTGTTCTCCGGCGAGATCGGTGAGCTGCACGGCGTGCGCTTCGTGGAGACCACCGAGGCCAAGATCTTCCGCGGCGACGATCTGGCCAGCAGCAGCCGCACGCTGACCGCCAGCGCCGCCGCCAACGGCTCCACTACCGTCAGCTTTGACGGCGGCACCGTGGCCGCCGGGGCACTGGTGGGCCGCTATGTGCTGTGCGGCGGCAAGCGGGCGAAGGTCACGGCCAACACCGCCAGCCAGCTGACGCTGGACAGCGCCGTCACCCTGGCGGACAACGGCGTCATCTATCCCGGCGAGGGCGGCAAGGATGGTCTGGCCGTGTACGGCTGCCTGTTCGTGGGCAAGGGCGCTTACGGCGTCGTGGATCTCAGCGAGGGCACCGAGGTCATCGTGAAGCCCCGCGGCTCCTCCGGCACCGCCGATCCCTTGGATCAGCGCTCCAGCGTGGGCTGGAAGGGCATCCACGCCGCCGCCATCCTGTACGACGAGTACATCGTCCGCGTGGAGTGCGGCAGCAGCTATTCCGGCGAGGATAAGGCCAACTGAGCTGGCATGAAATCTTCGATTTCATTGCCAAAAGGCTTGCGGCCGACTGCGCGCGTCCTTCGGACACACTGGCGGCCGAGAAGAATTTTTCTGACGCACATGTCGTCAGAAAAATGATTTGATTTTTTCGCGGCGTCCGCGCCGCGAACTCTGCGAGGCTTTTGGATACTCGCATTATCAAAAAGGAGGAACGTGATATGGCAAAGAAGCAGGACAGGGCTGCGGAGACGGTCAGCGTGACCATCCCCAGAGGCCGCAAGCAGGAGGAGAACTTCGTCATCGTCTCCGTCAACGGCCGGAGCTTCAAGATCATGAAGGGCGTGCAGGTGGAGGTGCCCGACTATGTGGCGGAGGTACTGGTGAACAGCCGCATGATGGCGGAGGAGGCCCGCCGCTATGTGGACAGAATGGCCGACTGAGGAGGCGGCAGCCATGGCGAACATCACAGCAAAGCAGGTGCTGGAGCAGGTGGACGCGCTGGTGCCCAACCAGTACACCAGGGCGGAGAAGCTGCGGTGGCTGGCGCAGGCGGAGGGCTTCGTGCTGCGGGAGATCTGCCGGGTGACGGGGCCGCTGGCGGCGCTGGAGGAGGATGCGGCGCTGGCGGTGGAGGCACCCTATGACGAGCTGTACCGCCACTATGTGGAGGCGCAGATCCACTACTGCAACGGCGAGATGGCCCGCTATAACAGCGCGGCAGCCAACTGGAACAACGGCCTGCTGACCTATCGGGACTATGTATGCCGCACCACCGCGCCCACACAAAACGTCAGGGCTCTGAAATTATGCTAGCGCGGCGGGGCGGGAGAGTATTCTCTCCCGCCCCCGTGTAAGGAAGGAGGAACGGCATGTTTCTATCACAATGCAAGGCCCCGGCGCAGCAGCGCGTGACGGTCAGCAAATTTCTGGGCTATGACGCGCGGCCCAGGACACCACTGGGGGCTTTCGCCCGGATGGAGAACCTGACGGGGGACGGCTATCCCACGCTGTCGGTGCGAGGCAAGCGCAAGACCGTGATGGCGCTGGACAAGCCCAACGGCCTTTGCGCCAAGGACTGCCTGATCTGGGTGGACGGCGGCACGCTGTACATCAACGGGGCGGCCATCGACCTGACGCTGACGGACGGGGAAAAGCAGCTGGTATCCATGGGGGCGTATCTGCTGATCTGGCCCGATAAGAAGTACGTCAACACCCAGGATCTCAGCGACAAGGGCAGTCTGGAAAACACCAGCCAGACCACCGGCACCGTCACCTTTGCCCTGTGCCGCAGCGACGGCACGGAATATGAGGACTATACCGCCGGGGCAGCGGCACCTACCGGCGCCGAGAGCGGCGATCTGTGGCTGGACACCGGCAGCGGCGCGGCGCTGATGCGCTATGACGGCGTCATGTGGCAGGCGGTGGACGACGCGGCCATGAAAATCAGCGCCGCGGGCATCGGGCTGGGCTTTTCCGCCGGGGACGGCGTGACGGTCTCCGGCTGCACCGGGGCGGCGGTGGACGGCACCTGGACGCTGCTGCAATGCGGTGACGACGCCATCGTCATCGGCGCCGTGGCCGCCATTGAGGGGGAGCAGACCACCGCCGTGACGGTGCGGCGCTATGTGCCGGACATGGACTTCGTGGTGGAGTGCGGCAACCGGCTGTGGGGCTGCAAGTACGGCATCGTGGACGGGCAGGCCGTCAACGCCGTGTACGGCAGCGCCCTGGGCGACTTCCGCAACTGGAACACCTTTGCAGGGCTGTCCACCGACAGCTATGCCGCCGACCGGGGCAGCGACGGCGTGTTCACCGGCGCGACGGCTTATCTGGGGACGGTGCTGTTCTTCAAGGAGCACAGCATGGAGCGGCTGTACATCAGCGCCGCAGGCGCGCACCAGATCACGTCGCTGCAGTGCCCCGGCGTGAAGCAGGGCAGCAGCCGCTCCCTGGCGGTGGCGGACGGCGTGCTGTATTTCCACGGCAGCGGCGGCGTGTACGCCTTTGACGGCAGCATGCCCCGGCTGGTATCCGCCTGCTTCGGCGACGAGCGGTACGAAAGCGCCGTGGGCGGCGCGGCGGAGGGCCGCTACTGGCTGTCGGCCCGGCGAAGCGGCGGGGATCACCTCTTCGTCTATGACACGGCGCGGGGCCTGTGGCACCGGCAGGACGGGCTGCGGATGAAGCAGTTCGCCGTGTCCGGCGGCGTGCTGTACGGTCTGACGGCGGACGGCGTCACGGCGCTGCAGGGCGCGTCTGACGGCGACGAGGCGGCGCCTGACTGGTACGCCGAGACGGGCGAGCTGGGGCTGGACACGCCGGAGCAGAAGTTTTTGCAGCGTTTGGAGCTGCGGCTCTCGCCGGACAGCGGCGCATGGGTGAAGGCCCACGTCAGCTATGACGAGGGGCGCACCTGGCACTATGCCGGGAGCCTGCAGGGAGACGGACGCCGCCTGCGGGCAGGACTGCTGGCGGTGCGGCCGGTGCGCTGTCCCCAGCTCCGGCTGCGGCTCACCGGTCACGGCGGCTGCCGCATTTACAGCATCAGCGCCGTGTATGAGAGAGGAAGTGATCTGCCGTGAGCGATTTTCCCATGCCGCCCTATCCCAACGGGTCGGTACAGCAGCAGTTGACACAGCAGTACTCCTATCTCTTTCAGATGGCCCAGCAGCTCAATATGGCCCTGGCCGCCCTGGAGAGCGGCGGCGCATCCGCCGGAGGCGGACAGTGGAAGCGGGCCGGAGCCGCCGCCAGCGCCTCCGCCGCCGATGCCGCGTCGGAGAACAACGAGCAGTTCCAGAACCTGCGGGCCATGATCATCAAGACGGCAAAGCAGGTGACGCGGAATATGGAGCAGCTGGAGGTACGGCTGGGGGAGGAATATGTGGCCGCCTCCCAGTTCGGCACCTATGTGCAGCGGCTGAGCGCCTATCTGGAGGCCAATCCGGCGGCGCTGACGCAGTATTACAGCTTCTGCAGCGATCTGGCCGCCAATGTGGCGGCGGTGGACGCCGCCTTTTCCAGCTACCGGCTGGACACGGAGGGCTATATCCGCACGGGCATCGTGTACTATGACGGGCCCGCCCCGGTCTATGGCGTGGCGGTGGGCCAGAATCTGACCACCACGGAGACCGACGGCAAAAAGGTGGTGGATCAGAACAACTTCCGGGCGGTGTTCACCGCCCAGAAGCTGAGCTTCTGGCAGGACAGCACGGAGATCGCCTATGTGTCCAACAACCGGCTGTATATCACCAACATCACGGTGCTGGACAGCATCGGCATCGGCTCGTGGCGCATGGACAGCGGCAGCGGGCTGACATTCAAATGGATTGGAGGGTAAGCTATGGCGTATACGGAAAAGGACTTCAACCTGAGTTGGGGCGACATCACCATCGGTCAGGCCAACACCCTGGTGGTGACGCGGCCCTCGGCCCAGTACAGTTTCCGCTTTCACTATGACTTTCAGGGCGTCAGCGCCGATGTGACGGCGGCGGAGCTGGAGACCGTCTCCCAGGACAACACCAGGGTGGTCTATCGCTGGACGCCGGAGGAGAGCCTGTCCCTGGCCATCCCCGACAGCGTGTCCGGCAGCGGCACGCTGACCATGACGGTGGCGTTTACCAGCGGCATCCCCCAGCTCAGCAACCCCAGCTACTGCACCAAGGACTACGCCTTTACCGCCTATGTGCCGGACAGCATGCGGCCCAGCGCCGCGCTGACGGTGACGCTGGTGAACGACAACGCGCTGCTGGAGCAGTGGGGGCTGTGGGTGCGGGGCATGAGCTGCCTGCAGTACGCGGTGGAGGCCAGCGCCGTGGGCGGCGCGTCGCTGGCGGGGTGCCGGTTCACCTTTGCCGGGCAGAGCGTATCGGGTTTTTCCGGCGTCACGGCGCCCATCGGCATGGCGGGCACCCTGACGCCCACCGCCGTGGTCACCGATTCCCGGGGCCGCACCACCACCGTCACCGCGCCGGCAGTGTCGGTATTCGACTATCAGATGCCGTCGCTGCGGACATCGGCGGCCTTCCGGTGCAATGCCGCCGGGGTGGAGGACAGCGGCGGGCCCTGTCTGCGGGTGAAGGCGTCCGGCAGCTGCTGGCCGCTGGACGGCCGGAACACCGTGACGCTGCGGGCCCGGTACCGTCCGGTGGGCGGCGTCTACGGCGGCTACACCACGCTGGTGAGCGGCGTGACCGCCCAGATCGCCGAGGCGCTGGACAAGGACACCACCTATGAGGTGGAGCTGTCCGCCGTGGACACGGTGGGCAGCGTCAGGGCCGTCAGCTACACCTCCTCCAACGCGGCGGTGGCCTTCCATCTCCGGGCCGGAGGCGTGGGCGCGGCCTTCGGCAAGCTGGCGGACAGCCCCACGCTGCAGTGCGCGTGGGACGCGGGGTTCGACGGCGACGTGACCGTGGCGGGCAAGGTGGCGGCAGGCAGCCTGACGGTGGGCGGCAGGACGCTTCTCGACCTGCTGTACCCGGTGGGAGCGCTGTATCTCTCCACCGCCGCTGCCGACCCCGGCACGGTGCTGGGCGGCACATGGCAGCGGATCCAGAATCGCTTCCTGCTGGCGGCGGGTGAGAGCTACGCCGCCGGGACCACCGGCGGACAGGCGCAGCGCACGCTGACCGCCCAGCAGCTGCCGCCCCACGCCCACCACATCACCGGTCACACCGGGGCAGAGTCCATCAGCCACGACCACGGCATCCCCAACATCGCCCAGGGCGGCAGCGGCTCCGGCGCCTATGCCGAGAGCTGGGGCGGCGGCTCCGGCAGCCGTGAGCTGCGCACCGACGCCATCTCCATCAGCCACAACCACACGCTGGACGTGGACACCCAGTCCAGCGGCGGCGGCGAGGCGGTGGACATGATGCCGCCCTATCTGGCGGTATATGTGTGGCAGCGCCTGAGCTGAACACCACTTTCATCACATTTGAAAAGGAGACGATCATATGGCATCTACTTACCGCCAGGTGGGCTACGGCTCCACCGGCAGCGCCGTCAGCAAGCTGCAGACCGTGCTGAACGAGCACGGCTACGGTCTGGCCGTGGACGGCATCTTCGGCGCGAAAACGCAGGCCGCCGTGCGGGACTATCAGAAGAAGAACGGCCTGAAGCTGGACGGCATCGCAGGCAAGGAGACCTGGGGCAGCCTGCTGGCCGGGCAGACCGCCTACGCCCCCGCCTCCACCTCTTCCGGCGGCTCCTCCAATCTCCCCCTGGACAAGGTATCCGACGGCACCGCCGCGGCGCTGAAGGAGCTGGAGAAGGGCTATACCCCCTCCGGCGATGTGGACGCGGCCCGCAGTTTACTGGACAGTCTTTCGGCGCTGCGGCCCAAGGACTATGCATCCAGCTTTGCCTCCCAGCTGGAGGCGCTGTATCAGGAGATCAGCGCCCGGCCCGGCTTTTCCTACGATCCGGCGGCGGACAGCGCCTATCAGTCCTATGCCCGGCAGTACGCCAGCCAGGGCCGCGCCGCCATGGAGGACACCATGGGACAGGCCGCCCAGCTCACCGGCGGCTACGGCTCCAGCTATGCCCAATCCGCCGGACAGCAGTCCTATCAGCAGTATCTGGCGAAGCTGTCCGACGTGCTGCCCCAGCTGCAGTCCGCCGCGTACAGCCGCTATCGGGACGCAGGCGACGCGCTGCTGGAGCGCTATCAGCTTCTGCAGGGCCAGCAGGAGGCGGAGTACGACCGCTGGCAGGACGAGGTGGCCGCGTGGCAGAAGGAGGTGGCCCAGGCCCAGAGCGGCTATGACCAGATCAGCAGCCGCGATCTGAAGAACTATCAGATGCTGCTGAACTACTTTGCCGACAAGGCCGCCGCCGAGCAGAAGGGCATGCAGACCTCCGCCACCGTTCCCGACGCCGTGTCCAGCATCGGCAACACCGCCTCCCTCAGCTCCACGGCGGCGGACAGCCTGGAGCGGGCCATGGGGAACTATCTGAAAAGCGGCAACGTCCAGCAGGCGGACACGCTGCTGGGCCAGTACAAGAGCCGCATGACACCCGCCCAGAGGGCCCGGTTTGAGGCGCTGTTCGCCGCCTGGAATCACCCTGTCAGCTGGTAGTTCTTTCCATTCTCTCCTGTTGGTCGAGAAATTTATGGTTGCTTTTGGCGGCATTATATGGTACCATGGCTTCAAGTGCTGTGGCTTTTGCGCGGCACTGTTCCCCATGGGCCGGACGGTGAGCTTCCCGGCCATGCGAAAGGAGAAAAAATATGAAAGAATTGATTGATCGCTTTAATAGCCGCACCCTCCTCCGCTGTCTGATCCTGGCTCTGTCTCTGGTCCTGGTTCTGGCACTGGCCGGCTGCGGCGGCGACACCACCCCCGATGGGCCCGTCATTGATGATCCCGTTATCGACGAGCCCACCATTGAGGACCGCGTGGAGCCCGCTCCCGTTGTGGAGCCCGCGGGCATGGAGGAGACCTTCGCCAAGTATAAGGACGTGTACGCATGGCTGGAGGTGCCCGATTTTTCCAAGATCCTGGGCACCGATCACGAGCTGTCCTATCCCGTGGCCCAGCATCCCACGGACCGCAACTTCTATCTGAGCCGTGACCTGGACGGCAACAGCAACAAGGCCGGTACCATCTTCAGCGAGGCCGAGTGCGAGGGTAAGGTCATCAACAGCCGCGACCTGAACGATCCCGTCACCGTGCTGTACGGCCACAATCAGGCCAACCGCACCATGTTCGGCGGCCTGCAGAGCATGCTGAAGAACATGGACTTCAGCCAGCAGCATCTGGTGTATATGTATCAGAAGGATCGCCGCGTGACCTATCAGATCGTGGGCGGCGTGCAGTATGATACCAGCCACATCATCTACTATCACGACTTCAACAACGACGACGTGTTCAACAGCTTCTTCGACCAGCTGTGGAAGGAGACCGACAGCACCACCAATCTGGACAAGGACAACAAGCCCGTGGCCGGCGACAAGGTGCTGATCCTGTCGGTGTGCAAGAACGGCGATGACTATCACCGCTATCTGATCGTCTGCAAGATGATCGAGGATACCGCCGATCCCACCACCTGGCCCCTGAAGGATACCGCGGCCACCGGCACCGCCGATACGGCTGCCAAAACCAACTGACAGTGTAATAAAAGGCACCCTGTTCCGCAAGGAACAGGGTGCCTTTTATTACATCAGAGAAGAGTGAAAAGATAAAAGTGAGGAGTTGCGGTATGCCGCCTGCGGCGGCATGATCAAAATTGTGCCGCCGCAGCGGCACACCGAAGTTTTTCACTTTTCTCTCTTCACTTTTCACTGGCCGCCGCAAGGCGGCCTTATCACTCGTTACTATACAAAATATCCCGGGCCACCGGGGCGTAGAACAGCTTCTCCACCGCCGCGAAGTCGTGGGTCTGGCCCATGATCCACATGAGCTTGGCCACCGCCGCCTCCGTGGTCATGTCGTAGGCCTCCAGCAGGCGCAGGTTCTGCTTCAGCCGTCCGCCCACATGGTACACCGTCAGGTCGCTGCCCTCGTTGGGCACCTGGGTGGTCATGACGATGATCTTGCCCCGCTCCACGGCGGCGCGGAGGATCTCGTACAGGTTGCCGTACTCCGGCAGGCCGCCCACGCCGAAGCTCTCGATGATTACTCCGTCGTAGTGTTGGGTCATGAACGCCACCAACTCCGGCTTTGTGCCGGGGATCAGCTTCAGCAGCCCCACATTGCCGTCCAGCTTGTCATAGAACGTGGGTTTCTCCGCCACCGGGCAGGACATGTACTGCAGAAGATGGTCGTCCTGCACCACCGCCAGGTCGGGGTGGTTGACGCTGGAGAAGGCCTGGAAGCTCTTGGAGCAGGTCTTGCGGGCGCGGGTGCCCAGGATGACCTTGCCGTTGAATACGATCTGCACGCCGCCGCAGCCGCGGCAGGCATACAGGAACGCGTCGGTGAGATTGCGCTTGGAGTCGGTGCCGTCGAACCAGATGGGCTTCTGGGCGCCGGTCAGCACGATGGGCTTGGGGCTGCCCTGGACCAGATAGCTGAGTGCCGCCGCCGTATAGGCCATGGTGTCGGTGCCGTGGCTGATGACGAAGCCGTCGTGCCGGTCATAGTTCTCCCGGATGGCGTTGGCCACCCCCAGCCAGTGGCGGGGCTCCAGATTGGTGCTGTCCAGGCTGTACACCTGGATGCAGTCCACATGGCACAGCTCGCCCACCTTGGGGACAAAGGACAACAGCTGTGTGCTGTTCAGCTCCGGGGTCAGGCCGTCCGGCGTCATCTCACTGGCGATGGTGCCGCCGGTGCCGATCATCAGGATGTTCTTCATGGTCTTCTCCTCCGTCAAAATACTTTGGCGCATGCTCACATATCCCGGTTTTCCATGGCGGCCAGGGCAAACCGCACCGCCTGCTGGACCGTCCGGCGCTCCGCGTCGTCCTGCGCGGCGTCGTACCGCTGGCGCATTTTCTGCAGAAACAGGCCCCGCAGGGAATCGTCGCCGCAGCCGTCCCAGATGTCCCGGCGCACCGTGGTGCGATCCCGCACCTCCAGGGCATAGAACCGGGATGCCAGCTCGTCGGTGATGGCGGGGATATCCACGCCGCCGTCGGTCTCGCCGGTCAGCAGGATGCGGTAGATGTCCGGCTCTGTGCGGGTGGGCAGCGCCGCCCGGATGGCCGCCAGCGGCTCCTGCTCCGTCACGTCCACCGTCAGGATCTCATAGCGCCGCCGGGCGAAGGGGATGAACCGCAGCTTCACGCTGCCCTTGTCCACCTCGCCCATCAGGAAGCCCTTGTCCCCCAGCTCGTCGAAGCCCCGTCCCTCGGGGCAGCCGGGGTAGGCATAGGCGGTGGCGCCCGCCGTCTGGACGCCGGAGCAGGCGTGGACATGGCCCAGGGCCAGATAGTCCAGGCCGCTTCTGGTGATCTGGGGCAGTGGGATGGGCCGGTAGCAGCTGTCCTTCACCCCCACCTCGCCGTGCAGAAGGCCGATGGCCACACCCTCGTCTCCCGCGGCCACGCCCTCCAGCGCGGCGCTCTCCGACGCCTCCGGCGCCGTGAAGGCCGCGCCATACACGGTGCAGCCGTACCGGGGAAAGGCCATGCGGGTCATGTAGGGTGCGTTGAAGATATGGACGTTCTCCGGCCACAGGGTGCGGGCATAGGGGGACGCGGCGGTATAGCAGTCGTGATTGCCGGGGGCGATGACGATCTCGCCCCGGAACGCCCCGAAGGCTGCCGCCAGCTCCTCCGCCGTCTGGCCGTAGACACTGTCACTGTCGAACAGGTCGCCGGACAGCAGCATCAGCTGCACGTCATGGTCGTTGGCGTACTCCACCATGCGGCGGGCCAGATCGCGGCTCTCCTGGCGGCGCTGGCGGGCACGCTGCTCGTCCAGGCCAGTGAAAGCGCTGTCCAGATGGAAGTCCGCCGCGTGCAGAATCCGTACCATTTACGCTTCCTCGGCCTGCCAGCCCTTGCATACGTCCACCCATTGGACGAAATTTTTGCCGCAGCAGCGCTCCAGCTCGTCGCAGTTCAGCTCGATGGCGCTGGCGGCGCTGCCCACGGCGGGGAACACCGTCTCGAACCGCTTCAGGGACACGTCCAGATAGGTCTTGACATCGTCGGGCAGGGCAAAGGGGCACACGCCGCCCACGGCGTGGCCGATGTGCTCCACCGCCTCCTCGGCGGTCAGCATCTTGGCCTTGGCGCCGAAGAAATGCTTATACTTGCTGTTGTCCACCTTGGCGTCGCCGGCGGCCACGATCAGGATGGGATCCTCCCCCACCTTGAAGCTGAGGGTCTTGGCGATGCGGGCGCCCTCTACGCCCACGGCCAGGGCGGCCAACTCCACCGTGGCGCTGGATACGTCGAACTCACGGATACGGTCGGTCACGCCGTAGGGCTCCAGATAGGCTCTTACTTTTTCAACAGACATGGTGATGATCTCCTTTACGATTGATTGGTTTTACGGTTCACCGGATGTCCACCCGCTCCACGGCGGTGCACAGTCCGGTATCGCTGTCCAGTGTGAAGATGCAGCCCTGGGCCTTGCAGGGGCCGTCGGCAAAGCGGTAGCGTCCCGCCAGTCCCCCCAGGAACGATTCGATGGACTGCTCCGGCGGGATGCCCAGCACCGATTCGATGGCGCCGGTCATGCCCAGGTCGGTGATGTAGCCGGTGCCCTTGGGCATCACCCGCTCGTCGGCGGTGGGCACATGGGTGTGGGTGCCCCACATGGCGCTGATGCGGCCATCCAGATAGTAGCCCAGGGCCAGCTTCTCGCTGGTGGCCTGGGCGTGGAAGTCCAGCAGGGTAAAGGTGGGCTTCTCCTTCTCGTCCAGCTCCCGCAGCAGCTTGTCCGCCGTGGTAAAGGGGTCGGCGGCCTTCCAGTCCAGGTCGCACCGGCCGATGAGGGTCATGACGGCGATGCGGAGCTTGCCGCAGTCGTACACGCCGCAGCCCCGGCCCGGCATCCGGCCGGAGAAGTTGGCGGGCCGCAGGATGTAGCGGTTATCCTCCAGATAGTCGGCGATCTGCACCCGGCCAAAGGTGTGGTTGCCCAGGGTGATCACGTCAGCCCCGGCGGCAAACAGCTCGTCCGCCTGGGCGGGGGTCAGGCCGGTGCCGGAGATATTCTCTCCGTTGACCACGGTAAAATCAATGCTTTTCAGCTTCTTCAGCGGCGAAAGATGGCGGCGCAGGTGCTTCAGGCCGTCCTCGCTGGTCACGTCGCCGATGGCAAGAATATGATACAGCATGGTGTCCTCCTTTTTACGATTTCTTCATTCCCCGCTATTATGCCACAAAAGAAGAGGGAGCGCAAGAGCGCTCCCCTATTTTGCAGATGGGTGTTTGCAGAAGCGGCACGCTCCAATACCGCCCTCTGACGAGAAGGCGGCTACGGCGGCATAGCCGCCGAGATCGGATGCTAAAAATATGCCACCGGCATATTTTCTTAACGCACCGACGTGGCAAAAAATAACCCAACCGGTTCGCCGCCTGCGGGCGGCGAATTCTGCGAAGCTTTTTTATTCCGTTGGCATGTCGTTCCAGTAATGGCGGCGGGGTGTGGTCACCCCGCCCTACAAAGCGGTCGTTCCGTAGGGCGGCATGACCACATGCCGCCGTTATTCAAATCATGCCGCCGCAGGCGGCACACCGAATCTTTTCACTCTTCTCTTTTCTCTCTTCACTGCGTCCCGTCAGGGATGCTTTCGTTCCAGCCGTAAATTTTGATGAGCCGGTGGCTGGTGTAATAGTACGCGCCTGCCGGGAAGTCCGTATAGTTGGTGGTGTTGGAGCACAGCAGATAGTCCACCGTTTCCCCCGCCTCGTTCCGGACGATGCCGGAGATGACGGTGGTGTGGTTATGGCCGCCGTCGGGGCCCAGGATCAGGATATCCCCCACCTGGCCGGTGTAGTAGTTGGCCTCGGTGTCCGCCACAAGGCCATAGCCCCGGTTCTCACGGGCGTAGCTATAGAACCGGCCCACGTTGATCCAGGAGAGATCCAGCGTATTCTGGCCGTGCCAGTACCACTTGCTGCCGCCCTCCTCGTCCATGGGGATGCCGCCCGCCAGCAGCACCTGCGAGCCGAAGTTCATGCAGTTGCCGCCCACGTCGTCATAGGCGTACCACCGGTCATTGCGTTGGTGGTCATACTGCCGCATGTACTGCTCCGCCGCGGCGCGGTCATAGGGATGGTCGCACGTCAGCGTCACCTGCACCGTCTCCTGCCGCTGGAGCTGCCGCCGCTCGATGGCACGCAGCAGCTGCTGGAGCCGTCCGTCCGCCGCCGCGCCCTCCTCATAGGTCAGGCTGAAATAGGGGTTGTCGTCGGCCTCGTGATGCCGGATCAGCCAGCCGCCGTTCTCCGCGGGCACCAGCTCGAAGATGTGGGGCACGTCATAGAGCTTGCTGTCTACATCGGGCGTGGCGGCAAAGTGCATCACCGCGGTCTCGCTGGCCTCGATATGTATCTGTCCCTCCACGGCGTCCTCCTCAGTGGAGGGCTCCGCCTTGGTGACGGTCAGCACAAAGTCCACATCCTGCATCCGCAGGTCGGTCAGTGCCTGCTGCCGGATGGCGTTCAGGGTGCGGATGGACGCCTCGTGCATGGCGGCGTCCTTTTCGTCGGCAAACAGATTCGCCATCTGCGGCTCGTCAAACAGGGCGATATCGGTGTACCATTCGGTCAGCAGACGGTTCATCAGCGTCTTCTGCTCCTCCGCCGCCAGTCCCTCCGGATCCTCCACCCGTCCGCCTACGGCGGTGGTGAAACCGTCGTCCAGCGGCGTCTGCGGCTCCTCCTGCTGCTGGGTCTGGCCGCTCTGGGACGGCGGGACATCGGAGGGCTGTCCGCCGCAGCCGGACAGCCCCGGCAGCACCATACAGGCCGCCAGCAGCAGGGCCAAAAGCTTTCGTCTCATAGCATATCCTCCCAAGATGCAGCTGTGCGGCACCCCGGGGGGAGGGTGTCGCACAGTGTTGTTGATTTATTTCGCGTATTCCACGACCTTGGTCTCACGCAGAACGTGTACCTTGATCTGGCCGGGGTACTCCAGCTCGTCCTCGATGCGCTTGGCAAGCTCGCGGGCCAGAATGACCATCTGATCCTCGCTGACCTGCTCCGGCTTCACCATCACGCGCACCTCGCGGCCCGCCTGGATGGCATAGCTCTTCTCCACGCCGGGATAGGAGCTGGTGATCTCCTCCAGCTTCTGCAAACGCTTGATGTAATTCTCAAGGTTTTCGCGGCGTGCGCCGGGACGGGCGGCAGAGATAGCGTCGGCCGCCTGCACCAGGCAGGCCACCAGCGTCTTGCACTCCACGTCGCCGTGATGGGCCTGGATGGCGTGGACGATCTCTTCCTTCTCCTTGTACTTCCGGGCGTACTCCACGCCCAGAGACACATGGGTGCCCTCAAATTCGTGATCCAGCGCCTTGCCGATATCGTGCAGCAGGCCCGCACGCTTGGCGGCGTGGACATCGGCGCCCAGCTCGGCGGCCATCATGCCGGCGATGTGGGACACCTCGATAGAGTGCTGCAGCACGTTCTGGCCATAGCTGGTGCGGTAGTGGAGGCGGCCCAGCAGCTTCTGCAGCTCGGGGTGCAGGCCGCGGACGCCGGTCTCCAGCACGGCGCGTTCGCCCTCGGAGCGGATGACGGCATCCACCTCGCGCTTGGCCTTCTCCACCATCTCCTCGATGTGGGTGGGATGGATGCGGCCGTCGGCGATGAGCTTTTCCAGTGCAAGGCGTGCCACCTCGCGGCGTACCGGCTCGAAGCAGGACACCGTGATGGCCTCGGGGGTATCGTCGATGATGAGATCGGCGCCGGTCAGCGTCTCGATGGCGCGGATGTTGCGGCCCTCGCGGCCGATGATGCGGCCCTTCA
>UMHM01042655.1_pt1 | contig 31731 bp, 30 predicted proteins | sample 1965501 | NCBI WGS metagenome assembly UMHM01 (sample SAMEA4836095, study PRJEB28245) | human gut metagenome | biome: gut microbiome; material: fecal sample | place: Denmark | collected 2008
AATGGCCGAGGCCAACAAGGCTCTGGCACACCAGAAGTAAGCGTGTTCTGAAACGTACTGATACTTCCAACAAAAGAAAGACCACAGCGGGTGCATGCCCGCTGTGGTCTTTTTTGCGTAAAAGCTGAATTCTGTAGGGGCGGACGACCCTGTCCGCCCAAACGGTAAACGCGGCATTTTCGGTTGGGCCGATATCACAAGGGGACTTGTTTCGCTGCGCTTCACAGCGCTCGTCATCGGCCTCTGCGTACTGAATTTCGTAGGGGGCGGCGTCCCCGACGCCCCGCGTATGAACCTCCACGCTTCTTGTGTATTTTGTAGGGCGGCATGACTACATGCCGCCGCACGACAACGCACTATGCCGTTGGCGGCGGGGTGAGGTCACCCCGCCCTACATCCTGTGCATCGAACAGCCATAAGCAAAAATAAAAGGGGCGGGAACAATTCCCGCCCCTGATGCGTCTCTATATTACGAAACCTTTATACCTCGATGCCGTACTTCTCAAACCGGGGGATCAGACCGTACCGGGGATGGGGATCGCCGTCGTCGGGGATCTGGGCCAGATCGTAGCCGGGATAGTCGTTGCCCTCGATGATGGCGGGGCCCTTCTCCGTCATGCAGATGTCCCAGCCCACATAGTGGAACTCCGGATACATCAGCGCCGCCTTCAGGGCCAGCGCCTTGACCTCCTCATGCATGGGCATCTGATAGCCCTTCAGCTCGATGCCGGTGGTGGGATGGCGGTCGTACTTCTTCAGCTCCTCGTCGTGGCCCTGACCGGCGATCTTGCCGGTGTCCAGATCGAACCGCATGGTGATGCCGCCACGGCCCATGTTGTCAAAGGCCATGCCGCCGGTGCCCGCCTTGCAGGCGGCGTAGATCACCAGCGGCTCGCCGTCCTTCACGAAGGTGGCCACGCGGATGCAGTTGATGGAATCGGGATGCAGCGCCGCCGCCTGGGGATGCTGGCGGATGACCTCCTCGCAGATGCCGAACCGCTTCTCCGGCTGCTTCATGTAGGCCCACATGGCCTCCAGATCGGCGAAATCCTTCTTGTACAGCTTCTCGATACCGCTGCCGCAGTCACCGTCGATGGGCTTGACGATCACGGCGTCCTTGTCCGCCATGAACGCCTTGAACTGCTCAAAATCTGCCTTGAACAGATTCAGCGCCTCGCGGCCCATCAGGGGCCGGAACTTCTCAAAAAAGGCGTTCTTGTCGTTGAAAATGGCGGCGTCGGTGCGGTTATTCACCCGCTTGACGAAGGCGGCGGAGCGCACCCGGGTCAAATAGGTGGCCCGCTCGGCGTCGCTCAGGTCGTAAAACTCAAACATCATATAGTCCGTGGGGCCTGCGCCGTAGCGCTTGGCGCACCGCAGCATGTCGGTGAACAGCGCTGCCGTGGGCTTGCCGCAGATGGCGTGTGCCTTTCCGGCGGTCTCCCAGACCCGGCGCAGCGGCACGCTCTTGGCCGCCTGACGGATAGAACTCAGTTTCATAAAGGCAGATCATCCTTTCATAACAGGTGCTTATCATTATACCTGTTTCTTTGGAAAAGAAAAGCCCCCACAGCCAAATTTCCGCCCCGTACCCATGAAAAAAATGAAACCCAGCCATAACGGGAGGAAATTTTTCTGAAAAAATTGTCCCGCCCCCCTTGACAGGTGTACCACATCATGGTATAAGTGTATTAACACGCTTAATACACTACACTCGGGAGGAGTGACACTATGATCCATCTGGACTATCGGGACAGCCGCCCCATCTATGAGCAGGTAAAGGACAGCCTGCGCCGTTTGATGGTCACCGGTGTCTTGGCGCCCGGCGACAAGCTGCCGTCGGTGCGGTCCATGGCCTCGCAGCTATCCATCAACCCCAACACCATCCAGCGGGCCTATGCCGAGCTGGAATCGGAGGGCTATGTGGTGTCCGTCACCGGGAAAGGCAGCTTTGTGGCGGAGGGCGACACCCAGAACGCTGCCCGCAAGGCGGAGCTCACCGGTAAGCTGAAGCCCATCTTGGAGGAGCTGCGGAGCCTGGGTATGACCCACGAAGAGCTCATGCAGCTCTGGGAAGGAGAGAAGAAGTAATGTTAGAAGCAAAAAACGTCGTCAAGAGCTTTGACGGCTTCCGCGCGCTGGACGACGCCAGCCTGACCGTCCCCAAGGGCGCGGTGTACGGCCTGGTGGGCCCCAACGGCGCGGGCAAATCCACCATCATCCGCCACTTCACCGGCGTCTACCGCCCGGACAGCGGCGCCCTGACTCTGGAGGGCCAGCCCATCTACGAAAACCCCGCCGTCAAGCGCCGCATCTGCGTGATCCCCGACGACTGGTTCTATTTCTCCCAGTGGTCCATCCGGGAGATGGCCCGCCTCTATAAGGGCATGTACCCCACCTTCAGCCAGGAGCGCTACGACAAGATGCACGAGGTCTTCCCCCTGGACGACCGCCAGATGATCCGCCGCATGAGCAAGGGTATGCAGAAGCAGGCGGCCTTCTGGATCACCATGAGCTGCATGCCCGAGTACCTGATCCTGGATGAGCCGGTGGACGGCCTGGACCCCGTCATGCGCCGCCAGGTGTGGTCGCTGCTGCTGGGCGACGTGGCCGAGCGGGGCACCACCGTGCTGGTGTCCAGCCACAACCTCCGCGAGCTGGAGGACGTGTGCGACCATGTGGGCATCATGAACAAGGGCAAGGTGCTCTTAGAGCGCAGCCTCAGCGACCTGCAGGACAACACCGTGAAGCTGCAGGTGGCCTTCGGCGGCGATGAGCCGGCCATGCCCGCCGGCCTGAACGTCCTGCATCACGAGAGGATCGGCCGTGTCCATACCTACATCGTCCGCGGCAATCAAAACGACATTCTGGCCCAGGTGTCGGCCCTCCAGCCCATTCTGCTGGAGGCCATCCCCCTGACCCTGGAGGAGATCTTTATTTACGAGTTGGGAGGTGCCGATTATGCGGTCCATGATATCGTCCTCTGAGCGTGCGCTGGCCCGCTCCGACTTCCGGCGCTTCTGGCCGCTGCTGTTCGGCTATGCCGTGCTGTGGCTGTGCGCCCTTCCCCTGTCTCTGTGGAGCCGCCACGATTACCTCAGTTCCCGCCTCCCCATGGAGGCCATGGCCAGCGTCAGCAACTACTTCTATAACGCCTCCCGTGCGTCCATCTACGTCTCCGCCTTTTTCGCGGTGCTGCTGGCCATGGCGCTGTTCGCCTACCTGATGAACAGCCGCAGCGTGGGCCTGATGCATTCTCTGCCCATCACCCGGGGCCGCCAGTTCGCCACCCACTTCGCCGTGGGCGTCGTCATGTTCACGGCGGTGCACCTGGCCACGGCCCTGCTGACCCTGCCGGTGCAGGCGGCGCTGGGCGCCGTCAACATGCGGGGTACCTGGGAATGGTTCGCCGCGGCGGAGCTCACCAGCCTCTTCTTCTTCGCTCTGGCCACGCTGTGCGCCATGATCACCGGCTGGCTGCTGGCCGTCCCCGTGATCTACACCGGCATCAACTTCCTGTTTGCCGCCTTCCATATGCTCTTCGGCGCCATGACCCAGATGTTTTACTGGGGCTACGAGAGCACCGGCTGGCCCGCCTGGGTGAGCTGGCTGACCCCTCTGGTGCGCCTGTATAACACCGCCGGATCTGTCGGCCCGGAGGATATCGTCCTTTACGGTATGGACAACGGCTCACAGTACTATCTATACCGTCTGCCCGCCGACTTCTGGAAAACGCTGCTGATCTATACCGTGGCGGCAGTGATCTTCATCGTGGTGGCCTGGCTCTTCTGCCGCGCCCGCCAAAGCGAGACCGCCGGCGACGCCATCGTGTTCCCCTGGCTGCGTCCCGTGGTGCTGTATGTGATCTCTCTGGCCGGCGGCATGGGTCTGGGCATCCTGCTGTGGTATCTGGTGTCCTACGGCGAGAGCATCTATGTCTTGCTGCTGTGCCAGATCGTGGCCGGTCTCATCGTTTATTTCGGCGTGCAGATGCTGCTGCACAAGTCCTTCAAGGTGTTCAACCGCCGGGGCTGGCTGGGCGCGGCCGCACTGACGGCGGCGCTGGTGATCCTCTGCCTGGTGATCCGCTTTGACGCCTTCGGTGTCCAGAAGTACGTTCCCGATGTGAACCAGATCGAAAGCGCCGAGATCAATACCTACGCCTACGACGATATTCCCAGCGTCCGCGGTCTGAAGGATCCCCAGGGCCTGGAAAAGCTCACTGCCCTTCACAAGGCAATCCTGGAGCAGGGCTGCCCCAGCAGCCAGGAGATCGACCAGACCGTCGGTGTTCCCACCAGTGAATACAGCGGCGATCAGGACTACTTTACCTTCGCGATCACCTATTCTCTCAAGGACGGCGGCACGATCCGCCGCAGCTACAGCCAGATCGTCCGCCGCGGCACGCCCCTGTATGAGGCCGCCAACGCCTTCTATAACGATTCGGCGGTGCGTCAGGCCAGCTATGATGACAACTATATCGGCGCGGATATCGAGCCCTCCGCCATCACCGGCGGCTGGTTCAACAACTACGATCTGGGCGGCGACTCCGTGGAACTGACCGCCGCACAGGCCCGCCAGCTCTACGCTGCCATCCAGCGCTACTACGAGGCTGACCGTCAGCGGACGATAGACGTTCTGGATGCAGCCAACGCTGACCGGCAATATACCTGCTTCTATCTGGAGATCCTCTACCGTGACGATACCGTCGCCGCCACCGTCTCCGGCGATGGGGCGGAAACCGCAAAGGATGATTGCAGCTGGAGCATCGACAACCTCCCCGCCGACTGCACCGAGGTCCTTGACCTCCTGCTCTCCTTCGGCCTGGCCGAAACCACCGACGACCTGCTGTACGACTAAACGCCGAGGTTCGGTGCACCTTCCGTAGGGCGGGGTGACCACACCCCGCCGCCCGCTAACCGCCGCACTTCGGTATACCCTCCGTAGGGGCCGATGCCCACGCAGTGGAGCGAAGCGGAACAAGTACCCTTGGGGTGCATCGGCCCGCCCGCTAACCACCGCATTTCGATATACCATCTGTAGGGGGCGGCGTCCCCGACGCCCCGTCGATGAACGCAGATGCCATGATAAACCGTGCGGGCCGTCGAGGACGCCGGCCCCTACACACCCCATCGCCGCACCCTGCCCGGTGAACAATGCCGTTTGCGTCATACGGCGGCGCGATGAGGGCATCGCGCCCTACACAATCACCAGAGGGCCGCCGCCCCCCACCAACTACACCGCGGCGCTGACGACGCACCGCGTATCACAACCACATACACCCGATGGGATGGGCAAAATGCCCACCCCGCCGCGAAGCGCACCCATTTTCCGGGTGACGGCACAAAGGAGGCCGTATCCCATGACTACCTTACAGATCATCAATCTCGCCATCATGCTGGCGTTTTTCCTCTGCTATTCCTACCAGTTCTTCTATATCCCCGTGGCCTGGTTCAAAAAGGACGACCCCCACCGCGAGCCGGTGATGCACCGCATCGCCGTGCTGATCGCCGCCCGCAACGAGCAGGCCGTCATCGGCAACCTGATCGACAGCATCCGGGACCAGGACTACCCCGCCGATAAGGTGGATATCTTCGTGGTGGCCGACAACTGCACCGATCTCACCGGCAGCGTGGCCGGTGCCCACGGGGCCAACGTCTACTTCCGCAATGACACCACCCAGGTGGGCAAGGGCTACGCTCTCCAGTATCTCCTCCACTGCATCGAGGATGACTACGCCCCCTATGACGCCTATCTGGTGCTGGACGCCGATAATATCCTGTCTCCCAACTATATCACCGAGATCAACAAGACCTTCTCCGACGGCTATGAGATCGTCACCAGCTACCGCAACTCCAAGAACTACGGCGACAACTGGATCAGCGCCGGATACGCCCTCTGGTTCCTGCGGGAGAGCCGCTACCTCAACGGGGCCCGCTGCCGTCTGGGCAGCTCCTGTGCCGTCAGCGGCACCGGCTTCCTCTTCTCCCGCCGCATCCTCAACAAGTGCGGCGGCTGGAACTTCTTCCTGCTGACCGAGGATATCCAGTTCACTATCGCCAACGTCATCCGGGGCGAAAAGGTGGGCTATTGCCCCACCGCCGTGCTGTATGACGAGCAGCCCACCACCTTCCGCCAGTCCTTCCGCCAGCGGCTCCGCTGGTCCCGTGGCTATCTCCAGGTGTTCGGTAAATATGGCGTCTCTTTGTTCCGGGGCATCTTCCGGGGCAGCTTCTCCTGCTTCGATATGACCATGAACATCATGCCCGCCGCGGTGCTGTCCGGCGCGTCCATCGCGGTGAACCTGGGCGCCGCCGTCTATAACTGCGTCAACGGCGGCGACTGGACGGTGCTGGCCGCCTGCCTGCTGCAGAGCTTCCTGAGCCTGTATCTCACCGTGTTCATTCTGGGCGTCATCACCACCGTCACCGAGTGGGACAATATCTATTGCTCCGCCACCAAGAAGGTCTGGTACGCCATCACCTTCCCGGTGTTCATGTTCACCTATATCCCCATCGTCATTGTCTCCCTGTTCCATAACCCCGCCTGGCAGCCCATCCACCACAGCCGCAGCGTGGATCTCCACCAGATCTGCGCCGGCAAGTAGGGGCGACCCCTGCGGTCGTCCGCTGCCAAAGGGGCGGCGGGTCTCACACTGCCCGCCGCCCTGAAGCGCAGACAGTGTTAAACCCTTCGTAGGGGGCGGCGTCCTCGACGCCCCGGCCCCCTCTGGGAGGGGGAGAGAGCCGTGCGCCGCCAGTGGCAGATGAAGCACGGCGAACGAGTGGCAGCGGTACCCAAAATTTCGGCGGCTTTAATGCTGCAGCGAAATTTTGGGTACCGCAACAGGAGCTGTCAGCGAAGCTGACTGAGGGAGAGAACAAAAACTCAAAATTACTTCTGCATCGTGACCGCAGCTGCCCGCGGCAATGGCGGGCGGGGCAGAACCCCGCCCCTGCACACCAATGCCCGGGGATTATTCTTCAAAACCGGCCGCTTTCGGCGCGGCTGCTTTTTTTGTGCCCTTTTTGCACCGATACCCCCTGCTTATGTACCAATAAAGGACGGTAATGTACCAATAAAAATGCATATGCATCCAAATGAAGGAGTGACAAATATGAATATATTGCAAGTCAGCGACCTGCGAAAGGTCTATACCACCCGCTTCGGCGGCCAGTCCGTGGAGGCGCTCCGCGCCGTCACCTTTGATGTAGAGCAGGGCGAATACGTTGCCGTCATGGGCGAGTCCGGCTCCGGCAAAACCACGCTGCTGAACATTCTGGCGGCCCTGGATAAGCCCACCTCCGGCCAGGTGCTGCTGGAGGGGAAGGACATCGGCAAGGTGAAGGATGCCGACATGGCGGCCTTCCGCCGGGATCACCTGGGCTTCGTGTTCCAGGATTTCAACCTGCTGGACACCTTTACCCTGGAGGACAACATCTATCTGCCCCTGGTGCTGGCCGGGAAGAAATACCCGGAGATGCACCGCCGCCTGATGCCTCTGGCACGGCAGCTGGGCATCGAAACGCTGCTGAAAAAGTATCCCTATGAGGTGTCCGGCGGCCAGAAGCAGCGCGCCGCCGTGGCCCGCGCCATGATCACCGGTCCCCGCATCCTGCTGGCCGACGAGCCCACCGGCGCACTGGACTCCAAGTCCACCGACGAGCTGCTGGATCTGTTCGCCGCGCTGCACCAGTCCGGCCAGACCATCCTGATGGTGACCCACTCCGTCAAGGCCGCCAGCCGCGCCGGGCGGGTGCTGTTCCTGAAGGACGGCCAGGTGTTCCATGAGCTCCACCGCACCGGCGACACCGACACCCAGTTCTACCAGCGGATCTCCGGCGCGCTGACGGCGCTGACCACAGGCGGTGATGCCCAATGAGCCTCTATATCCGTCTGGCCTGGGCCGGTATCCGCAAGAACGGAAAGCTGTATCTGCCGTATCTGCTGACCTGCGTGGGCATGGTGACCATGTACTATATGATGAGCGAGCTGTGTGACAGCGACCTGCTGCGCTATATGAAGGGCGGCGGCGCGTCTCACATCATTCTGGGACTGGGCTCCTGGGTGATCGCCGTGTTCTCGGCGCTGTTTCTCTACTATACCAACTCCTTTCTGATCTGGCGGCGGCAGCGGGAATTCGGCCTGTACCATGTGCTGGGCCTGGGCAAGCGGCACCTGGCGCTGCTGTGCGCCATTGAGACGGTGATGACCGCCGTCATCGCGCTGGTGGTGGGCACCGGCATCGGTGTGGGGCTGTCCTTCGCCGTGGAGCTGGGGCTGCGTTCCTCCGTGGAGGCGGAGGTGGCCTTTGCCTTTGCGGTAAAGCCCGCCATCGTGGCACAGACAGTGGTGATCTATCTGGCCATCTTCCTGCTGATTCTGCTGAGCTCCGTGGTGAAGGTGGGCCGCAGCACCGCCGTGTCCCTGCTGCGCAGCGAGAGCCACGGCGAAAAGCCCCCCAAGGGCAATCTGTTTGTGGCCATATTGGGCGCGGTGCTGCTGGCGGTGGCCTATATTATGGCGATATCCATTCAGGAGCCGCTGAAGGCCATGGCGCTGTTCTTTGTGGCGGTGATTCTGGTGATCCTGGCCACCTATCTGCTGTTCATCGCGGGCAGCGTGGCGTTGTGCCGGATGCTGCAGAAAAACCGGGATTACTACTATCAGCCCCGGCACTTTGTGTCCGTGTCCTCCATGGCCTACCGCATGAAGCGCAACGGCGCGGGCCTGGCCTCCATCTGCGTCCTGGCCACCATGGTGCTGGTGATGCTGTCCTCCTCCGCCTGCCTGTACTTCGGCGCGGAGGACAGCCTGAACGCCACCTATCCCAACGAATTTGAGCTGACGGTGTGGGTGGATGACAGCGCGGAGCTGCCCGCGCTGGAGGCGGCACTGAACCGGGCGGGTGCGCCCTACGGCGTGAACATTTGGGAAAAGGGCACGGTGACCCAGGACGGCGAGATCATCTGGAGCGCCGCCTTTGACACCGGGCTCTCCCGGGAGCAGCAGCTGGCCATGGGCCACGCCGTTGGGGACGCTCTGAGCAGCACGGGCGCCACATGGGGTTACTCCTACACGTTTCGGGCGGAGGCCGCCGACGATTTCTACGGTACCTACGGGAGCCTGTTCTTCATCGGCATCGTGCTGAGCGTCATGTTTATCTGCGCGGCGGTGCTGATCATCTACTATAAGCAGCTGTGCGAGGGCTATGAGGATCAGCCCCGGTTTGCCATCATGCAGAAGGTGGGCATGACGGCGGCGGACATCCGCCGCAGCGTCAACTCCCAGCTACTGACGGTGTTCTTCCTGCCGTTGGCGGGCGCGGCGCTGCACATGGCCTTCGCCTTCCCCATGATCCGGCGGATGCTGCTGCTCTTTGAGCTGCACAACACGGGCCTGTTCGTGGCCACGGTGCTCATCAGCTTCGCGGTGCTGGCGGCAGTGTACACGCTGGTGTACAAGGCCACCTCCAACGCCTACTATCGGATCGTGAAGAACAGTGTGTAAGATAAAAAAGCGCCTTGACCGAACGGTCAAGGCGCTTTTTACAGCGGCGGGGCTTTGCCCCGCCGCTGTGTGTTTTGGCAGACTGCCGCTTTATCCCCGGATCTCGATGGCGCCGGTGGGACAGCTGTCGGCGGCCTCCTGGGCCGTCAGACGGCAGTCCTCCGGCACGGGCTCGGTGATGGCGTGGGCGGGCGCGCCGTCGTCCAGCGAGAATACCTCCGGACAGATGCTGGGACACAGGCCGCACTGGATACAGGCCTTCTGATTGACATTTGCGTACATAGCAGCACACTCCTTTATCAAGTATGGAATGGCTGCATTATGCCCGCCGGGGCGGAATATTATTCCGGGAAAACGGAGGGCGTGCCCTTCCAGAAGGCCAGCGTCTCCGCCAGATCCCGCTCGTCGGCGAACAGGGACAGCGCCTTGGCCACGGCGATGGCGAAATCCACATAGGCGTTGGCCCGGGCGGTGATCACCGGCCCATCCGCCACCAGATCCTCCGGCCGGGAGTGGGGGGAGGCGGCACCTTCCAGCACACCGGCCATCTCCAGCACGTCCACACCGGCGCAGATCCCGGCCATGACCGTCCCCTGCCGCCGCAGCCGGCCCAGCAGCGCCAGCACCTCCGGCGTGGCCGCCCGGTGGGCAAAGGCCACGGTAAAGCCGCCGGGCACCACTATGCAGCGGATGTCGCCCTCCGCCGCGTCGCCCAGGGCACCGTCGGGCGTTACCCGGATGCCCTCCGCCGAGGTGATGGCCGCGCCGTCCGGGGACAGCAGCACCGCGTCGCACCCGGCGCACCGCATGAAGTAGCGCAGCACCATCAGCTCATACAGGCAGCACTGGTCGTAAACGAAAAAGATGTCTTTCATAAAAATACCTCCTTACTCCGGCAGGGGCAGGCCGTGCATCATCACCCGGCCAAAGCAGGTGAGGCTGCGGCCGCTGCCCCGGTGGAACACCACGTCCATATCGGCGCGTTTCCGGTTCAGGGAGAAGAGATACACCATGCCCAGCGGGTCGCGGTAGTACTGCTTGCACAGCATGTCGCCGTCCACGCAGAAGATGCCCACGTCGCCGTTTTGCAGCGGGTCGTGGTTCACATAGACCACCGACCCGTCGGTGATCCACGGGGCCATGGAGTCGCCCTGGATCCGTACCGCCAGCTCCGCCCCGGCGGGCACGTCGCCGGTGACGAGGATCAGGTCATAGTCCTCCTGAAACACCGGCGCGGCAAAGCCCGCGGCGGCAGGGGAGGCGTATAGGGGGATGGTGCGGACGCTGTCCGACGGCGCGTCCTGCTGCCATGCCTCCTGCATTTCCGCCAGACCGTCCAGCACGGCGTGCACCATCTGCCGTCCCGGCAGGGGCAGACCCCGGTATTTCTCCACCATCCGCCGCTCCTCGTCCGAGTAGAGGAAGGTGTGGCGGAACGTATCGCGGTACAGGTAGTTGGGATCCACCTGAAGGGCGTCAAACAGCCGCAGCAGCACGTCCTCCTTGGGGGTGCTGACGCCGGTTTCGTAGTTGCCGATGGCGCTGCGGCTGACGCCCAGCTTCTCCGCCAGGGTGTCCCGGCTCATACCCAGCTCTTCCCGCCGCCTGCGCAGCTGCTCACCAAAGCTCATAGAATCCCTCCGAAACAAGAATCTTGTTTTCTTAAGCCTATTTTACTGGGATTGCCGGGATATGTCAAGGAGAAAAAACAAGAAACTTGTTAAAATGGGCTTGACATAACAAGAAACTTGTGATACCGTAGAGGTGATCACAAGATTCTTGTGCGCGCAAGAGGAGGAAATGGGGGGGAGGGGAAAAAAGAAAACCGCCCGGAGGCGGTCGTGGTCAGCGGCTCTTGGCGGTATTCAGCGAGGCGATGAGGAGACGCTTGATTTCCTCAGCCAGAGAGAGGAGGGAATCAAAATCGTATTCTATCAAGTGGGTGCGTTTCAGCAGAGTGAGCCAGTAAATGCTCTCACCCGTTTCCTTCAATGCAATATGCAGCTTAGAGATAAAATCAGCTTTGCTGTTTCCGTAGATTGCCTCATTAATGTTGGCCCCGATGGAGGTGGCAGAGCGAAGAAGTTGTTTGGCGATGGTGGTGTCTTTTTTGCTTTAGAAAATACCTCATAAAACAGGACGATCTGCGTTGCGAAGTCCAGAGATTTCTCTAAAAGAGGGCTGGCCATTATGAATCACCTCAAAATAAGTATATCAGAAAGACAACTGTACTTCAATGCCAACGTTTTTCACTTTCCTCTCTTATCTTTTCGCTGGAAAAAGTCGCAGCAGGAAGAGAAAAGAGAAGAGAGAAGAACGAAGAGAGAAAAGGACAAAAAGAAAAAGCCACACTTTGTGCGACTTTTTCTTTTTGGTGGGGGATGGTGGATTTACCCCATCCGGGGCATAAACTTCGACTCCACCGCACCACCCAATAAAAATACCGACCACCCTGATGGGTAATCGGTATTTTTGGTGGGGGATGGTGGATTCGAACCACCGAAGGCGTTGCCAGCAGATTTACAGTCTGTCCCCTTTGGCCACTCGGGAAATCCCCCATATGAAATTGGAGCTGGTGGACGGATTCGAACCCCCGACCTGCTGATTACAAATCAGCTGCTCTGCCAGCTGAGCTACACCAGCATGCTACCAGCGAAGATTATATTAGCAGAAGTCACTTTATTTGTCAACAAAAACTTTCACAAAATGACGGAAAAAAATCACACTTTTTTCCGCACATCTACCGAAAAAGGGGAGGGAACATATGACACTTTTGGAATTATCTCAGGAATACGCCTATTCGGCGGAGCTGATCGCCCGGCGCATGGCCCAGCTGCGGCAGGCGGAGCGTCAGGCGGAGGGCGAGGCGGTGCGCTTTGCCCTGCACCGGCGGATCCTGGATCTGGATCCCATGCTGCGGCAATGCCGACAGGTCTATCGCCTGACGGCCCACTACTATGACAGGAGCTATCACAAGGATGAAAGAATCAGTCTTTGATTACACGCAGCTGGCCGGATGGCGGCAGGGGGATGGGGACAACAGCGAGCGATTGAGCCGCCTGCGCCGCCGGCTGCCCGACGCCTTGGCCGAGCTGACGCCCCGTCAGCGGCAGATGATCCGCCTGCAATATCAGGAGAACATGACCGTCACACAGATCGCCCAGCAGCTGAGAGTCAACAAATCCACGGTGTCCCGCTGCCTGCGCCGGGCCCGCCGGACGCTGCACGACAGGCTGCGTTTCGCCTTGTGAAACCGGGAAAGGGAAAGCCTTGACAACCCCGGGGGGATATATTATAATCGCCTCGCCTGTCGGCCCGTGAGTCTGCCGGGCGGTTGACACACGGAAGAGATTCTTATACAATAATATGACAATACACCGTAGAGACAAAGAAAGCGAGGTCCTGGCGTATGTTGCAGAAGGTACAGCAGAACAAATGGCTGCGGCTGGGAATGGGCGTGCTGGGCGGTATTCTGCTGGCGGCCAGCATCAATCTGTTCGTGGTGCCCCAGGGGCTTTACAGCGGCGGCCTGTACGGCCTGTGCCAGGTGATCCGTACCCTGGCGGTGGAGCGCCTGGGGATGAATTTTCCCATCGACCTGGCCGGTGTCCTGTACCTGCTGGTGAACCTGCCGCTGATCTGGCTGGCCTGGCGCACCCTGGGACGGGGCTTCGTCATCCGCATGACGGTGGTGACGGTCATCAACTCCGTCGCGCTGGCGGTGATCCCGTCGCCGGCCACACCCATCATCGCCGATAAGCTGACCTCCTGCCTGGTGGCCGGCATCCTCAGCGGCTTTTCCAGCGGCCTGATTTTGACCTGCGGCTGCTCCACCGGCGGCCTGGACGTGCTGGGCCTGTACCTCAGCAAGAAGGGCAAGGGCTTTACCGTGGGGCGGTTCTCCATCACCTTCAACACGGCGCTGTATGTGCTGTGCGCTGTGCTGTTCAACCTGGGCACCGCCATTTACTCCGCCATCTATGTGGTGTTCCAGGCCCTGTTCCTGGATCGCCTGCATCAGCAGAATATCTCCGTCCAGATGATCATCTTCACCAAGGAGGATCCGGAGCGGCTGAACCAGACCATCCTGGAGAAGCTGGACCGCAGCTTTACCCTGTGGGAGGGCCGGGGCGGCTATTCCCACGAGCAGGTGCATGTGATGTGCGTCTGCCTGAACAAGTACGAACTGGCGTCGGTGCAGATGGCGCTGCACGACATTGACCCCCACGCCTTCTATGTGATCCAGGAGGGCGTCCGGGTAGGCGGCAACTTCGGCCGCCACCTGTCGTCCTGACGGCCTCGGGACGAAAGAAGCATTTCAGAAAGGGAGGAAGCGGAGATGAAATACCGTGTGATGGCGCTGCTGACAGCTGCGATGCTGCTGACACTCTGCGGCTGTTCGCTGCTGGAGCGGGATTATAGCAGCGTGGAGCGCCACAGCTCCTCCTATTATGAGAGCGAGCAGAAGGACGTCCTCCAGCCGGAGACGTATCAGGATCTGGTCAACGCTCTGCTGGTGCTGGTGGACGACCACGCGGCAGAGGGCACCATCTGGCTTTCCCCCGGCAGCGAGGCGCTGGATCCCGAGCAGGCCATCGAGCAGGCGTGCCAGGAGGTGCAGCGGGAGACGCCCATGGGTGCCTACGCCGTGGAGTACATCACCTATACCGTGTCCCAGGATAACCGGGCATACAGTGAGATCAAGCTGTCTCTGGGCTATCGCCGCAGCGAGGCACAGGTGAAGGGTATTGTTCACGCCACCAGCATCTCCGCTCTGCACACGCTGCTGACCGCCGCCGCCGAGAATGACGCCGCCGAGCTGGTGGTGCAGGTGGGCTATTTCCGGGATCAGGCCCAGGAGGTGCGGGACATCGTGGCCCAGGTAGAGCAGGAGCAGCGGGGCGAGGAGTCCGCCCTGTGGCAGGTGGAATTCTATCCTAACGAGAGCTCTGCCGGAATTATTGAGATTTTGATGAAAAATTGAAAATGCAGGATTGACAAACGAAGAAATCTGGGTTATAATCAATCCTGCGTTTGCGGGCGTAGCTCATCTGGTAGAGCGCGACCTTGCCAAGGTCGAGGTAGCGAGTTCGAGCCTCGTCGCCCGCTCCAAGTGAATGAACTCCGTTTTTCGAACATTTTTGTCGAAAAGCGGAGTTCCTCTTATCTGCAAAGCCTTGACTTATCAAGGCTTTTTTCTTTTGCTGTGCAAATGTATGTACAGTAAAACTCTCAGAATGCGGAACGTTTATTTTTACGCAAGGTCGTTATTTGAACACGGTTTTCTCACAAATTCTCGTGATAAGCGGCTTCAAAGGCTTGCGGAGTCTTGTATCTCAAAGTTCTGTGAGGGCGTACCTCATTGTAAAATTGAACATACTGCTCCACACTTTTGCGAAAGCTTTGTTCTGAGGTGTACTCTCTGCGGTACGCCTCTTCTCTTTTGAATGAGGCAAAGAAGGCTTCCGCCACGGCGTTGTCATGTGGCCGTGCCGTAGCGGAAAACGATTGCTTCACACCGCACTTTTGCAGGAGCGTTGTAAATGCGGTGGAAGTATACTGCTTGCCGCGGTCGCTGTGAAATGTCAAATCGGCAGGGGTATCTCGTTCGCGGAAAGCTATCCGAAATGTACTGGTGACCAAATTCGTGCTGGCATTGCGGGATACGCGATAGCCGATGATTTTCCGGGAAAAGAGGTCGAGAATGATGCACAGATAAAGCCAGTAATCGTTGAGCTTGAAGTATGTAATATCACTGACCCATGTTTGATTAGGATGTTCTGCGGTAAATTGCTGCTCCAACAGGTTTTGCTTGCGGTATTTTTGATGCTTTTTAAACTGCTTTTTGGAATCAAGTCGAATGCTGCGCAGATCGAGCTCCTGCATGATCGTAGCAATGCGCTTGGTGCTGACTCTGATACCACCTTCGGCCAATGTAATGCGAATCTTTTCGGCACCATACCGTTGGCCGCTGTCGTCGAAAGCCTGCTGTACCAGACGCATGAGTTGTGTCTGCTCTTGGTCGCGCTGGCTGCGGTCCGCACGGCGAAAGATGTGGTTGTAAAATGTACCGCGAGCGACATCCAATGCTTCGCACAGCTCATGAACACTATAAGTATTATCAGACTGATGGTGGAGATTTTCCAAAATGGAAAGTCTCTTTTGCAGGGGAACATTTGCTATGCATTGAGAAAGGCGGATGATTTCCATTTCATGTTCCAGTTTTGCCAATCGTCTTGAAATGGCGTCAAACTCCTTTGGTGTGTAGGTGCGGGTTGTTCCTTGGATAGTACAGTACGCTTTCCGCCAGCGGTAAAGTGTCCCCTGGGCAATGTGCAGTTCGTGGCTGAGAGATTTGATGGATTCTCCGTTTTGATAACGCTTGATGACTTTTTGCTTGAAATCTGCTGGGTACTCGGTGGGCATGGTCTCATCTCCTTGTGTATGATGAGACTATTGTAGTTGAATTTCTGCGAAGGCGAAAGTGAGTAATCTAACGAAAAAGAAGGCAGACGCCCATGTGGACGGAAATTGTATTTTGCCGGAAATGCAGGAGATTCATTTTTTCGCAAGATAATCTTAGAATAGTAAGTTATGCAACATGTATCGATATAGAAACAGTATTCTAAATTAGTACGGAAACTGCACTAGGCAAAAGTCGTGTTGCTGGAAAGTGGAATTATTATCTGTATTTGGAAAAAAGGCTCGACGTGAAAATAGATACCTGTTATACTAAAAAGACGTAGAGAGTGCAGTAGAGATACTGCATACCATTAGCAATTGGAGAATATTGATATACTCTCTGCTTTGGCAGAATCATCAAGCCTACAACAGAATTGGAGGAATACATATATGTCCATTTTCATTACGAAAATCAAGTTGTATAATTTCCGCCGTTTTCGAGAGTTCGTGATTGAGCCAAATACGAAAAATAATATTCTTATAGGAGACAATGAGTCTGGCAAAAGCACCATCCTTGAAGCTATCGATTTGGTTTCAGGAGGAAACAATCGAAGGGTCGAAGCAATCGGACTGGATAATTTGCTGAACATAGAAGCTGTTACGGAATTTATCAACAGTGATCGATGTTATGCCGACTTGCCAAAACTGAGAGTTGAATTATACCTTAGCGGAGCGTCAGACCCAAGCGTTAATGGTGAAAACAATTCCGACAAGATTGAGTGTGACGGCATCAAATTGGTCTGCGAGCCGAATGAAGATTATAAAACAGAGATAACCTCCGCAATGGATGCGCAATCTGATTATTTCCCTTATGAATACTATTCCATACGTTTTTTGACCTTTGCAGATCAAGTATATACGGGATACAAAAGAAAACTGCGTTGCGCAATGGTGAATAGCGACAATATGGACTCTGAATATGCAACGAATGATTTCATAAAGCGAACTTATTACCAATATACGGGAGATGATGCAAAAGAACGTGCTATATTCAGAAGCAAGTACCGTCAAATGAGAAAAGTTTTTTGTGCGGACAGTTTAAAACCATTGAATGATCGTATTCCGCAGGAAAAGCACTATACTTTTGGCCTTAAAAACAGTCCCGCATCCGCCCTTGAAAACAATCTAATGATTTATGAAGATGAAATAAGCATTGACAACAAAGGAACTGGAAGACAAATCTTTATTAAGACAGATTTCGCATTGGAACATGCGGGTTCAAACGTGGATGTGATTTTACTTGAAGAACCTGAAACACACTTAAGTCATGTCAATCTTAAGAAACTCATTCAAAAAATTGCTAAAACACAGGCTGGCCAGATCTTCATTGCAACGCATAATAGTCTTATCAGCACGAGACTTGAACTTAATAACGTCATTATTCTACATTGTGATGGAGAGAAAAGACCTGTTACCCTCAAAAGTCTAAACCTTGAGACAGCAGCGTATTTCAAAAAAACTCCCCCTGCAAGCATAACAGAATTTGTGCTTTCACGGAAGACTATTCTTGTTGAAGGTCCAGCTGAATACATCCTGTTTGAAAAATTTTATGAAACAGTCACCGGTCATGTTCCCGAAAATGATGATGTACAGATTTTAGATGTACGCGGACTAAGTTTTAAACGTTATTTGGATATTGCATGTCTTACAAAAGGCAAAGTTGCAGTCGTAACAGATAATGACGGAAATGTTCAAAAAAACTGCATAGAAAAATATATCGGTTATTCAGATATGGATAATGTAAAAATATGCTATGAACCAGATGAGAGAAAGCGAACATTTGAGATTGTTCTGTATTGTGAAAACAAGGGCTTATGCGATAAGCTGTTTTCGGGTGATGCGCAGCAATATATGTTGAACAACAAGACGGATGCCGCATACAGGTTACTTTGCCAAAACGATGATATTAGTGTCCCTTCATATATAAAAGAGGCGTTTGAATGGATAAGCGAGTGATTTTTGCAGTTGCTGGATCGGGAAAAACGACCTATATTGTCAATGAGCTATCCCTAGAGAAACGATCCTTGATTCTAACCTATACAGATGGCAATTACGATAATATTTCTCGAAAGATACTTGCTAAATTTGGCGGTAGATGGCCAAACAGTGTTACGCTGATGACTTATTTCTCATTTCTCTATAATTTTTGCTACAAGCCTTATTTTGCAGATATAATTCACGCAAAGGGAATTGTTTTTGACAACAATCCGAATATAAAAATACCTCAAGATTCTATGCGCTACTATCTGAGTCCGTCTGGACTTTTGTATAGCAATAGGCTTGCGTTCTTTTTGGAGCGAGCAAATGCGTTGCCTAAGATAAAGCGTCGTATTGAAAGGTATTATGACGAACTTGTAATTGATGAAATACAGGATATAGGCGGACGAGATTTTGATTTTCTAGAGTCTCTTATGGATACAAATGTGAATATGTTGTTTGTGGGAGATTTCTATCAACACACATTTGATACCAGTCGCGATGGAAACAAAAATAAAACACTATTTGATGATAAGATAAAATATGAATCACGATTTACAGCAAAAGGTATTGTCTGCGATAATACGAGCCTTTTAAACAGCTGGCGCTGTAGTAAAAATGTCTGTCAATTTATAACAGACAATTTGGGAATTAGGATAGGGTCTAATAGATCCGACGAAGATAATACGACGATTGAAGTGGTAACTGATTCGGTGAGAATTGCGGAATATACGAGAAATAACAGTATAGTAAAACTGCATTATCAAAATGGTTCAAAAAAAGGGTATATGCATAAGAACTGGGGAGAGACAAAGGGTGAAGATAAGTATACTGATGTCTGCGTTCTACTTAATAAGACTACCTCAAAGAAAATGGCTGCCGGAAAGTTGGCCGAATTAGCTCCAATGACAAAAAATAAACTCTATGTAGCCATAACAAGGGCAAAAGGAAATGTTTATATTTTCGATGAGTAATAATCTTTGGGATACTTGTGAGACAGTTTACAATCCCATCTTTCTGCTTTACCCCTTAGTCCAAAGTGTTTGAGATAGCATATATCGAATTTATTGCTGTACTACGGAAATTACCCCAATTTTACGGTTGACCCGTGGTACATAAGGGACTTCAACGCTATTTGGTAAGGCTGTCAAGGCCCTGCTGAGAAAATTGATGGAGGAAAAGGCCATGCTGATAAATTCCAACGAATATCTGCATATTCTTGAGTCGATCAAGCAGGAGATCCGCACAGCGCAGTACCGTGCGGCGGTCAGCGTCAATCGGGAGTTGTTGCTCCTTTATCACTCCATCGGTGAGGTCATCAACGCCCACAAGACGTGGGGCAGCAAGTTCGTGGAGAATCTTGCCGCCGATATCAAGCTTTCCTTCCCAAATGCCACCGGCTACTCGGTGAGGAACTTGAAGTATATGGCAAAATTCGCGGCGGCTTATCCGGGCGACGAATTTGTGCAACAGGCTGTTGCACAAATCCCGTGGGGACACAATGTCGTGCTGATGGACAAGCTTTCCAAATCCGAGGAACGCCTATGGTATGCAGAGAGAAGTGCCGAAAATGGCTGGTCACGCAATGTATTAGTTCATCAGATTGAAAGCGGTCTGTATCAGCGACAGGTGCTGGCGGAGAAGGTATCCAACTTTGGAAACCGCTTGCCATCCCCGCAGAGCGAGCTTGCGGCACAGACCATGAAAGACCCGTACATCTTTGACTTTATCCCATTCAAAGCGGACATGGTGGAACGCGATATTGAGCAGGCGCTGGTCAAGGATGTGACAAAGCTCCTTCTGGAGTTGGGAACAGGCTTCGCTTTTCTTGGCAACCAATACCACCTGAATGTGGGAGGCGATGATTTCTATATCGACCTGCTGTTTTACAACCTCAACCTTCGCTGCTATGTGGTGATTGAACTGAAAACCGGCGAGTTCAAACCGGAGTACGCCGGACAGCTGAACTTCTACCTCTCTGCGGTGGATGGCATCCTGAAGAAAGAGCAGGACAATCCCTCTATTGGCCTGTTGCTCTGCAAGAGTAAGAATAACCTCGTGGCGGAGTATTCCCTCAAGGACATGAGCAAGCCCATCGGCGTCAGCGCCTACCAGATCACCAGCAGCCTGCCGGAAGAACTGGAACGCCAGCTGCCATCTGTGGAGGATATTCAAAAGCGGATTAAGGGTTTGAAAGAGTAATTCAATGACAACAAAACCTGTGGGCAATCACAAAAATCACCACCCAATCGGGTGGTGATTTTTTTCGCGTGCTCCTCGGCTGTGCCCTCGTTGCGCCAGCCGTCCGGCGGCCACATTCGTGTCCGCCAAACGGGGCACTGCCTTGAAAGCGGCTTGCTGCATCCGCCGCAGGCGGCGCTGCGCCGCTTTCCCCGTCGCCCGCTCCAAAAAGAACAAGACCACCCATTGGGTGGCCTTGTTCTTTTTGGAGCGAATGAAATAGAGTGGCGCGAAACGAACTCCGGCTTTCGCACGCCCCAACGGGGCGTCGAAACCGGGAGCAACAGTCCGGTGGACTGTTGCGTTAGTGAGAATCGAGCCTCTCAAAAAGTCGCCCCTCGATGGGGCGGCTTTTTGATTTACAGTGGCACGTTTTGGTGCCCGCGTGCGTGTCGATCTCAGCGGCTATGCCGCTGTAGCTTCCATCTCAATTTGCGCCGCACTTTCTTTTGTGTAGCACTTTGGCGTTTTCTTGCCCGCGTTCGAATAAGGAGCCTCTCAAAAAGTCACCCCTCGATGGGTGAATGAACGCTGTTTTCGAGAGTTTTGTCGAAAAGCGGAGTCCTTCTCTCGACGGAAGAAAGAATATCTGGTATACTGAAATAAACCACTTGGCGGAGATCATATGTGGCGGGAGAAAATTTGCAGCGGCGTATCCTGGCGACAAATTTGTGCAACAGCCTGCTGCACAAATTTCGTGGGGACACAATGTTGCGCGGATGGACAAGCTTACCGCTCCGAGGAACGCCTATGGTATGCAGAAAGAAGCGCCGAGAACGGTTGGTCGCGCAGCGTGCTGGTTCAGCAGGTGCTTGCATGGGAGCGCGGCGGGGTGGTATAATAGACGGCGGAAGCAATGGATGAATAGCTAAATCTGACGGAGGATAATAACAATGAAAATCGCAATGCTTACCGGCAGCGCTCACAGGCACGGCACCACGGCGGCGCTGGTGGATAGATTCCAGCAGGGCGCACTGGACGCCGGACATGAGGTCTACCGCTTTGACGCGGCGTTTCAGGAGGTCCATCCCTGCATCGGCTGCGACAAGTGCCGCCGCACGGGGGAGTGTACCTTTGCCGCGGACGACATGAAGCTGCTGAATCCCCATCTGCTGGCGGCGGATGCGGTGGTGTTCGTTTCACCGATCTACTACTTTGCCATCAACGCCCAGCTCAAGGCGGTCATTGACCGGTTCTATGCCAACAACGAGGCGCTGATGGGCGGGAAAAAGGCCATCCTTATCACCGCCATGGCGGACGCGTCCATGGATTCGGCGCTGGCCGGCAATGAGATGTTCCGGCAGATGACCGGATATCTGGGGTGGGAAAACGCCGGTATCCTGAATGTCCGCAATGCGTCTGCTGCCGGAGACCTGAGCGAGGAGGATCTCAGCCGCGCCTATGCGCTGGGCAGGGAGCTGCGGGGATAAGGACGGTATATTTTATCAGAAAAAGAGCAAGTCGAAGGACTTGCTCTTTTCTCTGCTCCGCTTTTCACTTCGTCAGCAGGCCGCCCACCAGCACCAGATAGTCCGGCGCGGCGCCGTCCTTGCCCCACAGCACCGGCATGTGGAAATAGTGCCGCAGACACCCCTCCACATCGCCGCCCAGGGCCTCGATGGAGTACCGCAGAAGCTCCGGAGACCGGCAGGGCCTGCCCTGCGACTTTTCGCAGACCTGGCACTGGTCGCAGGTACCGGCCAGCAGCATCTGGCTCCCCGGCGCTGCCTGCTCCCATTGCCGCAGCTTCTCCCGGTACAGCCGCTTTTCCCGCAGCAGCGCCTCCGTGGCGTCGTCCATGGGCTGCCCCGCGCCGTCGGCGTCAAGGATACGGGCGTACAGCCGCAGCCCGGTATAGCCGCCCCAGACGTCCATGGGATCGAAGTCAAAGGGCGGACATGTCCACCGGGTGTTGTAGTTATGGCACTGACGGCAGGCGGGCAGGAATTTCTCCACATGCACGAATTGTGCCACGAACTCCGGAACCGTGGTCTCCGCCGTCAGCTCCCGGATATGATACGCAAACGCCATACTCCGCCTCCCTTACGCACCGAAGGTGATCTGCTGCCCGTCCGCATCCACCGCGGCCTCCACGCCAAAGGGGATGATGCACCGGGGCAGGGCGTGGCCGATGTTGATGCTGCACACAATGGGCAGCGCCGGGTCGTCGATGACCTCCACCAGCGCCTGCTTGTACTCGGCCTCATAGGTCTCGTCCATGGGCTTGCCCACCAGTACGCCGGAGATCACGTCAAACACCCCGGCGGCCTTGAAATGTACCAGGGCCTGACGGTACTTCTCCGGCGGCATTTTCTCCTCGCTGGACTCCAGCAGCAGGATCCTGCCCCGCCAGTCCTCCCGGTCGGGGAACAGCCCGTACTTTTGGCACAGGCCCGGCATGTCGGCGTAGCGGGTGTCGTCAAAGCAGTCAAAGAGGGTGTCGATGCACCCGCCCAGGATCTTGCCGGAGAACACGGCGGGCCCCTGCAGCAGCTCGAAGCCCCGGTCGGAATGGGTGGCCGGCGCCGTGCCCACCTGCGCCGGGCCGAAGTCCGTGCGGCTCTCGTACCACACATCGCTGGGGGTGATCCGGCGGATGGTGCCGGTGCGGATCAGCTCCTCGAAATACCTGCGGGTATAGGGCAGCATCTCCGTGTCCAGCTCGCACACGTCCGGAAGGAACGCCTGCCCGTAGAAGGTGTTCAGACCCACCTTGTGCAGCATCAGATGGTTGATGGTGGTGTCGGAAAAGCCCAGGAAGATCTTGTTATGTACCGCCTGACGCAGCGCGTCGTGCTCGAACAGGTACGGCAGCAGGCGATAGGTGTCGTCGCCGCCCAGGGCGCACAGGATCATGTCGATCTCCGGATCGCGCAGCGCCGCCAGCAGGTCGGCGGCCCGATCCTCCGGGTGATTCTTCACATACGCCAGGCCCTTCAGGGCGTGGGGCATGAACCGGACATTCAGTCCGTAGTTCCGCAGCCGCTTCAGGCCGATCTCCACCTCGTGCGCCACGAAGCCCTCGCCCAGCACGCCGCTGGACAGGCTGACAATGGCGATGTTTTTCACCATGGCAGCATACCTCCCGTAACAGATATTGCAGGCCGGTCGGGGGCGGCGGATGCGCCTTCCGATCGTCTCTGCCTTCAGCATAGCGTAGTTTGGTGGAAAGCGCAAGCCTTTTCCGCAGGGGGACCGTGGGGGCAGGGAAGGGGCGGTGATGGCTGTCCTTATGTCTCCCCTCGCAAACATCTGCTTTTCTTTTATCGGAGGTTGTGGTATACTGCTATTTGTAAGACTATGCGCATAAGGGAGGTCGTTCCCATGACAGATACCATTGCCGCCATTGCCACGGCGCTGTCGCCCAGCGCCATCGGCATCCTGCGGCTCAGCGGCCCGGAGACCAAAAACGTGCTGGATGCGGTGTTTTTCCCGCTGAACGATAAGCCCATGTCCCAACAGGCACCCCGTACCATGGTGCTGGGCCACCTGCTGGACGGCGAGGGCCGCGTGCTGGACAGTGCGCTGTGCGTGCTGTTCCCCGGCCCCGGCAGCTACACCGGTGAGGACTGCGCCGAGATCCACTGCCACGGCTCGCCCATCGTACTGACCGAGGGGCTGAAGCTGCTGCTGAACCACGGGGCGCGGCAGGCCAGGGGCGGCGAATTCACCCAGCGGGCCTTTCTCAACGGCCGGATGGATCTGCTGCAGGCGGAGGCCGTGGTGGACATCATCGACGCGGAGACGGCCCAGGCCGTCCGCAATGCCGCCGGACAGCTGGACGGCGTCCTGAGCCGCAGCGTTCAGGCGGTGTACGACACGCTGATGGATGTGACCAGCCGGTTTTACGCCATCGTGGACTATCCCGACGAGGATATCGAGGATCTGCAGCGTGAGCATCTGCTGGACGCCCTGCGCCGGAGCGAGAACAAGCTGACGGAGCTGCTGGCCACCTTCTCCCGGGGCCAGCTGATGAAGCAGGGGGTGCCCACGGTGCTGCTGGGCAAGCCCAATGTGGGCAAATCCTCGCTGCTGAACGCGCTGGTGGGCTTTGACCGGGCCATCGTCACCGACGTGGCGGGCACCACCCGCGATACGGTGGAGGAGAAGCTGCTGCTGGGCCATGTGCTGCTGCGGCTGACGGACACGGCGGGCATCCGGGAGACGGGCGACGCCGTGGAGCAGCTGGGCGTAGCGCGCAGCCGCAAGGCGGCGGAGAGGGCCTCGTTGGCGCTGCTGCTGCTGGACGGCGCCGCGCCGCTGGACGCGGAGGATGAGGCCGCCATGGCCGTGGCGGAGAAGGTACCCCATCTGCTGGTGGTAGTCAACAAGAGCGATCTGCCCCGGAAGCTGGATATCGGCGCGCTGGCCGATCGGTTCGACAACGTGCTGTCCGTCTCCGCCAAGACCGGCGAGGGCATGGCCGCCCTGTGCGAGGCCATCGGCGAGCAGTTCCCCACCGGAACGGAGACCCAGGGCGAGCTGTTGACCAACGCCCGCCAGGCCGACGCGGTGGGCCGGGCGCTGCACTGCGTGCAGAATGCCCGGGCATCTCTGCGGATCGGCATGACGCCGGACGTGGTGCTGACGGACGCCGAGGGCGCGCTGGAGGCGCTGGGCGAATTGAACGGAAAACACATCCGGGAGGATCTGGTGGACACCATCTTTTCCCGGTTCTGCGTGGGAAAGTGAGGAGAGCTATGGACTGGCTGGAATTGAAGATCGACACCGCGCCCGCCGGCATCGACCCGGTGACGGAGATGCTGACCGAGCATGGCGTTACCGGCGTGATCATCGACGATCAGCGGGACTTTCAGGATTTTATGGCCCACAATCAGGCCTATTGGGACTATGTGGACGAGGATCTGGTGAAGGAGAAGGAGAACCTCTGCCGGGTGACCTTCTATGTGGAGAATTCCCCGGCGGGGTACGGTACCATCGCCGCCATCCGCATGGACATGCACGCCATGAAGCAGAAGCACCCGGAGTACGCGCCGCTGCTGCTGACCATGGAGAACGTGAAGGACGAGGATTGGGAGAACAACTGGAAGCAGTTTTATAAGCCCATGGAGATCGGTGAGCGGCTGCTGGTGATCCCCGCGTGGGAGAAGGCCGACCCCAAGGGCCGCGTGACGCTGACGCTGAACCCCGGTCTCACCTTCGGCACCGGCAGCCATGCCACCACCCGCCTTTGCCTGACGGCGCTGGAGAGCCGCATCCGCGGCGGCGAAAAGGTGCTGGACCTGGGCTGCGGCAGCGGCATCCTGTCCATCGCCGCATTGCGGCTGGGCGCGGGCAGCGCCTTCGCCTGCGACATCGACGAAAAGTGCATCGACGTGGCCTATGAAAACGCCGCCCTTAACGGCATCGGCAAAAAGCAGCTGACGGTGCGGCAGGGCGACGCCACGAAAGAAGGGGCGCTGCGCGATGCCATCGGCACCGGCTATGACGTGGTGGTGGCCAACATCGTGGCGGACGTGATCATCTCTCTGGCGCCCCAGGTGCGGCACTTTTTGAAGGAGGACGGCTGGTTCCTGACCTCCGGCATCATCGACGACCGGGCCGACGAGGCGGCCGCCGCGCTGGTGGCCGCCGGGTGGAATATCGTGGAATCCTGCACCAGCGAGGGCTGGTACTGCTATATCTGCCGCTGAGGCGGCGCAAGTGACGAGAGGAGGCATTTCTCATGAATCAATACGACGTGATCATCATCGGCGCGGGCCCCGGCGGCATTTTCTCCGCCTATGAGCTGGTGCAGCGCAAGCCGGAGTGGAAGGTGGCCGTGCTGGAGGCGGGCAATCCGCTGGAGAAGCGCCATTGCCCCATCGACGGCGTGAAGGTGAAGTCCTGCATCCACTGCAAGACCTGCGCCATCATGAACGGCTTCGGCGGCGCGGGCGCATTCTCCGATGGCAAGTATAATTTGACCAACGCCTTCGGCGGCACCCTGTACGAGTATATCGGCAAGCAGCAGGCCATGGATCTGATGCGCTATGTGGACGACATCAATATGGCAAACGGCGGCGCGGGCACCAAGCTGTACTCCACCGCCGACAGCGGCTTCAAGCGGCTGTGCCTGCAGAATAATCTGCACCTGCTGGACGCCTCCGTCCGCCACCTGGGCACGGACATCAACTATAAGGTGCTGGAAAACCTCTATGCCCAGCTGAAGGACAAGGTGGAGTTCCACTTCCTGACCCCGGTGAAGGCCCTGACCATCACTGCCGACGGCCTGTATGAGGCCGAGACCGACAAGGGCGCCTTTGTGGGCCGCAAGTGCATCATCTCCGTGGGCCGCAGCGGCAGCAAGTGGATGGAGACCGTGTGCGAGGATCTGAAGATCCCCACCAAGTCCAACCGGGTGGACATCGGCGTCCGTGTGGAGCTGCCCGCCGAGGTGTTTGCCCCCATCACCGACGAACTGTACGAGAGCAAGATCGTCTATAAGACCGAGAAGTATCAGGACAAGGTGCGCACGTTCTGCATGAACCCCAGAGGCGCGGTGGTCAACGAGAACACCAACGGCATCGTCACCGTCAACGGCCACAGCTACGAGGATCCGGCCCTGCATACGGAGAATACCAACTTCGCCCTGCTGGTGTCCAAGCACTTTACCGAGCCCTTCCGGGACAGCAACGGCTATGGCGAGTCCATCGCCCGGCTCTCCAATATGCTGGGCGGCGGCGTCATCGTCCAGCGGTTCGGTGATCTGATCCGGGGCCAGCGCTCCACCCCCAAGCGCATCGAAAAGGGCTTTATGACACCCACCCTGGCCGCCACCCCCGGCGACCTGAGTCTGGTGATGCCCAAGCGTATTCTGGACGGCATCATCGAGATGATCTACGCCCTGGACAAGATCGCGCCGGGTACCGCCAGCGACGACACGCTGCTGTACGGCGTGGAGGTGAAGTTCTACAACATGGAGGTGGCGCTGGATGAGCATCTGGAGACGCCTCATAAGGGTCTGTTCGTCATCGGCGACGGCAGCGGCGTCACCCACTCTCTGTCCCACGCCAGCGCCAGCGGCATCTTTGTGGCCCGCTATCTGGCGGAGAACGAGGCATAATAGAAAAGAAAGCCCTCCGGCAGCACCGCTGCCGGAGGGGTTTTGCTTATTTCGCCTGCCGCATGCTGAGGCTGATGCGCTTTTTCTTCTCGTCCACGTCCAGCACCACCACCTTGACGATGTCGCCTACGGACACCACCTCGGAGGGGTGGCGGATAAACTTTTCCGCCACCTGGGAGATATGCACCAGGCCGTCCTGGTGGACGCCGATGTCCACGAACACGCCGAAGTCGATAACGTTGCGCACGGTGCCGGTCAGCTCCATGCCGGGCTTGAGATCCTTCATCTCCAGCACGTCGGTGCGCAGGATGGGCTTGGGCAGCTCGTCGCGGACGTCCCGGCCCGGCTTCAGCAGCTCGGCGGTGATGTCCCGCAGGGTGGGCACGCCCACGCCGATGGCCTGGGCGGCCTTCTCCTCGCCGTAGGCCTTGATGCGCTGCGGCAGATCGGCGATGCGCTCGGCCTTCACGTCCGCCAGGGTATAGCCCGCCAGCTCCAGCAGCGCCTTGGCGGCGTCGTAGCTCTCCGGGTGGACGGCGGTGTTGTCCAGCACGCTCTTGCTCTCCGGCACGCGGAGGAAGCCGGCGCACTGCTGGAAGGCCTTGGGCCCCAGCTTGGGCACCTTCTTGATCTGGGCACGGGAGGTGAACGCGCCGTTCTCCTCCCGGTAGGCCACCACGTTTTTCGCCGTGGTGCCGTTCAGGCCCGCCACCCGCTGCAAAAGGGACGGCGACGCCGTGTTGATATCCACGCCCACGGCGTTGACGCAGTCCTCCACCACGCCGCTGAGGGCCTCGTCCAGCTGCCTGGCGGGCATATCGTGCTGATACTGGCCCACGCCGATGGCCTTGGGGTCGATCTTCACCAGCTCCGCCAGGGGATCCTGCAAGCGCCGGGCGATGGACACGGCGCTGCGGAGGTTCACGTCGTACTGGGGGAATTCCTCGGCGGCCAGCTTGCTGGCCGAGTACACCGACGCGCCCGCCTCGGACACGATCATATAGCTGACGTGGGCGCCGGTCTCGTTCACCCGGCGGATCAACTCCACCGCCATCTGCTCCGTCTCGCGGCTGGCGGTGCCGTTGCCGATGGCGATGTGCGCCACGCCGTGTTTCCGGATCAGCCTGGCCAGGGTCGTGATGGCCTCCTCCTTCTGCCGCTGGCCGTAGGTGGGATACACCACGGCGGTATCCAGCACCTTGCCGGTGCCGTCCACCACCGCCACCTTGCAGCCCATGCGGTAGCCGGGGTCAAGGCCCATGGTGACCTTGCCCTTCACCGGCGGCTGCATCAGCAGCGGCTTCAGGTTCAGGGCGAACTGGCCGATGGCGCCCTCGTTGGCGGCGTCCGTCAGGGTATTGCGGGCCTCCCGCTCCAGCGAGGGGTAGATGAGCCGGTCATAGGCATCCTCGCAGGCGGCCTTGACGAACTCCATGGCGGGTGAGCCGGGCTTCACCACGGCGCGGCGCAGCAGCGGCAGCGCCGCATCCCGATCCAGCAGCACGGTGACGGAGAGGACGCCCTCCTTCTCGCCCCGGTTGATGGCCAGGATCTGGTGCCCCGCCAGCTTGGAAAGCGGCTGGTCGAAGTCGTAGTACAGGCGGTAGACGGTGTCCTCCTCCGTGGCGGCCAGGCTGCGGAGGTGGCCCTGCCGCGTCAGCAGGCCCCGCAGGGCCTTGCGGATGTCCGCATCGTCGGACAGCAGCTCGGCCACGATGTCGTTGGCGCCCTGCAGGGCGTCGGCCACGGTCTCCACGCCCCTTTCCGGGTCGATGTAGTCCTGTGCCGCGTCCTCAGGCGCGGGACAGTCCTTTTCCTGCGCCAACAGCAGCATGGCCAGGGGCTCCAGGCCCTTCTCACGGGCCGCGGTGGCGCGGGTGCGGCGCTTCTGCTTATAGGGACGGTAGAGATCCTCCACCTCCGCCAGCGTTCCGGCGCTGTCGATGGCGGCGGACAGCTCAGCCGTCAGCTTGCCCTGCTCCTCGATGGCCTTCTTCACCGCCTCGCGGCGGTCGGCCAGGTTGCGGAGGTACTGGAGCCGTTCCTCCAGGGTGCGCAGGGCGGTGTCGTCCATGGCGCCGTGGAGCTCCTTGCGGTAGCGGGCGATGAAGGGGATGGTGTTGCCCTCATCCAGCAGGCGGACCACGTTTTCCACATGCTGGGGGTTCTTGTCAAGCTCCTGTGCCAGGGTCTGAATGATATCCATAGATTCTCCTTGTCTTGTATCCGGTAGTGATGGGGCGCGGCCCCCTGCGTTTTTCTGCTTTATTATAGCAAACCGCCCCGCCGCTTGCAACCTTCGCCCGGTGGCGGAAATACCGTATTGCCGTGCCGGAGATTTTGTGATAAGGTATCATAAAAAGGAGTGTGAGCGGATATGACAGTAAGACCGGTAAACAGGCAGGAGATCGCGTACTTTGCCGATGCCCACCGGCGGGTATATCGTGAAGAGTATCGCTGGGGGCCCGCCTTCTGCGATTATGCCGCCCATATTGCGGAGCCCTTCGTCAGAAGTGAGCGGGACGAGTTTTTTGCCGCCGTGGCAGATGGCCGCCCTGTGGGCTGCATCATGCTCTGCCAAACGGAGGAGCCCGCCGTGGGGCAGCGGCGTCTCTTCCTGGTGGAAAAGGGGCAGCGCGGCGTGGGCGTTGGCACGGCGCTGGTGGATGCCCTGCTGGAAAAGGCCTGTGCCTGCGGCTATCAGCGGCTGATCCTTTGGACGGCCTCGCCGCTGGTGGATGCCATCCGGCTGTATCAGAAGTACGGATTCCATAAGACGGAGCAGCAGCCCAACACCACCTGGAGCCTTGACGGCGAGACCGTCATGGAGGAGAAGTTTGAGCTTGCCCTGTGACCGGGGGCGGCTTGTTGAACAGAGAAAAACGACCCCGCCGTATGCCCGGCGTACGGCGGGGTTCCTTTCGGGAAACGCTGCGCTATACGCCCAAAAGGCGCTTGGCGGTCTCTCCCAGGATGGCCCGGATGTCCTCCTCCGGCAGCGGAAGTTGGGCGATCGCGTCGGCGTTTTTGCCGATGTCCACGCTGGGCCAGTCGGTGCCGAACACGAATTTGCGGGCCAGCCGGGGCAGGTCGGGAAAATAGGTCAGCAGCTTCTTCGGCGGCAGGCCCGCCACGTCGATGTATACATTCTTGTGCAGCCGCGCCACGGTAAAGGCCTCACGATACCAGCAGTCCCGACCGCCGTGGCACATGACGATCTTCAGCTCCGGGAAATCCACCGCGATATCGTCGTAAAAGATGGGGCTGCCATACTTCAGCCGCGAGCTCTTGAATACCGACAGTCCCGTGTGGAACATCACCGGCAGACCCAGCTCCTGGGCCGTCTCGTACAGTGGGTACATCATGGGGGCGTTGGGGTAGAAGAAATTATAGGTGGGGTACAGCTTCACACCCCGGAAGCCCTCCGCCGCCAGCTGCCGCAGCTGGCCGGGCATATCTTTTTCCTTCAACGGATCAAAGGTGCAGAAGGGCAGCAGCTGGGGGTGTCCCTTGCAGAAGTCCGCCACCATCCGGTTGTCCGCCACACCGGTGACGGCGGGGGTGTCCTCCGCCAGGATCACGGCGTAGTCCACGCCCTTCTCCGCCAGCATGGCGCAGAAGTCATCCGGCGAGGCGTTGGCCTCGCACACCGCCTGATACGCGGCCTCGGAGGGATACAGGGAGATGAACCAATCCCGTGTGCTGGCGGACAGCACCTCGTACCGGGCCAGATGGACGTGCATATCAATGAGTAAGCTTCCGTTGTGCATGGCTGCTTCCTTTTTGGTATCAGTGGCGCTGTATCGTATCGGTGAAACTGAAGGGCGATCCTCTCGCTTGCGCTCCGTCAAGTCGGAGCTCGTTTCGACGCCCTTTATTATTGGTGCCTCGGAGGGGTGCTCAAGGATGAACACCCCTCCGAGGCACCACCACTGCCTTCGAATACAGATTCTATATCATCCAACGGGACATTGTCAATGCTCAACGGCTTCTTGCTGGCGTTGATGATGAGGGTAAAGTGGTCGTCATACAGATAGATGGAATGAACAAAGATGTTGATGATGGCTCGGCGCTTATTCACATCGTCGGCGGGCATCTCGCAGACATAGTCCAGAAAGGCCAAAATCTGTGCCTCCGTCAGCGTGATCTTCTTGTTTTCCTCGACAGCGAGCTGCGCCTCCAGCTCCGCCTTTTCCGCCATGCGCTTGTTGAGTCGATCCGTCAGCATCTCCACGGCCCGCCCCCGCTCAATGGCTTTCCAGAGATTTTCAATGGCCGTATCCGCCTCTCGGATCGCTTTTTTCAGCGCCTTGGAGGTAAGGTTATCCGGGCTTTTGGCGCACTCCTCAGCCACCTTCTTGACAATGAAGCGGATTTTCTCCTCGGTCAGCATTTTCAAACACTCGTTGACCACACGGTCCTCGATATAGGACTTGCTGACGATCTTCTTGCCGCACTTTTTCCTGCAGGCATTC
>UMHM01068754.1_pt1 | contig 31662 bp, 34 predicted proteins | sample 1965501 | NCBI WGS metagenome assembly UMHM01 (sample SAMEA4836095, study PRJEB28245) | human gut metagenome | biome: gut microbiome; material: fecal sample | place: Denmark | collected 2008
CGTTCTTGACGATGCCGATGGCGCCCTCTGCGGCGGCGAAGGATTCGTGGCCGGCGAGGAAGGCGAAGCACTTGGTCTCATCGGACAGGAGCATCGCGCCGAGGTTGCCGTGGCCGAGGCCGACCTTGCGGTCCTCTGCGACGGAGCCGTCCAGGCAGAAGCTCTGCAGGCCGACGCCGATAAGCTTTGCTGCCTCTGCGGCGTTCTTTGCACCGGACTTGATGGCGATGGCCGCGCCCACGCAGTACGCCCAGCGGACGTTTTCAAAGCAGATGGGCTGGATGCCGGCGACTATATCATAGGGGTCGAAGCCCTTGGACTTGCAAAGCTCTCTGCACTCTTCGACAGAGCCGAGTCCGTACTGAGCGAGGACACCGTTTATTTTGTCTATTCTTCTCTCGTAATTTTCAAACAGAGCCATTAAATTGTCCTCCTTCTCTTATTCCTGACGCGGGTCTATGTACTTTGCAGCGGTATCCCACTGGCCGTAGTGACCCTTGGCCTTTTCAAGCGCCTCGTTGGCATCGATGCCCTTCTTGATGAAGTCCATCATCTTGCCGATGGAGACGAACTCATAGCCGACTATCTCATCGTCCTTGTTGAGCGCGAGGCGGGTGACGTAGCCCTCGGTAAGCTCGAGGTAGCGCGGGCCCTTCGCCTTGGTGGCGAACATGGTGCCGACCTGAGAGCGCAGCCCCTTGCCGAGATCCTCCATGGATGCGCCGACAGCAAGGCCGTCCTCGGAGAAGGCGGACTGGGAGCGGCCGTACACTATCTGGAGGAACAGCTCGCGCATGGCGGTGTTGATAGCGTCGCAGACGAGGTCGGTGTTGAGCGCTTCAAGAATGGTCTTGCCGATGAGTATCTCGGAAGCCATTGCCGCGGAGTGGGTCATGCCGGAGCAGCCGATGGTCTCAACGAGTGCTTCCTCAATGACGCCTTCCTTGATGTTGAGCGTCAGCTTGCACGCGCCCTGCTGAGGTGCGCACCAGCCGATACCGTGGGTGAAGCCGGAGATATCGGTAATCTGCTTTGCCTGGACCCATTTTCCCTCTTCGGGAATGGGAGCCGGGCCGTGGTATGCGCCCTTAGCCACGGGGCACATGTTCTTGACTTCTGTGGTGTAGATCATAGTGATCTCCCTTCTATCCTTACTTATTTAGTAAACGTAATTTATTACTTGATGAGGCATTCGCCGGTCATCTCTTTGGGCTGCGCAAGACCCATGACGTGCAGTATCGTCGGCGCGATATCCGCGAGGCGGCCGGGCTTAAGCTCAATGCCGGGCAGGCAGACCGCGAAGGGAACGGGATTCGTCGTATGCGCGGTGTTGACCTTGCCGTTGGCGTCGAACATGCAGTCGGCATTGCCGTGGTCGGCAGTGACGAAGAGCACTGTGTCCGGGTGCTTTGCGACCTCGGCCATGATGCGGCCCATGCACGCATCGACCGTCTCAACGGCGGTGACAGCGGCGGCCATGACGCCGGTGTGGCCGACCATGTCGCAGTTTGCGAAGTTGCAGACGATGAGCGAATACTCATCCGTCGCAATGGCCTCGATGCACTTATCCGCGACCTTCTCTGCGCTCATCTGAGGGATGAGGTCATAGGTGGGATACTCCTTGGGCGAGGGAACGAGGCAGCGCTCTTCCCCGGCGATCTGCTTTTCAACGCCGCCGTTGAAGAAGAAGGTGACGTGGGCATACTTCTCGGTCTCGGCAACGCGGAACTGCTTGAGGCCGTGGGCGCTGACGTAATCGCCGAGAGTATTGTCGATCTCCTCCGGAGGGTAAGCTATCGGGAGGGGCAGCGTCTCATCGTACTGCGCGGTGCAGACATAGGAGAGCGGGAACACCGTCTTTTTGCGGGCAAAGCCGTCAAAGTCGGGCAGGTTGAGCGCCCAGGTCATTTCTCTGGCTCTGTCGGGGCGGAAGTTCATGAAGATGACGCTGTCGCCCTGCCCGATAACACCGGCGGGGTCAACGACGACGGGCTTGACGAACTCATCCGTCACGTCCTCGGCATAGCTGGCCTCGACCGCGTGCACGGCGTCGGCGTCCATGACGCCCTCGCCGCAGACGATGGCATTATAGCCCTTTTCAACGCGGTCCCAGCGTTTGTCGCGGTCCATGCCCCAGAAACGCCCCTGAAGCGTGGCTATCTTCGCGTTGCCAAGCGCGCTGCACTTGTCCTGAAGCTCCTTCACGAAGCCAGCGCCGCTCTTGGGGGCGACGTCGCGCCCGTCGAGGAAGCAGTGGACATACACGCGCTCAACATTGCGCTGCTTTGCCATGTCGAGAATGGCAAAGATATGCTCAAGATGGCTGTGGACGCCGCCGGTGGACAGCAGCCCCATGATATGCAGAGACTTGCCGTTGGCCTTGGCATCCTCCATGGCCTTTATATATGCCTTGTTTTCAAAGAACTTGCCGTTTTTGATCTCCTGACTCATCTTGGGCAGGATCTGGAACACGACACGGCCCGCGCCGATATTGGTGTGGCCGACCTCGGAGTTGCCCATCTGCCCGGCGGGCAGACCCACGTCCAGCCCGGAGGCCTGGAGCGTGGTGCAGGGGTTTGCGGAGAAGAGGCGGTCAAGATTCGGCTTCTTCGCCATGTATACGGCGTTGCCCGCGCTGGGCGCGGCAAGGCCGTAGCCGTCAAGTATTATAAGAACAGCTTTTTTACTCATTGTAAAAAATCACTCCTGAACAGTCGCCTTTACGATAGCGGCAAAGTCTGCCGGCTTGAGGGACGCGCCGCCGATGAGGCCGCCGTCGATGTCGGGCTGAGCAAGCAGCTCAAAGGCGTTCTTGGCGTTCATGCTGCCGCCGTAGAGGATGGAGACGGCACGGGCGGGACGCGCGCCGTAGATCTTGCGGATGACGGCACGGATGCCCTCGCAGACCTCCTGCGCCTGTGCGGCGGTGGCAGTCTTGCCGGTGCCGATGGCCCAGATAGGCTCATACGCGATGACGCAGTGACGAAGCTGGGTAGCATCAACACCGCTGAGCGCAGCCTTGACCTGATACGCCACGTACTCCATGGTGAGGTTCATTTCGCGCTGCTCAAGGCTCTCGCCGACGCAGATGATGGGGGTGATGCCCTTCTCAAGCAGGACCTTGGTCTTTTCATTGATGAGCATGTCGCCCTCGCCGTGGTACTGGCGGCGCTCGGAATGGCCGACAATGCAGTACTTCGCGCCGATGTCGGCGAGCATGGAAGCGGAGATCTCACCGGTGTATGCGCCCTTTTCGTACTTGCTGACGTCCTGTCCGCCGGCGGCGACCTTGCAGTCCTTACCGGCCTTGACCATGTTCTGGATCATAACGGCGGGAGTGCACAGCACGACCTCGCACACCTTGGTCTTGGGGAGGTTTTCCTTCAGCTCTTCGATGAAGGGCTTAACGCCGGAGTTGGTCATGTTCATCTTCCAGTTGCCGGCGATGATAGTCTTACGATACTTTCTGTTCATTTCAGTCGTTCTCCTTTTCATGCGGGGCGGCTTTCCGCCGCCCCTACGTCTGGTTTTCTGTTACTCTGCTACTATATTAATAATTACTTATCAAGCAGGCAGGCCACGCCGGGAAGCTCCTTGCCCTCAAGGAACTCAAGGCTTGCGCCGCCGCCGGTGGAGATATGGGTGATCTTATCGGCAAAGCCGAGCTTTTCGACTGCTGCCGCGCTGTCGCCGCCGCCGACGATGGTGACTGCGCCGGACTCAGCAAGCGCCTCCGCCACGGCGATGGTGCCCTTGGCGAGAGTCGGGTTCTCAAAAACACCCATGGGGCCGTTCCATACGACCGTCTTTGCGGACTTTGCGGCCTCGGCAAAGAGGGCGCGGGTCTTTTCGCCGATATCAAGGCCTTCCATATCGTCGGGGATGGCGGTGACATCAACGGTCTTGACCTCTATTGCGCTGTCGATGGGGTCAGGGAAACCGGCGGCAACGACGGTATCGACCGGGAGAAGGAGCTTGACGCCGTTCGCCTCGGCCTTTTCGAGCATCTTCTTGCAGTAATCGACCTTCTCCGCATCGAAGAGGGACTTGCCGATGCCGTAGCCCTTCGCGGCAACGAAGGTGTAGGCCATGCCGCCGCCGATGATGAGAGTATCGACCTTGTCGAGCAGGTTGTTTATAACGTTGAGCTTGTCGGAGACCTTCGCGCCGCCGAGAATGGCGACAAAGGGGCGCTCCGGGTCGGCAAGAGCCTTGCCCATGACGGACAGCTCCTTATCGACGAGCAGGCCGGAGTATGCGGGCAGATACGCCGCGACGCCGGCGGTGGAGGCATGCGCCCTGTGCACGGTGCCGAAAGCGTCGGACACGAAGATGTCCGCCATGTCGGCAAGCGCCTTGGCGAAGTCCGCGCCGTTCTTCTCCTCGCGGATGTCGAAGCGGAGGTTCTCAAGCAGCATGATCTGGCCGGGCTGGAGAGCGGCGGCCTTGGCCTGTGCGTCCTCGCCGATTATATCCTTGGCAAAGATAACGTCCTGACCGAGAAGCTCAGACAGGCGCACGGCGACGGGGGCCAGCGTCAGCTTGGTCTTCCACTCGCCCTTGGGCTTGCCCAGATGGGAGCAGGCGATGACAGCAGCGCCATGCTCAAGCAGATATTTAATAGTAGGAATAGCAGCCTTGATGCGCTTGTCGCTGGTGATCTCACCGGTCTCCTTATTCTGGGGAACATTGAAGTCACAGCGCAGCAGCACCTTTTTGCCCTTAACGTCAACATCATAGATCGTCTTCTTGTTGTAGTTCATAACGTGCCTCCTATAAAAATTTTAGATAAAACGTGGGTAGTCCCCGGACGAGCCGGGGCGCAGGGGGATAGAAATCAGCTTCCGGCCATGGAGCCCGTGCCGAGCAGATCGGGAAATCCCTGCTGGCGCAGCGCCTCATAGGCCAATATGGCGACGGAGTTGGAAAGATTCAAGCTCCGGGCTTCACTTATCATGGGAATGCGGATGCACCTGTCGCGGTACTTTTCGCGCAGCCACTCGGGCAGACCGGCGGTCTCCTTGCCGAACATGAGCGCCGCGCCCTGAGAAAAATCAGCCTCGGCATACGCCCGCGGGGCCTTCGTCGTGGCAAGGAACAGAAGCTTATCGCCGTTGCGGGCAAAATACTCGTCAAGGTTTTCGTACACCGAGATATCGACAAGATACCAGTAATCCAACCCGCAGCGCTTCACCGCCCTGTCGGATATGTCGAAGCCGAGCGGCTTTATAAGGTGCAGCCGTGCGCCCGTCGCGGCGCAGGTGCGGGCAATGGCCCCGGTATTGTGCGGAATTTCAGGCTCTACAAGCACGATGTCAAGCATTTGGAGGGCGCCTCGCATTGTCACAAGTTTATCATATATCTTCTCTGATTTCAAAGTCATTTTACCACAAAAATCCGAAAAATCATGTACTTTTTAATGTTTTTATTAATTTCTTGCATATTAGACAAAATCAAGCTATAATCTGTGATGCTACAAGGCGGTTTATTGTCATTTTGCATATGCCTTTATGCGACTAAACTACACTTTTTTCGAGGAAATGAGCATGGAATATATATGCAGCGATTGCCCGCGCAGGTGCGGCGCTCTGCGCGGCGAAGCGCCGGGCGGCGTGTGCGCAAGCCCTGCCCTGCCGCACATAACGCGCGCGGCGGCTCACTACGGCGAGGAGCCATGCATCAGCGGCACACGCGGCTCCGGCGCGATATTCTTTTCCGGCTGCAATCTGCGGTGCGTATTCTGTCAGAACGCGGAGATAAGCCGCGGCTGTTCGGGAAAGGGCGTGGATGCAGACGGACTGCGCGGCATAATGCTGCGCCTGCGCGATGATGGCGTGCACAACATAAACCTCGTCACGCCGACACACTATGCGCGTGTCATTGCCGCGGCGCTGGACGGGCTGGAGCTCGGCATACCGGTGGTGTGGAATTCATCAGGCTATGAAAGCGTGGAGACACTGCGGCGGCTGGAGGGGCTTGTACAGGTGTACATGCCGGACTATAAATACGCGAAAAGCGCGCCCGCGCGCCGTTACAGCGCGGCGGCGGATTACCCCGAGGCCGCGGCGGCGGCGATCCACGAGATGTTCCGCCAGCGCGGGCCTTACGCGCTGGACGGCGAGGGAATGCTGACCTCCGGCGTGCTGATACGGCATCTTATCCTCCCCGGCGAGGAGCTGAACGCGATGGACGTGATAGACTTCGTCGCGGAGGAGTTCAGTGAGGGCGACGTGCTGTTTTCCCTGATGAGCCAGTACACGCCGATGCCGGGGCTTAAGCGCTTTCCGGAGCTGGAGCGCCGCGTGGACGCGGAGACGAACGCGCTGCTCATCGACTACATGACGCGGCGCGGCGTGACCGACGGCTACTGGCAGGACGTCGATGCCGCAACGGCGGACATGATACCGGGCTTTGACGGCACAGGGGTGTGAAATGCCGCGGCGGGCTTGACAATCAGCGGGATTTGGCGGATAATCAATATTGTCAGTATATAATGCACTATTAAGGATATAAGGAAAAGGAGACAAAAACGCCATGAATTACAACGAAGTCCTCGCCGCGGCCAGAGAGTGCGTCGGCCCGTACTGCAAGGCATGCCCCGTGTGCAACGGGCGCGCCTGTGCAAACACCATGCCCGGCCCCGGCTGCAAGTTCCCCGGCAATGTTGCCGCGCGCAACTATGAAAAGTGGCAGGAGATCTGCGTGAATATGGACACGCTCTGCCCCAACTTTGCCGATCCCGACATTTCCTTTGAGATGTTCGGCCACACCTTCTCCGCGCCCATATTCGCGGCCCCTCTCGGCGCGCTGGATATGCACTACGGCCCGAAGTACAAGGATCAGGAGTACAACACTATACTGATGAAGGCCGCGGCGGATTACGGCGTGATGGCCTTCACGGGCGACGGCGTCGATCCCGACATTATGAAGTCCGCCGTCAGAGACAGCGCGGCTATCGGCGGGATGTCCGTGCCGACGATAAAGCCGTGGAACAAGGAAGCGGTTTTTGAGAAGCTGGACGTTGCCAACGCAAACGGCATATTTGCCGCCGCGATGGATGTTGACGGCGCGGGTCTTCCCTTCCTGAAAAAGATGAACCCCAATGCCGGAAGCAAGACCGTTTACGAAATGCGCGAGATAACCGCGTATGCCAAGATGCCGTTCATCATCAAGGGCATCATGACCCCGGCGGGCGCGGTCAAAGCTGTCGAGTCCGGCGCGAAGGCCATCGTCGTTTCCAACCACGGCGGCCGCGTGCAGGGCGGCGTTCCCTCCACGGCGGAGGTCCTGCCCGCAATAGCCGACGCCGTCAAGGGCAAGATCACGATAATCGTTGACGGCGGCATACGCTCCGGCGTGGACGTGTTCCGCGCGATAGCGCTGGGTGCGGACGCGGTGCTCATCGGCCGGCCCATAATCCCCGCGATATACGGCGGCGGCGCGGAGGGCTTCAAGGTGTACATGGACAAGATCGTGGGCGAGCTGAAATCCACCATGACCATGTGCGGCGCGGCAAGCCTGAAGGAGATCACGCGCGAGAAGATCTGGCTGGGCAAATAAAGCGCGGCTGACTTCTGCTGACTTCTGCTGACTTCTATTGTTAATAATAAATAGATTAATAGCAAAAACATATTGAGACACTTATCGTGCGGCCCCTCATTTGAGGGGTCGTTTTCGTGTTATGTAAATCTTTTTATGTATATTATATTATGTATCTTATTTTATGTCACTTATATTACGTATATAAAATTATGTTGTTGATATTATGTTATATATTTTATGTTTATGATATTATGCAGATTATAATATGTTAATAATATTATGTGTATATGCAAAAAAATCGGCGCGCCATTGCGGCGCGCCGGGTTCATACATTGGTCTGTATGCCGTTATTTTTCTCCCTTTTCCTGCTGGGTCTGGGCGGCCTCATGCTCCGCCACGACATGGCGGACGTGATCGCATATGGCCTCAAACGAGACTTCACTCAAATCGTGCTCAAGCTTGCAGGCGTCTGTCTCGGCGATCTCCTTATCCACGCCGAGCATCATAAGAAACCGCGTGAGGGATTTGTGCCTGTCGAGCATGCTGGAGGCGACCTCCATCCCGGAGGGCGTGAGAGTGATGAGTCCGTCCTTATCCATGGTGATATGCCCGCTTTCCTTCAAGCGCTTCGTGGCATAGGTCACGCTGGGCTTTGTAACGTTGAGCTGGGCCGCGATATCTATAGAACGGATGTAACCGTGCTTCTCTTTCATCATAAGCATAGCTTCAAGGTAGTCCTCAGCCGCTTTCTGTATTGCCATAGTATAAATACACCAACTTCCCGGAATTATGTATACTTAAGTTAACACAGTTTAACCGAAATTGCAAGAACTTTAAAAAAATTAATATTGCCTATTGACATTTGCGGTTAGGTATGTTAAACTTCAGCACGGTTAAGGGAACTTAACCAATATATTTCACCCTCAGTTAAAGAGTTCTAATTGCAGAGAGAGAAGGTGGAGAAAGATATGATGCCTCTTGCACTGGCAGACTCCGGAGAAGAGAACATAATCCGAAAGATAGGCGGTTCGCCGGAGGTGAAGAAGCACCTGGAGGATCTGGGCTTTGTTGTGGGCGACACCGTAACGGTCGTGACGACCCTCAATGGCAACGTGATCGTCAAGGTCAAAGAGGCGCGCGTGGCAATAAGCGAAGAAATGGCGCGCAAGATCATGGTTTAATCAATTATTGATTATAGGAGGAGATCAGAGAATGAACACACTCAAGCAGGCGAAGATCGGCGACACCGTCAAGGTTGTCAGGCTTCACGGCGAGGGTCCTGTAAAGCGCCGCATCATGGACATGGGCATAACCAAGGGCACTGAGGTCTATATACGCAAGGTCGCCCCCCTCGGAGATCCCATCGAAGTGACCGTGCGCGGCTACGAGCTGTCGCTGCGCAAGGCTGACGCCGAGATGATCGAGGTCGAATAAGCCAAAAGTCATCAATTTTATTGTTTTATTGTAAGTGGTTAACTTAAAAGGAGTTTGAATCAGATGGACAAACAGATCAAGATCGCTCTTGCCGGTAACCCTAACTGCGGCAAGACAACACTGTTCAATGCACTCACCGGCTCCAACCAGTTCGTTGGCAACTGGCCCGGCGTCACCGTTGAAAAGAAGGAAGGCAAGCTGAAAAAGCATGACGACGTCGTCATCATGGACCTTCCCGGTATATACTCCCTCTCCCCGTACACGCTGGAAGAGGTCGTCGCGCGCAACTATCTTATTGAAGAGCGCCCCGACGCCATCCTGAACATCATCGACGGCACCAACCTTGAGCGTAACCTTTACCTCACGACTCAGCTCACCGAGCTGGGCATCCCCGTTGTCATCGCCGTCAACATGATAGACGTCGTGCGCAAGGCCGGCGACAGCATCAACGTCAAGGAGCTGTCCCGTGAGCTTGGCTGCCCGGTCGTCGAGATCTCCGCCCTGAAGGGCGAGGGCGTCATGGAGGCCGCCGAGGCCGCCATCGAGGCCGCAAAGAACGGCAAGACCATCCCCATGCACACCTTCTCCGGCCCGGTCGAGCATGCGATCGCCCACATCGAAGAGGCCGTTGTGCACGAGATGCCCGAAGAGCAGCAGCGCTGGTACGCGATAAAGGTTTTCGAGCGCGACGACAAGGTGCTTGAGAAGCTGCACATCGCAGACGACGTCAAGGCGCATGTCGAAGAGGACATCACCGCAGCCGAGAAGGAGCTGGACGACGACGCCGAGAGCATCATCACCAACGAGCGCTACATCTACATAGCACAGCTTATCAAGGGCTGCTACAAGAAGAAGAACAAGGGCGGCCTGAGCACCTCCGATAAGATAGACAAGATAGTCACGAACCGCTGGCTCGGCCTTCCGATATTCGCGGTCGTAATGTTCCTGGTATACTACCTCGCAATGGTCACTGTCGGCGCATCCGCGACCGACTGGGCAAACGACGGCCTGTTCGGCGACGGCTGGCACCTGTTCGGCATCGGCTCCGCCGCGTACAACGAAGTCGCCGAAGAGTGGGGCGACGCAGCCACGATAGTTGACGGCTACGACGCATACGTCGAAGAAAACGGCGAGCCCGCAGACGGCGTGTTCACCTACACCGTTGAAGACGAAGAGACCCTCGCAACTGAGGAAGAGACCGCGACCGTTGCGGACTACGAGGAAGCGCTTGCCACCCTCGAAGAGCTCGGCGACGAGCCCGACCCCGCGGATTATGGCGTATGGGTTCCCGGTATCCCTGTTCTCATCGGCAACGGCCTTGAGGCTGTCGGCTGTGCAGACTGGCTGAGCGGACTTATCCTTGACGGTATTGTGGCCGGTGTCGGCGCAGTTCTGGGCTTCGTGCCGCAGATGCTGGTGCTGTTCCTGCTGCTTGCATTCCTTGAGGCCTGCGGTTACATGGCGCGTATCGCATTCGTGCTTGACCGTATATTCCGCAAGTTCGGCCTTTCCGGCAAATCCTTCATCCCCATGCTCATCGGTACCGGCTGCGGTATCCCCGGCGTCATGGCTTCCCGTACCATCGAAAACGAGCGTGACCGCCGTATGACCATCATGACCACGACCTTTATCCCCTGCGGCGCAAAGGTTCCCTTCATCGCAATGATCGCGGGCGCTATCTTCAACGGCTCCGCGTGGGTCGCTACCTCCGCTTACTTCGTCGGTATGGCTGCGATCATCATCTCCGGCATTATGCTTAAGAAGACCAAGATGTTCGCCGGCGACCCCGCCCCCTTCGTTATGGAGCTGCCTGCATACCACTGGCCGACTCTCGGCAACGTTCTCCGCTCCATGTGGGAGCGCGGCTGGAGCTTCATCAAGAAGGCCGGCACGATAATCCTTCTGTCCACTATCCTCGTTTGGTTCACCACTTACTTCGGTGTTGTTGACGGCGCGTTCCGTATGCTCTCCGAGGACGAGATCGACTACTCCATCCTTGCCGCTGTCGGCAATGCTATCGCTTGGATATTTGCTCCTCTTGGCTGGGGCAACTGGCAGGCAGTCGTCGCCTCCATCACCGGCCTTATCGCAAAGGAGAACATCGTCGGCACGATGGGCATCCTCTACGGCGGCGCTGGCGATGTGTACGCAACTCTCGCCGCGACCTTCACTCCCATCACCGGTTACTCCTTCCTCGTGTTCAACCTGCTGTGCGCACCTTGCTTCGCGGCAATCGGCGCTATCAAGCGCGAGATGAACAACGCAAAGTGGACTTGGTTCGCCATCGGCTACCAGTGCGGCTTCGCCTACATCGTGGCACTGATGATCAACCAGTTCGGCGGCCTGTTCACCGGCAATGGCAATGTGATCGGCGTTATCTTCGCCGTGGCCGCGCTTGCGGGCATCATCTACATGCTGGTCCGTCCTTACAAGGAGGCCACCAAGCTCTCCACCAAGCTCTGATAGCTTGACACCGCGCATGAGAGAGCGGCGCGCTGCGGCGCAAAGCTCTCCCGCGCGGAACCTGATTTGACTACTACTCAATTCTTCGAAAGGAGTGAGTTTCCATGACAGCTTTTCTTGCCGCCAACCTTTCCACTATCCTTATTTGCATTGTACTGATAGCCATTGTCGTTTCCATCTCCATATACCTCGTGCGTCAAAAAAAGCAGGGAAAATCCTCCTGCGGCGCGGGCTGCGCACACTGTGCCATGCACGGTGAGTGCCACAGCTGCCGCAAGTAAGAAAACGGGAGATGCAGTTCTCACCTCTCTGCATCTCCCATATTTCGACCCTGGAGGTTAACTATGTCTAACCAAGACGTCCGGCTCACCACTTCAAACATAAAGTACCTTATCAGCATGTGGGAGCTGGGAGCCGCCGAGCACGGCATACACAGCATAGACCTTGCAAAGAAGATGAATATCTCAAAGCCGAGCACCCACGCAATGGTGCTGAACCTGTGCGCGAAGGGGCTGGCCAGCAAGGACGAGCACGCCGTGCTGCGCCTGACACGCGAGGGCGCGGCGCTTGCGGAGCAATGTGCGCGCTGCTATGAGCCGCTCATCTGCCGGATGACCCAGCTTTTGAAGCTGGGCGCGGACGAGTGTGCGGACGCGGCCTGCTCTATACTGACGCAGGTGCAAGGGCGGCTGCCGGAGTTCACATCCGGGCTTGAAGCATAGCTGGCCTATATCTTATATCTAATCTATAATTCAATTCATGCAAAGGAGCGTTCACAATGTTTGAAACGATCATTAAAGTTGACGGCATGGCGTGCGGAATGTGCGAGGCGCACGTGAACGACGCCGTGCGCAATGCGATGCGCGTGAAGAAGGTATCCTCCTCGCATACCAAGGGCGAGACGGTCATCATAAGCGAAGAAGAGCCCGACAAGGACGCGCTGAGCGCCGCCATAAACGCCACCGGCTACGAGGTGCGCGGCATAAGCGTGCAGCCCTATGAAAAGAAGGGCCTGTTCGGCTTCGGAAAGAAATAAATGCCGCCCGGCCTGTTACCGGCAATCTCACACCCCCTGTTTTCACGGAAAATAGGGGGTGTTTTTTTGTATGATTCTGCTGTATAATAGTAAATTGCAGTATGCTGTCCATGCTGTCACTTCTGATACAAAGGACGACGATGATGCTTTTCAACTCTTATTCTTTTCTGTGCTTCTTCCCGATCGTTACACTCATTTTCTTCGTGATCCCGAAAAAGGCGCGGTACATATGGCTGCTTGCGGCAAGCTATTACTTCTATATGAGCGTGAACGCGAAATATGCGCTGCTGCTCGCCGTATCGACGCTCACGACATACTTCGGCGCGCTGGCGCTGGATTCGGCGGTATTCGCGCACGGCGGGAAATATGCCCGGTTCAGAAAGCCCGTGTTCGTGCTGTGCATCATCGTCAATCTCGGCATACTGGTCTTCTACAAATACTTCGGCTTCCTGCTGGGGAACGTCAACAAACTGCTGTCCATGGTTGGCGTCAGTACCGTCGGAAGCGGATTCAGCGTCGTTCTGCCGGTTGGCATCTCTTTCTACACCTTTCAGGTGCTTGGCTATCTCATCGACGTGTCTCGCGGCAAGGTGCGCGCGGAACGGAACATTCTGAGATATGCGCTGTTCGTGTCCTTCTTCCCTCAGCTCATATCCGGTCCGATAGGCCGCGCAGGAAGCCTTATGCCGCAGATAGACAACTGCGAAAACATAAAGGTCTGGGATAGAGAGCGCATATGCAGCGGGCTTATCATCGCGTTGTGGGGCTATTTTCAAAAGCTGGTCATCGCGGACAGAGCAAGCATATTCGTCAATGAGATATTCTCGGCCTACAGCACCTTCGGCAGCGTGGAGCTGCTGCTGGGCGCGATACTGTACACGGTGCAGATATACTGCGACTTCTCCGGCTATTCGCTTATCGCCCTTGGCACGGCGAAGGTGATTGGCTTCGACCTGACGGAGAACTTCGACGCGCCGTACTTTGCCGCGTCTGTCAAGGAGTTCTGGCGCAGGTGGCACATATCGCTGAGCACATGGTTCAGGGATTACCTGTACATTCCCCTCGGCGGCAGCCGGTGCAGCAAGCTGCGCAAGTACTTCAACCTGATGGTGACCTTCCTCGTAAGCGGGCTGTGGCACGGCGCAAGCTGGAGCTTCGTCGTCTGGGGCGCGGTGCACGGCGCATATCAGATAATCGGCGACCTGCTGCGACCAGTGAAGGAACGCGTGCGCACGCGGCTAAACGTCAACACGGGCTGTTTCAGCTACAGGCTGGGGCAGGTGCTGATAACCGATCTGTTGGTATGCATTGCGTGGATATTTTTCAAGATGGGTTCATTCACAGACGCACTGCGGTACATTCTGCGCATCATCACGCGGCCGGATCCGTGGGTGCTGCACAACGGCAGTCTGTTCGTGCATGGGCTGGATCAGCGGCAGTTTGCGATACTTCTCTTTGCAATGGTGCTGCTGCTTATATTCGACGCGCTGCGCTATGCAAAGGGGCTGCGGATAGACGAAGTCCTCGCCGGGCAGAACCTGTGGTTCAGGTGGGGCGTGATATACTTCATTCTCTTCGCCGTGTTGATCTACGGCGTATACGGGCCGACCTATGACGCGTCCGCGTTCATATACTTTCAATTCTGAGGGAGGGGCGGGAACATGAAAAAAGCGATAATAAAAACCGCGGCGTTTCTGCTGATCCTTGCCGCTCTCTTTGCCGCTTTCGCCGGGGTGTATTCATTCAAGTTCGGCGACGGTATATACGGGCTGAAAACCTTCTACAGGCAGCCAAAGGACTCGATAGACGTGGTCTTTGTCGGCAGCAGCCACATCTATGAGAACGTAAGCACAGGCGTGCTGTGGGATGAATACGGCATCGCCGCATACGACCTTGCCGGAAGCATGCAGCCGGTGTGGAACAGCTATTACTACATAAACGAGTGCCTGAAAACGCAGCACCCGAAGCTCATCGTCATGGACATCAATTCCGCTGTGCTGAGCGACAACTCAAACTCCGGCGCGAAGGATCTGACGGACATGAGCCGGATAATCAAGAACACCTACGGGATGAAGCCGTCCCGCGACAAGCTGGAAGCCATCAAGGCAAGCGCCAACAGCAGCTTCTGGAGCGAATACATTCTGGAGTTTCCGACCTATCACACGCGCTACAGCGAGCTGAGCAAGGCGGACTACCTCCCATACAACAACATTGCCTATTTCGAGTACTGGAAGGGCTTCGGCATGAACGCCACAGTCGTGCCGCAGGAATCCCCCACCGGCTTCGAGACGGACAAGGTGGGCGTCATCGCGGAAAAGTCAGAGGAATATTTCGCAAAAATATTCGGGCTGTGCAAGGAAAAGGGCGTGCCGCTGCTGCTGATAAAGACGCCCTATCAGGCGACGGAGGCCGACACGGAGAAATTCAACCGCGTCGGCGAGCTGGCAGAGGCGGCGGGCATACCATATGTGAACTTCAACTACATGCTGGACGAGATAGGGCTGGATTTCTCCTGCGCCTACGCCGACTCCTGCCATATGAGTTACATCGGCAGCGCGGCATTTTCGGAATACCTCGGAAAATGGCTGAAGGATAATTACGATTTGCCAGACAGGCGCGGCGAGGCGGGCTATGAAAGCTGGGAGACCATGGCGCGCTTCTGCGCAAAGCAGATGTATAACGCCCGCCTGAGCCACACGAAGGAGCTTTCCGACTACATAAAGGCCGCGGCCGGTGAGGATTACATCGTCATATACAACCTAACAGGGAATTTCAAGGGCGCAGAGAATTACGCCGCGCTGAAAGAAGCGCTGGCGCAGACCGGCGCGGACACGGATGCTATAGAGCCGGGCTTTACATGGATAACGGAAGCAGGCAAGGTCATCCACGCCTCCTACGGCGATTACTGGGCGCGTGAGCTCAAGCCGAACTGCTGGCTGATACAGAAATACGGCGAGTCCGTCGAATTTGAGGGCGGCCCGTGCAATAAATTTGCGGAGGGGCTGAACGTGACGGTATACGACCCGCTGACCGAGACCATCGTCGATTCCTCGCACTTCCGTCTTGACGACGGGAAAATAAAGCTGACGAAGGATTCAGAGCAGGCGCTGGACGGCTCATTCCTGTACTGAGGCGCGCAAAAGCGGGCTGCAAAAAATCGCAGCCCGCCCGCGGCGGATATTTTCTCTTCACGGGAAAACTCTCCGTCCGCTGGACGATTTCCCGTTTTGGATGTATCCGTGATATATGGTCAATAATAGACCGTATAGGGATAACAAACCGCAGCATATATATCTCTCGCCGCGCGGATGAATCGTCTGTCTGTATTATCTGCGCGCGGCAAAAAAATAATCTGCCATTTTCTGCTTGCGCCGAAACAGGCCGGAAGGACCGAACATGGATCTGACAACAATACTTGAAATCGCCGCGATAATCGTTGGGGCATATCTTTTCTTGAAGCTGCTGACCGCGCCGCTGAAGCTTGCGATAAAGCTGCTGCTGCACGCGGGGCTGGGCTTTCTGCTTCTGCTCGTTGAAGAGCTTATAGGCGGCTTCTTCGACTTCTCGCTTGGCATAAGCTTTATAAACTGCCTTGTCGCCGGGATACTCGGCATTCCGGGAGTCATCATACTTGTGCTCATCAAAATCTTTATGTAAACCGATTTATGTGAATAATATTATGTAGATATGCAAAAATATCGCCCCGGAGGCGGCTGTGTGTCAGCACCTTCGGGGCGATCATATTTACGTTTATGCTTACAGCTCTTCGACGGCGAGGACATTTTCAAGGCCGGTGAGGATCTTGACAAGCTCATCGTCGAGCTTTCTTTTATTGATCTGCACGGTGGCGACGGCGCTATACCTGTGCCGCCCGTCCTCATCCGTGACGCGGCTTATCTCAAGCCCGCTCATCTTGATACGCTTTTCGCGGATGACGCGCACGATGTTCTCTATCGTCTCCGCCTTGTAATATTCAACGTAGAGGTTGACGTCCGTGAGCTTTCGGGCAAAGCGGTATTCTATCTTCACAAGCAGAAGCTCCGCCACGAGCACCATTAGCGTCGCAAATATGGCGCACTCTACATAGCCCGCGCCGCACACAAGGCCAATTATCGCACTCGTCCACAATCCGGCGGCGGTGGTTAGGCCCTTGACGCGCTGGCGGTTCGTGACGATGATGGTGCCCGCGCCGATGAAGCCTATGCCGGCGACGACCTGCGCGCCGAGACGGGCAACGTCCGTATAGAGATTGAGCTTAAGGTAGAGGAACTGGCTTGTAAGCGTGGTTATCGCCGCGCCGAGGCAGATGAGGATATGCGTGCGGAAGCCGGCGGGGCGGCGCTTATACTCGCGCTCTATCCCGATAAGACCGCCGCAGACCACAGCCAGCACCATGCGAACCGCAATGGCCCAGAAATTCATCTCACGCGCGAAATCAAAGCATGACAGCATTTTGTTTCCCTCCCTCAGACTTCGTCAATGGCGACAACGCCGTCAAGCGTTGACAGCGCCGCAAGCAGCTCGGCATGTTCCCTTCTGCGCGGCAGACGCATGGAGCACAGCACGCTGAAGCGCGCCATATGCTCACGCTTGTCCTTTTCTATCTCAACGTCGTACAGGTGGACGCCCTCGGCCTTGATGCGGTTGACGATGTTGCCGAGGTTCTCAAACGAATCCATCTCAACATATATGGTCATGTTGCGGGAGCTGGAGAGCATGGCGTCCTCAATAAGTGGCAGGAGCTTCATGGAAATGACGATGAGCGCCACGCCGACGATCATGCACTCATAAAAGCCCGCGCCGATGGCAAGGCCCATGCAGGCCGAGGCCCACAGCCCGGCGGCGGTGGTGAGGCCCTTGACCTCCTGACGGCCTGTGACGATGATGGTGCCCGCGCCGAGGAAGCCCACGCCGTTTATGACCTGCGCACCGAAGCGGGAGACATCCGTCTTTATCCCGATGCGCGAGGCCGTGGCAAGCCACTGGTGATTGAGCATATAGTCAAGATACTGGCTGAGCATGACCGTCATCGCCGCGCCCAGCGCCACGAGCATATACGTGCGGAAGCCCGCGGGGCGGCGCTTCTTCTCGCGCTCAAAGCCGACGATGCCGCCCATGAGCATGGCAAGCAGCACGCGCAGCATCATCGACGGGAAACTGAACTGCCTCAATTGATCAAAAATGCTTTCCATTTTCTCTCCAGCCTGTTTTGAGAATAAATTCAGAGCGCCGGGTTACAGCGCTCCGAAATTTAGTGTATTATACCACACTATTCATTTATTGCAATGCAAATAGTGGCCAAACTTTACAAAAAGTTTTCGTGCATTTTAACAAATTCTTAGCGGAATATCCGTTCAACGAGCGCGGGTATCTCCGCAAGGCTGCGCACGGTATAGTTCGCCGGGATATCGGCGCGCGGGGGAAGCCCCTTGGGGTCAAACCAGCAGGTCCTCACGCCGCAGTTAATCCCGCCGCGTATGTCGGAGGTGAGGCTGTCGCCGATGATGAGGGCGCGGCGCGCGTCAAAGTCCGGAATGCGGGCAAAGCAAAGATCAAAAAACTCACGGCTCGGCTTATTGAAGCCGATAGTCTCGGAAACGAAGATATCCTTGAAATACTTCGTTATGCCGGAGCTTGCAAGGCGCGCATCCTGCACGCGCGCATTCCCGTTGGAGATTATATAGAGGTCATATTGTCCACAAAGCGCCTCAAGAAGCTCCTGCGCGCCGGGGACGAAATAATGCCCCTCGCACAGGTGCCCGGCGTAGCTATCCTCAGCCGCCCCGGCGTCGAGGTCGAGCCCCAGCTCTTCAAAGAACACGCGGAAGCGGCCCACGCAGACCTCCTGCCGCGTAAGCCGGCCCTCCTCAAGCATTTCCCAATGGCGCAGGTTTATGCGGCTGAAAAGCGAAAGCACCTCCGGCGTGGGGTCTATGCCGCGCTCAAGCAGCGTTTTGCGCATGGAAGCGGCCTCCTGCCTGTCAAAGTCAAGCAGGGTATTATCAAGGTCAAAAAGCAGTATAGGCTTTCGTTCTGTCATATTTATCTCCCCGGTATCTGTTTTGCGCAAGTCTTATTCTTCCCCGCCAAGCCTCTTGAGCGCCTCGGCGGCGTCCTCGAGATGCATACCGAGCGAGGCCTTGACAAGCACGTTGTCGCCGCGGCGGATAAGCCCCGGCAGGGCGGCGATAAGCTCCGCCTTCGTTTCAAAGTGGCGGGCGCGGCTGCCCATGGCGGCGGTCAGATATGCCGACATCGGGCCGTAGGCCGCGACGAAGTCCACCCCGTGCGCGAGGGCGTACTCCCCCAGCTCCTTATGCATGGCGGGCGAATCCTGCCCCATTTCGCGCATGTCGGAAAGCACGCACACGTGCCGCCCCGGCAGAGCGGTCAGGGAATCCACCGCACAGCGCATGGAATCGGGATTGGCGTTATAGCAGTCGTCAATGAGCGTGATATACCCCGTGCTGTACACGACGCCGCGGCGGCCAACGGTATGGTAGGCGGCAACGCCCGCGGCGATCTCAGCATCCGTAAGCCCCATGACGAGGCCGACGGCCGCGCCCTCCAGCGCGGCATAGACCATATGCTGGCCGTAGGCCGGGATGCGCACGGCTATGCGGCGGCCGCCACACACTATGTCGCAGTAAGCGCCGCTCTCCCCGTCGAAGCGGATATTCTCCGCGCGCACGGCGCAGTCCGGCGAAAGGCCGAAGCTGACAATACGCTGCGGGCAGCGCAGGGCGCGAAGCTTCGCGTCGTCGCCGTTTATTATGACCGTTCCATCCGCTGGCATGAAGCTAAGCATCTCGGTCTTGGCGCGGAAAACCCCGTCGAGGTCATGCAGGAACTCAAGATGCGCGTGGCCGATGCAGGTGAACACGGCGATGGTAGGCCGCGCCATAGCGGCAAGCACGCTCATCTCGCCGAAGCCGGAAATGCCCATCTCCACGACGGCGGCCTCATGCGCGCCCGTAAGGCGCGAGAGCGTCATCGGCACGCCTATCTGATTATTGAGATTTCCCTCGGTCTTGAGCGTATTGAAGCGCTGAGACATGACGGCGTATATCATTTCCTTCGCCGTCGTCTTGCCGACGCTGCCGGTGATGCCAACAACGGGGATATCGAAGCGGGCGCGGTAAGCGCGCGTGATGGCCTCCAGCGCGGGCTGGACGGCGTTCACAACGATGACGCCGCGCGCCTCCCCTTCCGGAACGTGCTCCGCCAGACACACGGCCGCGCCCTTATCCAGCGCCGCCGTGATATAATCGTGCCCGTCAACGCGCTCGCCCCTGTAGGCGACGAAAAGGTCGCCCGGACGGACAAGGCGGCTGTCTATAACGACCGCGCCAAGTGCGGCGTCAAGCGGCGCCGCGCCGCAGAGCCTGCCGCCGCAGGCGGACAGCGCGTCACTGACTGTAAAATTATCCATACCCACACCTCCGGGATGCACAGTACATGAGATTTTACCACATTATTATCCCCGTGGAAAGACTATTTGCAAAAAAACAGGTGCACGGCGGGAAATAATATGTTATAATAAAATTTAGTCTGATTAGTTTAGTTTGATTGATTTGACTGGAATGAGATTTTAGCAAAGGATACGATTGCATATGAGTTACGTAGTGGTGGATCTGGAATGGAATCAGGCGATGAGTTCCAAGTCCTCCGTTTTCAACAAGCTCCCCATACATCTGCGCGGGGAGATAATAGAGATAGGCGCGGTGAAGCTGGACGAGAACATGCGCCCGGCCGAGGAGCTGACCATCGATGTGAAGCCCGTTTACTTCAAACGTATGCACTACAAGGTCAAGAAGATAACCGGCTTTGACAAGGAGAGGCTGGCGCACGGCATCGCCTTTGCCGACGCGCTGGTGGAGCTGCGCGAGTTCTGCGGCGACGACGTGACCTTCATCACCTGGGGCTGCGACGATCAGGGCATACTTGAGCAGAACATCATCATCCACGACCTTGATTGGGACTGGATATCCGGCTGGGTGAACCTTCAGCTCATCTACAACGTGCAGACCGGCGGCGACAAAAACCAGAAGTCACTTGCAAGCGCGATGGAGCATTTTGAGATAGAGCAGACGCGCGTGGCGCACGACGCACTGGGCGACGCTTACAACACGGCCCTTGTGTGCACGAAGCTGGACATGGAAGAGGGCCTGCGCCTCTACCCGGAGGCGGGGCGGATACTCGCCGCGCGTATGCCCAACTACAAGCCGCCCGTGGACCGCAGCGGCGAGGAGCCGATCGCACACGAGAGCTTTGAGGGCTTTGAAAGCAAGGCGGCCGCTTTCGGCGACGCGCGCCTGACGGAGCTTGCCTGCCCCGTCTGCGGCGGACAGACAGTCGGCGTCAGATGGGTCAACCAGGGCGACCAGCGCTATATGAACGTATACACCTGCGATACTGACGGGGCCTTCCTCGTGCGGGCAAAGTTCCGCAAGAACAGCGAGGACAAGAGCTGGACGGCAAACAAGCTCATCTACAAGGCGACCACAGAAATGCAGGACTTTTACAAGGCGAAGTCCACACAGGCCCGCCGCCGCGGCCGCGGCCACGGCGCGCGCAGGAACCGGCCCGCGAAGTAAAATTCTGGCTGGGCGCAGATTTCCATTGTTTTTCAGAGGCCCGCAAGAAATTTTGTGAAATGTCCACGAAATTTCTTGTGGGCTTTTGTCGCAAATGTATACACATCAGGGAAAAGTGCATTTACGTATTGACAAGCGGCGGGCGCGGTGCTACAGTGCAGCCATCACGACGAAGGGAGACGCAGACATGACTGCACGCTTTGAAAACAGCTTCAACATGACCGGCTCATGCACCCGCTGCAATGAGTCTTGCTGCGCGTCCTCTTCCTGCGCCGGCAATGCCGCGGCGATGAATACGGCCCTCCTGCGTACTATGGACACTGTTATTGCAGTGTCCATTTTTGCTGTTCTTTTCGCCATTATCGGCATTATAGGCATAGTTATAATATCCGCCGCAATAATACTTTGCGTCGTTATTATACGCATACGCCTTTCCCAGTCAATACGGCTGAACACGGCCCCGGCGCCGCTGATTTCATACACGTGAGATAAACGCGTATACTTCAAATCGGCTCCGACCTGTTTGGTCGGGGCCGATTTTTTGTATAAATAAACTTTTCAAGGAGAAACAAAATGAAAAAATTCGTATCGCTTTTCATGGTCATGGCCATGTGCGTGTGCATGATGGCAGGCTGCGGCAGCGCAAGCGCCCCCGCAGCAGAGGCGACCCCTGCCGCCGAGAGCACAACTGACGGCAGCGCGGCATTCAAGTTCGGTGGGGTCGGCCCGCTCACCGGCGCCGCCGCTATCTACGGACAGGCCGTCAAAAATGGCGAGCAGATCGCCGTGGACGAGATCAACGCCGCGGGCGGCATCAACGGCTACCCCGTGGAGCTGAAGTTTGAGGACGACGTCGCCGACGGCGAGACCGCCGTGAACGCGTACAACAACTGCTCGACTGGGGAATGCAGGTTCTCGCAGGCCCCGTCACCACAGGCTCCTCCATCTCCGTCGCGGCGAAGGCCTATGAGGATCACGTATTCATGCTGACGCCGTCCGCCTCCTCCCCCGACGTGACTGATGGGAAGGACAACGTGTTCCAGCTCTGCTTCACCGACCCCAACCAGGGCAGCGGCTCTGCGACCTATATGGCGGCCAACATGCCTGAAAGCAAGATCGCCGTCATCTACAAGAATGACGACGCGTACTCCCAGGGCATCCACGACACCTTTGTTTCCGAGGCCGCCGCGCTCGGTCTTGAGATCGTTTACGAGGGCACCTTCAACGCAAGCAACGAGTCAGACTTCTCCGTGCAGCTCACCGGCGCGCAGACTGCCGGGGCCGACCTCGTGTTCCTGCCCATCTACTATCAGCCCGCTTCCATCATCCTCACACAGGCAAACGCAATGGGCTACGCCCCCACGTTCTTCGGCGTTGACGGCATGGACGGCATCCTCGCGCTGGACAACTTCGACCTTGGTCTTGCAGAGGGCGTCATGGTGCTGACCCCGTTCTCCGCGGATGCGGAGGATGAGCTGACGCAGAGCTTCGTTGCGGAGTACACCGCGCGCTGCGGCGAGACGCCCAACCAGTTTGCCGCCGACGCATACGACGTTATCTACGCGCTCAAGGCCGCGCTTGAAAGCGCAGGCTGCACGCCCGACATGTCCGCCGAGGAGCTGTGCGACGCGCTGACCGGCGTATTCCCCACCATCAGCTTTGACGGCCTGACCGGCACCGGCATGACGTGGAACGCCAACGGCGAGGTCAGCAAGCTGCCCGCGGCCGTCGTCATCAAGGGCGGCGTGTACGTCTCCGCCAACGCCGCCGCGGCAGAGGGCGAGGATGCAGCGGCTGAGGAAGCGCCCGCCGAGGGCGAGGCTTCCGATGAGGCCGAAGCGCCCGCCGAGGGCGCGGAGGGCTGACGCATCCGCAAAAAGCACGGGTCTGCCGGAAGGCCGCAGGGCCTTCCGGCGGACAGTCCGCGGTCTTTGCACAGGCGGTAAATAACTGCGGCAAACGGCTTTCGGTTTTGCCGTATGTGCAAGGGCCGCAGCATTATAGAGAGAGGACAAAGCACATGGAATTTCTTTCGTATCTGGTTAGCGGGATATCGCTTGGCAGCGTGTACGCCATTATCGCGCTGGGCTACACGATGGTGTACGGCATCGCAAAGATGCTGAACTTCGCCCACGGCGACATCATCATGGTGGGCGGCTATATCTCCCTTATGGCGATGAGCTCGTTCGGTCTGCCGTCATGGCTGGCGGTGCTGCTGGCGATGCTGGTGTGCACGGTGCTGGGCATTCTTATAGAGGGGCTTGCATACAAGCCCCTGCGTTCCGCCCCGTCGCTGGCCGTGCTTATCACGGCGATCGGCGTGAGCTACTTTTTGCAGAACTCCGCGCTTTTGATCTGGGGCGCAAGCCCTAAGGCCTACACTCCCGTCGTGACAGGCTCGTTCAAGCTCTTCGGCGGACAGCTCACGGTGTCCTACGTGTCGCTTCTGACAGTGGCGGCGTGCGTTGTCATCATGCTGGCGCTGACGGCATTCACGGCCAAGAGCAAGATGGGCAAGGCCATGCGCGCCTGCTCGGAGGATAAGAGCGCCGCCCAGCTTATGGGTATCAACGTCAACCGCACGATCTCCCTGACCTTCGCTATCGGCTCTGCGCTGGCGGCGGTGGCGGGCGTGCTGCTGTGCTCCTCCTACACGTCGCTGATGCCGACGACGGGCTCCATGCCGGGCATAAAGGCCTTCACGGCCGCGGTTTTCGGCGGGATAGGCTCCATCCCCGGCGCATTCCTCGGCGGGATACTGCTGGGCATAATCGAGTCGATGGCAAAGGCGTATATCTCCACACAGCTTGCAAACTCCATAGTATTCGCCGTGCTCATCGTGACGCTGCTGGTGCGCCCGGCGGGGCTTCTGGGCAAATACGTGCCGGAGAAGGTCTGAGGTGACGAACATGAAAAAGCTGAAAAAATCCACAAAGGTCGATTTTGCGACATATCTGGGCGTCGCACTGGCCTTTATTGTGCTGACAGTCCTTAAGAACAACGGTATGCTGACCCGTTCGCTGACGGGGCAGCTGGTGCCGATATGCTGCTACATCGTGATGGCCGTGTCGCTGAACCTGACGGTCGGCATTCTGGGCGAACTGAGCCTTGGACACGCGGGCTTTATGAGCATCGGCGCTTTTTCCGGCGTTATAACGGCAATGAGCCTGCAAAGCGCCGTTCCCTCCGCTGCGGTGCGGCTGGTGCTGGCGCTCGTCGTGGGCGCGGTATTCGCCGCCATGGCCGGGTTTATTGTGGGCATGCCGGTGCTGCGGCTGCGCGGCGACTATCTGGCGATAGTGACGCTGGCCGCGGGCGAGATCATCAAGGAGCTTATAAACTGCCTTATCGTCGGCCGCGACGAGAACGGCCTGCACATCATCTTCAACGCCTCCGGCGCGAAGAGCGTGAACGACCTCGGCCTTTCCGAAACGGGCAAGGTGATAATCAAGGGCGCGCAGGGCGCGACGGGCACGCAGACCATCGCAAGCTTCACGGCGGGCTTCATCCTCATCATGCTGACGCTCGTCATCGTGCTCCACCTCATCCACAGCCGCTCCGGACGCGCCATCATGGCGCTGCGCGACAACCGCATTGCCGCGGAGTCCGTCGGTATAAACATCACGAAGTACAAGCTCATGGCCTTCGTCACGTCGGCGGCGCTGGCGGGCGCGGCAGGTGCGCTGTACGGGCTGAATTTTTCAAACCTCACCTCGACGAAATTTGACTTCAACACATCCATCCTCGTGCTGGTGTTCGTGGTGCTGGGCGGACTGGGCAACATCTGGGGCTCCATCGTGTCTGCGGCGGTGCTGACGATACTGCCGGAGGCGCTGCGCGGCTTCGACGATTACAGGATGCTGGTGTACGCGGTGGTGCTGATCCTTGTGATGCTGGCAACGAACGACCCGCGCGTAAAGGCGCTGCTGAGCCGCATCGTGCCGCGCAGGGAGAAGGGAGAAAAGGCAAATGGCTAAAGTATATTCAAAAAACGAAAGTCCGCTGGTCCCGCTGCCGACAAACGCGTTCATCCCGCAGCGCGACCTTGACAAAAGCCCCGTGCTGGAGGCAAAGCACCTCGGCATAGACTTCGGCGGCCTGACCGCCGTGGACGACTTCAACCTCACCATCGGCAGGACGGAGATCGCAGGGCTTATCGGCCCGAACGGCGCGGGCAAGACGACGGTGTTCAACCTGTTGACAAAGGTGTATCAGCCCACGCGCGGCACGGTGCTGGTGGACGGGATGGACACACACGGCATGACCACCGCACAGGTGAACCGCCTCGGCGTGGCGCGCACGTTCCAGAACATCCGCCTTTTCGACAATCTGAGCGTTGAGGACAACGTGAAGCTCGGAATGCACAACGGGATAAAATACGGCATGATGAGCGGCATTCTGCGTCTGCCGTCCTACTGGCGGCAGGAGCGCGTGGCGCATGAGCGCGCGATGGAGCTTCTGAGCATATTCGACATGGAGGGCATGGCGGACGCGAAGGCCGGTTCCCTCCCCTACGGCGCACAGCGCCGTCTGGAGATAGTGCGCGCGCTGGGCACAAACCCGAGTCTGCTGCTGCTGGACGAGCCGGCGGCGGGCATGAACCCGTCCGAAACGCAGGAGCTTATGGAGAACATCATAAAGATCCGCGACATGTTCCAGATAGCGATAATGCTTATCGAGCACGACATGAACCTCGTCATGAACATCTGTGAGGGCATCTGCGTGCTGAACTTCGGCAAGGTCATCGCAAAGGGCACACCGGCAGATATTCAGGCAAACCCGCTGGTCATCGAAGCGTACCTCGGCAAGAAGAAGGAGGCGTGAGCCATGGCGCAGATACTCAAGGCAACTAATTTAAATGTATATTACGGCGCGATACACGCGATAAAGGATGTCTCCTTTGAGGTGAACGAAGGGGAGATCGTCACGCTTATCGGCGCGAACGGCGCAGGAAAATCCACAACTCTGCAAACCGTGTCCGGGCTTCTGCATTCGCGCACGGGCAGCATAGAATTCTGCGGGGAGAACATCAGCCACCTGCCCTCATACAAGATAGTTGAGAAGGGTTTGGCGCAGGTGCCGGAGGGAAGGCGCATCTTCTTACAAATGAGCGTACAGGAAAATCTGGAGATGGGCGCGTACACGCAGAGCGCGGCGTGGGCGGACGAGGAGCTGGAGCGCGTATACGCGCAGTTCCCGCGTCTGAGCGAGCGGCGCAAACAGACGGCCGGAACGCTGTCCGGCGGCGAACAGCAGATGCTGGCGATAGGCCGCGCGCTCATGAGCCGCCCGAAGCTGCTGATGCTGGACGAGCCGTCGATGGGTCTTGCCCCGATACTTGTTGAGCAGATATTCGACATCATCCGCGAACTGCACAAGGCGGGCACGACCATCCTGCTCGTCGAGCAGAACGCGCAGATGGCGCTGTCCGTCGCGGACAGGGCATACGTGCTGGAGACCGGCAGAATAAGCCTGAGCGGGACCGGCGCAGAGCTTGCCGCAAGCGATGAGGTGCGCAAGGCCTACCTCGGCGGATAAACGGGATATCCGCGCCGTTGTTCGGGCGCGGCGATATGGCGATATATAATACCCATGCGGAGAATACTCTCCGTATGGGCATTATATTATGTAAACTATATTATGTTTAACTGTCTTGGTATACGGCGGTCATGCTTTGGATCCGGCGCTTTAATTCTTCGCGGACGTGGGCAGGCGATAAACACTCGCACTTATCCCCGAGGCTGAGAAGCATATCGTAGTAATAATCCCGCTCAATGAAGGGATAGTTCACGAGATAATATTCCTCCCCGTCTGGCGTAACGCGGTCATAGGTACAGAATTCAAGCACTCTGTCCAGCACGGATCTGTGGATGCGGAGCTTTATATCCGTTTGCAGCGTTTCCAGGACCGGCGCAAAATCCAAAATGGGCTTTTCGTAGTCGCGGGGTTCAAATGCCTCTTGCAGCAGTTGCAGGTCCGTCATTCTTGACAGGCGAAACAGGCGGTAATCCTCTCTGCTGCGGCAATACCCCTGGAAATACCAGTGACTGCTTTTCAGCACGAGCTGATACGGCTCTGCGACCCTTTCGGTTTTATTGCCGTGGCCGTCTATATATGTAAAGGAAATCAGCCTGTTCTCCTGCAACGCGGTTTTCACGGTCTCCAAAGACCGTTTCATGTTCCCGTTTCCCATCCAAGGCTCCAGGTCGATGCATATCTGATTCGCCTTCAGCTCAATATCTCTTGCTTTATCCGCGGGAATGATGCTTTTGACCTTTGCAAGCGCGTGCACGAAATCTTCTCCCCACAGTATTTCGGAAAGGTTGGTCAGCCCCATCAGCAGCGCCGAAAGCTCATCCGTGGAAAAAACCTTTTTATCCACCTTGTACTCCGGCATTATCTCAAACCCGCCGCCCACGCCGGGCCTTGAGCAGACAGGAATACCGGCCATGCTGATGGCGTCTATATCGCGGTATATCGTGCGGGGCGAGACCTCAAACATATCGGCCAATTCCTGCGCGCCGACGCGCCTTTTTTCGAGAAGTATCATAATGATGCTGACAAGTCTGTCCGCCTTCATCTGTAAGCCGCCTTTCACGCGTTTTCTCGTATCATATAATTGCTGACACAATGTTGTCAAGATTTATCTGCTAGAATAATGCCCATCTACGTGAATGGAGGAATATTTATGTTTACTGTCTATGTCTATGTTCTTGACACCATGGCGGATTGGGAGATCGGGTATGTCGCCGCGGAATTGAATTCCGGGCGCTTTTTCAAAAAGGACGCGCCGGGTGTAACGGTGAAAACCGCCGGCATCTCAAGGTCGCCTGTAAAAACTATGGGCGGGCTGACTATCATTCCGGACTGCGTTGTTGACGACATCGCCGTCAGCGAGAAGAGCGTCCTGCTTCTGCCGGGCGGGAACACGTGGGATGACCCGAAGCACAGCTCCATCGTGCGGAAAGCGGCAGCGCTGCTCTCCGCAGGGGGCACCGTATGCGCCATCTGCGGGGCGACGGTCGCATTGGCGCACGCCGGGCTTCTGGACGGCCGCCCCCACACGAGCAACGGGGCCGGGTTCCTCGATATGTTCTGCCCCGGCTACAAGGGGCAAAGCCTCTATGTCGATAAGCCCTCGGTCGCAGACGGGAATCTGATCACCGCAGGCGGCACAGGGGCCTTACTATGGGCAAAGCAGATAATTGAACATCTGGGCGTTTTCAGGCCCGACACGCTTGAGGCGTGGTACGCGTATTACAGCACCGGCGAGGCGCGGCACTTCTTCACGCTTATGCAGACGCTGCCCTCGGTTGACAAGGAAAGCATATAATCTGCTTCTATTGCCGTTATATAGCTTCGTGCATTGATTTCATTTCAAGACATAAAATACCCTGCGGAGAGCATCCTCCGCAGGGTATTTAGACTGTCGAAAAAGTGGCAAAGCCACTTTTTCGAGAAAGATTCGCTACGTTCTGCGCCTCTATTGTCCGCTGATAGCGGACAATTCGACGCTCACTCCGCGCAAAGTGTTTTCTGCCACGCACATGTCGCGGCAGAAAACAGATCATACTGCTTTCGCGTCTGCGGACGCGAAACTCTGCGAGGCCTTTTTTGACAAGCTGAATCCTATTTGCTTTACTCTTTTGCCACGATGTTATCCTTATCCTTATAAATGTGGCGGGGCGGGATGACGCCGCGCACGCAGGAGGTGGGATAGACATTCGACTCGCGGCCGATGACCGTGCCGGGGTTGAGCACGCTGTTGCAGCCGACCTCAACATTGTCGCCAAGCATCGCGCCGACCTTCTTGCGGCCAGTCTCTATGAAGTTGCCCGGCTCCTTGATGACGACAAGGGTCTTGTCGGACTTGACATTGCTGGTGATGGAACCGGCGCCCATATGCGCCTTGTAGCCAAGGATGGAGTCGCCGACGTAATTATAGTGTGGAACCTGCACCTTGTCGAAGAGGACGACGTTTTTAAGCTCAGTAGAGTTGCCGACGACCGCGCCCTTGCCGACGATGGCGCTGCCGCGGATGAACGCACACTGGCGGACCTCGGCCTCATGGTCGATGATGCAGGGCGCGCCGATGTAGGCAGAGGCGAAAACCTTCGCGTCCTTCGCTATCCACACGCCCTCGGACGGGTGGTCATACTCCTCCGCGGGCAGAGTTTCGCCCAGCTTGAGGATAAAGTCCTTAATGCCGTCAAGCGCCTCCCACGGGTAGGTCTTGCCCTCAAAAAGTGGGGCGGCAATGGTCTTTGTCAGGTCATAAAGCTCGTCGATCCTTGTCATTTTACTTCACCTTTATAAGCTTTCCCGCCGCCTGCATCGCGGCGATTATCTCATCCACCTTCTGCTCGCACAGCTCCTGCGTGCCGGCCTCGACCATGACGCGGAGGAGCGGCTCCGTCCCGCTCTTGCGCAGGACGACGCGGCCCTCGTCGCCGAGGTCGGCCTCGACCTTGGCAACAGCCGCCTTGACCTCGGCGCAGTTGAGCGTTTCGTCCTTATCCGTGACGACGACGTTCTTGAGCTTCTGGGGGTACATGGTCATACCGGAGGCGAGGACGGACAGGGGCTGCTTGGTCTCGGTGATGGTCTCCATGACCTTGATGGCGGTGAGGATGCCGTCGCCGGTGTTGGCAAGGCGGCCGAAGATGATGTGGCCGGACTGCTCGCCGCCGATGAGGTGGCCGTTCTGGCGCATGTTCTCCGCCACGTACTTGTCACCGACGGCGGTCTTTTCATAGCCGATGCCGAGGGCGTCCAGCGCCTTATAAAGCCCCATGTTTGACATGATGGTGGTGACGACCTTGGAATTGCCGAAGGTGCCGCGCTCCATCATATACTTTGCGCAGACATAAAGGATATGGTCGCCGTTGACAACGTTGCCCTTCTCGTCCACGGCGAGGCAGCGGTCCGCATCCCCGTCGAAGGCAAAGCCGACGTCGAGCCTGTTCTGCAGGACGAAGTCACGCAGGCGCTCGATATGGGTGGAGCCGCAGTCAACATTGATATTGAGTCCGTCGGGATGGTTGTTGATGACATAGGTGTCAGCGCCGAGGGCATCAAAGACGCTCTTCGCCATCTGCCAGGTGCTGCCGTTGGCACAGTCAAGGCCGATGCGGTAATCCTTATAGGAGCGCGTGGCAAGGGAGATGAGGTAGCCGATATAGCGATTGCGCCCGGCGGCATAGTCCACCGTGCGGCCTATCTTCTCGCGTTCGGCATAGGGCAGATCCGTGCCGTCGTCGATATACGCCTCTATCGCGTCGAGAAGCTGCTCATCCATCTTCTCGCCGTTGGAGTTGATAAGCTTTATACCATTGTCATAATACGGGTTGTGGCTGGCGGAGATCATTATGCCGCAGTCAAAATCGTCGGCGCGCGCGACGTAGGAAACGCTGGGCGTGCTGGTGACGTGCAGCAGGTACGCGTCCGCACCGGAGGCCGTCAGGCCCGCGCAGAGCGCCGATTCAAACATATAGCTTGAACGGCGGGTATCCTTGCCGATAACTACCTTAGCCTTATGGTTCTGCCCGAAATGCCAGCCAAGATAACGGCCGATCTTGAAGGCGTGCTCCACAGTCAGGTTCTTGTTGGCCTCACCGCGGAATCCATCGGTTCCAAAGTACTTTCCCATTGATTTTCTCCTTTTTTGTGAAATTCAGAGTTTTGATGAAGCGGCCTCGTCCAGATAGACGGTGACGTTCACCGGTATTTGCAAAAATGCGGCGGGGATGACGCTGTCATCCCGCGCATAAAGCATCTCAAAAACTGCGGCGGCCTTATCCTCGCCGAAGGCGAGCACCGCGATGTCACGCGCGCTTGTGATGGTCTTTATCCCCATGGTGACGGCCTTTTCCGGCACCTTTTCCTCCCCGCCGAAGGTATCCGCGAGCTGGCGGCGCGTGGCCGGGGCGAGGATCTGTATGCGCGTGAGCGAATCGAACGGCGTGCCCGGCTCGTTATAGCCGAAGTGGCCGTTATGGCCGATGCCGAGAATCGCCATATCAAGCCCGCCGGCCGCGGCGATCTCATCGTCATAGGTGTCGAAGTTTTCCCTGCACGGGAAGTGCCTGTTTTCCGGCGCGACGCCCACCTTGTCGAGAAGCCCCGCTTCAAGCCGGGCGCGGCAGGTCAGCGCGTTCGGCGCGCTGAGAAACTCCGTCACGGCGAACACCTTTGCCGCGGCAAAGGTGACCTCGCCCGCGGCGCTCATCGCGGCAAGCGCGGCGAAAAGCCCATCCATACTGCGGCCCACGGAGAAAGCGATGGCCGCGTCCGGCTTTTCGTCAAGCAGCGCCTTTATATGGCGCGCGGCGTTTATATTGACATCGTTTGCAGCGGAAATAATTGTTTTCATAAAGAAGCCTCCAAAAATACAAACTAAGAACGGGGTGCATATTGATGGCAATTATTATAATAAGAACGGTGATAATATATACGGCGCTGCTGGCGGCAATGCGCCTTCTGGGGAAGCGGCAGCTCGGCGAGATGGAGCTGTCGGAATTCGTCGTGGCGGCGCTTATCGCAGACCTCGCCGCGCATCCGCTTCAGGATCTGGGCATACCGATGATAAAC
>UMHM01091853.1_pt1 | contig 31484 bp, 30 predicted proteins | sample 1965501 | NCBI WGS metagenome assembly UMHM01 (sample SAMEA4836095, study PRJEB28245) | human gut metagenome | biome: gut microbiome; material: fecal sample | place: Denmark | collected 2008
GAGGCAGACGATAAGATAAAAGAGAACCGCACGGCCAACGCCATGCGGTTCTCTTTTCTGTCCTGAAACTTGTGAAATGCTGCGTCAGATATTGACGCTGCTGTGCTCCTCGAGATCGGGCTTGCTCAGCTCGGTGCAGCGGTTGTACTCTACCTGCATCACTGCGGCGATGGTATGCCGGCCATAGTCGTCCAGCTTGGCATACTGGGTCAGCAGATCCTCGGTATCGTCCGTCAGATAGAATGCGGCGTCGTCGCCCAAAGCCTTGATGCCCAGCACCTTGCACAGGCGCAGCACCGTATCAAAGCTGGAGCCGCCTACGCCGTTGTGCAACGCACTGTTCACTGTGGAAAGGGGAACACCTACCGCAAAGGCAAACTGGCGGACACTCTTGTACTGCTTGCCGATCTCTTCGCGGATGATCTTTGTCAGGTTATCCATTGTTTCCCGTCCTTTACTCTAACGTTCTTGTAGATTGTGCAGTTTCCAATTTTAGGCAATTAACATTATACCACGAATGGTTTGTTTAGCAAGATATAAGATAGGATTTAACACTTTTTTTACAATTTCTCTCCGGAACCGACATTTCGCCTCTCCCCTGTCGGAAAAATCACTTTTATTTTGTACACAGCTGTGTTAAAATATGTGGCGTGGCGGCAAAAAACGCCCCACAGGAGGAGCATTATGAAAATTATCATTGTCGGCAACGGCAAGGTGGGATATGCCATCGCCAATTCCCTGGCGGAGGAGGATCACGATATCGTCATGGTGGACGCCAACACCAACGCCCTGCGCAAGGCGGAGAGCACCATGGACGTGCTGTGCGTAGAGGGCAACGGCGCCAGCATCAGCGTGCTGATCGAGGCCGGTGTCCGCACCGCCGACCTGGTCATCGCCGTCACCAACCAGGACGAGATCAACCTGGTGTGCTGCCTGATCGCCAAAAAGCTGGGGGCGGGCCACACCATCGCCCGTGTCCGCAACACCGACTATCGCCGGGACGAGGAAATGCTGAAAAAGGAGATCGGCCTGGACATGGTCATCAACCCCGATCTGGCCGCCGCCCAGGAGATCGCCCGGATCCTGGCCTTCCCCGCCGCCTTCAGCGTGGAGCCCTTCGCCCGGGGCCGCATCGACATGATCGGCTTCCAGGTGTCGGACAGCGACACCATCTGCGGCGTGCCCCTGAGCCAGTCCCACCGCCTGCGTCAGGCGGAGGTACTGATCTGCGCGGCGGAGCACCAGGGCGAGTATATCATCCCCGACGGCAACTTTACCCCCACGGCAGGCGACCGTGTGTACATGCTGGGCGCCAAGCCGGAGCTGCAGCGGATGCTGAAGGACATGGGCCGCACCTGGCAGAAGGTAAAGAAGGTCTCGGTGCTGGGCGGCAGCCGCAGCGCCATGTATCTGGCCTGGGAACTGCAGAAAACCAACACCGGCGTCCGCATCGTGGAGATGGATCCGGACAAATGCCTGCGCCTGTCGGCCCAACTGCCCCACGTGCTGGTGATCCAGGGCGACGGCACCGACAACACCCTTTTACAGCAGGAGGGCATCCTGGACACCGACGCCTTTGTGGCCATCACCAACCGGGACGAGGAGAACCTGCTGATGGCCATGCACGCCCAGCGCAGCGGCGTGCCCAAGGTGCTGGCCAAGATGACCCGCCCCAATTACATGGATCTGGTCAACAGCACCGGCATCGACTCCATCATCTCCCCCAAGGACATCATCTCCAGTCAGATCCTGCGGTATGTCCGGGCCCTGGGCAACGCCGAGGGCAGCAAGGTGGAGAGCCTTTATAAGATGCTGGGCGGCCATGTGGAGGCGCTGTCCTTCACCGCCACCGCCTCCAGCCACGCCGTGCTGGGCAAGCCCCTGAAGGACCTCCCCCTGCGCAAGGGCCTTCTGGTGGCCGCCATCGTCCGGGATCTGCACACCATCATCCCCGGCGGTATGACTACCATTGAGGACGGCGACCACGTCGTGGTGGTCACCCAGGCCACCGGACTGGACGACCTGACCGACATTCTGGCGTAAGACGGATCGCACCGGTCGGTGCGTCCGGATGAAGTAAATGAGGAGGGTTTCTATGGAATACCGTATTCTGCCCCACGGCGGGGAAAAGATCGGCGTCATCGGCATGGGCTCGTCCGTGATCGGCGCGCAGCCGGAGGAGGAGATCATCGCCGCCGTCCGCGCCGCCTATGAAAGCGGTGTCAACTATTTTGATATGGCCGGCGGCCACGCCGCCATCTTCGCCGCCTACGGCAAGGCCCTGCAGGGCATCCGGGATAAGGTGTATCTCCAGATCCATTTCGGCGCGGACTATACCTCCGGCGAGTATGGCTGGACCACGGAGCTGGACGAGATCAAAAAATCCGTGGCGTGGCAGCTGGAAAATCTGCAGACCGACTATATTGACGTGGGCTTCATCCACTGTCTGGATGAGGAGAGCGACCTGGCCGCCTATCAGGCAAACGGTGTGCTGGACTACGTCCTTGACCTGAAAAAGCAGGGCGTCATCCGCCACATCGGCCTGTCCTCCCATACCCCGGCGCTGGTGAACAAGGTGCTGGACATGGGCATCGTGGACGTGGTGATGTTCAGCATCAACCCCGCCTACGACTACGGCCAGGGCGACTTCGGCATCGGCGGGAACAGCGAACGGTACGACATGTACCGCCGCTGCCAGCGGGAGGGCGTGGCCATCACCGTCATGAAGCCCTTCTGCGGCGGCCAGCTGCTGGACGCCGCACAGTCCCCCTTCGGCGTGGCCCTGACCCGGGAGCAGTGCATCCAGTACGCCCTGGATAAGCCCGGCGTCATGACCGTGCTGCCGGGCTTCGGCAGCGAGAAGGAGATGCATGAGGTGCTGTCCTTCTTCGACGCGCCGGAAGAGGCCCGGGACTACGCCTGTCTGGGTCATCTGGCGCCGGACGGCGCGGTAGGGCGCTGCGTCTACTGCAAGCACTGCCATCCCTGCCCTGCCGGGCTGGACATCGCCCTGATCAACAAGTACTACGACCTGGCCGTGCAGGGTGACAACCTGGCCCGCGAGCACTATCTGACGTTGGAAAAGCGGGCCGGTGACTGCATCGCCTGCGGCCACTGCGACAGCCGCTGCCCCTTCCGGGTGGCCCAGAGCCAGCGGATGGAGACCATCCGGACGTATTTCGGCGCGTGAGCCCGGTCGATCGGTTGACAATAAGGAGCGGTTCCCGACCGGGAACCGCTCCTTTTCGCACAGCGATACAACACGATCTGACGCACCTCCGAGAAATGCGCCGAACTGTGATCCGCATAGCAAAAAGCCCCGAAAACCGCGTGTTTTCGGGACTTTTCCGTTGGCGCAGTGGGAGGGATTCGAACCCTACGAGAGCCGTAAAAGACGGGTACTAACGTACCCGCAAATGCTCTGTTTTCAAGGGTTTTCCCCAAAGCTGTTGATACCAATGGGATTTCATTTGTGGTCAAATTTGTGGTCAAAATGGGGCGCGACCCGCAGGTGCGAAGCACCGAAAGGAGGCTCCAAATGAAAACAAAAGAACACGTTTCAGACAGGCGTGAACGGTTCTGCGTCCTGCCCCCGAAGGCAGGGAACCCTATCAGAGGAGCGCCTTCCCCATCCCTGCCTGAGATTATATACGATGTTCGGGTGAAGGTCAAGAGTATCGAAAATAATTTGAAGGCACTGCGTGCTGCCCACAAGAAAATCGGATGGACTTTAGAGAATTTTGAAGACGACCTGCAGGGCGTCCGGAGGATTATTGACGCCGATACTTCCGATGAAAGTGCCGCCCGAAGAGCGGCACTGCTGCAGAAAGCGGTTGATGAATTAGCAAATAACACCTGCCTTCCCTTCATGAAAATGTGGGATTCGGTGTGCGAGCTTGAGAGTATTTCTCTGCAATGGAAGACCCGCGAAGCGGGCGTTTCGGATGATTTTTGCGTCGAGCTTTTTGAAAAAACACGACGGGAAGCGGGCCTGTTTGATGCTTTTGTGGAGGCGGATTTGCTGCTGGTCAGGATGCCGGCACTGCCCTCGATTCGGGCTCACGGCACGGTTGTAAACGGGCGGAAGATGGTCATTTATGACACGCAGATGTTCGTTGAAAAGGTGCGCGGAGCCGTGCTCTCCGTGGAGGATTCACTGCCCAAAATCGCTCGAAAATGCGTGACGTATGTTTTCATTTATAACAGCCTCACGACTCCCTGTCTTGACTCCGACAACCACGCAACGAAGGCGATTACCGATGAAATTTGCTCTCATTTCGAGGGCGGGGACGATGGTCTTTGCACCGATTTTCGCTTCTACACGAGGGTGTCGGAGACCATTCCTGCGGGGACTTACGTTACGATTTCTCCCATGGAAGGGCCGCTTCCAACGCCGGAAAATATCATCAGAATATGGGCAGCTCGCCAGCGAAGCAGCGGGGCTGCTGTAGGCCATTAAAAGAGGGCTAAATTGGTCGCATCAAAACGACCGCTCCAATGGCCGCTTTGGTGAGAACGTGGTGCAAGTGCAATCCATTGATTTTACTGGATTTTACGAACCTTAAAATCGAAAAATGCCATTGCCGATATTGACCAAAGTACAATCAGCAAGAAATTTATGCCCGCCCCTGAGAGACTAAAAACGCTGTTGATCTACCCCATTTTCGGGGGCGGGCATCCTGAAAATAGTAAAAGGAGGATGGAGAATGCCAACCCACTATAACGTGAAAATGAAAATGTTATATGCCCTCGCTATATGTGGTCTTGTCCGTCGGGATGACCTTGCGATTTTTTCCGAGACCATGAACGCAGGTTCCCACGACATTATGGATTTGATTAGCGCCGGTTTTGTGAAGGAGTCGAGCGCAGAGGTTGATATTCGCATTGGGGGAAGAAGTCGGAAGCGGGTGCGCCGCGTCTGCTGTATCACAAACAAAGGCTTGGCTTTTCTTTTGGAGTTCGGCGGCGCACTGTTCCCTTGGCTGGAGAGAATCCCCAAGAGTATCATCGGAAGCGTCAACCTGCGCGGTGGTACGCTGGCGCGGAAAGCGCCGTTGGACCGCCGCTTGAATTTGGCTGGGGCGAACTGCTTTTACGCTGCCGCAGGTTTTGAGGTTCACCCGCTGGTATTCGGTGATGACGAGGACAGTCAGAAACCTGCGCTGACGGCTATCATTGCGAACGCGGTGGGTGATTTCGCTCCGGAGGAAAGTACAGTATACTACAACGCCATCGAGGTGAAGCGGAAGTGTATTGACGCAGACGCAGAGGATTCTCACTCCCAGAGATTTACTCGGCAGGTCGGATTCGCGGCGTATTCCAAAAATGATTTCAGCATCTATGTCATTCCGCAGGGCGGCATGAGATGGAAAACAGAAATTGCAAAAAAAGAGTGGCGGCTGTTTTACGACTATCGCAGTAAAATCCGTATGCATCAAATGAAGGAGTGCTATGCTGTCCTCCTTGCTCGTAACCCTCGTGACTTTGCGGCGCTGTTTCGGTCTATTAAGGATTTCTCCGGCAGGAAAATTAAAATGCGGCGGCTATATGTCGTCCCAATGAAGTGCGAGGGGCGCAAGGACAACTCTATAGCCGTGACAACAGGCTTCGATAGAGAGTGTGAGAACTGCATTGCCAAACTGGAAGAGGATGCAAGATTTGAACGAAACACAAGCTCGTTCACCTTTCCGTTCCGTACGTGTCGGGAGGGGGAAATTTACCATGTAGCGCTTGGAACGGTAATGGAGCTTTACAACATTCACTACATCAAAGAGAAAGCGGATGAGGGAATGCCTGTAGTGATTTACTGCTACCGACATCAAGTCCCCTATTATCGAGCAGTGTTCGGGGATGATATACTTTATGATTTTGCGGACTGAATGAAAGGCGAGAGGCGATCCGCATTGCGGATCGCCTCTCGCTTAGATGGCAGCCGGCTGGCTGCATATTGGTCACAGAAACATTGCCATGTAGATGGGCAGATGGAGGATGTTATCGGAGCGCATGACATCCTTTGTGTAGAGAATATAGGACTCACCTATTTTCGAGGAAAACTTTGCGCGGAATTTGTCCAACGATGCGTGGCTGCGGTAGTTGCCGGACTTTACTTCGATGGGGGCTATTTTTTTGCCCTCGGCAATCAGGAAATCGACCTCCATGTGGTTTTCCCGATGCTCCTTATCACAGCGAGAGTAGAAGTAGAGCTTATGCCCACGGCACCGGAGCATCTGCGCCACCATGTTTTCCAAAATCATGCCCTCGTTTACATCCAGCTTGTCAAAGAGAATGGCTTTATATAACTCGTTGTCTGTATAGCCCTTGTCCATGAACGTCTGTGTTACCAGCAGTCCCGTGTCTGCCATGTAGCATTTCTGTGTGGTGTGGTCGGCGCTGAGGGCAAGCCCTACATTGGGGTCGGTGGCGTTGAAGCAGGTGTTGACCACCATCGCCTCGTTCAGCCAGATAAAGGAATCCTCATAGGAACGAAAACGCGCATTTTCGCCCAGCGAACTCAGGCGATATTTCTTTTCTTTTTTGGATAGCTGACCGGGGATACCGTCGAAAACCGCATAAACCTTATCCTCGTATCCCTCGGCAAACTTGGCTACGTCGTCGCGGTAGAGCCGCAGGATGTTCCGCTTGACCGCATCGGAGGCGGCAAAGTCCTTCCCGTTCAGGTAGGCGAGGACGGATTGTGGCATCCCGCCCACCAGCAGGTACTGCCGGAAGCTGTTCATGACCTTTCGATGCACCGCCTGACCCAAGGGTTTTCGCGCCTCGAATGCCTGCCGGATAAACGGAACGGTGACCTCATCACCCAGCGCCCATAGAAATTCCTCAAAGTCCAAGGGGAACATCTCCAGATGTTCCTCCTCCGATGGGATGATAATGTCCTTGACGTTCTTCTTGAGCCGGATGAGAGAACCGGTTTCCAAATAATCGTAGCGCCCATCCGCCACAAGGTACTTGATAAGCTGCCGTGCGCGGGGGAACTGCTGCACCTCGTCAAACACGATGAGGGACTCTCTGTTGTAAAGCTGTGTTCCGAAGAAGACGGACAGCTTGGCAAAAAACATATCGAGGTCGGTGCTGTCATTTTCAAAGATGTCCAGCACATCCTTCGGGACATTTCCGAAATCAATAATGATATGGCTTTTATACTCGTTCGCTGCGAACTCCTTGGCAATGAAACTCTTGCCAACGCGCCTTGCTCCGTCAATCAGCAGCGCTGTCGTCCCGCCGCTTCGCTGCTTCCACGCGACGAGGTCATTATAAATTTTCCGCCTCAGCATACCGATTCCTCCTGACTTTCAGAGTCGTGTTGTTTTCCTTAGTTTAACACAGGGATGCACGAAAAGGCAAGTTAAAAATGTCGATATTTGCACGAAACGGCAGCTATGCAGTTTTTAATACTGCACGAAACGGCAGGTTTAACGCCTGCCTTTGTAGTAGTCAAGAAAAGTAGATTGTAGCAGTCAAGAAAGACGGGCCGCATGATCTGTGCGGAGGCACAGATCATGCGGCCTGCGTTGCGTGGAGTGAAGTAAAACTATTCGGCGGGCTTTTAGAATTTTCACTCAGGCTATCGTGTTATATGACTTAACACGCCCCTGTGTTTTTAGGACAATCTGCGGTCAATCACTGATTTTCATAGGTTCCGCTTCGCCACGAAAGTCATTATGCTTTGGCGCTCTCGTGGACGCTTAGGAATCCGAAACAACGAGACGCTCCCTCGGAGCCCCGCTGTGCCGCGCCGCAGAGTTGGGTATAGTTTCAGGCACGCGAACAGTTCCGCGCCTGCCGTGCCCCGCCTGAGGCCCTTGGCGGGTATGCCGCCGCACGCTGCTGATCAGCGGCATAGTCGGAACGCCTCGTACGGGCGGGAGGGCAGCGGATACCCGCATAGCCTTGCCTGCCTGAGAGCTATCCGACGATTTGCACAACGGTAAAGAGAAGTAGAAATTTGCCACTTCAATTCGCGTATTGACCAATCGGAGTTGATAGTATTCTTTTCATAGAAACTATATTTGTCTGGGTCTGCAATCGTCAGCAGTTCGCAATAATGCGACCAACTCAATTTGCCAGACAGTGTCTGTTAAATTTGATAACAGAGCCCCCTCGTGAGGATCGACCTCATGAGGGGGCGCGTATATGCAGCGTTATATGAGCAAGAATGTTTTGTTTGAAAATTGAACAACATGAAACTCAACGCGCCATTCAATATCTTCCGCCACTGGCTCAAAATGCAGCGCGGAGCAAACAGCGTGTAGATGTCCTTGAGCGTTCTTTCCGAACACAACTGCGGCTGGGCCAACCGCGCCGCCAATAACGCCGACACAGGCAATATCGTTTTGGGCCTCCGGCGCATAGTGGTCAGCACACGGGGTGATTTCCAAAGGCCTGTCGCCCTCAGCACAATCGCAGATTGAAATATCATCGTCCGGTTCAGGAGAAAGGGTATAGCTCATGGCGGTAAAATGTGTTGGGTAGAACCAGCGGTTCGAGTCAAATTGTTCTTGAGAAATTGTCTGTTGCTCCAATTCCTGCACAGTCAATGTGTATTCGGTTCCGCTGACTGGATGGGAAAAGGAAAACGAATCGCCGGGAGCGTGTGTCCTAAAATGCGGGCCGGGTACGTGGCACGGCTGCTGCTCCATCGTAATGGAAAGTGATTTTATTTCAGGGCGGCGTTTTCTGCCCCACAGATAAGACTCCCTGTAAATCATCCAGCCGTAGGAGTCGTCTAAGCCATAATGCGTGGCTGCTGCTTGCGCCACTTTCTCGTTTGCTACTCCATCCGGCAAACATGGAATGATGCCTACTGCACAGCCGTGAGAAGATTGCAGTGTCTTTCCGTTCAGCTCTATTTTAGCGCTGAAATCAAGGCCAAGCGGATTTTCCAGCTCCATCTGCATCTGCTGTTCCTGCGTAAAGTTTTCCGCTGAATCATTCTCAGCAGTCAGGTTCCATTTTGCTATGAAACTGCGGATGTCCTCCGCTTCGGCACGCATACAGAAATCCACGACCAGACCCTTGCTGCAAGAATACACCGCAGGGATAACCCAATGATGCCCCGCCCAGTCAAATTGCTTATTCAATTTGATTTCTGTCCCAGCACGGTCTCTTCCCGAATGCCCCCAGAAATTTCCCTCAAAGTAGACTTTCCATTCCGGAGCAGTCGGTTCTGCTGCAGGATTCATGTCAACATCGTAGTAGTCCTCTGTATACTTGATTTTTCCATAATCAAAGGATGCTTGCAGCTCTTTGAGATACGCCCACGGATGCTCCATCGGAGTCAAGTTCAGCCGTGCAGCGACTTCAGACAGCCGCACCTGTTGTGCTTGCGTTGGCGGGTTATTCCGCAAGAAGGCTTCAAATTGTGCTTCGTCCCACATCCAAGCCTGCTCCAGTGCCGCTACATCGCCACAGGCAAGAAGCAGCCTCAAAAAGTCTGCAAAGTCTTTCGACAAAGGGTGAACGAAATCAGGCGCGGAATTCATGGGACTGACAGCAAAGACCATACCGCCGAATCCTCGTATAAAGCAAAAGTGGATACCATCCACGCCTGCCCAACCAAATATAGAGGCACCTTTCGGTGTGCAGAAATAAGGGTTATTACCCTCACGACGTTCCACCCCTACAGGAGAAAGGTCAATTCCACTCCGCAAAAACTTCTGAAATGTTTTATCCATAATTGTCTCCCTGAATAGCGGTTTGATAACCTTAGTTACAGTAATTATAAGCGAAGAAGTGCTACTGCACAAGAGTTTCGCGCAGAGTCACTCTCCTATTGCTTCGGTGGCAGTGCCAAGGCCAGCACATAGCATTCCGTACCTGAGGTCACAAAATGTTCATACCCTCCGTTTGCTGGACGTGTTATAATATATTTGAAAATCATCGTTTAGGGCAGCGAGGGGAGTGATAACATGGGCTTGGAAAAAGCCATTGCATCCGGCCAAGAGCACCGCAGGCCGTACCACGGCGCGAAGGCGGTGTGCTTCAACTGCCGTAACCATGGCACCTGCGATTATTGCAAGAGCAATCGGCTACACAGCACACGCAGGCGCGAGGCGGCGGCAGATACGCAGCAAAGGGAATATAATAGCTATAACTGCGGCGGGGAGGACTCCGCCGCAGATGCTTTTACGAGAGCCGCCCTGCCGTTCTGACAAAGAAAGACATGGGCATCGTTACATGGCCCCCTGTTATGGCGGGTGCAAATCTCGAAATCAATCGAAATCACAAAAAATGAGCGAGTTTTTCGAGCACCATCACATTTCATGAGCGAGTTTTACTTGTAGTTGCACAAAAACCGACATTAGTGGATAGCTGCAGAGAGGGAACTGTAGCAGTTGCTTTTTATGAGAGCCCTCTGCAAAAGCACAAGCCGGTGATCCGCGCAGTCGCGCAGATCACCGGCTTGTTTCCCAAAGCTGCACTTATTTATTGTCGTCAACATACTCCCTGTGTCCATCGGGATATAGCAAATAGGCAGCCTTTCTCTCTGCGTCGTAGCGTGCCACGGGGATGTCCCTCATCTTGGCACGCTGGTAGGCTTCAAAGGCCACGGACGAAATACGGCGGTCCATCTCAGCGTCATCTTCTTCATTGTCCAGTTCTTCGAGCGTGTGGCGCTTCGAATCACCCCGTATATAGCCCAAGGCGGCCATCAGTTCAGGTACGGAGTCAAACGAGCCGGACAGGTCCTCGCCCTTCTCGGCGGCAGCCATCGCTGCCTGAGTTACTGCGTTAGGTATCTCCATGTCGTAAGGAAATCTTCCCGCTTGGACGACAGCATCCGCAAAAAGAGTAAATGCCTCCTCAAGCGACAGATTATATCGGTCGCAGATGGCCGCCAGTTGTTCCCTGATGCCACTTTCCAATTCAAAGGTTATTGTTGCATTCATCCCCATCGCCACCTCCTGTACCGTTATTATACCATGCGTAAGGTGCTGCAGGAAAGAGGCTCTTAAAGAAGCAGGTGATCTGCGCCGATGGCGCAGATCACCTGCCTTGTCTGCTCAGGTAGAGGAGTCATCTTCACTCATAGCCTTGTCGATGGCCCGGTTGATGTAGGCGTTTACGGATTCGCCCTGCTGGGCCGCGTGAGCCTGAATGACCTTTTTTTTGCCCTTAGGCATTACAAGATTGATGCGGTCGTAGTTGTTCTTCATGTATTTATTTACGGCCTTTTGCTGGGCCTTGCTTGCTGGGGACATAGTACAACCTCCTATTGCTACTACATATCATGGTAGCACAAATGAATATCTGCGTAAATATACAAATTGCACATATTTACACAGATATATTTAGCGATTATGCCAGTTGATATATCTACCCAAATATGTTACAATGAATGCACAAAATAAAACAGCGGCAGTTGAGAGGAGTTGGCGCTCCTCTCAACCTGAGCAGGTGACACAACCACCTACACAACGGAAAAATCCGCACCGCAGGGAGTAGTATATCCTATTTTCAAGGGATTTGCAAGCCTTCCCTGCGGACGGATGCTCCGTCTCCTTGTCGTTTCTCGACGCACCGTGTAGGGATTACCCTGCACGGTGTTTTGCTTTGAATACGACGAAAGGAGCACGCGAGATGTACGAAGATGACAAGTACAAGGTGACGATTGACGTGACCGATTACGAGTGGAAAGAACTCCTTCACATGTGCATTGATTTGCATATGTCGCCGGACGCGCTGGCAACGGCGTTCTGCAAGGAAGTCATTCGCCAGCAGGCCCTGCTGCGAATCATCGCCGCCGCACTGGAGGAGAAGTACGATGGGATGCTTGACGACATCCGTGAGCTGTGAGAACAGCTCCACCTACCTGAAAAATACGAAAGGACATAGAACTATGAACAACGAAAAGAAGACTCCTATCGGGGAGGTAATCATCCGGAATAACCCCACTGGCTACGGCCTGTTTGCCGGCATCGGTGACAATTTCAATAGTATGGGGCAGGTCATTTGTGAGCTGGCGGACGACGCCATTTCCAACCTTCGCGCCAACTGCAGCGACCCAGACCTATCCATGACGGTGGTGCTGTCGTTTGAGAATTTGGGTGACGCTGTGAGAATCGGTGTGGTAGACGGCGGCACGGGCATCTCCGACCTGAACAGTGCCCTGACCATCGCTTGTCGGGATGGAGTGCAGACCCCGCTGAATGAGCACGGCTTTGGCCTGAAGCACGCTCTGGCCTCCTGCGACAGCGGCCCAACGCAGGAGTGGGTCATCCGTACCCGCACGAAGAAGGACGCGCAGAAGAACCGCTACCGGGAGGTCACGGCGCCCTACTCTATGGGAACCTCCGAGAACGACAAGCCCATGAAGGTTCGCTTTTACTCAGGTACGGGCGGGCTGCCTCACCGGACCGGAACGGCCATCTCCGTCCGCTGCCCCATGGTGAAGTTCCGCACGGTCAAGCCCGACCGAAAGGCCGCATCCTCCGACTTCCACAGCCTCGTACGGTATGTTATTGAGGAGCTGCGGTACGTCTACGCCGGCGTGCTGGCAGACACCGGCATCACCATGGAGGTGGTGGAGATCAGCGACGGCGTGGAGAAGCACCATGTTCTGACGCCGCTGCTGCCGGCGTGGGAGGACGGTACGGTGACGGATTACGGCGATGTTCCCTGCGACCTCGGCGGCGGCCCGCTGACCATCCGCTGCAAGTACGGTAACATCCTGCCCACCAAGGCCAATGCCGTTTACTATAAATGCAACATGAGCTCCAGCGGCGTGGAATTGCGTATCAACGGTCGCGCCATCGAACACGGCCTTTTCGATAGGGTTTGGGGTGAAGCAGTACACCCCAGTCAGAACCGTTTCTTGGTGCAGGTAGACATGATTACAGACAATCCCGCCGCGCTGCCTGCCACGAAGAACACCAAGACGTCCTTCTGTGAGGCCGACCCGCGCCTGAAGAATCTGTTGAGTTGGATTGCCTCCTATGTACCTGCCCCGGCCAAGGACGTGGACACCCTTGAAGCGCGGTACATCCGCGAGCTGACCGCCAAGCGGGAGAGCGACCCCAACGCCCTGCGGGTGAGCCGCGAGGAGCCGGTATTCCAGAAAATCGGACTGAAGGCCAAGGTGGACCTGTTCGTGGGCTTTGTCAACGGTGTTACCATCTACGAGGCAAAGTCCGGCAGGACGAAGGCCCTCGACCTCTACCAGCTCCGTATGTACGTAGACGGTTGCGCGTTGGACAACAAGCCCGTGGATGAGGCGGTGCTGATTGCCAAGAGCCACCCTGCGGAGGTGCGGGAGCTGCGGGACATCCTGAACGGTCTCGCCGCGCCTGACGGACGCCCCTATAATTTCCGTTTGGCAACTTGGGATGAAGAGGGTATTGTCGTCCAGCAGAGCGCGTGAGGTGCGTAAGGCGCGAAGGGAAAAGTGTGCAATGATTGCACACTTTTACAGGAGAAATATATGATTATCAGAAACGCTATCAAATGCAGGAAATGCGGGGAGGTCATTGAGTCCGTTTCCCCTCACGACTTCAAGACCTGCTCGTGCGGCACCTGCGCTGTGGACGGCGGTCACGATTACCTGCGGCGGTCTGCACCATCACTGGATGACTTTATCGACCTGAGTGTTGTCGAGCTGGAAGAACCCTCCGACACGCTGTTCTTTTCGTGAAAGCAGAGCAGCAGATCGCGGCGATGCCGCGATCTGCTGTATTACTCCAGTATGTCTTCTACGATAGCCGCCACATGGTTGAGCTGCACGGCGTTCAGGCGTTTCAGGCGGGACATCATTTCGGAGGCCTCTTTCGGTGCCTGCGTGTCGAAGTCGAAGAAATCGCAGGGAGAGATGTCGAGGTACTCGCAGATATAGAAAAACCCAGTCATGGAGGGCAGCGTCTTCCCGCTTTCGATGTTGCTGATGTAGCCGGTGTTCTGTCCGAGAGCGAGGCTCATTTCACGCGCCGACACCCCTTTTTGAACTCGGAGTTGGGCCAGCCGCTTCCGCAGGGCGTTGTCATATCCGTAACAGTTCATCCATACCACCTCAACGATATATTGTAACCGCTATATTTTCAATTATGTTTGATTTGCACCACCGCAAGTGCTATAATGCTGGTTACAAACCCGACCGGTGCGTTGATTTGGCGGAATAAAAACGATAGCACGAATAATGCGCGGCAAATGCCGCGCACAGGGAAAGGACGAAAGAAAGATGAAAATTGCGAAGCAAATCATTGGGTTTCTGCTTGCCCTGTCGCTGCCGCTGGTGCTGATCGCCTGCGGCGATGGTACGGATACCCCCAAAGGCGGCGGCAGCAAGCGGCAGTATGATGACTCAGTTCCTGCGGAGTTGGAGGGGGACAAGTACAACCTGCACAACTATTCGTTGGAGACAGCGGACGGCAATTACTATGATGAAAATGGGGAGAAGCTGTGGGATGCCGCAGATGGCGTGGCGCACACCAAGAATTACCGCAACGACGTTACGGCCTCCTGCAAGCTGGCGTCGGGGTACACCGTCACGCTGGGTATGGGCGATGCCAGCGTCGGAACTGGCGCCATCTACCTGAACCCCACCACGGACAACCCAAAGGGAACCACCTACCTTTGGAGTAAGTACAACCACAAGACGAACAGCAGCATGACCGGCAGGGTCGAATTCGATTATGAGGCGGAGAGAAAAACGACCGAGACCACCTATGCGGAAATTGTGGATGAGGGCGTCCAAAACATCTTTGAGCGATATGAAAATGATTATGCCGGCAATGAGAGAATGGTCGGGCTGGACATGAGCTATAAAGGGACGTACAAGTACGGCGCAGCGTGGACACACAATTTCTTCTATTCGGAAGAGCTGTCCCTAAAGAGGGGCTTTGACGCCTTCCGAAACGACGAGTTCATTTTGGAGCTGCATGAGAATGGGACGTATAAAGAAATGGGAATTATCCGCGTTTCCATTCTTTATGATGGGACAAATGACCAGTATTATCTTGCCGGTGTTAGTGAATTAGTGGATTCATCTGCGGACCAAGCAGCTTCTTGAAATACACGGCGGAGAAAGGAACTATGACAATGAAAAAGATGAAGAATTTTATGGCCCTGCTGCTGGCTCTGGTGATGACCATGAGTTTGGTGGCCTGTGGCAACAAGACCAGCGAGGAAACCAAGACCGGCGAGGAAATCGGATGCTACGTGCAGACGACTGAGACCGGCGAAAAGGTTCTGGTGGACAAGGACGGCAAGGCAGTGACCGACTTCACGCTGGATGCGGACGGCAATGTGCTGGATGCGGATGGCAATGTGGTCGTCAAGGCGGAGGATATCACCGCTTATGTCGAGCAGTCCGGAAACGTGACAGATGAGAAGGCGGAGGAACCCAAGGTCGATGATGCTCAGAAGACCGAGGATAAGACTGATGCCAAGGATGAGGTCAAGGCCAACGATAAGAAGACTGAGACCAAGGTTGACGAGTCCAAGAAGGATGAGCAGAAGCCCGCTGACAATAAGCAGGATACCTCCAAGACGGACACAAAGACCGGCACGAAGACGGATAACAAGTCTGACAACAAGAGCGATACCAAGACAGAGACTCCCTCTCAGAAGCCCTCTACTCCCAGCTATGACAACGGCAGCCTGACTACTGCTCAGGTGAAGGAGCTGCAGCGTTGGTATGGCGTGACTGCTGACGGTCAGTGGGGCGCGGGTTCTAAGAAGGCAGCCGGCGGTCGTACCGCTGACGAGGCTTGGGCCTACTACCAGAACAACAAGCAGACTACCACGCCTGACCAGCCCTCCGGCGGTAACACCGGCAACACCGGCAACAACGGTGGCAGCACTACTCCCAGCAAGCCCTCTGACGACAACAGCGGTTCCACTGGTGGTGGTTCTACTACTCCCACCGAGCCCACCAAGCCCACAAAGCCGACTAAGGCTGACATCGACTGCGCGGCTGCAATGTCCGTTGGTAACTCTTATGCAGAGGGTTATGGCTTTACTGTAGACTCTGCTTGCAGAAGTTATTTTCCTCCCATCTATCTGGAACGCGATTGCCCTGAGTCCTGCTGGAATCAGGAATGGGTTGAGTCCGCAATCAAACAGAAAGTTGACTATGTTAAGAGTGCTCTTGAGCGCAACGGTGAATGGTATCCCGAAATTGAGGGATGGTATGTTGGTATCAACTGTGTTGTTCGCTGGAATGCATCTGCGGGCTATCATGAAATCTTCGTTTACTACGGTGGCTAACTAATAACGGTAATTCAAGAAGGCAGCGGCAAAAAGCCGCTGCCTTCTTCTTGCCCATGAACTATTTGACAAATTCGTTGTGTTTAGAAATTTGTGTCTCCGGATGTGTTGACAATATAATCGAATATGCTACTATGGGATTATGGAGAGCGTCGGTCTCCTGCCTTTTTTACATCTCGAACTTGGCAAAATATCATATTCATGTAAAGGTAGGAAGGCCGGTTAATCTTCAAAAATTTTTGAAAGGAGATTTCAAAAACCATGAAACACAAGAAGCTGCGTGGCGTAGTAGCTATGTTGCTGACGCTGGTGATGGTGGTCGGATTGCTCCCGACGTCCGTGTATGCAGCGGACGCGGATGGCGGCGGCAATTCGGTCGTTGTCGAAAGTGTTTCTGACCCTGTGGAGGTCTCAAATGAAAAGTAAAGCCACCTGCCGGAGAAGCAGGTGGCTGTTTTTTTATGCGAAGCGAGATGTTGGTTTAGCCTCAGGCACGCGAAGCACTTCCCCTGCGTGGCGGTAATCAGCGTCGTGCGGGGGTGCATCCGTATGGGGGCTCAGGTAGGGCGTGGTAAGCGAAAGATGTGCTGCTCTGCCTGAACCCATTGCGGTGCGGTGCGGCGGGAGCTGGGGGGGCAAAGAGCTACAATGAAAGCGTTAATTCAGGTGCTGCTGTATTCTTTACACAATTCGATGTTGGAAAGCGACCTGCAGCCAAAGAAAGCGGGGTGAAAGTTCTCATCTTCTTTCAGCCAGTGATATGATGTGCCGGTTTTTCCTTTGGCAGCCTCGCAGAGAAGATTAAAAGTGCGCGGCCATCCGATATTTCCGGCAAGGCTACATGCGATATTTATGAAATTCTTGATGCGACTGTCCGGGTCGCAACCGGCGGAGTCCTTAGGCCTTGTCAGGCGAATGGGCTGGGCGATAAGAACAAAGTTCTCCCAAAAAGCAGCAAGAGACCACCTTGATGGATTCGAATCCGTCAGGCTTTTGTCTTTAAAGCGAAGATACTTGTCCATGAGGGAGGCAAACAGTACATCTAAGATATCTAAGGAGAACCCTGCCCGCAGTGCATTGTCAGCGTTTTCGTTGCGGAGCTGAATTTCCGCCCGCACCCAATGTTTTTCAGGTATCTTCTGTTCCGCTGCCTTATCGTAAAACCGAATATACACATTACTCTTTGATGAGCCAAAAGAAACAGTGAGGCCGTCTTCGATTTTTTTGCTGGAACGAATCTCACTGTTGACTCGCAAAAGTGATGTGTACCGCCCACTGTCTCGCAATTCCTTGAGTTTCCTAATATCAAGAATTCCGGTGAAATCGTCATAGGCAATATCGAGACGAGTTGTATGGGCATCGGGCGCAATGGCGATTTTTCGCAACGCCTCCCAGCCGATGGGAGACTCTCGCTCGAAGGTGCTACATCCTTTACCCGAAAAGGTTATAGCCACACCTTTTTGGTCAAGTCCGTGGTGGCAAATTATGATATTGTCAAAGCCACACGCTTCTTCATAAAAAGAAGGCAATGGGTTTATGCATTTCTCAAATGGCCAATGATGGTTCAATCCTATCTCGGTGGCAGCCTCATGAGGCGTCAAACCTTCTTTGCGGAAAGAAATGTGGTCAATATGCACGTAGTTGCTGATTTCGTCCATAATATAATCTCCTTTGTATATCTATATTCCTTTCGATTCTAATTACCTTTTGTACGCAGAACCCCCCTGTTAGTAAAGGGGAGGGTATCGGCGGATCTCTGATCCGCCGATACCTTACTGGAGAGGGGATTAGTTAGTGGCGCAAAGAGCCTTTTGACTCTGTGCCCGTATCCACTCATCAAGTTCGACGATAGGGATGACAGTCCTGCGCCGGAGCTTTACGGCTGGAAAACCGCCCTCCTGTATCATCTTATATACAGTGGGTCTCGACACACCGAGTGTCTCAGCGGTTTCGGTCACGGAAAGAACGCGCTTGCTCATAATAACACCTCCTATATTGAGCACAAATAAGTTATTTCATTAACTTAATTGCATTATGAACCAATAACAAAATAATGTCAATAGTATTTTCTCGAAATTTTTAGATTATTTTGATTTAATCATATTGACAGAAAAAATTATTATGATATACTATTCTTGGCAAGAGAAATGAGGAGGCTTTATGATGAGTGAAACAGTGGCAGTGTCTCGAACGGCACATACTTTTGGAGAGCGATTTGAAGCTCTACTGCGGCAGAATCATGAAACATCAGCGGCAGCGGCTGCCAAACTTGGCGTTTCGGTAGCGATAGTGGCAAAGTGGCGACTGGGTAAGGTTATTCCCAGTGGAGAATACCTCGTAAAAATCGCCAATGCATACCAAGTATCTATCGATTACTTACTTGACATAGCGGATAAACCATATCAAGAAACAAGTGAAGAGGAAGTTTCCGAATACACAGGACTTAAAGCAGACGCAATCGAGGTTTTGCACCGTATATGTAGTAGTTCCAAAAGTGATGACATTGCAGTGCTTTATAACTTTTTTAGCGCAGAAAATATTGATTGCATCTTTGAACTGTTAGGCAGAATCAATGAATCGTCCGTTAGGGTAAGAACTATTCTCGCAAAAAAAGATGCATTGGGTGACGATTCTAAATATCGTGTAACACCCCGGCTCAAACTTGAAAAGAGAATATTAGAAAATCGAATTTGCGAGATGCTTGTGTATATAGGGGACATAATCATCGAGGTTACAAAGTCTGAACAATTTTCACCGCAAATAAGAATTGAGCCCAAGGACCCACTTTCCCCCTATACCTCTGAGGCAACTATGCAAATGATAGAAAACCAAAAAATGGACGAGAATGGTAATTTCCCGCCATTCTACTACTAAGCGTCAAAGGCCATACATCCTTCATCCTTGAACTACTATTAAAAAAACAACCCTTTCCAATATTGATTTTCCCCTTAGCACCTTGGCTGCGATGCCGTATGTTTGAATACATTTTTTTGGAAAGGATGAAGGACTATGAACAAAAAGTGTTCTGACAGAGACGGTATTAGTGCTTTCGAACGGAAAGACGGTCGTTATGAGGCTCGCGCCCTTGATACGCGGCGGTTCGGCAGCGATGGCAAAAGGAAATACAAGAGCTTCTATGGTGCAACAAAAAAGGAGGCAATGGACAAAGCCATCGCCTTCCTCTACGAAGTCAAACAGGGCTCCTACTGCGATAATAGCACAACAACGGTTGCGGAGTGCGTAAATGAGTGGTTCGAGAAAAGAATCAAAACGAAGCGGGAACCGCTGACCGTTGCGAGTTATATCGGGATTATCAAAAATCATATCAACCCTAATTTGGGCGGGATTCGTGTGCAGAGCTTGCAGCCGGGAGACATCGAAGATATGGCAGAAACGCTGTCAAAGAAAAAACTCTCCCCGAAGACCGTCAAGAACGTCATCACGGTGCTCCATACGGCTTTAGCTTATGCCATTAAGAAGGGTATCATTGTCAAAAATCCCTGCGAAAATTTAGACATTGAAAAGTGCAAAAAACATAAAATTACTCCGTTGCTCGACGGTGAAATCCCGGCATTTCTGAAGGCCATCGAAGCGGACTCGGAGTTCAAAAACGCTTACGCGTTTTGCCTTTACACCGGTTTACGCGAGGGCGAATGTCTTGGACTCACATGGGACAAGGTGGACCTCAAAGGCGGGTGCATTTCCATTGAGCAGCAGCTCCAGAAAGACCGCCAGAAGAGCGGTACATACTTCATCAAAAATGCGACAAAAACGAAGAAGACACGCACCGTTTACTTGACAGAAGATGCGGTAACCTGCTTGGAAAATGAGAAAAAACGGCAGGAAGAAAACGCGAAGCTGGCTGGCGAATTGTGGGACAACGAGTGGAACTTGGTTTTCACAAACGACCTTGGCCGGTATATAGTCCCGATGACATTTTACAAGCACTTCAAAAGAATTGCCGAAAAAATTGGCCGTCCGGATTTGCGCCCCCACGACCTGCGGCACACCTTGGCCACCGTTGCGATCGCCAGCGGCTCGGATGTGAAATCCCTGCAGGACATGCTGGGCCACACCACGGCAGCGATGACGCTTGACGTGTACGCCCATCCTTCGGACAAGCGGCAACGCGAGGTGGTGGGCGGTATACAGGAACGGTTTAGAGGACTCGCCAAAGGCGAGGAAAAACAGGGTCAGTAACCACGTTTGTGGTCAAAATCATGGTCAAATCCCCATTTTGACGCAGAAGAAAACCCTGTAACCGGCATGGTTACAGGGTTTTTCACTGGCGCAGTGGGAGGGATTCGAACCCTCGTGCCGCTTTTGACGACAACACGATTTCCAGTCGTGCTCGTTATGACCTCTTCGATACCACTGCATATTCAATTCGCTGCGAAGCACAGCATCATTTATTATATCAAACTTTCGCCATTTGTCAATAGTGCAAAACAGAAAAAAGCGGCAATTTTTATTGACTTGCGTTCCCCGACTGCACATAGTATAATATTTAACAATGAGGATAGAAGGAGTGCGCCTATGATGATCGAAAAAAGCGGCAGCATCGAGCTGCGGGATATTTCCATCGCCGAGGAGCTGACGCCGGAAATGAAGGAGATGGCCGCCGGGATGGTGCGGGTGAAGCACCTGTACCGCAGCGCGCTGAAGATCGCCGTGACCCAGATGGAGATCCTGGACGAGGAATTCGCCAGCCTGTACGACCACTCCCCCATTCACCACATCGAGCACCGCATCAAGACACTGGAGAGCGCCGCCAAAAAGCTGAAGCGCCGGGGGTATGACCTGACCATCGACAACATCTATGCCCACATCCAGGACATGGCGGGCGTGCGGGTCATCTGCAACTACCTGGACGACATCTACTATCTGCGGGGCCTGCTGACCCGGACGGAGTCCTTCCGCGTCATCCGGGAGGCTGACTACATCAAGGAGCCCAAGGAGACCGGCTATCGCAGCCTGCACCTGATCGTGGAGGTGCCCATCGTCATCTCCGAGGGGACGCTGAAGCTGCCGGTGGAGATCCAGCTGCGCACCATCGCCATGGACATGTGGGCCAGCCTGGAGCACGAACTGCGGTATAAATCCGACCGGCACTGGGGCCCGGAGGAGAGCAACCGCCTGCGGCTGTGCAGCGACGCCATCTACGAGGTGGACCGCGAGATGCAGAACATCTACCAGGGCAAGGCCCCGGAGTATGAGGACTGATACATAACCCAAAAGAGGCGGCTTGGCCGCCTCTTTTGTTATTTTTGCTATTTCATAGCCTTAGCCACGTCGGACTGGAACTGCGTCCACTCCGCGGCGTTCTGCACGAAGTACATAGGGCACTGCTTGCCGGTCACGTCGTAGTGGCGGATGACGCCCTCCCTGGCGTCCAGGCCGTACAGATCGCACAGCCACGCCGTCAGCTTCACCAGCGTGTCATAGGTGGCCTGGTTGGGCTTGCCCTCAGCGTCGGGATGGCAGAACTCGATGGACACGGTGTCGCAATTCCGGTCGTTGGAGCAATAGGCCACCTCGTCCAGCGGCACGCACAGCAGCGCCTCGCCATCCAGGCCTACGATGAGGTTGCTGCTGGCGGAGGTCTCGCCGCTGGTGGCCAGATTCTCGAAATAGGAGCGGTTCTGTCGGGCGGTGGTGTTGGGGTTGCCCACATAGTGGATCACCACGGCGTTGACCCGTTGGAGCTTGTCGCCGCAGCGGGAGTACTCATTCACCGGCAGCAGATCCTCCTTCACATAGTCCGGCAGGGTGATGCTGGCGGGGATGTTGCTCTTCTGCGGCTTGACGGCAGTCCCCACGCCGCCGGTGCCGCTTCCCTTGCCGCCGTTTTCAGCGCCGCCGCTATGGCCGCGCCCCACGCAGCAACCGGAGATAAAGCCCGCCAGGAACAGCACCAGCGCCGCCAGGGCCAGCAGCATCCGCCGCTGCCTGTCCCGCCGGGGATCGCGCCGCCGTGGTGCGGCACGGCGCGGGGGCGGCGCCTGCCGGGATGGCGCTTCCCGGGGTGTCTCCTGTTGGGATAGATATTCTGTGTACATGGCCGCTCTCCTTCTGTGGGATTCTGTCTCTGTGGGATATAACGCGCCAGGAGCCGGTTTTGTTTCATGGGTTGGGGGAATTCATCGGTAAACCTTTCGTAGGGGCGACCCTTGCGGTCGCCCGGATCGCATCGGTTTGCCGGTCCAGCGGGCGACCGCAAGGGTCGCCCCTACAACGGATTATCGACAGTGCTGTGCATCATCGTGCGGCGGCATGTAGTCATGCCGCCCTACGAAGGTCTATCGGTAGCCGGTATGTAGGGCGGGCCCCGTGTGGCCCGCCGCACGATAAACCGGTGCGCTATCGGTGGCGGGGCACATTGGCCCCGCCCTACGACGGATCAACGCACCGCGCGGCCCTCACCGCGTGTAGGTGTAATTGAAGTCGATGTCCTTCGTATCAGGCATCTTATCCTCAAGGCCTGTGAAGGGCGTCAGGAAGACCATCGTATATCCCTCAGCGGTGACAGACTCGATCTCGTCCACGTCCACCAGCCGGTTGAAGCTGTAGCCCAGGCCGCTGACATTGTGGTTCTCATCCACCGTGCCGAGACCCACCACCCAGTTCATGACGTTCTCGCGGTCGCTCATCACCGCGAAGTGGCTGCCGTCCTTCATGTGCAGCACCAGCTCTTTGGTGTTCATGTCGCTGATCTGGTTGGTGATATCAGCGGGGGCGTTCACCCGCATACCCAGCGCGGAGACCGACACCGTGCTGCCGTTTTCGCTGGTAAAGGTGGTCACAGGCAGATAGGCGATGGGTGAAATGCTGATGCTGCCGCCCCATGTCAGCGCATCGGGATTGCCTTCGACATACTGGGGCTTTACCGCGAAGATCAGGTCATCCCCCTTGTGCCAATGGCCGAAGTCGCTGAAATACAGCACCAGATGCATCTCTGTGTCGGTGGTGGCGGCGGTGTCCAGATAGGTCTTGGCGTCCATATACTTGTAGCTCTGCAGGTCATCGCCGATGATCAGTGAGGGATCCAGGGGGGTATACACCTCGCCGTAGCCGTTTTCATCCGGTTCAACGCCGTTGGGATTGGACAGGGTGTAGGTCAAAAAGCCGGAGCCGTTCTCGTCAATGAGGAAGGTGTTCAGCTTGATGGTATAGCCGTCCACCTCCATGGTGGCGTTCACGGTGCAGAGGTAATCGCCCAGCAGGCGCTGCACCGTGGCCGTGTCGGTGGAGGCGCGCTCCATCCGGGGCAGGCTGATGGGCTGGCCGTCGTTGCCCAGCACCAGGGGCGTGTCGCTGCCCACGGTATCCTTGTCAAAGGCGTTCCGGTCGGCATCGGTAATACTGTCCGCCGGGGCCACATCGGCCTTGATCAGCGTGGCGATGCCCACCGCGCCCGCCACCGTGATGCACATGGCCAGCACCGCGGCGATCAGCATGCCTTTTGTGATCGTATGATGTCTTTTATTTCTCCGTACCACTTTATATACCTCCGAAAGTGTGTCAGGGGAGGCATGCAGCGCGGAGAAGGTTTGCTGAAACAGTTTCCGGTCAATCATATTGCAGTACCTCCGTCAATGTTGCTCTCAATTTTCCTCTGGCCCGGAACAGCCGGGTGCGGACAGTCTCCTCCGGCACCGCCAGCATCTCGGCGATCTCCTTCTGGGAATAGCCCTCGTAGTAATACAGCAGCACCGGCACGCGATAGCGCTTGTCCAGCGCCATCACCGCGTCGAACAGCTCCCGGCACTCCGGGACCTCGAAGGACAATGCGCTCTCATAGTCGGCGATGTCCTCCATCCTGTGCCACGGGGAGCGGAAGATGTTCTTGCACCGGTTGATGGTCACCCGGATGAGCCACCGCTTGAGATGCTCGTCACCCTCGAAGGGCGCGTCGGTCTTATAGAGCTGTATCAATACGTCCTGGGTCACGTCGTCGGCGTCCGCTTTGCTGCGCAGATAGCCATAGGCCACCCGGAAAATGGTGTCCATATACCGCTCCGCCGCCAGGGCAAACTGTTGGTCTGTCATGGAAATGATCTCCTTGAAAAGCTTTTCATTGGTATAACACACCGGGCTCGGGAAATGTTTCAGCGGAAAAAAGAAAACCTTCTGCCGTACATGCTCTCCGCAGAAAGAACGAAAACCGCCACTGGGTCAAGTGGCGGTTTTCAACGTATTACGGGAAGCTCGCGGTTTGGCGGGACGGCGCTTCTCCGCGATCGTCCCGCCCTGCTTTTGTCATGCCAAGGCCCCGCCGCTGTCGGGAAATACACAATGTAATCATTTCCCGCCAGGTGAATTTTTCCCGGCAAAAATACTTCTTTTTTCTGCCGGCTTCGCCGTCCTTCGGCAAAATCACTAAGTGGGGAAAATACGGAAGCCCTCGGCGATTTTCCCCTTTTGCCGTACTTTTTCCGCTTTTTTCGACAGGCTTTTCCCTTTACATAAAGTTTACATAATTTTGCATGGCATAACTTCTACAAGGAGTTATCCACACTTTCCACAGCTTTTTCCACACGGTTCACATCTGTGTGGATACAGGGGTTTTTCGGTCTTTTCCTCTTTCTGGAAAACCCGCAAACACAGGTTGTCACAATTTATCAACGGGCATTTCGTTTACATAACGAATCGGCCGAGCATTTTTGCCGTCATTCCGAATTTCTCCCTTACGCACATGGCGTGTCAGCCCATCAGGTATTGGGCCAGGCCCACCACCGGCGGGATGGTCAGCACGGAGATGGCCGTGAACACCGACACCATGCTGGAGGACAGACGGGTATCGCTGCCGAATTTCTGGGCGAACATGCTCAGCAGCGCGGCGGGCGGCGTGCAGGCGGCGATGACCGTTACCAGCGCCACGGCACTGTCCACCCGCAGGGCATAGCACAGCGCGATGGACAGCAGCGGGAACACCAGCAGCCGCAGCACCAGCGCCGTCCAGGAGCGCCTGTCAGCAAATGCCTGGCCGAAGTTGGCGTGGCTCAGCTGATAGCCCACCACGATGGTGGGCAGGGGGGTATTCATGTTGGCCAGATAGTTCAGCGGCGTCATGACGATCTCCGGCAGCTGCACCGACAGCAGATACAGCGCCATGGCCGCCGCCACACTGAGGACGCCGGGGTTCAGCAGGATGTGCTTCCAGCTGAGCTTTCCCGCGTCGTGGGTGACCATATAGATGCCCGCCGTCCACGCCAGCACTGTGAACACCACCACATAGGCCGAGCCGTAGAACACGCCGATGCTGCCCAGCATGGCCAGCATCAGGGGATAGCCCATAAAGCCGCAGTTGGAGAACACCGCGCCGAACTGCAGGATCCCGGCAGGACCGTCCTTGCCCCGGATCAGCACCCGGGCCAGCAGGATGCTGACGGCGTGAAAGACCACCGCCAGCAGCAGGCACATCAGAAAATTGTGCAGATCCGCCGTGTTCCGTTCCCGCTGGAAGGCCACCACCATCATGGCGGGGGACACCGCGTACATCACCAGGTTCGTGATGGCCAGGCTGCCCCGGTCGTCCATCAGCCTGACCTTGCCCAGCACGAAGCCCACCGCCATCAGGGCAAACAGGATCAGCACCTGCTGGCCCACTGTTAAAAAGGAATGGATCATTTTTCTGTGCTCCTTTTGTCAAAATGCCGTGAGGTGGCCAGTGCCACCACGAAAAAGCCCACCAGGGCCGCCGCTGCCATCACCGCCACCATGGTATTGATGCCGGCGCGGTCAATAAGGCGTCCGCCGATGGCGGTCATCACCGCCGGGCCCACGCCGTTGGAGAATACATGGATCAGGCCCTGGCCCTTGGCCTGATTGGCCGTGTCCAGCGTCTCCGCCGCGTAATACACCGTGGCCGGCAGGAAAATGCCGAACTCAAAGAACTGCAGCGCCGCCGCCAGATACAGCAGCACCGGCGACTGGGCCAGCAGGAACAGTACGTTCTTTCCCACGAAGGCGGCGGCGCACACCAGGAACAGCGTCCGCAGGCTGAACCGGCGGTGCATTCGGGGAAACAGCGCCATGGCAGGCAGCTCCGCAAAGGCGGACACCGCCAGGATGACGCCCATCAGCCCCTCGCCCGCCCCCACCTTGCTGGCGATGTGGATCATATAGGTATTGCAGGCGTTGTGGCCGCCCTGCAGCAGGGCACAGCCCACCAGCATCACCGGAAAGGCCGGATACTTCCGCAGCAGGCCCCACACCCCCAGCACCTGGGGCGGCTCGCCCTCCTGGGCCGCGGGCGCAGGCGGCAGCGGATAGCGGAAGCTCCAGACGGCGGCGATCTGCACCGCCAGCGCCGCCAGCAGCACCGGCAGGATCACCGTGGGACTGCGGCGCTCCAGCACAAAGCCCATCACCAGCGCCACGATGGCATAGGTGGTGGAGCCGGTGCCCCGGCCGATGCCGTAGTTGATGTTGACACCCCGCAGGTGGTACTCCATCACCATGCTGTTGAAGAAGGGCGCCGTACACACCAGTGTCACGCCGATGACGGCGTAGCTGACCAGCAGCACCGTCTTGTGCTCCGGCAGCAGCATCATGGCCACCGCCGCCGCCAGCGTGATCAGCGACAGGACCAGCGCCAGACGGCGGCTGGTCCACCGGGGATCGGCGTCCGACAGGGAGGCCAGCGCCGGCTGGATCAGCAGCGGCAGCACCAGCGCCAGGGACGTGATCACGCCCAGCGTGCTGTTGCTCAGCCCATGGTACAGCAGCAGCACCGGCCCGAAGCCCCATATGGCGGAGAATCCGGCAAAATAGCTGCCCTGCATCACGGCATGGTGAATATCCACTTGTCTGGCAAGCTTGTCCATAGCGCCTCCTGTCACGGATCTTGCGAGATACAATAAATCCACTCCATACTATCACAAAAGGAAAAACTGTCAAGAGCGGAGGTTGTGTTTTGCCGGAAAATAGACTATAATAAAGTATTATGTGAAATCTGACCCCACAAGGAGGCCGACCATGAAACTGATGGTTCTTGACGGCAACAGCATCATCAACCGCGCCTTTTACGGCGTGAAGCCCCTGACTACCCGGGACGGGCTGTATACCAACGCCATTTTCGGCTTTTTGAATATGCTCCAGCGGTTCACCGACGAGGAACAGCCGGAGGCGCTGTGCGTGGCCTTTGACCGAAAGGAGCCCACCTTCCGGCACGAGGCGGACGCCAGCTACAAGGCCACCCGCAAGGGCATGCCCGACGAGCTTGCCCAGCAGATGCCGGTGATGAAGCAGGTACTGTGCGCCATGTCCATCCCCTGCTATGAGATGGTGGGCTACGAGGCCGACGACCTGCTGGGCACCATCTCCCGCCGGTGCGAAAAGCGGGGCTGGGAGTGCGTCATCGTCACCGGCGACCGGGACAGCCTGCAGCTCATCACCGACCGCACCCGGGTGAAGCTGGTGACCACCCGCATGGGCCAGACCTCCACCGCCGATATGACCCCCGCCCTGTTCCGGGAGCAGTACGGCTTCGACCCCATCCATATGATCGACCTGAAGGCCCTGATGGGCGACAGCAGCGACAACATTCCCGGCGTGCCGGGCATCGGCGAAAAGACCGCCACGGCCCTGGTGCAGCGCTACGGCAGCATCGACGCCCTGTACGCCGCCATGCCGGAAGTAGAGGCCAAGCCCGCCGCGCTGCGGAAGCTGGCCGAGGGCGAGGAATCCGCCCGCCGCAGCTACTGGCTGGCCACCATCGTCACCGACGCGCCGCTGGAGTTCGACCCGGAGGACGCCCTGTGCCAGCCCTATAAGCCGGAGCTTTATGACCTGTTCGTAAAGCTGGAATTCACCAAGCTCATCAAGAAATACGGCCTGACACCCTCCGCGCCCGCGCCGGAACCGGCGGCCGTTGCCCACGATGAGGACTATGCAGCCACCGTGGAGACGCCGGAGACCGACACCGACGCCGCGCGGCTGCTGGCGCTGTGGCGGAAAGCGCCCCATGTGGCGGTGTACGGCCTTGCCGATCTCTCCGTGCTGGCGGTGGCCTGCGGCATCGACGAGCGCAGCAGCCTGACGGCCATCCTGCGGTCTGACCGCTTCGGCGGCGACTGGGAGGCGCTGCTGCGGGACCTCTTCAGCGGCGATATCGCCAAGGCGGCCCACAACGTGAAAGATCTGACCCGCGCCCTGCTGGAGCGTGACCTTCCCGCCGAGGGCTTTGTCTTTGACACGGCGCTGGCGGGCTATCTGCTGGACGCCACCGCCGGAGGCTATGACCTGCAGCGGCTGTTTGTGGCCTACTGCGGCGCGGAGCTGCCCGCCCCGGCCCATCTGGAGAAGGATGCCTTCACCCTGCTGGGGAACGACGCCGCGGCGGAGGCGGCCCTGTGCAGCTATACCAGCGCCGTCGCCGCCCTGTACGAGGTGCTGCCGCCCCGGCTGGAGGAGCTGAACATGACGGCGCTGCTCCACGAGATGGAGCTGCCCCTGTGCCGGGTGCTGGCGGAGATGGAGCTGGCGGGCTTCCGCATCGACGGCGCGGCCCTGGCCCGGTTCGGCGAGGATCTGCAGCAGCGGATCGTGACGCTGGAGCAGTCCATCTACCACATGGCGGGCGAGGAATTCAACATCAACTCCCCCAAGCAGTTGGGGGCCATTCTCTTTGATAAATTGCAGCTTCCCCACGGGAAGAAGACGAAAACCGGCTGGTCCACCAACGCCGAGGTGCTGGAAAAGCTGCGGTACGAGGCGCCCATCGTGGACAAGGTGCTGGAATACCGGCAGTACGCCAAGCTGCGCTCCACCTATGCCGACGGCCTGCTGCGGGCGGTGTCCCCCGACGGACGGGTGCGCACCAGCTTCCAGATGACGGTGACGGCCACGGGCCGTCTCAGCTCCACGGAGCCGAATCTGCAGAACATTCCCACCCGCACCGAGCTGGGCAGCGAGATTCGCCGTCTGTTCATCGCCGGGGACGGCAATGTGCTGGTGGATGCGGACTACTCCCAGATCGAGCTGCGGCTGCTGGCCCACATGGCCGGGGACGAGGCCATGCAGCAGGCGTTCCTGTCCGGCGCGGACTTCCACACCGTCACGGCGGCAAAGGTGTTCCATGTGCCGGAGAGCGAGGTCACCCATCAGATGCGCTCCCGCGCCAAGGCAGTGAACTTCGGCATCGTGTACGGCATGTCCGCCTTCTCCCTCAGCCAGGACATCCATGTGACGGTGGCGGAGGCCAAGGACTATATGGAGCGCTACTTCGCCACCTACCCCGGCGTGAAGCAGTACATGACCGACATCGTGGAAAAGGCCAAGGAGCAGGGCTATGTGGAGACGCTGTACCACCGCCGCCGGGCGCTGCCGGAGCTGAAATCCTCCAATTTCATCCAGCGCTCCTTCGGCGAGCGTGTGGCGCTGAACATGCCCATCCAGGGCACGGCGGCGGACATCATGAAGCTGGCCATGCTCCGGGTCTATGACCGCCTGCGCCGCGAAAATTTGCAGGCCCGGCTCATCATGCAGGTACACGACGAGCTGATCGTGGAGTGCCCGGAGGCGGAGCGGGAAGCGGTGGAGAAGCTGCTGCGGCAGGAGATGGAGCAGGTGGCGGCGCTGGCCGTCCCCCTGACTGCCGAGGCCCACAGCGGCAAAAACTGGCTGGACGCCAAGGGATAAGGAGCAACTATGGAAAAGATACAGGTAAAGATCGTGCCTATGAACGCCGATCATCTGGACGAGATCGCGGCGCTGGAGCGGGTGTGCTTCTCCCGCCCCTGGTCCCGCAATATGCTGGCCGAGGAGCTGGAGAACCAGTGCGCCGCCTTCCTGACGGCGCTGGACGCCGTGACCGGCAAGGTGGTTGGTTATGCCGGACTGCTGGTGGCGGCGGACGAGGGCTATATCACCAATGTGGCGGTGTTCCCGGAATACCGCCGCCAGGGCATCGCCGCCAAGCTTTTGAAGGTATTCTGTGACTTCGCCGCGGGGCAGCATCTGGCGTTCCTGACGCTGGAGGTGCGGCCCAGCAACGCCGCGGCCATCGCCCTCTACCAGTCCTTCGGCTTTACGGAGCGGGGACGGCGGCGCAACTACTATGACCTTCCCAAGGAGGACGCGTTGATCCTGACCCGGGATTTTGAGGAGGCGAACGCATGAACATACTGGCTTTTGAATCCTCCTGTGACGAGACCGCCGTGGCGGTGGTGCAGGATGGCCGCACCGTGCTCTCCGACGCCATTCTCTCCCAGGCGGACATGCACGCCCTCTATGGCGGCGTGGTGCCGGAGATCGCCTCCCGCAAGCATGTGGAGGCCATCGCCGGCCTGACGGATCAGGCTCTCCGCGACGCGGGACTGACGAAGCAGGACATTGATGCGGTGGCCGTCACCTATGCGCCGGGGCTGATCGGCGCGGTGCTGGTGGGCGTCAGCTTCGCCAAGTCCGCCGCCTGGGCGCTGGGCGTGCCGCTGATCCCGGTGCACCATGTGCGGGGCCACATCGCCGCCAACTATCTGGCCTTCCCGGAGCTGGAGCCGCCGTTTCTGGCGCTGGCCATCTCCGGCGGCAACACGCTGATCGTGGACGTGGTGGACTACACCGACATGAAGGTGCTGGGCGCCACCCGTGACGACGCGGCGGGCGAGTGCTTCGACAAGGCCGCCCGTGTGCTGGGCCTGCCCTATCCCGGCGGCAAGCCCATGGATCAGCTGGCCCAGCAGTCGGCAGGCGGGGTGTATACCCTGCCCCGTGCCCATGTAGACGGCGCGCCGCTGGACATGAGCTTCTCGGGCTTGAAAACCGCCGTGGTGAACCTGGCCCATAACGCCCAGCAGAAGGGTGAGCCCCTGGACGAACCTGCGCTGGCCCGGGACTTCACCCAGGCCGTCAGCGACGAGCTGACGGAGCGGGCGGCCCTGGCGCTGGAGCAGACGGGCCGCACCGTGCTGGTGGCGGCAGGCGGCGTGGCCGCCAACTCCATCATCCGCGCCGACCTGCAAAGACTGTGTGAAAAGCGGGGCGTGAAGCTCTATCTCCCGCCGCTGAAATGGTGCGGCGACAACGGCGCCATGATCGGCGCCCAGGGCTACTATGAGTACATGGCGGGCGTCCGTGGCAACATGACCCTCAACGGCTACGCCACCATGGAGCTGGACGCCGTGCGGTTCTGAGGGCAGAGTATCCGGACCATTCGCAGGGGCGGGACTCTGCCCCGCCCACAGTATATCAAAAAGAGGCTCTGACCGATGGTCAGAGCCTCTCAGCCTGTCAAAGAACGCCAGTTCTCGTTATGCGAGAGC
>UMHM01051650.1_pt1 | contig 31478 bp, 22 predicted proteins | sample 1965501 | NCBI WGS metagenome assembly UMHM01 (sample SAMEA4836095, study PRJEB28245) | human gut metagenome | biome: gut microbiome; material: fecal sample | place: Denmark | collected 2008
CCCTTCACGTCACACCATGGCCACCTACCGCACCATACCCGTCCGCGATCTCAGCGAGGACGCCCTCACCCGCCTCAGCCGCGACATGAAGCTCTCCCTCTCCACCGAGGACATGCTCGTCGTGCAGCAAATCTTCCGGGAAATCGGCCGCGAACCCACGGACGTCGAGCTCGAAGTCATCGCCCAGACCTGGTCTGAGCACTGCAAGCACCGCATCTTCGCGGCCACCATCCGCCACAGCGTCGACGGCGGTGAGCCCGAAGAGATTCGCAGCATGTACAAGACCTTCATCCGCAAGCCCTCCGAGGCCATCATGGCGCAGAAGCCCGGCTTCGTGCTCAGCGCCTTTGTGGACAATGCGGGCTTCATCAAGCTGGATGACAACCTCTCCATCTGCCTGAAGGCCGAGACGCACAACCACCCCAGCGCCATCGAGCCCTACGCCGGCGCGAACACGGGCCTCGGCGGCGTCATCCGCGACATCCTCGGTGCGGGCAAGGGCGCCAAGCCCATCGCCAACCTCGACGTCTTCTGCTTCGGCGCGCCGGACACCCCGCAGAGCCTGATTGAAGGGCACAACATCATCCACCCGCTGGGCATCATGCGCGGCGTCGTGCGCGGCGTGCGCGACTACGGCAACCGCATGGGCATCCCGACCACGAGCGGCGCCATCCAGTTTGACCCCACCTACATCTACAACCCGCTCGTCTTCTGCGGCACCGCCGGCGTCATCCCCCAGAGCGACATCGCCAAAGAGATGAAGCCCGGCCTCGCCGTCGTCGTCATCGGCGGGCGCACCGGCAAGGACGGCCTGCACGGCGCCACCTTCTCCTCCGCCGCCATGGGCGAAGCCTCGCATGAGGAAGACCAGCAGGCGGTGCAGATCGGCAACCCGATTGAAGAGAAAAAGACCCTCGACGTCATCCTCGAGGCCCGCGAGCGCGGCCTCATCGAGTTCATCACGGACTGCGGCGCGGGCGGCTTCTCCTCCGCCGCGGGCGAGATGCTCTCAGAGACCGGCGGCAACCTCTACCTCGAGCGCGCCCCGCTCAAGGAGACGAACATGCTCTCCTGGCAGATCTTCCTCTCCGAGTCGCAGGAGCGCATGGTGCTCGCCGTCAAGCCCGAGAACCTCGACGAGCTCAAGAGCCTCTGCGACACCTTCCAGACGGAGATGACCGTGCTGGGCGAGTCGAACGACTCCGGCGTGCTGCGCGTCTGGCACAACGGCGAGCTCGTCTGCGAGCTTGACAACTCGAAGCTGCACGACGCGCCCACCAAGAAGCTCGACTCCGTCTTCACCAGCGCCCCGGCGCGCACGGGCCTCGCGCTCGATGACAGCCACCTCGCCGACGACCTGCGCAGCCTCTTCCGCGACTTCGCCATCGTCTCGCGCGAGCCCATCATCCGCGAATACGACCACGAGGTGCAGGGCAACACCGTGCTCAAGCCGCTGGCCGGCGCCTCGGGCGACGCCCCGCAGGACGCCTCCGTCATCGACATCGACGGCTCGGAGAAGCTCATGTCGCTCGCGCTGGCCATCCTGCCCGAATGGGGCAAGACCGACCCCTACGCCATGGGTACCGGCACCGTCGACGAAACTGTCCGCCAGCTCATCCTCGCGGGCACGAACCCCGACAAGATCGCCCTGCTCGACAACTTCTGCATGGGCAACCCCGAGTGCCCGACCGAGCTCGGCCGCATCGTCGAATGCGCCAAGGGCATCCGCGACGCCGCCCTCGCCTACGGCGCCCCCTACGTCTCCGGCAAGGACAGCTTCTACAACTACTTCGAGACGGAGGACGGCCCGGTGAACATCCCCGTCACCTTCCTCTGCTCGGGCTTCGGCGTCGTCGAAGACTACGAGCACGTGCGCGGCATGTCACTGCGCCGCAACAACAGCATCATCTTCATCGTCGGCAACACCGAGGATGAGATGGGCGGCAGCGTCTACGCCCGCCTCAAGGGCCTGAGCGACTGCAAGGTGCCGCAGACCGACTGCGCGCGCAACTACGCCGTCTACAAGCAGTATTACGACAAGGCCCTCACCCGCGGCCTCGTGCTCTCCGCGCACGACCTCTCCGAAGGCGGCCTCGCCGTCGCGGCGGCCGAGATGGCCTTCTCGGGCAAGGGCGGCCTCACGCTCAACCTCGACAAGCTGCCCACCGCCGGCGGCTGGAGCAACCTCGCCGTGCCCTGCTTCAGCGAGAGCACCGGGCGCTTCCTCGTCGAGGTTGACGAAGACCTCGCCAACGAGTTCGAAGCCTCGATGGCCGGCGCACCCTGCGCGCGCATCGGCCGCGCCACGGCGGACGGCAAGCTGCGCCTGCTCTCCGGCGGGCGCGAGGCGCTCGTCGCCGATGTTGCCGAACTGAAAGCCCTCTGGAAGAACGGACTGACTCCCTTCTATTGAAGAACCCCACACGCAAATCTCAGACCATGCCCCACGCCTTACTCCTCAAGTACCCCGGCACCAACTGCGACGTTGAAACCGCGCGCGCGCTCAGCGCGGCCGGCTTCTCGACCCAGGTGCAACCCATCGCCACCGCTCGGCCCGAGCACGTGGCCAAGGCCCAGCTCGTGGTGTTCTCCGGCGGCTTCTCCTACGGCGACTACGTCATGAGCGGTCGTCTGGCTCAGCTTGAAACCGAGCGCATTCTCGGCGATGCCCTGCAGAAGCACCACGCCAACGGCGGCTTCCTCTTCGGCATCTGCAACGGCTTCCAAATCCTCACGAAGCTGGGCATCCTGCCCAAGGCCTCGCTCATCCTCAACAAGTCCGAGCGCTTCGAGTGCATGTGGGACAAGCTGGTGAAGGTCGCCCCCTCGCCCTTCACCGCCTGCCTGCCCGACGAGTTCGAGCTGCCCTCGGCCCACGCCGAAGGGCGCCTCGTCTGCGAGCCCGGCGACGCCCAGAAATACCTCGACAACGGCTGCGTCGCCCTCCAGTACGCCGACAACCACAACGGCTCTGAGCTGCGCATCGCCGGCCTGCAAGACCCCACCGGGCGCGCCATGGGCCTCATGCCGCACCCCGAGCGCTTCCTGCGCCCGCGCCACCACTACGACCCCGATTGGAGCGGTGACGCCGACTGGGGCTGGGGCTACTACTTCTTCAAGGGCGCCTTCGACGCGCTGAAGTAAAGCCCAGCCGCGCCAAGGCGGCGCGATGCAAAGCCCGCCGACACGTCAAGCATCAACACCAAGGGCGGCTTCGGATCTTCCGGAGCCGCCCGAATTGTCTCGCGCGGGAGGGCTCAGCTAAATGCTATTGAACGACCGGCAGCGGCGCGCCGTCTCAGCCTGCGATGTACGCCTTCTTCATCCGCCGCCCCATCGTCGCCATCTGCCTCGCCCTCATGATTTTGCTCGGCGGACTCTTCTGCGCGGCCATGCTGCCCATTGCGCAGTACCCCGACATCACCCCGCCGCAAGTCAGCATCACCACCTCTTACCCGGGAGCCGATTGCAGCACCGTCGCCGACTCCGTCGCCTCGCCCATCGAGCAGCAGATGAGCGGCGTCAGCGGCATGGAGTACATGACCAGCACCTCCACCAACGACGGCGACATGAGCCTCAACGTCACCTTCGAAGTCGGCAGCGCCTCGCAGATGGACCAAGTGCTCAGCTACCTGCGCTACGCCCAGGCCAACGCCCAGCTGCCCGGCGAAGTCCAGCAGCTCGGCGTGACCATGCGCAGCGTCAGCGGCAGCCCCCTGCTGCTCTACGTCCTGCAATCCCCCGGCAAGGAATACGACGCCGCGTGGATGTCCAACTACGCCTACATCAACCTCGTCAACCCCCTGCTGCGCACCCCCGGCGTCGGCAACGTCCAAGTCTTCGGCGCCGGCGAATACGCCATGCGCATCTGGCTCAAGCCCGACAAAATGGCCGCCCTCGGCATCAGCATGAGCGAAATCCGGCAGGCCATCCAAGCGCAGAACCGCGTCAACCCCGTCGGCAAAATCGGCGCCGAGCCCGCCCTGCCCGGCCAGCCCACCACCTACACCATCCGCACCCAAGGGCGCCTCGTCACCGCCGAAGAGTTTGAAAACATCATCCTGCGCGCCGACCCCGACGCCCTCGTGCGCCTGCGCGACATCGCCCGCGTCGAGCTCGGCTCGCAGACCTACAGCCTCTCCGCCAACTACAACGGGCGCCCCTGCGCCATCATCGCCATCTACCAGAGCCCCGGCAGCAACGCCCTCGACACCGTCAGCGCCGTCGAGAAAACCCTCGCCGCCTACCGCCTGCCCCCCGGCCTGCAACTCACCCAAGCCCTCAACACCACCCTGAGCGTGCGCCTCAGCATTGAAGAAATCCTGCGCACCCTCGTCGAAGCCCTCGTGCTCGTCATGCTCGTCGTCTTCGTCTTCCTGCAAGGCTGGCGCGCCACCCTCATCCCCCTCGCCGCCGTCCCCGTCAGCATCATCGGCACCTTCCTCTTCTTCCCCCTCTTCGGGATGGACATCAACACCATCTGCCTGATGGGCCTCGTGCTCGCCATCGGCCTCGTCGTCGATGACGCCATCGTCGTCGTCGAAGCCGTGCAAACCCAGCTCGACGCCGGCCTGCCCCCGCGCGAAGCCACCCTCGCCGCCATGCTCGAAGTCTCCGGCCCCGTCCTCGCCACCGCCCTCGTCCTCGCCGCCGTCATCTTCCCCTGCATCCTGCTGCCGGGCATCACCGGCCTCATGTTCACGCAATTTGCCGTCACCCTCGGCGTCTCCGTCCTCATCTCCGCCTTCAACGCCCTCACCCTCAGCCCCGCGCTCGCCGCCCTGCTGCTGCGGCCCAAGCGTTCGAGCAACAGCCTCGCGAACCGCCTCGGCACCCTCTTCAACCGCGGCGTCGACGGCACCCGGCGCGGCTACGTCAGCCTCTCGCGCCAACTCATCCGCCGCGGCCTGATCACCGCCCTGCTCCTCCTCATCGCCACACTGGCCATCTTCCCCATCGCCGACAAAGTCCCCGGCGGCTTCCTGCCCAATGAAGACGAAGGCTACCTCTACGCCACCCTGCAAATGCCCTCCGGCGGCTCGCTGGGCGTCACAGAGAAAGCCAGCGAGCGCATCACCGGGCAGATGCTGCGCGAGCCCGGCATCCAAGGCGCCGTCACCGTCAACGGCTTCAACATGATCACCGGCGTGCAAAGCCCCAACAACGCCTTCTTCTTCATCACCCTGCGCCCCTGGAAAGACCGCAACCCCGAGACCGAAAGCGCCGCCGCCATCGGCCGGCGACTCAACGCCGCCCTGCCCCGCCTCAACACCGGCGGCAGCGCCTTCATCATGCAGCCCCCGCCCATCCCCGGCACCGGCGCCAGCTCCGACGTCAGCTTCCTGCTCGAAGACCGCGCCGGAGAAGGCCCCGCCTACCTCGCCCGGCAAACCCAAGCCTTCATCGAAGCCGCCGGCCGCTACCCGGAAATCGCCGCCATCCAGAACTTCATGGCCGCCGACACCCCGCAGTACCAACTCACCCTCGACCGCGACAAAGCCCTCAGCCAAGGCATCGACCTCGCCGCCGCCTACGACACCCTGCAAACCCTGCTCGGCAGCAGCTTCGTCAACTACTTCAACTGCTTCGGCTACCAGTACGACGTCTACCTGCAGGCCGAAAGCAGCGCCCGCATGGACATCAGCCAGCTGAGCAGCTATTACCTGCCCGGCGCCGACGGCAGCCAAGTGCCCCTGCAATCCATCGTGAGCATCGAGCGCAGCTTCGGCCCGGACTTCCTGCTGCGGCAGAACATGTACAACGCCAGCCTGCTCAACGTCGTCGCCGCCCCCGGCTACAACGCCGCGCAAGTCATGGCCGCCCTCGAGGACTGCTTCAACCGCAACATGCCCGGCACCATGGGCTACTCCTACACCAACATGAGCTACCAGCAGAAAAAAGCCGCGGAAGGCATGAGCCTCGGCACCCTCTTCCTCCTCTCGGGCGCCTTCGCCTACCTGCTGCTCGCCTCCCTCTATGAGAGCTGGAGCCTGCCGCTGGCCATCGCCCTCTCCGTCCCCATCGCCGTGCTCGGTGCCTTCGCCACCCTCGCCCTCGCCGGGCTGAACCTCGACATCTACGCCGAAATCGGCCTCATCATGCTCATCGGCCTCGCCGCCAAAAACGCCATCCTCATCGTCGAATTCGCCGAAGACCGCCGCAAGAGCGGCTTGCCCCTGCTCAACGCCACCCTCGCCGGCGCCAAAATGCGCCTGCGCCCCATCCTCATGACCAGCTTCGCCTTCATCCTCGGCTGCATCCCCCTGGCCACCGCCACCGGAGCCGGCGCCGCCGCGCGCCGCATCGTCGGCCTCTGCGTCATCGGCGGCATGAGCGCCGCCACCCTCATCGGCATCTTCTTCATCCCCTTCGCCTACTACATCGTCGCCCGCCTCCTGCAACGCGGCTCAAACAGCAGCACCGACACCCCAAGCAACCCGGGCAGCACAGGCAACCCGGGCAACACCGGCAACAGCTCCGCCGCGTAACGAAGGCGACTCAAGCTTCACCCGACGGGCGGCCGCGCATCGCCTCAGCCCCCTGAGCCGCCGCACCGCTCACCGCGTGCAAACAGGCCGACGCACTCGCCAGCCCCCCATCCGCGCGGCCGGCAGGCAGCACACCGCGGCGCAGCAGATCATCCGCCACCTCGCGGTGGCCGCTCAGGCAAGCCAGGCGCAGCGGGCTACAGGCATTCGCCGCCAACTGCTGAGGATCCGCCCCGTGCACCAGCAGCAACTCCGCCAGCGAGCAGCAACCCGCGCGGCAGGCCACATGCAAGGGCGAATAGCCCTCATCATCCACCCGGCGCGGATCCAAACCGCGGCTGAGCAGCAGCGCCAGCAGCGGCCAGCTCCCGCCGCGCACCGCCGCATGCAGCAGCCCGCGCCCGTGAGCATCCACCACCTGATCGCTCAGCCCGAGCTCCAGCAAGCGCTTCAGCCCCGGCAGAAAGCCCGCGCGGCAGGCATGGTGCTGCACCGAGCAGCCCTCCGCATCGCGCGCCGCCGTATCAGAGCCCTGCCCCAGCAGCAAATCCATCACCTCCAGCGACGACCCGTAGCAGGCCGACATCAGCGCCGTGCGCCCCGACTCCGAGCGCGCATTCACGTCCGCCCCCTGCTCCAGCGCCAGGCGCACCAGATCGGGCCGGCCGTAGCGGCTCACATACATCAGAGGCCCCTGCCCCTTGGCATCCTTCCACCTCAACGCATCCGAACCGCCCAGCATCGTTCGCACGAGCGGCCAGTCCCCAGCTTTGCACGCATTGATAAAACTCTCACTATTCATCGCTGATTGTGGGATTGCCGGTTATCCAACCCCCGGGGAGAATACAGATCCTCCATCTGTCAGTATACACCCCGCGCGCCAAAAGCCAATCAAAAAACTCGGAATGACAAAAAATTTTTGGTCCTCCCTATCTCCCTCAGCATCAAAGAAGGCAAAACAAATACACGCATACCCGCAACCGTCAATAAACGATAAGCTTTAACATCCGCAAGCAACAGCCGAGCATCCGAGCTCATCCGATTGAAAAGCCGCTCGGGCGCAGCATTTTTTCATCGACAGCGCGACGGAAGACTGCTAAAATGAACCATCGGCGGGGGAAGGCGCCGCGCGCCCCGTCCCTCGGAGAATCACTCGGAAAACAACAACAGACACGACCCCAACAGCCATGAAAATCAAAAACCTCATCAAAGCCTGCAAGGCCGGGGCCTGGCACCTGGCCAACGATATGATCAACCGCGGCGAGTCTGCCCTGTCTGCCAGCCGCAAAGGCAAGACGGCGCTCATGTACGCCTGCCGGCGCGGCGCTACGGACGTCATCGCGCGCCTCATCGAGCGCGGGGCGGATGTGAATGCCCGCACCCGCCGCGGCAAGACGCCGCTGCACTACGCCTGCGCCGGGGGTTCCGTCGCCGCCTGCGACCTGCTGCTCGCGCGCGGGGCCGATGCCGCCGCCACGGATGTGCTGGGCCGCGGCGCTCTGCACTTCGCCTGCCGCAGCGGCAGCATTCCGCTTGTGGAGAAACTCCTCGCCGGCGGGGCTGATCTGCACGCCCGCGACGCGCGGGGGCGCAGCCCGCTGCACCACGCGGCGGCCAAGGGTCACTGGCCGCTCATCGAGCTGCTGACCGCGCGCGGAGCCGACCTCGCGGAGGCCGATGCGCTGGGCTACACGGCCCTGCACCACGCGGCGCGCAAGGGGCGGCGCATGCTCGTGGAGCTGTTGCTGGCGCACGGAGTCGCGCCCGACACCCCGGCTCAGGACGGGCGCACGCCGCTGATTCTCGCCTGCCTGCACGGGCACCGCAAGACGGCGGCCATCCTGCTGGCGCACGGCGCGAATCCCGGCACCTGCGACGCCTCGGGCCTCAGCGCGGCGGCTCTCGCTTCGGCCAACGGCAAAGCCACCCTGCGGCGCCTCTTCGGCGCAGGCGGCACCACGCCCTGACGCCCTCCGCAGCGCAACCCCCATCCGCCGCCGCTCCCCCTGCCGGAGCGGCGTTTTTTTCATTCGAAAAGCTTGGCGTAACCTAGCTCTTCGCGTTTTGGATGTCTATGGAGCTCAACATTCGAATTTTACGCCGGACAATGGTCTAACGATGTACGACAGGCAAGAGCAGGGGCTATTTTCTCTTCGGCGACTTGGCTCAGGCACGGCCACCTTTTCTGGCATTCGAACAGCAGCGAATTCTAAATTTCGAGCTGGACAAAGCCGTGATACGCATTTACAATAACACGAAGCCGAGGGGAGCACCCTTCGTCAGGCCTCTTCGGTTAGCTCAACAAACAACTTATCACACCATGAAAAAAACCTTGTTTATTCTCGCTTCTGCCCTCTGTGGCAGTGCTTCCGCCGCCTTGCAGGTTGGCGACGTCGTAGGTATAACCTACACTGTAAACAGCGCCACGAACGGCACGGTCGACGGCACGTTTCTCGGTACGAGCGGTGTCTTCAACACTGTGAATCCCGTGAATACGGCCTCTCTGCCCAGCGGAGAGTTGCTTTCCATGGGTGGTACGGCATCGGGCATCACCCTCTCGGCGTGGGAGAATCATGGTGCCCCGGGGGCGGCCGCCTGTACGCAGGGCTTTGCGGCTCCCAACACTGGTGCCCTTCCCACCACGGTGTTCAGCAGCGGCTTGGTAACGGGCGGCACCTACGGAGGTGAGCTGATGGGTAATAATAACAACGAATCTATCTCCATGACCCTCAGCGGTCTCACGAGCGGGCAGAGCTATAGCCTCTACATGCTTGCAGGCCGTGGTAACAACGCATGGAGTGTTTCGCAGGATAATATCGAATACTCTCTTTCCGGAGTGACTGATGTTACCGCTACTCTTCTGGGCGCCTCGAGCGATCAAACACAGATTGTGGATGCTACGTTGAGCTCGTATGAATATAACAGCGCAGGGGCAGACTCTGCTCAGTGGTCGATGGTGCGGTGGGATTTCGTCGCGGACGAAAATGGCTCGGTTACTATCTCCACCAATGCGAACGGCAACATCAATGCCGTAGCTCTTCAGGTCACTCCCGAGCCGACGACGGCCACGCTGAGCCTGCTGGCTCTCGCGGGCCTCTGCGCTCGTCGCCGCCGCAAGTAAGCGCTCCCTGCTGACGCGTTTTTCTTTCGCAGCCGCCTCTCCGCTCTCGGGGAGGCGGCTGCGTTCGTATAACTGTCTCTGAACTATACACAGATGCTCTTTTCAGGAAGTAGAGAACTCAAAATTCGACTTTTATGCTGGACAAAGCCCTAACGGTGTTTTAGAATGGGTCAAGGACTGCGGGGGGGGGGTCGCATGTGCGGCTGCTCCGGCAGGCTCAGCAAACAACTTGACACACGATGAAAAAAACGATTCTCATGATGCTCGCCGCCCTCGGGCTGGCGGGAATGGCGCAGGCGGATTACTCCGTCACGCTGGATAGCACCTACTACAACGGCCTTGGTGCTGGACAGGCTTCTTGGGTCTATGTCTGGACAGGGTCCTCGACAGGTGAATACGGGACTGCGACGAACTGGTCTTTCCTCAGAAATACGGGTTCAACGTCCCTTGAGCAAGGAGAAAGCAATAAGCCTGTCAATTACGATCCCGCCTTTATCGGTTACGACTTCAGCTATGTCAATGGCCAACAGATTATGACGGCTAACGACACGGCCATCACGGTGACGGCTCCCACATGGATGGGGAATGGAACGAATTGCCGTGACGTCTTCCTCGGGAATAATGTGACGATTTACGGCACCAATAATGGGTTTGATACTAATACCGTTTCCTTCCATTTCGGTGATATGTCCCAGACCCAATCGAGCATTCAGATGGCTGATTTCTGGAAGCGCGCCGGAACAGTCAACTTCACGGGAACGCTCGACATGACGAGCTCTTCTTTCAAATACACCCTCTTCCATTCGACGAAGATGTATCAGAACGTAGGCACTTGGAATGCTGATTTCACGATCACCGACCAGTACGGTGAGACCCTTCAGTATGCCGAGATGGGCTCCGAGAACGTGGGCAAGGACGGCTATTACTGGCTCGAGCAGACCGGGAGCGGCACGGACGGTGGTGATTTCACCATCTCCATCGTTGCTCAGGCGACCCCCGAGCCGACGACGGCCACGCTGAGCCTGCTGGCTCTCGCGGGTCTCTGCGCTCGCCGCCGCCGCAAGTAAGCGCTCCTTCGCAACCGCGATTTTTCGCAGCCGCCTCTCCGCTCTCCCGGGGAGGCGGCTGTTCTGCGTCGGGTGGGGGGGGGCAGGAGGGCAGGGCGCGGCGCGGGAAAAAAGTGCTCTGCGGCGCGCCGGGCGGCCCGGAAAACGCACTCCCTGCTTGACAGCCCCCCCGCTTGCAGGCTAGTATAGGCGAGCGTCCCGTGGGCTCACGCACCGCGACGCTCCAACCGTTCCGCAACACCATGCTTCAAGCCGTACTCTTCGATGTCGATGGCACGCTGGGGGATACCCTTCCCCTCTGCGTGGAGGCCTATCGCGCCGCCACGGAGGAGATCACGGGCCGTCGCCCCTCGGCCGAGGAGGTTGTCTCGCACTTCGGCCTCAGCGATCGCGGCGTGCTGGCGGCTCTGCTGGGCATGCTACCCGATGATCCGACGCTGCCCATCGAGTGCTTCGTCAGGGCCTATGAGCGCCTGATGCCGCAGTATGCGACGGCTCCCTTCCCCGGCACGCGCGAGCTGCTCGAGGCTCTGCGCGCCGCGGGGCTGCGCCTCGGCCTCGTCACCGGCAAGGAGGCCTGCACGGGTGAGCCGACGCTCGATGCCTTCGGCCTCAATGACGGTATTTTTGAGTGGAAGGGCTACGGCTCGCCCTATCGCAATGTCAAAGATGTGCGCCTGCGCGAGGCGATGGAGCACTGGGGGCTCGGCCCGCAGCAGTTGCTCTATGTCGGCGATGCTCCTTCCGATATCACGCTGGCGCGCGCGGCGGGCGTGCGCATTCTCAATGCCGCCTGGGCACCGGGTGCCGAGGCGGATCGCGCCGCCTGCGAGGCGGAGCATCCCGATTTTCGCCTCACGGATATTCAAGAAGCTTTACCCCTGATTCTCAGTCTCACATGAAAACAAAACGCCTCACTTCCCTCGTTCTCTCCCTCGCTGCCGCGGGTCCCGTTGCAGCGCTTTCCTCAAGTCCTGCGGCTCTGCCCGGCGATGCCGGGGTGCCGGTTGAGCAGGCCGCGCCGGCTCAGGAGGCCGTGCCGGCGATTTTCCCGCGCCCGCAGGAGTGCAACCTGAAGCCCGAATACACGTCGGTGACGAAGGTGAACACCTATCTGCGCAGCAAAAAGAATGCGAAGGCTTCGGCCTGGAAGAAGCTGCCGGCGGACAAGGAGGGGGCTTATGCGCTGGTGGTGACGCCGGGTCGTCTTCGGGTTTACGCGAATGACGAGACGGGGCTTTATTATGCGAAGCAGACGCTTTCTCAGATGCTGCGCGGGGTGGAGGGTGCGCGCAATGCGCAGCGCGATCCCTTCCCGGACAAGAGTTTGGGCGAGGTGGCCCGACTCGGCAAGCTGCCGCTGGGTGAGATTTATGACTGGCCTGATCTGGACTTCCGCGGTGTGGTGGAGGGTTATTACGGTGCTCCGTGGAGTTTTAAGGCGCGCAAGGCTCAGTTTGAGTTTTACGGGCGCAACAAGATGAATATCTACATCTTCGGCCCGAAGGATGATCCCTATCACCACGGGCAGGGTTGCTACAATCCCTACCCGGAGAAGATGGCGGATGAGATTCGCCGCTTGGTGAAGCTGGCGAAGCAGAATCACGTGCGCTTTGTCTGGGCGATTCACCCGGCGAATACGGTGCGCTGGGGTGATCAGGGCGGGCGCAAGCAGCTGGATGCTCTCTGCCGCAAGCTGGAGATGATGTATGATCTCGGGGTGCGCGATTTCGGCGTGCTGGTGGATGATTCGAGCGGTGAGATCGGCCGGCCGGAGCATCAGGCGCAGCTGTGCAATTATCTGCTCGAGAATTTCGTCCGCAAGCACAAGGATGTGAATCAGGAGCTGATTATGTGCCCGACGGGCTACAACCGCAGCTGGACGAATCCGAAGTTCCTCAAGACGCTGGGCGGTGCGCTCAAGAAGGGGATTCACGTGATGTGGACGGGCGATACGGTGGTGCACGATATTACGCTGGAGGGTCAGCGCTGGGTGCACAAGCAGCTGGGCCGCCCGACCTTCATTTGGTGGAACTGGCCCTGCAATGATTTCAAGCGCGCGCGCTTGTCGATGGGCCGCGCCTACGGCTTTGGGCAGCAGCCTGAGATGAAGTCGGAGATGACGGGCTTTACGGCCAACCCGATGGAGCAGGCGGAGGCGAACAAGGTGGGTCTCTTCGGCGTGGCGGATTATACGTGGAATACGGAGGGCTATGATTCGGTGGCTTCGTGGAAGGAGGGCATTAAGCGCCTGTATCCCGAGACGCACGAGGCGATGCAGGCTTTCTGTGATCACAATTCGTATCTGCTGCCGAATGTGCACGGTCTCTACCGCGAGGAGTCGGCGGATGTGGCGGGGGATTTCAAGGCGCTGCGCGCGTCGCTGAGCGAGGGGAAGCCCGATGCGAAGAGTTTGAGCGCGGTGGGCCGCGAGTTTGATCGCATCGGCAAGGCGGGTGCGACTCTGCTGAAGGCGGATGAGCTGAAGGTGCTGCGCGCTGAGATTGAGCCGTGGATGGAGAAGTTCCGCGCGACGGGCGAGGCCGGTAGCGGCTTGGTGCGCGCGCTGGGCACTGAGGATGAGGCGGAGCGCACGAAGGCTTTCCTCACGGCGATGGAGCCGATGGTGGCGATGAAGACGGTGACGCGCCGCAACTGGACGCCGGGTGGGGTGAATGATGTGCGCGATGTGGAGGTGGGGATGCTGGAGGTGACGCCGACGCTGAGGGCGATGGCGGATTATCTCGGGCCGGTGGTGTATGCGTCGCTTTCGGGCCGCTCGGCTCAGTCGCTGCGCCCGACCTTCATCTGCAACGGCGGCAATGCGTCGAAGGATGTGCAGAAGCTGACGGATGGTGATGCGCGCAGTTTCTGGTCATCGGACTGTTATCAGAAGGTGGGCCACTGGTACGGCTATGATTTCGGTGAGCCGACGCTGATTCGCTCGCTGAATTTGGTGATGGGCGGGCCGCGTGCGAAGGATGTGATTGCGGAGGGCCAGCTGGAGTACAGCATGGACGGCAAGACCTGGAAGCCGATCGGCAAGCCGATGAGCGGCAGTGCGGTGGTGCGCGATTTCGGCGATGAGCCGATCCGCGCGCGCGCGATTCGCTACCGCGTGACGAAGGCGAATCCGAATTGGCTGACGCTCTGCGAGTTTACGGTGAATCGCAGTCTGCCGGCGGCGGCGTCGAGCAATATCGCGGGGCACGCGAATTTGGCGACGTTCCGCGATGCGAAGATGGTGGGGATCAACCGCGTGATGGAGGTGTTCTCCTGCCGCCCGGGCGATTATCTGGAGATTTCTCTGCCGACGCCGGTGCGCTCGACTTGGCTGGAGGTGAATCTGGAGAATGAGTCGATTGCGGATTGGGCGACGATTGAGCTGACGCTGGAGGATGGCTCGAAGGTGAAGCCGCGCTTCCACATGGAGGGGGGCAAGACGAAGTTCTGCTGCAATCGCGGTGATTTGCCGAAGCAGCGCATCAAGGCGATGCGCTTGACGAATACGGGCAAGAAGGCGCAGGAGATTAAGCTGACGACCTTCAAGCTGGATGTGCCGGCGGCGGATCCGGATGAGTCGCGCGATGCGCTGACGGATGCGGATTTCACGACGGCTTACAGTGCGAAGAACGGCGTGGATGTGCAGCTGGAGGTGCCGGAGGGGGCTCGCGAGGCGATTGTGGTGGGCAGTGCCGATTGCTCGGTGTCGGGGGCTGAGAAGGCCGGCGGCTCGGGCGCGGTGATGCGCTTCCGACTGCCGGAGGGGGCCCGCTCGGTCGATCTCAAGGCGCCGAAGCAGCCCGATGCCTGGGTGTATGAGGTGATCTTCAAGTGATGATCTTCAAGTGAGTCTCGCACGGGGTCTGCCGGTGACGGCAGGCCCCGTTTGCGTTGGGGGCGGCGACGCGTCTTTCAGGCAACAGAGGGGGGAGGCTCGGGGGCTTGGCTGTTCACGCAGCGCCGAAGGAGGGGGCTAAGGGGGCTCGACGAGAGATTTTCGCCCCCGCTGCGCGTGTCCCGGATTCAGGCCGACTATCGCGGCGGGTGGCCGGCGAGTGGTCGGAGCTCGCGGCCGCCGTGCGGTGTTTGCCTCAGGGGTTTGCGGCAGGGTAGTGAGGCGGGGGGAGTTCCGCGGCGGATGGGTGGCCGCGTTCAGGGCGGGTACAAGGGGGCGGCGGATGGGTGCCGCGCATGGACGGGCTCGCCGAAGGTGCCGCGCCCCCGAGCTGTGAGGGCTTGGGGGGGCCGGGATGAGAGAGCTTGGGGGGCTGTTCGGGGAGGCGGTGTTCAGATGCGGCTCTCGGCGGCGCAACAGGAGGCGACGGGCAGGCCGTCTGCGGTGGCGGGCGCGCTGCCGTCGGCTTCCTGAAGCATCTGCACGGGCCGGGGAAGCGGGTCGGCGTCGTCTTCCTCACCCAGCAGGGAGACGGGAACGAGCGCGAGCAGCAGCAGGGTGCAGACGGCCATGACGGGCCTGAGGCTGAAGCAGGGCCACGGTCTCACGGGGGACACGGCGGGTGCATCGGCGGCGGCGTCTTCTGCGGCGGGGCGCCTGCCGGCGCCGCAGGCGGCGGCTGCCTGTTCGATCTGCGCGAGGAGTTCGTCTTCCGAGGGCACGGCGCCCTGGGTCATGAGCCGACCGCCGAGGGCGTAGGCGGGAAGCTGACGCACGCCGGCCTCCCGGCAGCGGGCGGGATCGGTCACGACGTCCATGCGGAAGAGGATGCCGCTGCGGCGCAGGGTGCGAACCAAGCGGTCCGTCAGGCGAAGGGAGCTAGCTCCTTTCGATGCGTATTGAATGACGTCGAGCCTCATGGGTACAGTAGGTGTGTGTTCAAAGAGGGGAGAGAGACGAGCGGTTTTTCGCGCTACGGTTTTAGTTTAGCGCATGGAGGCCGTCTGTCAACTCAAGAACGCGGGTGCACTCAAAAAAATCCTCCCCCGCTGTGGGAATTGGATGACGAGGCGGGCGCGCGGGGCTTCGGACGGGAGGGCTTGTGGTGCGCGGGCGAAGGGTGTCGGCGGCGCGTAAAACGCATTGACGCGGGCGGCAAAACGGCGTATTCTCTCTTCATGGACGCAACGACAGCATACAAGGTGGCCGATATCAGTCTGAAGGACTGGGGGCGCAAGGAGATTCGCATTTCGGAGTTTGAGATGCCCGGCCTGATGGCCTGCCGAGAGAAATACGGCCCGCAGCAGCCGCTGGCGGGGGTGCGCATTACGGGCTCGCTGCACATGACGATTCAGACGGCGGTGCTGATTGAGACGCTGGTGGCTCTGGGCGCAGAGGTGCGCTGGGCGAGTTGCAATATCTTTTCGACGCAGGATCACGCGGCGGCGGCGATTGCGGCTGCCGGTGTGCCGGTGTTCGCGTGGAAGGGCGAGAGTTTGGAGGAGTACTGGGACTGCACGTGGCGCGCGCTCTGCCACCGCGATGGTCTGGGCCCTCAGTTGATTGTGGATGACGGCGGCGATGCGACGCTGCTGCTGCACAAGGGTTATGAGATGGAGGAGGGGGATGATTGGGTGCATGGCCCGGCGGAGAGTGAGGAGGAGGGCGTGATCAAGGCTCTGCTCAAGCGCATTGCGGCGGAGCAGCCGGGGGTCTTTCACCGCTGGCTGCCGGAGATTGCGGGTGTGTCGGAGGAGACGACGACGGGTGTGCACCGCCTCTACCGCATGGAGCGCGAGGGCTCTCTGCTCTTCCCGGCGATCAATGTGAATGATTCGGTGACGAAGAGCAAGTTTGACAATCTCTACGGCTGCCGCGAGAGTTTGACGGATGGTATCAAGCGCGCGACGGATGTGATGATTGCGGGCAAGGTGGCGGTGATTTGCGGCTACGGCGATGTGGGCAAGGGTTGTTCGCAGGCGCTGCGCGGGCTCGGTGCTCAGGTGATTGTGACGGAGGTGGACCCGATTTGCGCGCTTCAGGCGGCGATGGAGGGTTATCGCGTGCTGACGGTCGAGGATACGCTCGGTGTGGGCGATATTTATGTGACGACGACGGGCAACTGCGACATCATTACGCTGGAGCATATGCAGGCGATGAAGGATCAGGCGATTGTCTGCAATATCGGCCATTTCGACAATGAGATTCAGGTGGCGCGTCTCCAGGCCTGCGAGGGGGTGACTTGCACGAATATCAAGCCGCAGGTGGATTGCTACCGCTTCCCGGACGGCCACTGCATTTATCTGCTGGCGGAGGGGCGCTTGGTGAATTTGGGCTGCGCGACGGGGCATGCGTCGTTCGTGATGAGCAACAGTTTCACGAATCAGGTGCTGGCTCAGATGGCGCTCTGGCAGGATCGCGGGAAGCGCCGCCCGGGTGTTGAGGTGCTGCCGAAGATTCTCGATGAGGAGGTGGCGCGCTTGCATCTCGGCAAGCTGGGGGTGCATCTGACGAAGCTGACGCCCAAGCAGGCGGATTACATCGGGGTGCCGGTGGAGGGTCCGTTCAAGAGTGACGCGTACCGCTACTGATATGCCCGAAGGCGGCGGGGCGGCGCGGCCTGCGTGGGCGCGCGGCTCCTCCGCCCCCCTCTTTTTTGCCCGCGGCTCTCGGCTGTTCCCGGACTTTCGTGTTTCCCGCCTGTCCCGCGCCTGTTCCGCGGCATTTCCCCTGCGGAGGAGGCTGTGCGGCCTTCGGCGGCGGGGCGGCGGTTTTCCCGCGGGTTCTCTGCTCTTTTTACGTACTGACTGTTTGTTGATGATGATGGCATCTCCCGAGATTTCACCTGTGGGCGGCCCCGAGGGCGGCGTCTCTTGCCGCGCGGCGCTGGATTGGCTTTACGGCACGCAGAGCTTCGGCATTAAGCTGGGGCTTGAGGGCATCACGCGCCTGCTGGATGCCTGCGGTGTGCTGCATCCGCGGGCGCGGGTGATGCATGTGGCGGGCACGAACGGCAAGGGCTCGACTTGCGCGTTTGCGGAGTCGGTGGCGCGGGCGGCGGGCTATCGCACGGGGCTGTTCACGTCGCCGCATCTGGTGCATTTCAGTGAGCGCATCCGCGTTGACGGTGAGCCGATTCCCGATACCGATATTGCGCGGCTCATCGGGCAGCTGCGGCGCACGATTGAGGGATGGGAGACGACGCCGACTTTTTTTGAGCTGGTGCTGGCGATGGCGATGCTGTATTTTGCGGAGCGCGATGTGGATCTCATCATTCTGGAGACGGGGATGGGCGGTCGCCTCGATGCGACGAATGCGGTGCCGAAGGATGTGGCGGTGATTGCGCCCATCGGGATGGATCACATGCAGTATCTGGGCGATACGCTGGCGGCGATTGCGGGTGAGAAGGCGGCGATTATTGCGCCGGGTCGCCCGGTGCTGAGTGCTCCGCAGCAGCCGGAGGCGCTGCGGGTGATCGAGGAGGTGGCCCGCGAGCGCGAGGCGCCGCTGCGCGTGGTGAGCGAGCCCTGCGAGCTTCCGCTGGGGCTGCGCGGCGGCCACCAGAGGCTGAATGCGGCGCTGGCGCTGGCGGCTCTGCGGGCGCTGCCGCAGATGCCGATGGAGGCAGCGGCGGTGGCGCAGGGGCTGGCCGAGGTGCGCTGGCCGGGGCGCTTTGAGGAGGTGGCTCCGGGGGTGATTATGGACGGGGCGCACAATCCGCCGGCGATGCGCGTGCTGGTGCAGTGCTGGCGCGAGGCTTTCGGCGATCGCCGCGCGCGCTGTGTGTTCGCGGGCTCGGCGGACAAGGATTTATCGACGGTGCTGCGCCTGCTGTCTCCGGTGGTGGACGCTTGGGTGCTGCCGCCGGTGCGCTCGCCGCGCATTCTGCCGGCGGCGGAGCTGGCCGATCTGGTGCGGGCGTGCAGTGCGGCGCCGGTGAGCTGCCCGGCGACGCTGGCGGAGGCGCTTCGGGAGCTGCGGCCGGGGACGCTGATCTGCGGTTCCTTTTTCCTGATCGGCGAGGCGAAGGCTCTTCTCGCGTCAGAGGTTTATCGGCAGACGGCGCAGTGAGGCGGCGGCGTGCGACGCCGGGCGACGATGGCGCGAGCGGTGCCGGAGCGGCTGCTGCGTCGAGGGAAGCTGCCGCGGGCAGCGTCGGCAAGGGCTGGGGGCGGGCGAGAAGTGGGCGAGGAGTGGGCGTCGGTGTCGCACAGACACACTTGCACGTTGACAAAGAGCCGTTCCCGTGCTAAAAATTCGGGAAGAGCAACACACAGACTATGGTCAGAAATGCAGTCATTCTGCCGCTTGCAATGGTGCTGAGCACCCTCGGCGGCAACGCGCTCGGCGCCGATGCCGAGGAGGCTCGGAGGCTCTGCGAGGAGGCGGAGCATTACATGGAGGGCAGCCACGGCTGCACGCTGAGCGTGAGCAAGGCGATCGAATGTTATCGCCGCGCCGCGGAGGCGGGGAGTGCGGAGGCGGCGTATGAGCTGGCGATGCTGACTTTTGACGGCGTCGGTGTGGAGCCGGATCGCGATGCGGCCAATGAGCTGCTGGAGCAGGCGGCGGAGGCGGGGTATGCGCCGGCTCTCTTTGAGCTGGGCAAGAGCTACGCGACGGGCCGCGGCTACATGACCGATATCGAACACGCCAATGAGCTGTTCCGCCGCTCGGCGGAGGGCGGCCACGCGCCGGCGCAGTATCAGTACGGCGTCAACCTCTTCAGCGGCAAGGGCTGCGAGGCCAATCCCGCCGCGGGCATCGAATGGCTGCGCAAGGCGGCGGAGGCGGGTGATCCGCTGGCGTGCAGCTCGCTGGCCAAGGCCTACAATTCGGGACTCGGCGGGGTGGGCTGCGACCCGGCCCGCGCGGTGCCGCTGCTGCGCTTCGCGGCGGGCAAGGGTGTCTCGGATGCTCAGTATCTGCTGGGTCGCTACATGATTGACGGGATTTGCATGAAGAGGGATCCGGAGCAGGGCCTGCACTGGATTCGCGAGGCGGCTTCGCGCCGCCTGCCCGACGCGCTCTACATGCTCGGCGTCTACTACACGAACGGCGGCGGCCCCGTGACCCGCAACAGCGATGAGGGTCTCTACTGGCTCGAGCGCGCGGCCCGCGCCGGCTACCCCCGCGCTTTTTTCTCGCTCTACGAGGTCTACAGCCGCGGCATCGGCGGCGTGGAGCGCGATGCTGAGAAGGCGGCGGCCTACCTGAAGGGGGCGCTGGACAAGGGCGTGCCGGAGGCTCTCATCGTGGGGGCGGAGGCCCTGCTGCGCGATCCGCTCAAGCGGGAGGAGGGGCTCAACATGCTCCGCAGCGCCGCAGGCAAGGGCAATTTGCCCGCCATGAACCGCCTCGGCAGACTGCTCACGGAGTCCGTGGGCAACGAGCAGGAGCAGTCGGAGGGTCTCTACTGGCTGCAAACGGCGGCGGATGCGGGTCACACGCCTTCGCAGCTTGCGCTCGCTTGGGCGCAGGTCAACAGCCGAGGCTGCACGGGGATGGAGGCGGCGGGCTACCGCACGCTCTGCCGCCTCGCCGAGGCCGGCCTGCCTGAAGCGCGCTACCTCCGCGGTTTCTGCATGCTGCAGGGGCTGGGGACGGAGAGGGATGCGGAGGGTTTTGTGCGCATTCTCCGCGATCTGGATGCCGGCGGCTACGCGCAGGCGTCTTTCATTCTCGGGCTCGCCTACCACGAGGGTCAGCTTGTGCCCCGCGATGATGCTCAGGCCGTTCAATACCTGCGCAAGGCGGCAGGGGCCGGGCATGCGGAGGCGGCTCGCCGCCTGGCGGAGTTTCTGCAGGAGGGGATCGGGACGTCGCCCGACCCGGAGGAAGCCGCCCGCCTGCTGAAGGGCGCGGGCTCGCAGGCTGCCGCGCCTTCTGCGCCCCCGGCTGGCGATCAGCCGGAGGACGATGCGGAGCCGACGGCGGGCAGGGTTCCCGAGGCTCCGGTGACGCCGGGGGACGATGATTCCGAGGCTTCTCCGGCCACTCTGCCGAGCTCGTCATCGTCTGCGGCGGGGGCCTGAGTTTTCCCCCGCTACCCAGTAGGCCTCGACAGCGTACCCCTCTCACTGGGGACCGCACCCACCGTGGGCTCAAGCGGCAGGCGGCATTGCTGCGTTGCATCTCGAGAGTTGAGCCTCGCCTCCGACACAATCCAATGTCTCCGTCGATGATGACGAGGAGGCGTGCCGACACGAGCACGCTCCTCGATCAGTCGGCCCCCCTCAACCCGCGCAGGGATGGCTGCCGCGTGGAGAGCCCTCAACAACAGGAGAAGCCCCTCAGTCAGACTTCGTGTGCTTCGTGTTCACACCAAACTTACCGCGGGGAAAAGGGAAAACTCGCTCCAGCTGATCACAAATTTCGTCCACTTGCTCGGCCTTAATGTTATACAGGGCTGCAAGCTCATCGATTTTGTCATCGTCGACGACGAATCCGGGTATTCTCATGTCGATGGGCTGATATTCATACTGAGGAAACACAGAGTAATAATCGAGGAACTTGTAGCTTCCGCCGGTAACACGATTGCTGACAATCATATGACAATTCGGAATTCCCAGAGAATCTGCACATATCAAGGCGTGCATTGCGGAGCTCAGAATGAACCTGCACTGGGCAATCTCCTTCACGAAATCCCTCGTGTCTTGACTGATATCGATGAGTCGATACGTTTTCGTCTGCAATCTGATTTTATCGAGAAGGGGTTTAATCTCACTGTCGGTATGATGATAAACGACTCCAACATCATATTGAGGATTACGGGCGATCGGGGCAAAGATTCTTTTGATCAATAAGCCCGGATCTCCCAGCACGACATGATCCAGTGATCTCGACATGATTTTCTCACACCTCTCTTTCGAGAGTTTACCTCGCAAAGCGTAGATATCGAGAGGACAAAGAAATTGCTCATCTTCCGCCTCCGCCGGGGCTATGAATCCCGAACCGAATATCTTAACGGGCCGGGGACTGCCTCCCTGCCTTTGGGGAGTGCGGAGGAGGAGTTGCAAAACAGAGCCAATGGCCGTGCCGTGCGAGTTAACAGGTTCATATGCCCAGATCTCATTCGGCCCAAGATGTTCACAGCCCATGTAATTGAGCAAGTCGTGATTGAGCATATCACCGAAATTGTGATATTGAGTCCAGTAATACACAATCGAAGGCTTGCATCCGAACAGGCTCCTCACAACGTAACGACACTTCTGCAACGACACCAGCAGGTTTATGCGCCAACGGTGAGCAGTACCCAGAAAATATAACGATAGCCTCGACATGTCTGAATCTTTCTCCGCGCAGCTTCGAAAAGCCCCCTCCTTTCACAGAATCAAGCCTGATTCGACCCGCGCCAAAACCGCGCCAGTTTAGCCGTTTTCTTCCCCTAACGCAAGCCTATCCTCACATTCGTTAAAATTTAGTCTACGGAGCGGGTGAACAATTTTATCATGCGCAGACTGCCATGCTCTCCAACCGCTCGGCAAGCTTCAGCGGACACGTCATGAAAGAGCGAGAGCCATGTCCAGAGGAAATGTATCGCGCCCCTCTGCGCCGGGGCGTCGCTCAGCTCGGCTCGCCGGGGATTCCCTCTCGCTCCCGGAAGCGCCGGAGGAGCAGCTCGCCGTACTCGCCGAGGGAGAGGGAAGCGGCGTAGTCGGCGTCATATTCATCCAGTTCCCAGGGCAGGAAGCGCTCGCGCCACGGGTATGCCATCTCCGACGCTTCGAGATTCAGGAAGTCGCTCAGGCAGGCGCGCTGGGCTTCGTCGAGCTCGGCACAGATCTCGCGCATCCACGGGATAAAGCGGCTGCCCGGGGGGGCGCCGGGATAAAAGGGCACGACGCCGTGAAGGGCGCCGATCATGAAGCGCGGAAGGAGGAAGCGATACGCCTCGGGCCCGACGTAGTAGGGAGCGTCGGAGCAGGCGGCGAGCAGATCGTCTGGGATCCTCTGCCAGTGGTCGCGCTCCTCCAGCGGGGCCAACAGGGCCTCGGCCTCGGCCGACAGATATTCATCCGCCGCCTCGCCCCCGAGCAGCACGCGCGGCTCGCCGTGGCAGCTCACCCCGGCAAAGGCTGCGTTGATTCGCTCCTCCAGCCTCTCGGCGAGGGGTGACAGCATGGCCGCGTCCTGACTCCGGCGGCTCGCGTAGCTGCGGCGCCACTCCTCGATCAGCCGCAGAAAGTCCTCCGCTTCGCGCCGGGCCCCGCTGCCCGGGCTCTGCCGCCGCGGCGCGCTCGCGCCTTGTTTCCTCTTGGGTTTGCTCATGGACGTCGAATCGGTTGGGGATTTCGGGACCTGTTATCCGGAAAAAGGGGGCTCACCTCCGCGGCCTCGGCCCCGGCGGGCTGCGCTTGCTTCTCTGCTCTGCCTTCTTCGGGGTATCGGGCTGTGCCCATCTCGCGGGCGCGGGGCTGCGCTCACCGCGGGAACGCATCGAGAGGCTCGAGGGCTCCGTTTCGGTATCGTTTGGCTTGGTGGACCTCGCGGGTTCCGTTCCGCCAGAGGGTCAGGGCGGTGACGCCGGGAGCGCCCGACTCGCCGCTGCGCCGGACCGTGATCAGCAGCGCGTCGTCGCCGGTCTTGAAGGTGGCCAGATAGAGCACTTCACCCTCATCCGTCACCACATCGCCGTCGAAGGGCTCGAGGGAGGCCAGATCGGGCCTGCTCCGCAGAAGCGCCAGAGCCTCGCTCAGGGGCATGCCGACGCGGACGGTCGCAGCAGGCCCGGGGCTCGGCTGCTGGCTCGGCGATTGGGTCGGCTGTTCGGGCGCCGCAGGGGCGGCGGGGGCGGAGAGGGCGGGCGTGCTGAGGCCGGCGCCGAGCATCAGAAGGGCGGCGGCAAGGGTCGGCAGGGGGGGCGTGGTTTTGTCAATCATGGTGATGGTGGGGAGATGGAGCTTCGAGGCTGCGGCCTGCGGGGGCGGGTTTCAGGAGCGCTTCTGCATCGCCGCGTGCAGAATCGCCGCGCATTCAGCGCCCTTGCGACGCTCGAAGGCCCGATTGCCGGGGCGAGACAGCCCTTCCGCCAAGTCCAAGGCCGTGCGGCCGTCGGAGGTCTTCAGGGCGGGATCTGCCCCGGCCTCGAGGAGCAGCCGAACGGTATCGACGCGGCCGTTGGCCGCGGCGGTGTGCAGGGGCGTCCAGCCCTTCGCACGGCGCAGGTCGACCTTGGCACCCCGCTCCAGAAGCAGCCGGCAGCCCCTGGCCATACCGCGACCGGCCGCCAGATGCAGGGGCGTAATGCCCGCCCGGTCCTGCGCATTCACATCCGCGCCGTGGTCGAGGAGCAGGCGGAGCACGCTCATGCTACTCATTCCCTCCAGAGCCTTGTGCAAAGGCGTGCTCCCGGCATCGAGCGAAGAGGCGGCGGTCTTCGCATTCACCCGAGCGCCCTTCGCGAGCAGCAGGCGAAGCACGTCGATATCGCCTTGCTCCGCAGCGAGATGCAGCGGCGTGATGCCCAGATCCGTGCGGGCATTCACATCCGCCCCCCTGCCGATGAGGAAGGGTGCCGCATCCATGGCATCATGAAAGGAAAGCGCCATGTGCAGCGGCGTCCTCCCGTCGCTGTAGTGGGCATTGACGTCAGCGACCTCCCGGAGCCGCTTGTTGAACAGCGCGGGGTCACCCGTGGCTTGTTGCAGAGCCTCCTCCTCCGCCCTCACCGCCGGCGTCAGCTTCCTTTCCGGGGGAGGGGGCGCGAGTCTCGGATCGAGCACATCGATGGGATACCCACGCGATCCTCGCAGGGAGTACGTCATGATGCCGTCCTGAAACAAGGCCGCAACATCCTCTTCCGACAGGGTTCCATAACCACCGAAGCTTTCGTAACAGCTCTCCGCATCCGGCTTCTGCGTGGTGAAGGAATCCGGCCCTTTTTCCGCCGTCATACAGGCGGGGCAAAACATCAGCGACAGGATGACAATCGCCGTCATTCGTGAGTGGTGAAACATCGGTCGTTCTCTTCCGGGGCGCTGCGAGCGCCGCAGCTTGTTCCATGGCCACACCCCCGCGCGCGGGGCAGCGCCCCTCCTGACGCGCAGCGGTGTGCACGACTCCCTTCTACCACATATTTAAGCGCAAGGCAAGGCGTTTTTGAAGAAATCCGCCATCGGGATGGCCACATGGCATAGAGACATGTTATGTCTCACATCTGATTAAATTCTCTTGCTTTTTATGCAGATATGAGACAAAATAAGCCCCATGAACAAGCGATGGCCGCTCTATCCGCAGGCAGCAGCCGCCCTGAAAAAGCTGGGAAACGATTTGAGGGACGCCCGGCGGCGGCGGCGCATCTCGACGGCGACACTCGCCGAGCGGGCGCGCCTCTCACGCTCAACGCTGTACCGCATCGAGCATGGGGATGGCGGGGTTTCCATGAGCAGCTACATGGCTGTCATCTTTGCCTTGGGCCTGATCGAGCCATTCAAGGACGCCCTCGATGCGCGGCACGATGCCGTGGGCTTGGGTCTGGAGGCGGAGCAAATGCCGAAACATATCGTCAACAAGCGCTATGACCGATGACACGGAAATCGGGGTGTACACCGATGGATTGAAGCCGGGGGCAGGCCCTGTCCGCGTCGGTACACTGTGGATACACCGCCGCTACAAGTCATCGGCTTCTTTTGAGTACAGCCGGGAATGGCTGACGAACCCGGACAGTTATGAACTGGAGCCGATGCTTCCTCTCGGGAGCGGGAAATACCACACGGTGCAGGGGCAGGTTCTGTTCGGCAGCATGAGCGACAGCGCGCCGGACCGCTGGGGCCGCCGCCTGATCCAGCAGGCACATCGCAAGGCGCTGCCGGGCTACCCGCCCGTAAGCGGGGCCTTGGGGGAGCATCACTATCTGCTGGGCGTGAATGATCGGACGCGCATGGGTGCGCTCCGTTACTCGACGGATGGGGGCGTGACCTTCCGGCACTCGGATGAGGGAGCCGACATACCGCCTCTCATCGATCTGCTCCCGCTGCATCACGCCGCAGAGCAACTTTGCCGCGACACAGCCGGCCCGGCCGAATTGCAGATGCTGCTCAGCCCCGGATCTTCCCTCGGCGGTGCATGGCCCAAGGCGAGTGTCAAAGATGAGCAGGGGCAGCTCTATATCGCTAAGTTCAGCAACTCTCAGCAACAATACGACTCAGTAGCGTGGGAAGCCGTTGCGCTGACGATGGCAGCCAGAGCAGGGTTGCGGGTTCCGGACTTCAGACTGGTGCGCCCTGCGCCCGGCAAAAGCGTGCTGTTGAGCCGCCGCTTTGACCGCAGCCCCGACGGGGCGCGGCTTCCCTACATCTCAGCCATGACCATGCTCCGGGCGCGGGATGGCGAGGTGCACTCCTACACCGAATTAGCGGAATACATGAGTCAGTATACGGCGAACCCGCGGGCAGACCTGAGGGAACTGTGGTGTCGCATCGCCCTGAGCATCATGGTAACCAACGTGGATGATCACCCGCGGAATCACGGTTTTCTGCGATACGAGCGCAAAGGTTGGCAACTGGCTCCGCTGTTCGACGTCAACCCAACCCCGGAGTACGTCAAGGGGCACACTCTTTCCATGGACATTGTGGAGGGAGATAACACCGCCTCCCTTCAACTGCTCCGCGAAAACGCAGACCTCTTTTACATACGACCGAACGAGACGATGAGCCTTCTCCTTCCGCTGGCACGGGCCGTCTCTGATTGGCGGCGCATTGCCTCAAGCCTGGGCATTCCGGCGGCGCAACAGTCAGAGATGGCCGACGCCTTCGAGCACGACGCTGGCTACAACAGCATCCTCAACGCATAGAGATCGACACCAAACAAGGTGATTTTCGCCTTCCGGATCCCCCGCTGCCGAGCGGCGCCGCCGCACTCAGGGCAGCCTACCCGTGAGCAGCCCGCGCTCACCGCAGAAGCTCGGCGCAAGCCCCCTCGCCTTCGCGCCTTGCCCGATCCGCCGCCGTCTTGCCGCGGCCGTCTCTGATGCTCACATCCGCGCCGGAGGCAACGAGCACGCGCACGACATCGGCATGGCCCTCCTCCGCGGCCAAATGCAGCGCCGTCCTGCCGGTGCCGCTCCTCGCATTGACCCGCGCCCCGTGCTCCAGCAGCAAGCGGACAAGCTCGGCGTGGCCGTGCCGGGCAGCCTCGTGCAGCGGGGTAAACAGGCAAGAGCCCTGCCCGACGGCCTCCGTGTCCGCCCCGTGCTCCAGCAGCACGCGAGCAGCTTGCACATGCCCTCGCCGCGCCGCCGCATGCAGAGCCGTGTCACCGCCGAGACCCGGCTCATTCACCCTCGCGCCGCGCTCCAGAAGCAGAAGGACGGTATCGGTGTCACCGCCGCTCGCCGCCGCTCGCAGCGGATCACCTGCATGATGCAGCGGGTTCTCCTCCCAACAGGACTCATCCTCCTTCACGGAGGCGCCCCGGTCCACGAGCAGGCGAGCCGTCTCCGCATGCCCCAAGGCCGCCGCGAGGCACAAGGGGGAATGCCCATCGCCGTCCATCGCATCCACATCGGCCCCCTTGTCGATGAGAAGCCCCGCGATGGCGGTATCCCCATCCCGGGCGGCGGCGTGCAGGGGAGTGCTCCAAAAAGCCGCATCTCGGGCATTCACATCCGCTCCCTCATCAATCAGACGGAGAATCTCCTCCGCCCTTCCCTCATGCACCGCCCGAAAGAGGGCTTGATCCTCCGGCCGCTCACATGCCGACAGCGATAGCCCGGCCACCCCCAGCGCGCCGACCAGCAGCATCTTGGCGAAAAAGCGCCTGAGAGAGCGCCCGGCCTTCGCTTCATCGCGCGGGGGGAGAGAGGGGACTCGAATCGGACGTGGAGCTGTCTTCATCTTCGCATCGGCGCTGCCTCGGCTTAACGAGAACAGGCGGGCCTGAGCCCCCCTCGGCTCGGGCCTGAGCCCCGAAGCACGCGCACCGATACCTTATATCACGCCGCGCGCGGCCTTGCAAGGCGATTGTGTGAGGATGCCGCGCACCCGCGGCGCGCGCCGGCCTCAAAGGTCCTTACCGCCTGCCGAAGCAGGCGGTAAGGACCTTTGAGGCCGGCGAAACCGCCGAAAGACACCGATTGCGGCGTCGGCGGCTGCGACTGCGCAGGCTGCCCCGACAAACGCAGCCCCCGGCTCTTGAGCATCGGTAGTGGGTCAAGTTGTCGTTGACTATATGAGGGCGCGCGCGGGCTCCGAAGGTCGGGGCGTCGCTCTGCGGCTCGCAGTGTTCGTTGAAGAAGGGGAGCGTCACGAAACGCCCGCCTCGGGCGGCGGCAACGGGAGAGGAGCCCGAGGAGTGCGGGGCCCATCCCGCTCGCCTCGGCTTCCGCGCGGCCGCGCTGCCGCATGCGGCAGGGAGCGTGGGTCGTGACGGGCATTTGATCATGGTGCGAAGCGCGAATGTTTTCACAGGGTATCAGTGATCTCAGCCGCGGCTTCCGCCGCTTTTTTCGCTTTTTTTCAAAAAAAGTGCAAAAAATGGGTCGACGGGGCGATTTTTTCGGCGGATGCCGGCTCGGGAGCCCGCGGGGCACGGCTACCCGGGCGGGGCCAAGAGGCCCGCCTCGTGAGGCGGCGCGCGGCGGGTTGCGGGCTCTGAGGGGGCTCCGCCGCAAAACGAAGGCCCACCGCCGAGCTTTCGGCGGTGGGCTGGGATGGATCACTTGGCGCAGGATTCAAGCCGCCCGGTGAGAGGCCCCGCAGGGCGCTGCCGCTCCCGGTCTCCGGCGCCGGCATGGGGCCGCTTTCTTCGCGTGTCGAGGCAGGGAGCCGGAGGCGCGCAACTTGGGCCGCGTGTCAACAGGCAAAGAGAGCTGCGACGTGCGGACGCGATGAACGCATGCCTGCTTTAATGCCGATTTGTCGCGGCGGGAGCTTGCTTTCCGGGTTCCATCTCGCGCAGAGCCTCCTGCGCGGGGCAGAAGCCCAGCGCAGCCGCCTTGCGATACAACCGGACGGCTTTCTCGGGATCCTTTTCCACGCCCTTTCCCTGCTCATAACATATGCCCAAATTGTACTGAGCCATCACGTTCCCCTGCTCTGCTGCCTTGCTATACCACGCGACCGCATCTTCGTAGGACTGCTCGACGCCCGTGCCCTTCTCATAGCAGTATGCCAGATTGAACTGAGCCTCGGGGAAGCCCTGCTCCGCCGCCCGGCGCCACCAGATCACAGCCTCGGCATCGGAGGGTGGCACCCCCTGTCCGTCGAGATAGCAATTCCCCAGTGCTGTTTGAGATAGAGCATCGCCCTTCTCCGCCGCCCGGCGCCACCACGCCGCGGCTTCGGCGGCATCAGCAGGCACGCCTTCGCCGTAAGCATAGGCACAGCCGAGATTATACATCGCCTCGCACGAACCCGACTCCGCCGCCTTGTGCCACCACGTCACGGCTTCTTCAAGTGACGGCGAAACGAGAAGCCCGACACGAAAACAATGGGCAAGCTGCAGTTGCGATTCGACATCGCCCTTCTCCGCCTTCGTGCGCAGCGCCGCTATCTCCTCCGAACGGCTGGCGAATGCGGCCGCAGAATCTTCCGTCAAGGAAATGCCCGAAAGCCGGAAATTGCCCGGTAGAGCGGCTGTGAGCGGCACGGTCACCTCATCCGTTCGACCGTCCTCCAGAATGAGCTCAACCGTCACCATCTGGCCGAGGCGTTCCCGGGTCCACTCGCGCAGTTCTTCTTTCTGCTCAGGATCGGATTCAAACGAGACGACGCCCTTTTGGGCGCCGGGTCGCAGCGTCCCGCGAAGCAGAATGCTCTCTCCCCATCGGTCCGTCAGGGAGGCGCAGGCCGGGCGGGAAAGTTGCCACTGCTCACGGGAAAGCCCATCAGCCAAGAGCTGATTGGCATGACTGCCCGAGAGCAATGAAACGGCCGCTACAAGACAACTTACGATTTTGTTTTTCATGTCAACAAGCGTTGTTTTGCACATTGAGCCCGCACCCCTTCTTCGACGACTTGGGAAGGCGCTTTTATCCTCCCCCGAGCACGAGTGGGTGCATGACTATTTTGTATCACGCCGGGCGGCGCCGCGCAAGCGTCTTTTTTTGAGGGAAGGCGATTCGGGCTGAAGCGTGCGATGACATCCGGCCCATTCACTTGAGTGCGCAGGTCGTATCCTACATAACGCTTTGCGTGGCCCCGTTTGAAGTAGGTGATGACCCAACTCAATTCTTTGAGCTTTGCATGGCGCAGATCAGCCTCAAAGACGGCGATGCACTTGCGTTTGCTCTTTCCCGCCAGGGAATAAACGGCGTGCCGATTGGGGAAGGGGGACTCGTATCCATATCTGTCTTCGCCGATGCATGACGGCGCTTGCAGCATGGAGGGCTGCACAATTTGAGGGAATCTGCCGCGTGCGGCAGGGGGCGTGGGTTGTGACAGGCATTTGATCATGGTGCGAAGCGCAAATGTTTTCACAGGGTATCAGTGATCTCAGCCGCGGCTTCCGCCGCAAGGCTAAGGCCCACCGCCGAGCTTTCGGCGGTGGGCCGGGATGGGTCGGCTAGCGCAGGATGTCAAGCCGCCCGGCGAGATGCCCCGCAGGACGATGCCGCTCCTGGTCTTACTTTCCGGCGCCGGCATGGGGCCGCTTTCTTCGCGTGTCGAGGCAGAGAGCCGGAGGCGCGCAGCTTGGGCCGCGTGTCAACATGCTGCGCGCAGACTGAACAAAGACCGTTGGCGGGGAATATCCCTACGCAGACTCTTCTCCACGGGACGTTGTATGTTGCTTCGAAGGCGTTCCCGAAGCCTCCTTGCTCTGGTTCTTTGCCTCCTCATCGCTTTTTTGCTCCTTCTCTGGTTTACTTCCTATGATCCGTTCCACGGTATCTGCTACAAGGACGAAAGCGCCATACGTAATCGTACCTGTAATCATGATGGGACAGTCGATGAGGTAATTGACTGCGGGGGCAAGAATATTATCCTGCACGAAGGGAGGCTTCTTATATTCCTCGAACATCCCCCATCTACAATACGTGGATATATCAATTTCCTTCACATAATCGGGATTCTTTATGGTATACCGCGGTGCCCATCCTTTGACATCCTCCGGCTTGATAAAACTCTTTCCCCAGGTAAGCCTGTCATCCTTGACACCCTTCACCCCACGCAGCTTGGCTGCGTCAGAAGGAGTCACCTCTATGAAAAGCTCCTTTTCCAAAATGGGCGAGTATGTGCTGCTTCCTCCAATCTCGCAAACGGTCCGATCATCATTGTAGACCGTCCATAGGGGAGCCTTCTTCTTACGGAATTGGACGATGCCTTTCACGAAGTAGTGAGAGCATTTCTTGCCCTCAAGGGTCTTACCCGGCAAGGCATACACCCCATTATCCGTTAAGCGAAGGATTGATGTCTCGATAAGGTCCTCATAACCGGCTCCTCCCATTCCCCGAACCCGATTGTCCAGATCACTCCGAACAAAAGGACCGTAGACGCAGGATGTGAATAAGAGGGCTGGCAGCAGGGCCAAGCTCCTGAACAAACGATTTCTTTTTCTGTGTGTGTGTTTCATTGCTAAGCTCTCATCCCTTCTTCGACACTCGGGAAAGCGCTTTTCTCCTCCCCCGAGCACGAGTGGGTGCGTATCGATCCTGTATCATGCGGGCGGTGATGCGCCAGGAGTCTTGGCAGCAGGTGGTTTTGCCTTGAGCGTTGGTGACGTCAGCCATCGTTAAAAACCCAGGAAGCGCTGCCGCAGAGAAAGCCAAGGCCCCAAGCGCAGGGTATGAGGTGAACTTTTGTAGGTGCGGCCATCTTTTTGCCGTTCGAAGATCATCCCCTCATACAGGCCATCCTCCACGTATTTCATGGAGTCTGTGTACTTTCCGCACGCTCCCGTGAAGGGATCAACCCAGTAGCCCAGCGGGTGTAAACTTCTTTCTGTAAAATTGAAAACCGAGTTTC
>UMHM01053904.1_pt1 | contig 31300 bp, 28 predicted proteins | sample 1965501 | NCBI WGS metagenome assembly UMHM01 (sample SAMEA4836095, study PRJEB28245) | human gut metagenome | biome: gut microbiome; material: fecal sample | place: Denmark | collected 2008
CCAGCCCGGCACCAACGCCTACGGGCCCTCGCTGAAGTATCCGAACTACTGAGCCGTTACTCGGTGCTTCTTCACCTCCCCCGTCGCTCAGCCGGCTTGCCTGCCGTCTGAAACTCGGGGAAAAGGGTTCCTTTGACCTCCCTCGGCCTTCGGGCTGAGGGAGGTCGGCTTTTTTGCACGCCTCAACAAGCCTCGTGTTTCCCCGGCTCCGGTGCGATCTACGGAGAGAGCCTGAGGCTCGATGATTTCCCGCCGGAGGCAGTTCGCTCGCGCTGATTGAGCCCGATCAACGCAAAAAAAGGGAGACCCGTCGGGGTCTCCCTGTTGACAAGGTACGGCAGGTGCAGCGCCTGCATCCGGCTCAACCGTGGGGCTTGACGACGGCAATCTTGCCGGAGCGGGTGAGCATGTCCACGTCGTAGTCCTCCATGAGGTTGAGGAAGCGCGCGAGGCGGAACTCACCGCCCGAGATCTCGATGGTGAGCGTGGCGCGGGTGGCGTCGAGCACCTTGGCGCCGAAGATGTTGCAGAGCTCGAGGATCTCCTGCTTTTTCTCGCCGAAGCGCACGCGCATCAGCACGATCTCACGGTAGACGGTGGGCACGTATCGGAAGTCCGTGACCTCTACCACGTTGACCAGCTTGCTGAGTTGCTTGATCACCTGGTCGAGCTTTTCGCGGTGCTCGTTGACGTCGATCGTCATGCGGGAGAAGCGGGGATCTTCGCAGGGAGCGACGTTGAGCGAATGGATATTGTACCCACGGCCTGAGAAGAGGCCAGCCACGCGAGAAAGCACGCCAAACTTGTTTTCCACAAGGACGGATATCGTGTGCGTATGCTTGGAGTTCGGCAGTATGTTTTCCATGGCGCGGTCATTGTACCCGAAATGCCCCGACGCGTCAAGACTGTAACCGGCAGGCCGGATGAATGCGGATTTTTGTCCGCTTACGGAATGAGAGCGCCGTCTTCTGGTTTCTAGAGGGTGAGTCCTCGCCCCTGCTGAGCTCCGCTTGTGTGAACTACGCCTGAAGGATCTCCTCGTGTCGGAGGGCCGAAGGAGGCCGAGGCCGCTGCAAGCGTCTGCGGCAAGGGGCGGAGTCAACGGGCGGGCAAGGGAAGGAGGAGGCGGGTAAGAGCCTCTGCGCCGCGTTTCGACGGCACCGTGCCAGCCTCAGGACAGAAACAGCTGTAAAAGAGTGCGGAAAAGGGCTTGACACGGAGGGCCGTGCAGTGATAGCATCACCGGGCTGTATTCCGACGCCCTCTTTCATTCATCTTCAAGCATGAAATCAATACCGACCCTGTTGCTCGCCGCGCTGGCGGCGGTGCTGAGCTCCTGCCAATCCAAAATTGACGATCTGGCTTCGCACGTGGAGCCCTACGCGTTCGGCCGCAAGACGACGGTGCGCTCGGTGGACGAGTCCGTCCGCGAGGGCAGTTGGGATATGCCGCCGGGACTGACGGGCCAGAAGCTCATTGTCATTGATACGGAGCTTCAGCAGGCGAAGTTTTACGTGGGCAACCGCCTCGTGGGCTGGTCGACGATTTCGTCCGGCAAGGCGGGGCACGGCACGCCCAAGGGCCAGTTCACGATTCTGGACAAGGATATCGATCACCGCTCCTCCTCCTATGGCAGCATTGTCGACGCCAACGGCAATACGCTGGTGGACAGCTGGGAGCGTGGCATGCCCGTCCCGGCGGGCGGTCGCTACAAGGGGGCTGAGATGAACTTCGGCATGCAGATTACCCGCGGCGGTATCTGGATGCACGAGGGCTTTGTGACCTCGGCTCCGGAGAGTCACGGCTGCATCCGCATGCCGCGTGAAATGGCCAAGCTCTTCTACGAGAACACTCCCGTCGGCACGCCCGTCATCATCAAGTAAGAGCGGAGGGCTGGTTCCGGGTCGGCCGGTTGCGGTCTCTCTCCTTCCTCTGCCTGTGTTTCCCTCGCTCGCCCCTTTCGTCACGGTTTCACTTTTTCCCCGATTTACGCTATGAACAAAGTACCATTTCTGTTAGAAATCTGCATGGCGTTGCTTCCTTTGTCCGGGCTGAACTCCTGCACCAGCCTGCCGAAGGAGCCGGCAGCCGCGCCGCTGACCGCCTATCAGCAGTTTGTGCTCAAGAGCGAGAAATACCCCAAGACGATGGAGTATTATGAGGATACGGCTCTGATGGCGAAGGCCACGGCGAAGTGCCCGATCTACGTCTGCCTCGACCAGCAGCGCGGGCGCCTCTATGTCGACGGGCAGGTGGCTGCCGACTGGCCCGTTTCGACGGGTATTCCCGGTCGCGCGACGCCGACGGGGAAGTTCAAGGTGATTCTCAAGAAGCGCGACCACAGCTCGAACCGCTACGGCAAGATGTATGATGCGGAGGGCAAGGTGACGGATCGCGATGCCGATGCCTTCAATGATGAGGTGCCGGAGGGCGGGAAGTTCGTCGGGGCCTCGATGCCCTACTGGCAGCGCCTCACGAAGGATGGTGTGGGGATGCACACGGGTGTGGTGAAGGCCGGGCGCCGGCTGTCGCACGGCTGCATCCGCACGCCGAATTATATGGCGCGCCGCCTGTTCGAGATTACGGAGACACATGTGACGCCGGTGACGGTGACGCAGGCGCCGGAGGCTTGCTACCCGGCGCTCGCTCAGCTCAAGGAGAAGGCGGAGCGCCAGGCGCAGCAAAAGGCGGCAAAGGAGGCCGCGGAGCAGAAGGCCCGGAAGGAGGGCCGCGCGGTGGTCTCTCGCCGCGAGAGCTGAGTTTCGTTGAAGAGCGGGCCGGGCCCGAGGCTTCATCGGCCGGGGGGCTTCGCGTCGGGGCGTTCGGCCCGAGCTGATGCCGCGGGGCGGCGCCTTCCGACGGGCCGGATGTTGGCGACGCTGCGGGCAAATCTCCCTTGCAGCGGCGGGATTCATCTGCTAGAATGGGGCCTATGGACGCTTCGGGCATCACGATCATCAACCGCTACACGGGCGAGCGAGAGCAGGAGAAGGTTGTCGGCGAGCGAGCGGTTCGCTGGATCTACGGCACGACTCTGGGTCGCGTCAGTCTTCACGCCCTGTTTAAGCGGGCTATTTTTTCGCGTTTGCTCGGGCATGTTCAGGACAGTCCGCGCAGCGCGCGCGGTCTCGCGGCCTTTGTGGCGGAGTACGGCATCAATATGCAGGAGGCTGAGCGGCCGGTGGAGGGCTACGCGAGTTTCAATGATTTTTTCACGCGGCGCCTCAAGCCGGGGGCGCGTCCCATCTGCCCGGCGCCGCATCTGGCGCTGCCGTCGGACGGGCGCCACAGTGCCTGGCAGGATGCCTCGCAGTTGCAGGGCGGCTACATCAAGGGCCAGGTCTTTGATTTGCCGGCTCTGCTGGATGATCCCGAGCTGGCGGAGCGCTACCGTCACGGGGGGCTGCTGATTTCGCGCCTCGCGCCGGTTGATTATCACCGCTTTCACTTCACGGCGGGCGGGGTTCCCGAGGCTCCGGTTGTGCTGGGCGGGGCGCTGGCGAGTGTTTCTCCCTACTGTCTGCGGCAGCAGTTGTCCTGGCTCTGGACGAACAAGCGCGAGCTGGCGCTGCTGCACACCCGCAGTCTCGGCACGATTGTGAGCATTGCGGTGGGCGCGACGGGTGTCGGCGCGATCCGCCAGACCTATCACCCGGATCGCCCGGTGCGCAAGGGGGATGAGCAGGGCTATTTCGCCTTCGGCGGCTCGACGGTCATTACGCTCTTTGAGCCGGGTCGCGTGGTGTTTGACGCCGACCTGCTGGCCCATACGGCGGAGGGTTACGAGACCTACGCGCTTCAGGGGGATTCGCTGGGCGTCAGCGCGCAGGGCGTCTGCGAGGATCTGCTCTGAGCGCCTGCGGATGGGGTGTTGCCGCGCGCCGCGGGGATCGATGTGCTTTCTCGTCTCCCGCCGCGGCGGCTTTCAGAGCGGCTTTCACGGAGCGGCTTTCACGGAGAGGAGTCCGGCGGGAATCCGGCGAGGGGTCCGGCGAGGGGTCCGGCGAGGGGTCCGGCGGGGGCGCGGCGGGAGCCGGGCGGACTCGAAGAGGCGGAAGAGCCCGCGCTTCGGGCGGGTGGCGGATGAAAGGGGGGGGAGCAGAGGCTGCAAAGCCTGCTGCAGCGCGGGGTAAAGCCTGCTTTTTGCTTGCACCCGCGGGGGACTGCGTGCTATGATGAGCAGCGCATGAAAGTGATCACCATTTACGGCAGCAAGAGCGACCTTCCCTTCATGGAGCCCGCACGCGTCTACTTCCAGGAGAACAACGTCGAGAACGAGGAGGTGGTGTACTCCGCCCATCGCGATCTTCCGGCGCTGCTGGATTATCTCAAGAAGCTTGACGATGAGGGTACGAAGGCGGTTCTGCTCTGCGTTGCCGGCCTCTCGGCCGCTCTGCCGGGCGTCGTTGTGATGAACACGCAGCTGCCCGTGATCGGCGTTCCCGTTCCCTGCGGTCCGCTCAACGGTATTGACGCGCTGCTGGCGATCTCTCAGCTTCCCGGCGGCGTTCCCGCGACGACGGTGGGCCTGCACAAGAAGACGCCGCTCAATGCGGCTATGGCGGCTCATCGCATCATTCGCCTCGCCGAGTGAGCTCGGTTCGCGATCTCGTTTCACCTACCTCAAGCACAAGCATGACCACGATCGGACAGCCTGCCCTTGAAGAAGCCATCAACGCCTGGGCGGATTACCTGCTGCGCTATGCGGAGCAGGTGCCGCCGGGCCGGCTGGCCATCGTCGGCCTCATCCGCCGAGGCGACGTGCTGGCGCGGCGCTTGGCGGACAAGCTAGAGGCGGCGGGGCAGCACGCGCTCTTCGGCGCGCTGGATATTTCGCTCTACCGCGATGACCTCAGCATGATGGATCGCAAGCCGGCGCTGCATTCCTCTTACCTGCCCTTCAGCACGGATGATTTGCATCTCGTGCTCGTGGACGATGTCATCAACACCGGCCGCAGTATCCGCGCCGCGCTCAACGCCGTCTTTGAGTACGGGCGCCCGGCTGAGGTGAAGCTGCACTGCCTCGTTGATCGGGGCGGTCGCGAGGTCCCGATTCACCCGGACTATGCCGCCTTCCGCCTGAATCTGCCGGCAGATGCCGAGGTCTCCGTGCATCTGGACCAGCCCGACGGCTCTGAATCCATCACCTACTGACTGCACCATGAACCCGAGAAAAGATTTGCTCACCATCGCTTCGCTGAACGATGAGGATATCAGCACCATCCTCGACAGCGCTCGGGCGATGAAGGATATCTTCACGAAGAGTGTGAAGAAAGTGCCGGCGCTGAAAGGCAAGTCGGTGCTGACGCTCTTCTACGAGCCGAGCACGCGCACGCGTTCCTCCTTCGAGGTGGCGGCGCACCGCCTCTCGGCTGACGTCACGACCTTCACCGTCTCGACCTCTTCCGTCGTGAAGGGAGAGAGCGTGCACGACACGATCGACACGCTCATGAGCATGAAGATGGATTACATCATCGTGCGCCACAAAAACAGCGGCATTCCGAATGTGATTGCCCGCCACTGCAAGGCTTCGGTCATCAATGCGGGCGACGGCGCGCACGCGCACCCGAGCCAGGCTTTCCTCGATGCCTTCACGATTCGCGAGAAGTACGGCTGCGTGGCCGGCAAGCGCGTTGTGATCATCGGCGATATTCTGCACAGCCGCGTGGCGCGCTCGACGAGCACGATTCTGCGCCGCCTCGGTGCGGAGGTGGCCTACATGGGGCCGGGCCCGCTGGTTCCCGAGGAGCGCTTCACGGGTATTCCGCGCTTCACGAACTGGGAGGACACCTTTGAGTGGAAGCCCGATGTCATTTACCTGCTGCGCGTGCAGAACGAGCGCATCGATACGCCCTTTTTCCCGGCGGGGGATTACCACCAGGCCTACGGCGTCACCGAGGAGCGCCTGCGCCGCATTGATGACCTCGATCTTTCGATCATGCACCCCGGCCCCGTCAACCGCGGGGTCGAGATCTGCGATGCGGCCATGGACTACCGCAACACTCTCATCTGCAATCAGGTTGAGAACGGCATCGCCGTTCGCATGAGCATTCTCTACCACCTCACCCCCCGGACTCAGAACCATGAATAAGCTTTACATCCGCAATGCAACGGACATCCACGGCCGCCAGGTCGACTGCAGCATGGGGCGCAGCCACGGGGATGTCACCGTGGCCCCGGCCGGCAGCCTCAACATTCCGCAGGGGGCGACGCGCATCATTGATGCGAGCGGCAAGATTCTGCTGCCCGCTTTCTTCGATCTGCACGCCACGATCGAGATTCCCGGGCGCAGCAAGCGCGAGAGTGTGAGCCGCGCGGGTCAGGCAGCGCTCAACGGCGGCGTCTGGGGCATGCTCGTGATGCCGTCGCCGGGCTTCATGTTTGACAATTACGCGACGCTGGACAGCTTCAACGATGCGGTTTCTCAGCGCTCGGCGACGGAGATGTATGCCGCGGGCTGCATCTCGGTGGGCATGGAGGGGCTGCAACAGGCCCCGTACAACACGATGGCTGCGCGCGGTGTGAGTATTCTGACGGATGCGGGCCGCATGCCGGCCAGTCTGCTGATGCTGCACCGGGCGATGAAGTATGCCGGTGAGCTGGGCATGGTGTTCGCTATCCGCGGCGACGTGCCCGAGCTTTCGCGCAATACGTGGATGAATACGGGGGCGACCTCGTACCGCCTCGGTCTGCACGGCACGCCGGCCTGCGCGGAGGAGATCGGCATTGAGACGCTGCTGCGCCTCGCCGCTGATGCGGGCGCCCGCGTGCACGTTCAGACGGTGAGCACGGCGGAGGGTGCGGATATCATCCGTCGCGCGAAGGCTCGCGGCGTGAAGGTGACGGCTGAGGTGGCGCTCCACCACCTACTCTACACGGATGAATGCGTCGGCGACTATGATACGAATTTCAAGACGCTGCCGCCGCTGCGCACGCAGCGCGATGTCGATGCGCTCATCGCTGCGGTCAAGGACGGCACCATCGACTGCATCGTTTCGGATCACCGCCCCTGCACGCCTTTCTCGAAGAAGCAGGACTTCATCTCCGCCCCGCAGGGCATGGTGAGTCTCGACACCTTCCTGCCGACCCTTTACACGAAGCTCATTCGCCCCGGCAAGCTCAGCTGGGAGGAGGTGGTGCGGGCCTGCAGTGAGAATCCCTTCCGCATCGCGGATCCGCGAGATCCGGAGATGGACACCGAGTTGCAGCCGCCGCTCATGCTCTTCGATCCGGAGGCCTCCTTTACCGTCAGCGAGGCGCATCTGAGCTGCGGCACGCTCAACACGCCGCTGCTCGGCAGCACCCTCTGCGGTGCGGTCACGCTGCCCCTCCAGTAATCTCCCTCATGATTATTTACATTGTCAGCGATGGCAAGCGAGGTCATCTCTCGCAGACGCAGGGGCTGGCGCAGGCGCTCATTCGCTGCGCGCGTCAGCGGCGGCCCGACCTCGAGCACAGCTGCCACGAGGTCAGCATCGTCGGCAAAAGCTGGCTGAGCAAGCTGCTCTACAAGGGGCGCGATCTCGACCTGCCGCGGCCCAACCTCATTCTCTGCGCCGGGCACGGGACGCACCTCGCCGCCCTGAGCCTCGCGCGGCACCTGCGCTGCCTCTGCATGGTGTGCATGCGCCCGAGCCTGCCGCTGCGCCTCTTTGATCTCTGCATCATGCCGCGGCACGACCTGCGCCCCGGCGAGGGCGACGGCGGGCGCATCTTCTCGACCATCGGCGCTATCAACTCCATTCGCCCCCACCCCGAGATTGAGAAGCGCGAGAAGCTCATCCTCATCGGCGGCCCGAGCCGCGAGTTTGATTGGGATGCCGAGACCGTGCTCAACCAGCTCGCGACCATCACGCGGCACAGCTCGAGCCCCATGGTGCTGACGACTTCGCGCCGCACGCCCTCGGACTTCGTGCAGGACGTCACCACCACCTGCCCGAGCATCCGCGTGGAGCCCGTGGAGACAACGGGCCCGACGTGGGTTGCGGATCACCTCGCCTGCGCGCGCGAGGTCTGGGTCACGCAGGACAGCGTCTCCATGGTCTACGAGGCTCTCTCGAGCGGCGCCCCGGTGGGCCTCATCGAGATGCCGCGCAAGCGCGAGTACCGCAAGGGCAAAAAGAAGGCCTCGCGCGTCGGCCGCGGGCTCGATATGCTCGTGGGTGACGGCTGTGTGCGCCGCTTCACGGAGTGGGCGCAGGATCACGTGCTGCCCCAGCCCAAGGAGGTGCTCAACGAGGCGGAGCGGGCAGCCAACTACATTCTGGATCACTTCCCGAAGCTGCTGCCATGAAGATCATGCACCTGCTGCCGTCCCTGAGCTCCGGCGGAGTCGAGCAAGTCGTGCTCGAGCTCTGCCAGGGTCTCTGCGCGCGCGGTGAAGACTGCATCGTCGTATCGGCCGGCGGCAGCATGGTTCCGCTCATCGAGCAGGCCGGGGCGCGCCACATCACCCGCCCCATCGGCCGCAAGAGCCTCAGCACCCTCTTTCAGATCCGCCCGCTGCGCCGCTTGCTGCGCGAAGAGAAACCCGACATTCTGCACCTGCACTCGCGCGTGCCCGCCTGGGTCGGCTACCTCGCGTGGCGCGGCATGGAGCTGGGCGAACGCCCGGGCCTCGTCACCACCTTTCACGGCTTTCACAGCGTCAACGCCTATTCCGCCGTCATGGCGAAGGGGGAGCGCGTCATCGCGGTCTCGCGCTGCATGAAGGAGCACATCCTGCGCCACTACCCGAAGACCCCCGCCGAGCGCATCGCCGTCATCCCCAACTCCGTCGACACCGAGCAGAACTACCCGGGCTACCGCCCGAGCGAGGAGTGGATGCGACGCTGGCGCGAGCAGTACCCCGAGCTTGAGGGGCAGTACACCCTCTGCCTGCCCGGCCGCATCACCCGCATCAAGGGTGCGCTGCACCTCGTGCCCATCCTGCGCGAGCTGCGCAGCCGCGGCATCCCCGCGCACGCCGTCATCGTCGGCGAGACCAAAAAGGGCAAGGAAGCCTTCCGCCGCGAGGCCGAAGAGGCCTTCGCGAGCGCCGGGCTCAGCAAGGCCGTTACCTGGACCGGCCACCGCCGCGACCTGCGCGACGTGCTCTGCGCCTGCGACGTCACCCTCTCGCTGACCCTGCAACCGGAGTCCTTCGGCAAGACGACGCTGGACGCTCTGGCCCTCGGCCGTCCCGTCGCCGGCTACGAGCACGGCGGCGTCGGGGAGCAGCTCGACGTCTTTTTGCCCGAGGGGCGCGTCAAAACCGGAGATCCCGCCGCCATGGCCGAGAAACTCGCCGCGTGGTACCACAACCCGCCCGTTCCCCTCAGCCCCGTGCCCCCTCCCTACCGGAGGCAGGACATGATCGAGAGCCACCTGAGCCTCTACAGGCAACTGATCAGCGCGACATGAAGGTTCTGCACCTCAACCCCAGCCTTCGCCCCGGCGGCATCACCGGGCAGGCCGCGGATCTCGCGCGCGGCCTGCAGGCCGGCGGCATCAAAAACATCGTCATGGGGCCGGCCAGCGAACTCATCGGCGCGCTGGACGCCGCGCGCGTCCGCCACATCACCTGCCGCACCGGCGGCTGGCTCAAGCTCATCGGCGCCGTGCGGAAAGTGCGCTCCGTCATTCGCACAACCGCGCCCGACATCCTGCAAACCTACACGCCGGAGGCCGCCCTCATCGCCCGCCTCGCCTGCCGCCGGCTCGACAGGCGCCACCACCCGGCCATCGTCAGCGTCATCACCGGCTTCCTGAATACGCGCTGGCAGCGCTGGGCTCTCGGCGGGAGCTCCGCCGTCGTCTTCAGCTCGCGCTACCTGCGCAAGGTTATGACCGAGCGCGGCTACATCCCGCGGGGAGCCGCCGTCTGGGTCATCCCGACCGGGGCCGATGAGAGCCTCTGCTACCCGGGCTATTCCCCCTCCGCCGACTGGCTGGAGCAATGGCACCTCACCCGCCCGCGCGGCGAGCACCGCTACACCTTCTGCGTCCCCTGCCCCATCTCCCCGCTGCACGGGCTGGAGGATCTGGAGCCCATCATGAGCACCCTGCTCAACAACGGGCACTCGCCGCTCGCCTATATCGTCGGAGACTCCGGCAAAGCTGACCCCGATTACATCGAAAGCCTGCGCAGCCACTTTGCCGATGCCCACCTCGACGAGCGCATCATCTGGCTCGGGCACCGCCCCGACCTGCGCGACATCATCTGCGCCTGCGACGTCACCCTCTACCTCTCGCGCCGGCCCGAGAGCTACAACCGCCCGATTCTCGAGGCCCTCGCCCTCGGTCGCCCCGTCGCCGGCTATGATCACGGCGCCGTCGGCGAACTGCTCGAGGCCTTTCTGCCCGAGGGCAAGGTCGCCCCGGGAGACGCGCGCGCCATGGCCGACGTTCTGCTGCAATGGCGCACCTACCGCCCGAGCATGCCCGGGCAAATTCCCGCCCCCTACCGGCTCAGCGACACCGTTGCCTCGTACCGCAAGCTCTACGACGAGCTCGCCTGAGCGCCGGCTTTTACCCCGCCGCCGAGCGGGATTTTCAGGCACCGCCGCGCCGCTGGCGCAGTATCGCATTGACAAGAGGCCCATCTTGGGGCACAATGCGCCGCACTCAAATTTTCATGATTACATTCACCAACATGACGGGGGCCGCCGAAATCGGCGCCAACAGCTATCTGCTCGACATGGACGGTGTTCGCATCGTGCTGGATGCCGGCATGCACCCGAAAAAAGACGGACGCGACGCCATGCCTGACTACAGCCTCATCGGCGCCGCCGACCCCGACGTCATCTTCGTCACCCACGCCCACCTCGACCACATCGGCACCCTGCCCGTCCTGCAGGACGCGCACCCCGCCGCCGAAGTCATCATGACCGCCGGCACCGCCGAAGTCGGGGAGGCCATGCTGCACAACTCCGTCAACGTCATGACCTCCAAGCGTCTGGAGGAGGGCATCACCGAGTACCCCTTCTTCACGCACCACGAGCTGGAGCGCGCCGCGCGCAGCTGGATGACCCGCCCCTACAACGAACCCTTCCGCACCGGGCGCGGCGGCAAGGTGCTGGCCACCCTGCACGACGCCGGGCACATCCTCGGCTCCTGCGGCGTCGAGCTCGAGAGCGAGAGCGGCACCACCCTCTTCTACACCGGCGACGTGCAGTTTGAAAACCAGACCCTCATCGCCGGCGCCGACTTCCCGCAGAAAGGCATCGACATCCTGCTCATGGAGTGCACCCACGGCAGCACCCAGCGCCGCGGCGACTACACCCGCGAGGGCGAAATGCGGCGCTTTGCCGCCGCCATCCGCGAAACGCTCGAGCAGGGAGGCGCCGTGCTCATCCCCGTCTTTGCCCTCGGCAAGAGCCAGGAGCTGCTCTGTGAAATCGACCGCTTCAAGCGCGAGGGTCTCATCCCCGACGTCCCCGTCTACTTCGGCGGACTGAGCTCCAAAATCACCCTCATCTACGACCGCCTCGCCGACAGCACCCCGCGACTCAAACCCGGCTACCGCCTGCGCGACAACGTCGAGACCCACGGCCTGCCCAAGCAGGGCAAGGCCCCGCTCATCGCCTCGCCCGGCAACATCTACCTCGTCTCCAGCGGCATGATGAGCGAGCACACCGTCTCCAACATGCTGGCCTCGCAAGTGCTGCCGCACCCCAACGACGCCATCCTCTTCGTCGGCTACAGCGACCCCGACTCGCCCGCCGGCAAGATCAAAGCCACCGCCCACGGAGACCTCGTCAAGCTGCGCGAGAAAGACGGCCAGGCCCTCCCCGTGCGCTGCCGCATCGAGAACTTCGACTTCTCCGGCCACGCCACGCGCGACGCCCTCATCGACTACGCCGTCGCCCTCGCCCCGCGCACCATCCTGCTCGTGCACGGCGACGCCGAGGCCCTCGCGCAAACGCAGAAAACCCTGCAGGAGCGCCTGCCCCAGTCGCAGATCTTCATTCCCCAGCCCGGCAAAAGCTACCGGCTCGACTGAGGCCCTCCGGCCTCCATCGCCCGTTCGGCTCCCGGCCTCACCGCGCTGCCCCATGCCGCCTCCCCCAGCGGAGGCCATGGGGCAGCCTCGTTTTTGGGGGACTCCATCTTGAGCCCCACAGCGCCTCACCGGGCCCTCGGGCGCGCAGCCGAGTCCCCGGGCCACTGCGGCAAGATCGACACAAAGCGCATCAGCACTTGAATCGCGCGCGCCATCTGCTAAGATGATCGCACCACACAAATCACCATGATCACCTGGAACGTAGCGCTCGGACTGCTCGTCATCGCCTTCTTTCTGCCCTTCATCTTCCTGCACTCCCGCCTGGAGAGCATGCGCCGACACGCGCGCAACGACCACGCCGAAATCGAACACCTGCGCCACCTGCTGCGCGAACTCGAGCAACACGTCGCTCAAGACAAATCCCTTTTCCTCGAAGCCCTCGGCGTCCCCTTCCTGCTGCTGCGGCGCTCGGGCCGCCTCGTCATGGCCAACCGCGCCGCCGGCGACCTGCTCGACATCGACGAAACGCGCAACATCAACATGCTGCACGTCGTGACGGACCCTGAAATCCTTCAGCTCATCCGCGACGCCACGCAGACCGACCGCCCCATGAGCGCCTCCGTGCAAATCAGCACCGGCGGCGAGCAGCGCTACTACCGCGTCCTCGCCACCCCCCTGCGCAACGAAGAGCGCCACGTCGGCGTCGTCTTCCACGACGTCACGGAAGAGCAGCGCACCCAAGTCATTCGCCGCGACTTCGTCGCCAACGCCTCCCACGAACTGCGCACCCCGCTGACCATCGTGCGCGGCTACCTCGAAACCCTCCTCGAGGAGCCCGAAACCGCCGCAGACACCGCCCTGAGAACGCGAGCCCTGCGCGTCATGCAGAAACACACCGACCGCCTCGTGCGCCTCGTCGAAGACATGCTCACCGTCTCGCGGCTCGAGAACCCGCAGTCCTACCTCAAATTCGAAGACTTCGACCTCGCCGACGTCGCCGAAGAAACCCGCCAGCGCCTCGAATCGCTGATCGAAACGCAGAAAGCCGAGCTGAGCATCGACATCACTCCCCGGCCGCTGCACCTGCGCGGCGACAAATTCTACTGGGCGCAAATCCTCTTCAACCTTCTCGAAAACGCCCTCAAAAACAACCCCGCCCCCGGCCTCAAACTCCAACTGCACGCCGAGCAGAGCCCCGACGGCCACACCCTCATCCGCATCGACGACAACGGCATCGGCATCGACGCCGAATCCCTCCCCTACATCTTCAACCGCTTCTTCCGCGCCGACAAAACCGGCAAAGTCAAAGGCACCGGCCTCGGCCTCTCCATCGTCAAACACGCCGTCGAAGCCCACGGCGGCAGCATCCGCGCCGAAAGCCGCCCCGGCATCCTCACCCGCTTCGAAATCCAACTCCCCCCGCCCGCCGACAGCGCCCCCGACGAGGAGAGAGACCCGGCCTGAGCGGCTCCCGGCCCGTAGCGGCCCCCTTGGCGCCCGGCGAGGCGCCTTCCGGCGGGGCAGACTCCCCTGAGGCAAAGCGGAGAACGAGCCTCCCCGCGGCGGCGAAATCGCCGAAAGCCGAGCCGTCTCCGCCCGAGATTTTAGGCTTGAAATTTGCGCGTTTCAGGTGTACCCTCTGGTACCGCCCGCGCGGTTAAACCCTCATTTAACACATGGAAACGATGAAAATTGAACGCGCCCTGCTGTCCGTCTCGGACAAGACCGGGCTCGACAGGTTCGCCCGGGGCCTCGTTGCCCAGAATGTTCAGCTGATCTCCACCGGAGGCACCTGCAAATACCTCAAGGAGCTGGGGCTGCCTGTAACCGAGATCTCCGACTACACCGGAGCTCCCGAGCTCTTCGACGGCCGCGTCAAGACGCTTCACCCCAAGGTTCACGGCGGCCTGCTGCAGCGCCGCGATCTGGAAGAGCATCGCCGCCAGGCTCAGGAAAACAACATCCCGACCATCGACCTCGTCTGCGTCAACCTCTATCCCTTTGAGGAAACCATCGCCAAGGAAGGCGTCACCCTCGCCGAAGCCATCGAGAAGATCGACATCGGCGGCCCCTCCATGCTGCGCTCGGCGGCCAAGAACTACGCCTCCGTCACCGTCGTGAGCGACCCGGCCGACTACGACACCGTGCTCGAGGAAATGGAGAACCACCAGGGCAACACCACGCTCAAGACCCGCGAGAAGCTCGCCGTCAAGGTCTTCATGCGCACCTCGGCCTACGACACCGCCATCTCGAACTACCTCGGTCACCGCTCCGAAGACAGCATCAAGAACAACCTCACTCTCTCGCTGCCCTTCTGCCAGACCCTGCGCTACGGCGACAACCCCCACCAGCCGAGCGTCCTCTACGGGAGCTTCGACAAGATCTTCACCCAGCTTCAGGGCAAGGAGCTCTCCTACACCAACGTGCTCGACCTCGACGCCGCGGCCTCGCTCATCATGAACTTCCGCCGCCCGACCGTCGGCATCCTCAAGCACACCAACCCCTGCGGCGTCGGCCAGGACGACGAAGACCTCGTCGAAGCCTGGAAGCGCGCCTACCAGACGGACACGCAGGCCCCCTTCGGCGGCGTCATCGTCATGAACCGCCCGATGACCGAAGCGCTCGCCCGCATCGTCGGCGCCATCTTCACGGACGTCATCATCGCGCCGGACTACGAGCCCGAGGCCCGCGCCATCCTGCAGAAAAAGAAGAACTGCCGCATCATGCGCCTCAACATGGACGCCTGGCTGGAGTTCTGCAAGCAGCCCATGATCCGCACCGCCCCCGGCGGCGTCATGACGATGAAGCGCGACGACCAGCCCCTCGGCCTCGATGACCTCGAGAGCAAGGTCGTCACCAAGCGCGTGCCCACCGCCGACGAGCTCGAAGCCATGCGCTTCGCCTGGCGCGTCTGCAAGCAGGTGCACTCCAACGCCATCGTCTTCACCGACAAGGACGGCACCCTCGGCATCGGCGCCGGCCAGATGAGCCGCGTCGACTCCGCCAAGATCGCCGTGTGGAAGGCCGGTCAGGCCGGCCTCGACCTCAAGGGCAGCGTCATCGCCTCCGACGGCCTCTTCCCCTTCGCCGACGGCCTCCAGACCGCCATCGACGCCGGCGCCACCGCCTGCATCCAGCCCGGCGGCTCCATCCGCGACCAGGAAGTCATCGACGCCGCCAACGCGGCCGGCATCGCCATGGTCTTCACCGGCGTGCGCCACTTCCTGCACTGATCCGCAGGGAGCGCACAGCCTCCCCATCACCCGACCCCCGGGGCGCCAACGCCCCGGGGGCAACCATTTCTGACCAACACCCACCCCATCCATTTCCCATGTTACTCGGAGTCAACATCGATCACGTCGCCACCCTTCGCCAGGCCCGCTACGCCGGCATGCCTGACGCCCCCCACGCAGAACCCTCCGTCCTCGCCGCCGCCCGAGCCGCCCTCGAAGGCGGGGCCGACTCCATCACCCTGCACGTCCGCGAAGACCGCCGCCACATGCAAAACGCCGACGCCTTCGCCGTGCGCCGAGAAATCCCCCTGCCCCTCAACCTCGAAATGGGCGCCACCGAAGCCATGCTCGACGTCGCCCTGCGCCTGCGCCCGGACTACGTCTGCCTCGTCCCCGAGCGTCGTCAGGAAGTCACCACCGAAGGCGGGCTCGACGTCATCGGCCACGCCGACCTGCTGCGCCGCCTCGTCGCCGCCCTTCAGGGCAACGGCACCCGCGTCAGCATGTTCATCGACCCCGAGCCCGAGCAGGTGGAAGCCAGCGCCGAAGTCGGAGCCCCCATGGTCGAGCTGCACACCGGGCGCTTCGCCAACAACTTCGGCGACGCGAGGGCGCGCGAAACCGAGCGCCTCATCGCCGCCGCCGAGCGCGGCCACAGCCTCGGCCTCGAAGTGCACGCCGGCCACGGCATCCAGCTCGGCAACCTCACCGAGCTCAGCCGCGTCCCGCACCTCAGCGAGCTCAACATCGGCCACACCATCATCGCGCGCTCCATCTTCATCGGCCTCACCGCCGCCGTCCGCGAAATGAAGGAAGCCATCGCTGCCCTCAACTGGTAACAGACATCAACCTGCGGCAACTCGAACACCGCCCTCAACTTGCGAGCCACCCCGGCCCCTGCCGGAGTGGCTCGTCGCGTCTCAACTCGTCGGCGCCATCGCAGCAGCCCGACCATCCCGGTCTCCCTCCATCCCAGATCACCCTGTCCTCACCCGCATCCCCCACCATCCTCGCCCTTCCCCCCCCCTTTCCCCTCGCTCCTCTACCCGTTCGTCTGGTGCCCGGCGCAGCCGCGGAAGCCTCCCGAGCCAGGCATCCTCCCAAGCTCGATTTCGCGCACAAAAACACCGAGAAATTCCCTGTCCGTCGGAAGTTTGTGATTTACTTCAGGGTAGAAATATGCTAGCCTTCACCTGCTATGGACTTAGAGCAACGCGAAATCAGTGTCGAAACAATCTCTCCCTATTTCGTGGAGTATTTCGGACACAAACCCACCGTCGTGGCCGCCTCTCCCGGCCGTGTGAACCTCATCGGCGAGCACACGGACTACAACAACGGCTTTGTACTGCCGATGGCCCTCACCAACATCAACGTCGTGGCCGTGGCCCCCTCGCCCACCGGCAAACACCGCTGGATCGGCTCGCTGGGCGACACCATGATCGAGATCGCCCCCGCCGACGCCGACAAACCCGGTGAGCCCTTCTGGAGCAACTACGTGCGCGGCGTCATCTGCATGCTCGAGCGCCGCGGCATCAAGGTGCCGCCCGTCGACATGCTCATCGACTCGAACGTACCGCGCGGCGGCGGTCTCTCCTCCAGTGCCGCCTTTGAAGTCGCCACCTGCACCGCTCTGGCCGCCCTCTGCGACGCCGACGTCAGCCCGACCGAGCGCGCCCTCATCGGCCAAGCCACCGAGCACGAATTCGTCAACGTTCCCTGCGGCATCATGGACCAGTTCATCTCCGCCAACGGCCGCAAGGACCACGCCCTCATGCTCGACTGCAAGGACCTCTCCTACAAGCTCATCCCGATGACGGACCCGAACGTCAGCGTCCTCGTCATCGACTCGGCCGTCAAGCACTCCCTGGCCGACGGCGGCTACGCCGCCCGCCGCAAGAACTGCGAAGACGCCTGCGCTATCCTCGGCGTCCCCTCCCTGCGCGAAGCCACCCTCGAAATGCTCGAAGCCAAGAAAGCCGAGCTCGGCGACCTCTGCTACCGCCGCGCCCGCCACGTCATCGGCGAAAACCTGCGCGTCGCCGCTTTCGCCGACGCCGTGGAGAAGGGAGACTGGGAGGCCGCTGGCGTCGCCATGCGCGGCTCGCACGCCTCCCTCAAAGATGACTTCGAAGTCTCCTGCGCCGAAGTCGACAAACTCGTCAGCCTGGCCGACACCATCCCCTCGGCGGCTTCCGTCTACGGCGCCCGCATGACCGGCGGCGGCTTCGGCGGCTGCATCGTCGCCCTCGTCAAGAGCGCCGACGTCGAGCAAGTCGCCCACGAAATGCTCGAAGCCTACCGCCAGGAACTCGGCATCGAAACCACCTACCTCGTCACCCGCCCGGGCGAAGGCGCCCGCGTGCTCTACAAGGCCTGAATCCAACGCAACCACTTATGAAGCAACTATTTGCAACTCTGAGCGCCCTGGCGCTCCTGGGCGCGGGCGCCGTCGCGCAAGACAGCCCCGCCGTTCAGCCGAATACCCCCCCGGCCGCCGTCGCAACGGCGCCGGATCCCGCAGCTGCACCCGCCCCGGCCGCCACCCCGGCAACCGCAGAGCCCACCCCGGCCCCCGCTGCCCCCGCAGCGGCCCCGGCAACGGACGGCGGCAGCTCCGTCGCCGCCATCATGAAGAGCGACAAGCCGGCCGCCGACGTCGTCCAGCGCGCCATGGATGACAAAAAAGCCGCCAACGACCCCGTTGAAGAAGACGTCGAAGTCCTCCCGGTCTGGGAGATGATCGTCTTCTGCATCGTCGTCATCGGCGTCATCGGCCTCGGCATCTGGAAGTCCGGTGCAGGCGAGAAAAAGAGCGATGAAGGCGAAAACAAGGAAGGCGGGGCAGCCGACTACTTCCTCGCCGGCCGCGGCCTGAGCTGGTGGCTCGTGGGCTTCTCCCTGCTCGCCGCCAACATCTCCACCGAGCAGTTCGTCGGCATGAGCGGACAAGCAGCCGACTGGCTGGGCATCGCCATCGCCGGCTATGAATGGCTGGCCGCCATCGTGCTCGTCATCGTCGCCTTCACCTTCCTGCCGATGCTGCTCAAGCGCGGCGTCTTCACCATCCCGCAGTTCCTGGAAGAGCGCTTCAACGGCGTTGCCCGAGTGACAATGGCCATCGCCAACCTGCTCATCCTCGTCGGCGTGCCCACCGCCGCCGTCATCTACGCCGGCTCGACCGTCGTCTCCGTCTACTTTGACCTCCCCGTGACCACAGGCTGCATCATCATCGCCGTCTGCGCCACCGTCTACGTCTACGTCGGCGGTCTGAAAGCCTGCGCTTGGACGGACCTCATCTGGGGTGCCGGCCTGCTCGTCGGCGGCGGCGTCGTCGCCTACTTCGCCCTCTCGGCCCTCGGCAGCATGGATCCGTATGCCGCCAGCAGCGCCGGCATGATTGACTCCGCCTCCATCTCCGCGACGAACCTCGTCAACGGAGACGTCGCCGGCTCCTTGCAGAGCACCGGCAGCACCATCATCGACGGCGCAGCGCGACTCTGGACGCTCAATGACGGCGAAGCCACCTCCGCCGTCAACGGCATTGCCGGCAAGCTGCACATGATGCGCCCGGCCAATGACCCGACCATGCCCTGGACGATCTACCTGCTCGGCCTCTGGATCCCCAACTTCTTCTACTGGGGCCTCAACCAGTACATCATGCAGCGCACCCTGGCCTCCAAGAGCCTTGAAGAAGGCCAGCTCGGCGTCGTCTTCGCCGCCTTCCTCAAGCTGCTGGTGCCCTTCGTCGTCATCGTACCGGGCATCCTCGCCTACAACCTCTTCCGCGACGACCTCAAGACCATCGCGGACGAGCGCTCGGACAAGATCATCCAGACCGTGGCTGAGCAGAGCAACGAGAGCGGCAAGCTGCCCATCTACAAGATCAGCGCCACGCGACTCATCCGTGCGGATGTCGAGATGGACGCCCTCAAACTCATCGCGCAGAACGCCGACAACGCCGGCGCCACGACCGAGCAGAAGGCGCGCCTGATCACCGCCGCAGAGAACCTGCACATGATTCCCGCCGCGGAAACCGAGAAGCGCGCTGCTGCGGCCGACGCCGTCCTCAAGATCGATGAAGAGATCACCAAGGAGGCCTGCCAGAACACCGACAAGTACAGCGTCACCACCGCTCTCGTCGGCTATCACTACGACTCGGCCTTTGCCACGCTGCTCAAGCGCCTGCTGCCCAACACCGGCTGGGCCTGGTTCGTCCTCGCGGCCCTCTTCGGCGCCGTCGTGAGCTCGCTCGCCTCGATGTTCAACTCGGCCTCGACGCTCTTCACGATGGACATTTACGGCAAGGCCAAGGAGCTGACGGGCAAGCCCGCCTCCTCCGCGCAGCTCGTCTCCGTGGGTCGCTGGGCCGTGCTCGTTCTCGCCCTCATCGCCACCGTCATCGCCCCCTACCTGGATAACCCCGCCTTCGGCGGCATCTTCACCTTCATTCAGGAGTTCCAAGGCTTCCTGAGCCCGGGTGTGCTGGCCGTCTTCATCTTCGGCTTCTTCGTGCCGAAGTGCCCGCGCATCTTCGGCTGGCTGGGCCTCGCCTTGGGTGCTGCTGTCTACGGCACGCTCAAGCTCATCCCCATCCCCGAGGATAACGAGACCATGAAGCTGCTCTTCGGTTCCTTCCTGAACCGCATGGCCATCTCCTTCGTGATCATCTGCCTCGTCGGTGTCATCCTGACGCTGATCAACCACCTGCGCGGCGGCGAAGCCGTCATCCTGCAGGACAAGGGCATCATTGAGATGAAGTCGTCGGCGCGCGCGAAGATCTTCGGCGCCATCGTCATCGCCATCACCGTCGCGCTCTACATCATCTTCTGGTAAAGCCCGCCGGGTTTTCCCGACCAATGGCGCGCCCCGCATCCGGCCTCGGATGCGGGGCGCTTTGCGTCTCCGCAGGCCGCGCGAATCAGGCGGGAGGAGCGCGCCTTTCCCGAAGGCTCGTCCATTCCTCAAAGCCCCCTCCCCCTCCTGCGCTCATCACCGCTACCCCTTCCGGCCACCCCTTCCGCCCGACCGCGCCGCACACCGCATCCTGCGCGCTCAAATGCACTCCGACTCCCCGCATCACCCCCTCCGGGCTCTCCTCCCGCCCCCTCAGCCCAACCCGCAACGACACCCCGACCATCGGCCACCCACCTTCCACCTCACACGGTCCGATGGTCACGCGAGGCACGCCGCGCCAGCCCCGCGAACTCGCCAACTCCATACACTCCGTCGAGCCAAACGCCGGCGCAGCCAACGAGCGCCCGATCCCCGCGCCACCTGCGGGGCAACATCGGCAGCCAACTCAAGGGCAAAGTTCGTTCTCAAAACAAAGTTCACCCGCAAAACAGCCGGCACGCCGCAGGCAAAAACGCAACAAAAAACCCTGCACGCAACGTGCAGGGTCATCAACGCCGGCCGCGATCAGCTCAGAGCACCGAGCTGCAGCAGCGGGCGCCGCGCAGGGGGGGCAGGCTCTTCAGCCGAGGCGGAATGTAATGCGAGCCTTGCTCATATCGTAGGGCGACACCTCGATTCGCACGCGGTCGCCGACCACGAGGCGAATGAAGCGCTTGCGCATCTTGCCGGAAATGTGCGCGAGGAACTCATGGCCGTTGGCCACCTTCACGCGGAACATCGTCCCGGCGAGCACGGCAGAGACCACGCCCTCCATCTCAATCTCACCCTCACCGTCGTCATCAGCCTTCTTCTGCTTGATGGGAGCGGGGGATGAAGCCGGGCGAGCACCCCCGCGGGCATTGCCGCCGCGGGGACCGTTGTTGCGCTGCGGCGCCTTGCCGCCGCGATTATTGGGGGGATTTGCCATGTTGAATGAATAAAGTAACCGTTGCGCCCGGCGAACGCGCGCGCGGGCGCTGGTAGTTTAATCTCCGCGCGGCACCTTGGCAAGCGCTTTTTCCCCTTCCTGTGGCGGAAAAGCAAAAAAAATACCCGAAATCATAAAATGGCATTGACAAAAGACTCATTCAAGGGTAGAGTATCCGCCCCGAACTAAGAGGTTCAGAGGCGAAAGCCTCAACCGGAAAACAACAACGAACATGAAAACCTTCTCTGCCAAAGCTCAGGACATCGAGCGTAAATGGTATGTGATCGACGCCGCCGACAAGGTGCTCGGTCAGGTCGCGGTGGAAGCAGCCAACCTGCTTCGCGGTAAAAACAAGACGATCTTCACCCCGCACGTCGACTGCGGTGACTACGTCATCATCGTCAATGCAGACAAAGTCGTGCTCACGGGTAACAAGGAGCGCGCCAAGATCTACACTCGTTACACGGGCTATGTTGGCAACCAGGTTGTGACCACCCCCGCCAAGCTTCGCAAGACGCACCCCGAGATGATCCTCGAGCGTGCCGTGCTCGGCATGGTGCCCCACACCCGTCAGGGCCGCGCCCAGGCCGTTCGCCTCAAGGTCTACACCGGCGCTGAGCATCCGCACACCGCTCAGAATCCCGAAGCCGTCACGATCGCCTAACCCTTTTCAACGCCATGAGTTCCGTTACTCCCTACAATGCCACCGGCCGCCGCAAGGAGGCAGTCGCTCATGCTTGGCTCACCCCCGTTGAGGAGGGTCAGACCGGCAAGATCACCATCAACCGCCGCGGTTTCGAGGAGTACCTCGTGACCGACGCTCTGCAGAACGTCGTCCTGCAGCCCTTCTACGCCACCAACACGATCAAGAAGTACGATGTGCGTCTCGTGACCAAGGGCGGCGGCATCCACGGGCAGACGGGCGCCATGAGCCTGGCCATCGCCCGCGCGCTCGTGATGATCGACGAGGAGTTCCGCACCGCTCTGCGCGAGCAGGGCCTGCTGACTCGTGACTCCCGCATGAAGGAGCGCAAGAAGGCCGGTCGCCCCGGTGCCCGCAAGCGCTTCCAGTTCAGCAAGCGCTGATTCTGGTCTCCCTACGAGCCTCTTATGGGCCGAGCACCCCAGTGGTGCCCGGCCCATTGGCGTATACGGGGGAAGAGTCCCGCGGCACCCTCCTGCCCTCCTGCCCGCCAACTCTTCGGCTCTGCAACGACGCAGCCGTTAGTTGCAGATGCACTGCGGACGCCGCGTGCTTTCAGCCTTGCACAACAGGGCCCGTCGCTGTATAATGCCGCCCGCCTATGTCAAGCTCCTTCGGACACATCTTTCGCATCAGCACCTGGGGTGAATCGCACGGCGTCGGCGTCGGCGTCGTCATCGACGGCTGCCCGGCGGGCGTCAGCCTCAGCCTCGACGAAATTCAGGCCGCCCTCGATCGCCGCCGCCCGGGGCAAAGCGACATCGTCACCCCGCGCCACGAAGAGGATCGCGCTGAAATTCTCAGCGGCCTGCTTGACGGCAGCACCCTCGGCACCCCCATCGCCATCTCGGTGCGCAACAAAGACCACCGCTCCTCGGCCTACGATGAGATGCAGCACAGCTACCGCCCCTCGCATGCGGATTACTGCTACGATGCCAAATACGGCCTGCGCGCCTGGGCCGGCGGGGGCCGCGCCAGCGCGCGCGAAACCATCGGTCGCGTAGCCGCCGGAGCCGTCGCCCGCGCCGTCGTGCGCCACCTCTGCCCGCAGCTCAGCGTCATCGCCTGGGTGCAGGAGGTGCACGGCATCACCTGCCCCGCCCGCCCCGAAGAGGTCACCGCCGAAGGCGTGGAGAGCAACATCGTGCGCACGGCCGACGCGGCAACCGCCGAGCGCATGGCCGCCGCCATCCGCGAAGCCCGCTCCGCCGGCGATTCCCTCGGCGGCATTGTCGCCTGCACCATCCGCAACTGCCCCGCCGGCCTCGGCGACCCCGTCTTCGACAAGCTGGAAGCCACCCTCGCCCACGCCATGATGAGCATCCCGGCCTGCAAGGGCTTCGATGTCGGCAGCGGCTTTGACGCCCCGCGCTACAAGGGAAGCGAACACAACGACGCCTACTACATGGAGGGCGATCGCGTGCGCACCCGCACCAACCGCTCCGGCGGCATCCAAGGCGGCATCAGCAACGGCGAGGATATCAACATGCGCCTCGCCTTCAAACCGACGGCCACCCTCATGATCGAACAGGCCACCGTCAACGACGCGCACGAGGAGGTCACCCTGCGCGGCAAAGGGCGCCATGACCCCTGCGTGCTGCCGCGCGCCGTGCCCGTCGTCGAGGCCATGGCCTGGCTCGTCATCTGCGACCACCTGCTGCAACAGCGCTGCTGCCGCATCTGAGGAGAGCGAATCTGCGAGCGACTCCCGTCGAGGTAGGCGACGCCATCGGAGTCCGCTTTTGATGCACGTAGGCGGATGCCTCCATCCGCGTGCCATCCACTCGTCGCCTGTTCGTCAACTGCACATCAACTGCACATCAACTGCGCGAGAGTCCGCGCCCCAGGCGCATACAAAGCCGCTCTTGCATGGCGCTCTCCTCGACTCTCGGAATGCACCCCAGTGAATCCTGCGCCTGAGACCAACACCCATGGGGCTCGATTCACCGCGATCTGACGTACACCGTGACCCACCTGCACGGTGCCTGGATTGCCTGATCAAGGCAGCACAACGCTAGCCAACGCACAGTCACAGCGCCCCGCACCGCCCCCTCAACCGAGAGGAGAGCACGGAGGCGACGCGAAAAAGCAACACACGGAGGCGACGCGCACAGGCTCAGCACAAGATGCCTCGCCAAGGAGCAACGCGAGCGGAGACAACGCGAGCGGAGACAACGAGAGTGGACGAGGTCCGCCCGAGCTGCCGCCCCCGGCCTCACAGGGCTCACAGGGAAATACGGCTCAGCGGCTCAAGCTCTGCATCACGCGGTAGTTGTAATAGGCCAGCCAGCCGAAGAGCAGCAAATTCCACACGGACTGCGTGTACCAGCCCAGCAGTACGGCCACCACGCCCGCGGACACCACCCCAATGCGCGCAGCCGTCAGCGGGCTGCGGGTGAGCAGGGCGCACACGTGCCCGCCGTCCAGCGGCACCGCCGGCACGAGGTTGAGCACGCACCAAAAGAGGCCGACCATGTTGGTGAGCACATAAAACATCAGCACCGACGTCTGCATCGTCTCCAAACGCATCATCCCCTCCGGAGTGACGAGGGAGCCGAAGAGCGCACTGCCCCAGTCCATCGGCAAAGCCCCGACGCCCACGACGGCGAGCGCCGTGCCGAGGCTGCCCAGCTGCGCGCCCAGAATCACCAGGCAGACGAGTCCGGGGACCAGCGTCGCCAGCGGCCCGGCCAGCGACATGAGGATGGCCAGCCCGCGCGAGGGCGGCGCCACATCCGTCTGCGTCACGCCCCCGAGCCAGGCGATCTCAATCACCGGACGCGCGCCGTAGCCGAGCTTGGCCACCAGCGCATGCCCCAACTCGTGGCAGAGCAGGCAGAGCAAGCCCGCCACCACGAAGAGCAGCATCATCGAAAGATCCGCAGCCCCCTGCGCCGTCAGACCGCCGCCCAGCAGCAGCAGCACGATGAAAACCGAGGGGTGAATCGACACGGGAATCCCGAAGAGGCGAAAATGCAGCGTCCAGTTATTCATACCGACGTAGAAACTAGCCCAGCAGCTCTTGACAATCAAGCCAATCCTGCGTCTTCAGCGCTTTTTTGACAAAAAAATTCACTTTCTTGCAAAAAAAAGCTTGCAAGACCGCCCCAACTCCTGTATAATGCCTCCGCACCCCGGCAGCGGGGAGCAACAAAAAGCAAGCCTTCAGGCAAGCCCATTCCGGCGTAGCTCAGCGGCAGAGCGGGTGACTGTTAATCACTAGGTCGTTGGTTCGAACCCAACCGCCGGAGCTTAAAACCCTCAGAGGATTCCTCTGAGGGTTTTTTGTGTTCAAGACGAGACATACTCGCGGGCGAGAGGAGCCCTCAGCCCCTCACCTGCACGGAGCAAGCGGAAGCATCCCGTTCCCGCGGGGCAGGAGCAACCTCTGCAGGGCAGACCCTGCTTTTTCCTGAAGCTCGGTCTTCCACAGTCCCCGCTTTGCGGAGGCTGCGCGATGAGGAGAAGGATGAGAAGACGAGGTCCACCGGAGTCCCCGCTCCATCGGCGGGCGCCTTTATGACGGAAAGCCCGCCTTTTTTTCTTGCCATGATAGGCCGCAGTGCTATCATAAAAGCATGGAGCCAACGAAGCGGTGCCGCCGTGCGGCGTCAGCTTCCGCTCCCGACACTCCGACGTCTAACTCCACTCTCTTCATGCAACAACAAACCTCCGCCAGCGAACCCATCGTCCCGCGCCAATACCGGCTGCCCTTCATCCTGCTCGTCACCTGCTTTGCCCTCTGGGGCATCGTCAACGCCATGGCGGAGGTTCTCGTCAAGGCCTTCAACAGCGTCTTCCCCGAGCTGACGGAGATGGGCACCATCATGTCCGTCTCCTCTCACTACGGCGCCTACGCCGTGCTGGCCATCCCGGCCTCGCTGCTCATCAAGAAATACAGCTACAAGGCCGGCGTGCTACTCGGTCTGGGCGTCTTCTTCTTCGGCGTTCTCGGCTATGTGCCGGCCGCCATCTTCCACAGCTACGGCATCTGCCTCGGCTCCATCTTCGTCTACGCCAGCGGCTGCTCCATTCTGGAGACCACCTGCAATCCCTTCGTGCTCTCCATGGGCTCGCAGGAGACAGCCGTGCGACGCCTCAACTTCGCGCAGCAGTTCAACCCCGTCGGCAGCCTCATCGGCCTGCTGGTCGCTACCTACGTCATCTTCGACAACATGGTGCAGGTGCGCCCGGGCGATGTGCTGAGCGATGAGCAGCTCAGCCAGAATCTCATCTGGCTCGTCACCCCCTACGTCGTGCTGGCCGTCGTCGTTCTGTTGCTCTGGTTCGCCTTCGTCTTCACCAAGACCCCCAACGCCAGCGCTCCCGGCGAAGAGGGCGACAGCGGAGAGGCCCGCCCCTTCGGCGCCTCGCTGCGCAGCCTGCTGGCCCGCCCGCGCTACCGCTGGGGCGTGCTCACTCAGTTTTTCTACGTCGGTCTTCAGACGATGGCTTGGGTCTACGTCCTGCACTACGGTGACAAGGTCATGGGCTATGATGACAAAACGGCCATGTATTTCTACATTGCCGCGATGTGCTGCTTCATCGTGATGCGCTTCGTCTGCACGGCGCTGATGAAGAAGTTCAACCCCGCCTCGATGATGGCGCTCATGGCCGTCATCGGCCTTCTGCTCTGCATGGGGGCCGTGTACCTGCCCGGCATCGTCGGCCTGCTCTGTGTCGTGGCCATCTCGGGCTGCCTCTCCCTGATGTTCCCGACCATCTACGGCATCGCCCTGCGCAACCTCGGGTCCGACTCCAAGCTCGGCGCCGCGGGCCTCGTAATGGCCATTCTCGGCGGTGCGGCCATTCCGCCCGTCTTCGCCTACTGCCTGGAGAACGAGAGCCTCAGCGCGCTGACCTTCGGGCTTTACGGCGGAGAGGAGGCTGCGCTGCGCTCCAGCTACTACGTCCTCGCCATCTGCCTCGTGATTGTGCTCGCCTACGCTCTGCGCTTCCGCAATGCTCACAACACGCAGGACTGACCTCTGCCGCCGGCGGCGCCCCCGGCAGAGACGGAACGCCGCCTGATTCCCTTCCCTATACCCATTCGACATTCTCATGAAAACCACACTCCCGACCATCGGTATTCGCCCGACGATTGACGGCCGCCGCCTCGGTGTCCGCGAATCGCTCGAGGATCAGACCATGAATATGGCCAAGGCAGCCGCCGCGCTGATTGAGGCCAACATCCGCCACGCTTCCGGCGAGCCCGTGAAGTGCATCATCGCTGACAGCTGCATCGGCGGCCCCGCTGAGGCTGCTGCCTGCGCCGACAAGTTCAAGGCGAACAACGTCGGCGTCTCCCTCGCCGTCACGCCCTGCTGGTGCTACGGCAGCGAGACCTTCGACATGGATCCCTGCACCCCCAAGGCCATCTGGGGCTTCAACGGCACGGAGCGCCCCGGCGCCGTCTACCTCGCCGCGGCTCTCGCCGGCCTGAATCAGAAGGGCCTGCCGGCCTTCTCCATCTACGGCAAGGACGTGCAGGACGCCGATGACACGAGCATTCCGGCCGACGTGGCCGAGAAGATTCTGCGCTTTTGCCGCGCGGGTCTCGCCGTCGCCACGATGCGCGGCAAGGGCTACCTCTCCATCGGCGGCTGCGCCATGGGCATCGCCGGCTCCATCGTCGACCAGTCCTTCTGGGAGAAATACCTCGGCATCCGCGTGCAGGCCGTCGACATGACGGAGGTGCGCCGCCGCATGGATCAGAAGATCTACGACGAGGAGGAGTACAAGATTGCCATGCAGTGGGCCGATGCTCACTTCAAGTTTGCGGAGGATCGCAACCGCCCGGACCTCAAGCTCGACGAGGAGGGCCGCCGCCGCACCTTCAAGGAGAGCGTGCTCATGGCGATGATTTTCCGCGACATGATGCAGGGCAATCCCAAGCTCAAGGAGATCGACCGCGAGGAAGAGGGCCTGGGCTATCAGGCCATCGTCGGCGGCTTCCAGGGCCAGCGCCACTGGACGGACATCTACCCGAACGGCGATATCGCCGAGACGCTCCTCAACTCCAGCTTTGACTGGAACGGCCCGCGCGCTCCGATGCCCTTCGCGACGGAGAATGACTCGCTCAACGGCGCCTGCCTGCTCTTCGGCTATCTGCTCACGGGCCAGGCGAACGTCTTTGCCGACGTGCGCACCTACTGGAGCCCCGAGGCCGTCAAGCGCGTCACGGGCTACACGCTCGAAGGTCAGGCGGCCAACGGCATCATCCACCTCATCAACTCGGGCTCGGCCGCTCTCGACGGCTGCATGGCCTGCACGGATGCGGAGGGTCGTCCCATGATGAAGAAGCACTGGGACGTCACGCAGCAGGATGCCGACAAGATGATCAGCCAGGCCGTCTGGTGCCCGGCCAACCGCGAGTACTTCCGCGGCGGCGGCTACTCGGTGCGCTACCTCTCCAAGGGCGGTGCCCCCGTCACGCTCATGCGCCTCAACATCGTGAAGGGCCTCGGCCCCGTGCTCATCGTTGCCGAGGGCTGGACGGTCGAGCTGCCGGCCGAGGTGCACAAGACGCTCGATGAGCGCACGGACCCGGGTTGGCCGACGACTTGGTTTGCTCCGCGCCTGACGGGCAAGGGCGCCTTCACCAGCGTCTACAACGTCATGGCGAACATGGGGGCCAACCACGGCGCCTTCACCTACGGCCACATCGGTGCCGACCTCCTCACCATGGCCTCGATGCTGCGCATCCCGGTCTACGCCCACAACGTGCCGGATGAGCAGGTCTATCGCCCGTCGGCCTGGGGCCTGCACGGCACGACGGATCTCGAGGGCGCCGACTTCCGCGCCTGCGCGAACTTCGGCCCGCTGTACGGCAAGTACTGATGCCGCCGCGCGAGGTCTGAATCCTCCGAGCTCCCCGGGGAGAGCAGCTTTCGCTCCCCGGGGAGCCTTCCGACTCAGAGCGCGCCGAGCGGCACCCGACGCACGCGCCCAGTGCACGAGTTGACCGCACCCGCTGCTCCGCAAGGCACCGCCTCGCTTCCTGAGCCTTTTTCCCCTTTTATCCCCCTTCCCCACTCACTTCCCCATGTATATCCTCTGTCTGGACTGCGGCGCGACGAATGTGCGCGCCATGGTCGTTGACGAACGCGGCCGCATTGTCGGCAAGGCGTCGCAGCCCAACGCCACCCTGCCCGGCTCCGAAAACCCGGACTTTCACGTCTGGGATGCCGAGCGCATCTTCCGACAGCTCTGCGACTGCGCCGTGCGCGCGCTCGAGGGCTGCGACAGGAGCCTCGTCCGCGCCGTCACCATCACCACCTTCGGCGTCGACGGCGCCCTCGTTGACGAGCAGGGGCAGCTTCTCTACCCCGTCATCTCGTGGAAGTGCCCGCGCACGGGGGACGTCATGCGCCACATCGACCGCTACCTGACACAGCAGGAGCTCAACCGCATCAGCGGCGTCGGCGCCTTTGCCTTCAACACCCTTTACAAACTCATCTGGCTGCGAGAAAACCGCCCCGAGCTCCTCGACCGAGCCGCTGCCTGGCTCTTCATCTCGGACATCTTCGCGCATCGCCTCACCGGCAAAATGGCCACCGACCGCACCATGGCGGGCACCTCGCAGATGACGGATCTCGCCACCGGTGACTTCTCCGAGCGCATTCTCGGCGCCGTCGGTCTGCGCCGCGAGCTCTTCCCGCGCCTCGTGAACGCCGGGGAGGTGATCGGCGAGGTTCTGCCGGCGGCAGCCAAGGCCATGGGTCTGCCCGAGCTGGCGGGTCTGCCGGTGATCTCGGCCGGGCACGATACGCAGTTTGCGATCTTCGGCTCCGGCGCGGCGGAGAATCAGCCGGTTCTCTCCTCGGGCACCTGGGAGATTCTCATGGTGCGCAGCGCCCGCGCGGAGCTGAGTCCCGAGGACTATGCCGACGGCGCCACGGCGGAGTACGACGCCCGCCCCGGCCTCTTCAACCCCGGCCTGCAGTGGGTAGGCTCGGGCATCATCGAGTGGGTCAAATCCACCTGTTACCAAGGCGCGAACTACGACACGATGGATGCCGAGGCCGCGGCGATTGCTCCCGGCTGCGACGGCGTGACCCTCGTGCCGGACTTCCTCGCCTCGGGCGATCGCAGGGGCTCGATCAACGGCCTTGTGCTCGGCCGCACGCGCGGGCACATCTACCGCGCGGCGATGGAGGCGCTCAGCTACCGCCTGCGCTCGCGCCTGCGCCGCCTCGAATCCGTAGGCGCTTTCAAGGCCGAGAGCCTGCTGCTGGTGGGCGGTGCGGCGCGCAACAAGGTGTGGACGCAGATGCGAGCCGACATCCTGCAGCTGCCCGTGCGCGTTTCGGAGGTCGAGGAGAGCACCGTGCTCGGCGCCGCGATGTTTGCGCTGGCCGGCGCCGGCATCTACTCCGGCCCCGAGGAGGCCCGCGAGGCCTTCGGCATCAGCTACAAAACCTATAATCCCGGGCCCCAGTGCGACGACTACGCGAAGCTGGCGGGTTCCGGACTCTGAACTTCACTTCTCACCTGATACACACTATGGCACAAGACAACGACTGGTTCATCACCCCCCCGCTTCCTGATAAAATCTTCCCGTGGGAGAAATACAATCCCGTCACGCGCGAGGAGGTCGCGGACTTTTTCAACGCGCCGGAGGTGCGCGTCATCAAGCAGCGCATGGTTGACATCGGCCGCCGCCTCTGGCAGCGCGAGTTCGTCGACGGCAACGGCGGCAACATCTCGGTGCGCGTGGCGCAGAATCTGCTGCTCTGCTCTCCGACGCTCTGCTCCAAGGGCTTCATGACGGAGGAGGATATCTGCCTCGTCGACATGAACGCGCGGCAGAAGGCGGGCTACCGCCCCGCCACCAGCGAGGTGAAGACGCACATCGCCATGATGAAGGCCTCGGGCGTCAACTCCTGCATTCACGCGCATCCGGCGCACTGCAACGCCTTCCTCTTTGCCGGGCAGGTTCCCCCGTCGGGCATCAATCCCGAGGCGGACATCTTCCTCGGCCACATTCCGCTGGCGCCCTACGGCACGCCCGGTTCCGTCGAGACGGCTCAGGCGGTTGCCGAGGCCTCCAAGCAGTCCACCGTGGTCTTCATGGAGAATCACGGCGTGATCACGGGCGGACGCCACGTGGAGGAGGCTGAGTGGTTCATGGAGAATGCCGACGCCTATTGCCGCATGATTCTGCTGGCCGGTCTGCACAAGGCCCCGCTCAATCAGGTCGGCCCCGAGGGCGTCGCGGACTTCCTCGCCATCCGCAAGTCCATCGGTTACTCCGTGCCCGAGGGCCAGCCCCTCTACAACACGGAGACCTACGCCGGCTACAAGCTCGGCAAGACGGGCAAATAAGGGCTCGGCGCGAAAGGTCCCGGTTCGTCCGGAGGGTTTTCCTCGTCGACCGACAGACCCGCCCCTCATCTCATCCCAGACCCCGCAGTCTCTCCGGCTGCGGGGTCTTTGCGCCCGGAGAGCTCCTTGAACGCCACGGGGGCTCGTTTGCTGAGGGGGCTCGCATGCAGGGGGCTGCCCAGCTCAGCCGCGTAAGCTCTCAACGAGCTCACCTCTCAGGTGACTGCGGAGCA
>UMHM01010393.1_pt1 | contig 30507 bp, 36 predicted proteins | sample 1965501 | NCBI WGS metagenome assembly UMHM01 (sample SAMEA4836095, study PRJEB28245) | human gut metagenome | biome: gut microbiome; material: fecal sample | place: Denmark | collected 2008
CGTTGACTTTTTCAATTGAAAAATGTCATTTCATAACAGCTATAACATAGTACCAGGAGGGCGGCAATGCCGCCCTCCTGTCGTTTCGTCTGATAAGACATCAGCCCGTTTTTGCACTGTCGATGCCTTCCTTACTTGTTTTCGTCAACTGCTCGAACAGCGCCTGCATATTGGTCTCAGCGTTCCCACTGCCGTTGATATTTGAGACAGCCAGCGCGTAACCGGTCAATAGGTTGATCTGACTGGCATGCTCATACAGCCGCTGAAGGTCATAGACGTCGATGGTGCCGTCCAGATTCACGTCGCCCTTTTGGACCAGGACAACATTCGCCAGGTCCAGGCCCTTTCCGCCTTCGATCTCAACAGTGGTCGTATAGGGCACCAGAGCTCCTTCGTCGGACTTCAGTGTAATGGTCAACTTGTACTCACCATTCGCCACAGCGTCAAAGCGATAAGCAGAACCAAATACCGTAGTCTTATACGTTTTCTCTCCTTCTGTCGACATCAACGTCAGTTCCGCACCATTCATTTGCTCAGCTATTTCGCCACCGACAGAGCTGCCTTGGACTTTTTTACCATTTTCGCAAATCTTCACATTTTCGGCACCGACAGTAGCCAGATTTAAACCTTCCAGCTTCGCCACGTTCACGGTCAGCTTGTCGCTTCCGTTGTCAACGCAGGTCAATTTCTCCAACTTTTTGCAGGAGGAAGCATCAATCTCGGACAGATTATTCCCACTGCAATTCAGCTCTGTCAAGGCCATGGTGTTTGTCTCATTCGCATAAGTGGCGGGCGCAAAGAATGCGGCAATGCGGGACAATACACTGGTATCGGCTTCCGTCCCCGGCAGGTAAATGACAGTCAGTTTGTTGTAGGAACAGTCTAACATTTCCAACCGAACATTGTTGCTGACATTCAGAGTCGTCAGCTTGTTACCAGCACAATAAAGTATTTCCAGCGCGGCATTCTTGCTGACATCCAGCGCATCCAGCAAATTACCTTCGCAGTCCAGATAGGTCAGCTTTGTATTCTTACTGACATCCAACTTTTTCAGCTGATTATTATAGCAGTAAAAATCCACCAAATTGGTGTTATGGCTGATATCCAGCTCCGTCAACAAATTAACACCGCAGTTCAAATCGCTCAAATTGGGGCAGCCGGAGACGTCCAAAACCGTCAATTTATTCTCGTAGCAATACAGTGTACGTAAGTTAGCATTACTGATCTTCAGTTCACTCAACCCATTGCCGCCGCAGTTCAGATCATACAGATTGGGGAACAGTTCGATACCTGTCAGGTCTTTAATGCCCTGATAGGCGCAATCGATGTATCTAACATCTTCCGCCAGTATTGTACCTGTTTCATCAGCCCAATTTGCTTTCAGGTACTTCCGGAAATTCTCGTCCGGGAAAGACTTCTCGTTGATCGTGATCTTATTGGGCTCATTCACTGTCACCGGAACCTTGCAGGACTTTGTCCCCAAATATACCGTAAAAGCGTGATCGGCACTGTTGATCTCCCACGGATTCTCCACCTGCTCCGCCAGCGCGGTGTTATCTATTACAGGGCAGAATCCCAGCTTTCGGAGGATATCCGCACGGCTGCCCTTGATGACATCACCGTTGGTCAGCTTCACCTCAAACCGGACACGCTCCGACTCAAGCGCCCAGCGCAGCGTATAGCTGTTTCTCCACTCCGGATGATCCATATCATACCAAGCAAAATCGACATCTTTATACAGTGCGATAGGACCATTGGTGCAGGTGATGCTTTCCACCTGCGTCTCCGCCACCAGCTTCGCTTTGATCTTGCAGGTGGGACCGTTGCTGTCCGGCCCGCCGAACATACCGGCGCTCAGGCCGACCGTCCACTCGGCAGTCTCACCGACCTTCCAATCAGCAGGCTCAGCCGCTATTTTCACGCCGTATTGGAATTCATCGAATATCTGTGAAACCGTTCGTTCAAAAGTCTTTTCACTCTTGCCAAAATAGCGCATACCATCGTCCGTCAAGGTCAGCTTGAAAATCAAGTCATCATCCTGGCAGATATCATAGGCAAATTTTCCGTTGAAACAGCTCTCCGCGTCGGCGCCTTCCGTCAGTTCGACCACATAGTTGGGGTCAGCCAATTCCAGAGACTTGAAAAGCGAAGCGGTATTGACCAGCGTCACAGGCACCTCGAAATCATCGCCCAGATGCACGGTAAAGAAGTGGTCCTTCTCGTCGCCAGGCGTCCATACGTTATCCTTGCTCTGGTCGCTGGTGATAAGGCCGGCTCCGTTGTAGTTAAGCAGCCGGCAAATCTCATCCAATGACCCTTTGAATGTCTTTTTGCCCTGATTATAAAGCGCGGCCCCCTCGTCTGTGAGCGTCAGAATAAACTCCGGCGCGTCATAACCAGAGGTTATCATATCATAGTGAGGGTACACATCATCCGCATTGCGATTCCGGTCGCTCATGATGATCTCATCCGCTGGCTGCAAGCCCGCAACAGGGTTTTCGATGACCTTGACGGGAAGCGCGATGCTCGCGCCGTTCATACCGACGTAGAGCGTATGCTCACCCGCTGTCCATATCATACCCTTACCACTCTCATAGATACTCTGGTCGCTGGCTTCTTCAAGTCCCGCGCCGAATATATCTTCAAACGAACTCCAGCTTACCGGCCTCGTTACGGTGGCATTTTTAGCCTCATCATAATATTTAGCTTTCAGCACAGGCTTTGTCTGGAGCGCGGCAATACTGAATCTACCCTCATCATTGGTCTTGTCGTGGATGCCCTTTGCCATGATGATTGGGCTGTCGCTGATACAAGAGATAATTTCTTTCAGATAGTTTCCGGGTTCCACGACCTTAACTGGCACTTCATACGTTCTACCATAGAAAGTCACTTTTATATTCTGTTCCGTACCGACTTCCCAACGGTCATCATCCATCTGATGGCCATAGTTGTCTATGTGCGGGGTTTCGTCGAATTCATTGAACAGCTCCCACCAGGAATACGTCTTACCGTTGACTGTATAGGTATAATCGTCTTCATAAAGGGGCAGATAGTAGTAGTATATCCAATCGATCATTCCCTCCCGCATGACAAGATGCGCATCAGAGCCATACCGCACCTGAACAGGCGTCTGCGGGGGATTTACCTGGAACGACTGGACGGCACTGGCGTTGATTTTCACGTCGATGTCGCGAGAAACCGTCCCCAGCGTTATGGTTATTTTATAGGGCTCTTCACGGGCGACCCACGGTTCTATGTCCTGGTCGCTGATCACCCGTCCGCGCACAGCGCTGAATCTTTGATAGATGCTCTCGACTGTTCCCTTAAAGTCGGGTATGCCGAAACGCGCTTCCCCCTCCGGCGTCAGCTTTACCAAAAACTGAGGCTTCGGGTCGGCAAATGACAGATCATACCGGATATTTCCAACGTCATTCAAGTAACCAACATTCTCCGTTAGCTGGACAGCTCCTTCAAAGAGCGGCTCGATCGACTTGAAAGACGGCTTTTCGGATACCTGGAGCTTTACCCACGTACCGACGCCATTCTTACCGCCGATCCAAGCTTCATATACATTGCCTTCCGTCCATTTTGCGCTGTCCTCAAGATAGTACGGCCACAGTTCTACTCCGATTTGCTTGCTGATCTCCTGAGTAGTTCCCTCGATTACGTCTCCGTTATTGCACTCTGCTCGGAAAATTAGGTCCGCATGGCCGCGAAGATCATATTCCCATTCTTCTGTTGTGCCAGCCTCGGTCGTAGACGTACCGTAATTACCATTCTCATACTTGACCAGGGTAATGACATCCGCCGTTCCGATATACGTAAGAGACTTCAGCGGGTGTTCCGTAATAAGCAGCGGCATTGTGGTGCTGAAGTTCCCCAGTTTCAATTTGACGTCAAATGAATCGCCCGCACGCCACGCGATCGGTTCTCCTTCGCTGTCGGTCTTATGGTCATCCTCATAGGTAAGCTTGCCGCCAAACTTATTTTCAAACTCAAACGGATAGCCTTTGAACGTCTCTATCTCACCATCCGCAGTAGTTTTATATCGAAAAACATACCGCATATTCAGGATAGTGTAAGGGTTAGCTTTCATTATTACATTCTTATTATCATCAAGGCCCACAAAATAGGCATCCTCACCCTCCATCATCCGCACATAGCCGTCTTCATCGGCATCGACGCAGGTAATGCTGTCGATTATGACCGTAGAGGATGGGGCCTCTTCCTCTTCTCCCTCATCTTCTGTGGGAATCTCCTCCTCAGCCGCCTGTACGGCGATATCGGGCTCAGCGTCAGTGGCGCCACCGCTTTCTTCGGCCAGTGCCGGAACCGGCAGCAACGTCAGCACCATCAACAGGCTGAGGAGCAGGCTCACTAGTCTTTTCTTCACGTATACTCTCTCCTTTCTTGTTCACATCCATCCCAGCAGACAAAACAGTCTTGTTGGTCACGCTGTGACCAACAAAAAACGGATATCCGTTTTGCAGCAGTCGGAATTTCGTTTTACTTCTCTATTTTATCACCCGACATTCCTCCACGCAAGGAAAATACGCACGGCACATTGTACAATCCCCTGCGGCTTTTTTTGCCATTTCATACAAGGCGCAAAAAAACCGTGAAGGTCCGTCATGACCTTCACGGTTTTTCCTTGATTTTTCGTTTTTATAAATTCTCGTCTGTGACCTCCCCTTTACAGACAATATTGGTGGGGCCGGTCAGATACAGGTTCCTCACCTGCGCGCCGTCACGCTCCACGTCCACCATCAGCTGTCCGCCGGTCATGTCCACCTTTACCTGACGGCCGGATACCTGCCCCAATAGCGTCAGCACCGTCACCACGGAGCCGGTACCCGTGCCGCAGGCATAGGTGAAGTCCTCCACACCCCGCTCATAGGTGCGCTCATAGACGTGATCCGGGCCGATGATCTCATAGAAGTTCACATTAGCCCCCTTGGGGAAGTCCGGGTAATACCGCAGCTTGCGTCCCAGCTGGAACAGCCGCTGCCGGTCGAAGTCCTTCAGGCCCCGCACCGGCACCGCCGCGTGGGGGATGCCGGGGTTCCCCAGCTCCACATAGGCGCAGTCCCACACGGTGCCGTCCACCTCTGCCCTGCCCTCCAGCCGCAGGTTGCAGGGATCGTTCAGCCGGATGCGGTACAGCCGCTCATCGACCCGCCAGCCGGTCACCAGGCCTGCCGTGGTCTCCACCCGCTGCACCTCACCCGCCAGGCCGTTTTCGTAGCCATAGCGGCAGATGCACCGTGCGCCGTTGCCGCACATCTCCCCCATGGAGCCGTCGGAGTTGAAGAACAGCATCCGGTAGTCGCCGCCGCAGGTGGGCTTCTCCACCACCATCAGGCCGTCCGCGCCGATGGACAGGTGCCGTTCGCACAGCGTCCGGGCGATCCGGGGCCACTGCTCCGCGCCGATGGTGCCCTCCCGGTTGTCGATGACGATAAAGTCGTTGCCCGCGCCGTTCATTTTCCAGAATTTCATGCCGCTGCGCTCCTTCCGCGTTTTTACCTATATTATATGTAGCCGCGGCGGGTTTGTCAATTTCGCCGTGCCGCTCCAATATTCATCTTTTGTTTACAAATGGGACATACTATCGCCTTGCCGTCCGCCAGCACGGATGCTATAATACGGACAATACTTCACGGAATGCTTACGCCGGTATCCGGTTATTTGATATACCTTATGAAAAAGAAAGAACTGACAATCACACAGCAGAAACGGCTGGGCATCGCCGCGCTGATCATCGCCATCGCGGTCATGGGCCTGCTGGTCTGGCTGGTGGGCGTACCGCTGGTGCGTTTTGCCTCCCAGCCGGAGCACTTCCGGACGTGGGTCAACTCCCACGGCTTCGGCGGGCGTCTGGCCTATATGGGCATGGTGATCCTCCAGGTGGTGGTAGCCCTTATCCCCGGCGAGCCCTTCGAGATCGCGGCGGGCTACGCCTTCGGCGCGGTGGAGGGCACGCTGCTGTGCCTGGCGGCCTCCGCACTGGGCAGCGTGTGCGTGTTCCTGCTGGTGCGCCGGTTCGGCCACCGACTGGCGGAGGTATTCTTCTCCAAGGAGAAGCTCCGTTCCATCCGTTTCCTGCAGACCACCCGACGGCGTGATCTGCTGTTTCTCATCATCTTTATGCTGCCCGGCACCCCGAAGGATCTTCTCTGCTACTTCGCGGGACTGACCACCATCCGCTTCCCCGTCTGGCTGCTGATCTGCTCCCTGGGCCGCCTGCCCTCCATCGTCACCTCCACCATCGGCGGCGACGCGCTAGGCACCAAAAACTACTGGGGTGCCGTGCTGGTATTTCTCGTCACTTTGACCATCAGTGCCGCCGGACTGCTGTTCTATGACCGGCTCTGCGCCCGCAAGCAGCGGGAAAAGGAAAACGCCTCCCTCTCCGACACGCCGGATGACTCCGGTGAGGAATCGCCCCGTACCTAACCCATGACCGCGTGGAAGAAATTTCCACGTGGTTTTTGCGCTTTACATTGTTAAATTCCTGGCGAATTTTCTTGCATTTTGCAGATTTTCCGCACTTTTTCCTTCAAAAACTGGAAGTTGGGCGAAATCACCTCAAATTCAGTCATTTTTTTGTAAAGTTTACCAAAAAGAAAAAACTTTCAAAATTTTGTAGCTTTTGACCAAAACCTAATGTTTACTTTAGCGCGAAAATGTGCTTTAATGGTATGGGTACAAATTAGAGGTATCTAAAGCCGGGTGCCGTCACAGGCAGCCGGGAAATTTGAGGAGGAAAATTTCATGGTACAGTTTGCAAGTAGAATGGACCTGCTGAAGGGCTCCGAGATCCGTGAGCTGCTGAAGCTGACCGCACAGCCCGACATCATTTCCTTTGCCGGTGGTATGCCCGCTCCCGAGCTGTTCCCCGTCGAGCAGATGATGCAGGCTTCCGAGGCCGTGCTGAAGGAAAATGGCCGTGTCGCCCTGCAGTATTCTTCCACCGAAGGCTATCCCCGTCTGCGTGAGCAGATCGCCGAGCGTATGCTGGCGAAGAACAACATCAAGACCGACAAGGATCACATCCTGGTGACCTCCGGTTCCCAGCAGGGTCTGGACTTCTCCGCCCGCGTGTTCCTGAACCCCGGCGACGTGGTGCTGCTGGAGAGCCCCTCCTATCTAGGTGCTGTCAACGCCTTCAAGGCTTGCGAGCCTACCTTTATCGAAGTTCCCACCGACGACGGCGGCATGATCATGGAGGAGCTGGAGAAGATCCTGGCCACCACCGAGCGCGTCAAGATGATCTACGTCATCCCCGATTTCCAGAACCCCACCGGCCGTACCTGGGATCTGGATCGCCGTCATAAGTTCATGGAGATCATCAACCGTTACGAGATCCCCGTCATCGAGGATAACCCCTACGGTGAGCTGCGCTTCGAGGGCGAGTACATGCCCGCTCTGAAGAGCCTGGACACCAAGGGCCTGGTGGTCTATCTGGGCACCTTCTCCAAGATCCTGGCTCCCGGCTACCGTCTGGGCTGGGTCTGCGCCGAGGATGAGATCCTGGCTAAGTACAACTTCATGGAGCAGGCCGCCTCTCTGCAGGCATCTACCATCGGCCAGATGGAGACCTCCAAGTGGATCGACATGTTCGATCTGGACGCTCACGTCAACACCATCCGCGAGTGCTATAAGAAGCGCCGCGCCGTGATGCTGGACACCCTGGCCAAGGAGCTGCCCGCTCCCTGCACCTTCACCCGTCCCGACGGCGGTTTGTTCGCCTGGGTCGTTCTGCCTGACTACATGGACGCCAAGGAGCTGCAGATGAAGTGCCTGAAGAAGAAGGTCGCCTTCGTTCCCGGCGGTTCCTTCTTCCCCAACGGCGGTCACGAGAACACCCTGCGTCTGAACTACTCCTGCATGCCCGAGGAGAAGATCGTTCAGGGTATCACCGCTCTGTGCCAGACCATCAAGGAGAACCTGAAGTAATTCAAAGCCTACATATTACAGTATCCCCTCCCCCGGGGAGGGGATACTGTAATTCCTAACCAATGCCCCGGGCCCGTCGGCCCGCGGCACAGCATACCTGATCGTAAAGGAGAACACGGCGGATGAAGAATGTCAAAGTACTCATCGGCAACTATGGCAGCGGCAAAAGTGAACTGGCGCTGAATTTCGCCATGCAGGCCGCCGCCAGAGGCGAACGCACAGAGCTGATCGACCTGGATATGGTGAACACCTATTTCCGCTTGACAGAGCGTGGTAAAATGGTAGAGCAGAAGGAGATCCGTCTCGTCTCTCCCAACTTTGCCTGCTCCGGTATCGAAACGCTCTCCCTGCCCGCCGAGGTGCAGTCTGCCTTTGTCCTGGATTGGGACAGCGTCATTTTTGACGTGGGCGGCGACGACGTGGGCGCCACGGCGCTGGGCCGCTATCACCAGGACTTCGTGGATCTGCCCGAGGGTTCGCTGGAGGTTCTGAATGTCGTGAACATCCGCCGCCCCCTGGCCAGCACACTGGATAAGATCCATCGTCTGCAGGAGGGCATGCAGGCCCATTCCCGGCTGCAGATCACCGGCATGATCAACAATACGAATCTTGCCACCATGACCACGGCGGAGGAGCTGTGGGACGGCTACGAGCTGCTGCGGCAGGTCTCGGACGCCTCCGGCATACCTGTAGCCTATACCACCGGAAAGAAAGAATTTCTGGACGCCTTCCTGGCCAGGAATCCAGACCCCAAGTATGTGGGCCGTCCCATCGCCATCGACGTGTACATGCACCGCGACTGGGATTCCTACATCGAGTACGGTCTGAACACCACCGATCCCAGAAAGGAAATGTATTGATCCCCTGTATATCCCCCCAAAAGGGATAGAGATATGGTAGAGAATTCAGCGAATTAAGAGAAAAGAGGTGTCAAATGTGGTTAAAGTAACCATCAATGAGAGCCTTTGCAAGGGCTGCGGTCTGTGCGTCAGAGCCTGTCCCAAGGGTATCATTGAACTGTCCAAGACGAAGATCAACGCGAAGGGCTATCACCCTGCGGAGGTCACCAACATGGAAGCATGCGTGGGCTGCACTTCCTGCGCTCGCACCTGTCCCGATGTGGTAATCCGTATCGAAAAAGACTAAGGAGGAAAAAACATGGCTTTGACTCTTATGAAGGGTAGCGAAGCTATCGCGGAGGCCGCTATTCGCGCCGGCGCCCGTTATTTCTTCGGTTACCCCATCACTCCGCAAACGGAGATCCCTGAATACATGTCCGCCCGTATGCCCGAGGTCGACGGCTGCTTCCTGCAGGCCGAGTCCGAGGTGGCGGCCATCAACATGGTGTACGGCGCTGCCGGTACCGGCGCCCGTGTCATCACTTCTTCTTCCAGCCCCGGCGTCTCCCTGAAGCAGGAAGGTATTTCCTACTGCGCAGGCGCCATGGTCCCCGCTGTCATCATCAACGTGATGCGCGGCGGCCCCGGTCTGGGCAACATCCAGGCTTCCCAGGGCGACTATTTCCAGGGCGTCAAGGGCGGCGGCAACGGTGACTATCACCTGCTGACCTTCGCTCCCGCTTCCGTGCAGGAGGCCATCGATCTGATGATGATCGCCTATGACAAGGCCGAGAAGTATCGTATCCCTGTGCTGTTCCTGGCGGACGGCATCATCGCCCAGATGATGGAGCCCGTGGAGCTGCCCGAGATGGTGGACTACAAGGTGGATCCCGAGAAGAAGCCTTGGGCCTGCACCGGCTGGAAGCCCGGCGACGATCCCGCAAAGCGCGGTATCATCAACTCCATCTACATCGACACCGAGAGCCTGGCCGTCCACAACGACGAGCTGCAGGCCATGTATAAGGAAGTCGTTGAAAACGAGCAGCAGTGGGAAGAGTTCAACTGCGAGAACGCCGATTACATCATCACCGCGTTCGGCACCGTGGCCCGTATCGCCAAGAGCGCCATCACCGAGCTGAAGGCCCAGGGCATCAACGTCGGTCTGCTGCGCCCCATCACCGTGTGGCCCTTCCCCTATGACGCCGTCCGCAAGGTCGTCGATCAGCCCTCCGTCAAGGCTGTCCTGGACCTTGAGCTGAACGAAGGCCAGATGCTGGAGGATGTCAAGCTGGCCATCAACGGCACCAAGGAAGTCGATTTCTTCGGTCACTGCGGCAGCCAGATGCCCACCACCGCCGAGATCGTCACCAAGATTCTCAGCATGAAGGAGGGTAAATAAGATGGCTGTTCTGTTTGAAAAGACCAAGTATCTGACCGACAAGCAGTTCCATTACTGCCCCGGCTGCAACCACGGTATCATCCACCGTCTGGTGGCCGAGGTCATCGACGAACTGAGCGATGAGCTGAACCTGGACGGCAAGGTCGTCGGCGTGGCTCCCGTTGGCTGCTCTGTGTTTGCCTACGATTATTTTAACTGCGATATGTACGAGGCTGCCCATGGCCGCGCTCCCGCTGTCGCTACCGGTATCAAGCGTTCCGCCAAGGATCGTCTGGTCTTCACCTATCAGGGCGACGGCGACCTGGCCTCCATCGGTACCGCTGAGATCGTTCACGCTGCCCACCGCGGCGAGAAGATCTGCACCATCTTCGTCAACAATGCCATCTATGGTATGACCGGCGGCCAGATGGCTCCCACCACCCTGATCGGCCAGAAGGCCACCACCTGCCCCGCTGGCCGCAGCGAGGAGTGGAGCGGTCTGCCCATCAAGATGAGCGAGATGCTGTCCGCTGTTCCCAGCTCTTACTATATTGAGCGCGTGGCCGTTGATACCACCGCCAATATCGTCAAGGCGAAGAAGGCCATCAAGAAGGCCTTCAAGTATCAGATGGAAGGCAAGGGCTTCTGCATGGTCGAAGTTCTGTCCACCTGCCCCACCAACTGGGGTATGTCTCCTGTCGAGGCTATGAAGTGGCTGGAAGAGAACATGATCCCTTACTATCCTCTGGGCGTTTACAAAGACAAGGGGGCCGAATAACATGGAAAAAACTTTCATTTTTGCCGGTTTCGGCGGTCAGGGCATGCTCCTGATCGGTAAGTTCATGGCTATGTCCTGCATGCTGGACGGCAAGCACGTCTCCTGGCTGCCTTCTTACGGCCCCGAGATGCGCGGCGGCACGGCCAACTGCTCCGTCATCGTTTCCGATGAGCCCGTTGCTTCTCCTCTGGTGGACAAGGCTGACGTCATCGTCGCCATGAACCGTCCTTCTCTGGATAAGTTTGAAGAGCACGTCAAGCCCGGCGGTGTGCTGGTCATCAACTCCAGCATCATCGACCGCAAGGCCGTTCGTGATGACATTACCGTCGTGTACTGCGACGCTAACGGCATTGCTGAGCAGGTCGGCAACCCCAAGGGCGCCAACGTGGCGATTCTGGGCGCCGTCATGGCCAAGGCTAATGTCACCTCCCTCGACAGCATGATGGAAGCCATCCGCATCGAACTGGGTGAGAAGAAGGCCCGTTTCCTGGAGGGCAACAAGAAGGCCCTGCAGGCCGGTATGGACGCCTGCAAGTAAGCGGCATTACATACCCCTCCCCCATCAGGAATATTGATGATCGCGTCCGGCGCTGCTGTCAGCGCCGGACGCTTTTTCCGTCTTTTTCCCCTGGCAGATTCTATCACCTTTTCTCTTTCGTTTACTAAACAGAAAAAGAATGAAAATTCAGTTTCATATTTAGAAACTTTTTATTGACGAATGGTGGAATGTTTGGTATGATAGAGACGCCATTGAAAGGAGGTTGTCGATGATGGGTTCATTCTCCAATTTTGTCGGACACCGCATTAAGAAATACCGCAAGAGCCGCGGCTATACCATAGAGCAGTTTTCTGCCATGATCAACAAGAGCAAAGCCACGTTGTCCAAGTACGAAAACGGCGCCATCACCATCGACATTGAGACGCTGTACGAGATCTCCCAGGCGCTGGACATCGACCTGAAGTATTTCGTGGACTATCAGCCTCCCACCTTCCGCAATGAGCCGGCGCTGCATAAGAACGCCTACTTCAACCAGTCGCTGGCCTACATGTATTACTACGACGGCCGCATCCGCCAGATGGTGCGCTCCCTGCTGCGGTTCTCCCCCGCGCCCAACGGCGCCTCCGTGGAGGTAACGCTGTATTTGGGCGTGGCATCCTTCGACGATCCCGACCGCTGCCAGCATCTGTTCACCGGCGAAATGAAGTCCTATGACACCATCACCCACATGGTGCTGAACAACCAGATCAACGAGGCGGAGAAGATGTATATCTGCATGCTCAACCCCATGCAGAACCGCACCCCCGCCATCGGCCTGCTGTCCGGCATCGGCAGCACCCCATTCTTTGCCCCCATCGCCCTGAAGACCCTGATCTCCAACGAGCCGCTGGAGGAGAGTGAGCGTCTGCTCAGCAGCATCAAGCTGGACAAGGACGACTATCACCTGCTGCGCTACTACAATATGATGGTCATCAACCGCCCCGCCAGCCTGTTTTTGCAGTAAAACTTCATAAAATGCCCGCAAGGCACTGCCTTGCGGGCATTTTTTATGCCATTTTCACGATCTCACGCCGCAGCCGCAGGATGATCCGCTTTTCCAGCCGGGAGATGTAGGATTGGGAGATGCCCAGCCGGTCGGCCACCTCCTTCTGGGTCAGCTCCTTCCGGCCGCCCAGTCCGAACCGCAGAGAGATGATGTCCTGCTCACGGGGCGACAGCTTCGCCACGGCGCTGTGCAGCAACTGGCGATCCACGTCCGCCTCCAGCGGCTGCATCACCACGTCCTCCTCCGTGCCCATCACGTCGCTGAGCAGCAGCTCCTTCCCGTCCCAATCGGTGTTCAGCGGCTCGTCAAAGCTGACCTCCGTGCGGGTGTTGCTGTTCTTCCGCAGGTACATCAGGATCTCATTTTCAATGCACCGGGAGGCATATGTCGCCAGCTTGATGTTCTTATCTGTCCGGAAGGTGTTCACCGCCTTGATGAGCCCGATGGTGCCGATGGAGATCAGGTCCTCGATATTGATGCCGGTGTTGTCGAACCGCTTGGCGATGTACACCACCAGCCGCAGGTTCCGCTCGATCAGTGTCTGCCGGGCGGATTCCTCCGGCAGACGGGCCAATATCTCCGCCTCTTCCTCACGGGAGAGGGGCGGCGGCAGCGTGTCGCTGCCGCCTATGTAGTAAACGTTATCCGGCCTGACCAGCCGTTGGATCCATTGTACAAGCCGCCGCCACAGCGTCATGTCGTCCTCTCCTTTCCTGTCCGCCCCAGAGGGCCTGATAGCCGCCCGCCCCTACCTGGGTGTCGGTCAGCGCCACCAGGGCGTGCATCACCGTCCGCCGCCCGATGCGGATGTAGTCGCTGCGGCAGGCCAGCAGCAGTCCGCCCTCCGTTCCCACCGCCCGGAAGGGCAGCAGCACAAAGGGCACCGCCACTCCCGCGCGATAGAGCCGGGCCATCTTCTCCTCCGGCGCACCGCGGCCTGTCAGAATGTCCGCCGCCTCGCCGGGCCACAGGGTACGCAGCGCCGCCGCTTCCGCCACCAGCACCGGCTGGCCCCGCACCGGATCCCGCAGCGTGTTGCCGTTGTCCCGCAGCGCCCGCAGACGGCACCGGCGACCGCCTACCACCACTTCGATCTCCATCAATTCTCCCCTTTCATGCCGCGCCGTCTGGCGGAACACCAGATGCAGCAGGCCATAGAATCCCGCGGCACTGCCCAGCAGCACCAGCCAACTGATATCGGCGTGATAGACCCGCTGCGCCACGCCATAGGGTGAGCCCACCAGCAGTCCCAGCGCCAGCAGAAGCCCTGCCAGCCCGCCGGACAGCAGCCAGAACAGCGCCGTCAGCCGCCAGGGCCGCACCTCTCTTCGGAAGGCCAGCAGCGCCATGACCGTGCCCGCGCCCACCCGGCACAGGGGATGGGTCAGCACCGGCAGCAGGAATACCGCCGCCGCGTACACCGCGCCGCAGGCGGCGCAGATACCGAACCGCAGCCTCCGCAATGGCGTGCCCGCCAGGGTGGCGGTGGTCATCAGCAGCAGATAGTCCACCGCCAGATTCAGCGCCAGCACCCGGTCAAGATACACCACCGTCACGGTCATCACCTCGCCGTCTATTATAGGACGGCCCGGCCGGGAATCCTGTCACAAAAAAGAGCCCTGCGGGATTTCTCCCGCAGGGCATCACATATCCTTATTCGTAATCGAAAATGGCCTTCTTCTCCAGCAGGCCGCCGTACTCGTCCTTCCACCGGTGATGGATGTCGGACGCGTCCCAGTTGGGCAGGGCGTCCTTGTCCATATCCAGCACGATCATCAGATCGTACCGGTTGGCCCGGTCGACGCAGCAGGGGTACACCTCCACGCCGCGGACGCCGGGAATGGTGCTTGCCGGGTACATTAACGCCCTTATTTGGGGCAATAAAGCGGCTTTATCGGTGACATTACCGGCCCATTTTGCCAGAATACAGTGCTTCATCCCCGTACCTCACAGTCCCAGATAGGGGACGATCAATCCCGCCAGCATCAGCACCGCCATCAGGCAGGCGATGACGCCCACGATGATCTGCATCGTCTTTTTACGCATTTATGCTTCCTCCTTCGGTACAACTCTTCGGATCATTTTCTCCACCTTGCGGCGGGGCTGCATCACCTCGTGGCCGCAGCCCAGGCATTTCAGCTTGATGTCCATGCCCACCCGCAGCACCTCCCAGCGGCGGCTGCCGCAGGGGTGATCCTTCTTCAATTCCAGAATGTCATGCAGTTGCAGATCCATGGCTCATCCTTTCTTGATTTCGTCCCAATACCGCTTGGCGGCCTGTTCGGTCTTGTTGTCGCCGTATTCGTAGTAGTGCTTCTCCCCCAGCTCCTCCGGCAGATACCGCTGCTTCACATAGTGGTGGGGGAACACATGGGGATAGAGATACCCCTGCTCCCGCTCCTGTCCGGCGCTGTCAGCGTGAACGTTCTGCAAATGCCGGGGGATGCTGCCCATGGCGCCGCGCTGGATGTCCTCCATGGCGGCGACGATGGCGTTGTGGCTGGCGTTGGACTTGGGCGCCGTGGCCAGCAGGATGGCCGCCTCGGCCAGGGGAAGCCGCGCCTCCGGAAGGCCCAGCTGCACTGCCGCGTCCACGCAGGCCTTCGTGATGGCGATGGCCTGGGGGTAGGCAAGGCCGATATCCTCGCTGGCGATGACCAGCAGGCGGCGGCAGGGGGACAGCAGGTCGCCCGCCACCAGCAGCCTGCCCAGATAATACACCGCCGCGTCCGGGTCGGAGCCGCGGATGGACTTTTGCAGCGCCGACAGCAGGTCATAGTGCTCGTCGCCGTCCCGGTCATACCGCATGGCACTGCGCTGGGCCAACTGTAAGGCGTCCTCACTTGTCACATAAAGCACGCCGTCCTTGGGCTTGGCGGACTGGTACAGCAGCTCCACCGCCGTCACCGCCTTGCGGACGTCGCCGCCGCAGGCGGCGGCCACCGTGCTAGGAACAGTGTCCTCCCATTGGAAGGGCAGGTCGCTGCGCTCCTGCTCGATACGCAGGGCGCGCTCCACGGCGGGACGGGTCTCCTCCGCCGTCAGGGGCTTGAACTCAAACACCGTGCTGCGGGACAGCAGGGCGTTATAGATGTAGAAATAGGGGTTCTCGGTGGTGCTGGCGATCATGGTGATCTTGCCGTTCTCCAGGAACTCCAGCAGGCTCTGCTGCTGCTTCTTGTTGAAGTACTGGATCTCATCCAGATACAGCAAAATGCCATTGGGGGCCATCATGGTATCCACGTCGGCGATGATGGCCTTGATATCCGACAGGCCGGCGGTGGTGGCGTTGAGATGGTACAGCGCCTTCTGCGTCCGCTTGGCGATGATGTTGGCGATGGTGGTCTTTCCCGTGCCGGAGGGTCCGTAGAAGATCAGATTGGCCTCGGCCCCGTTTTCGATCAGGCGGCGCAGCAGCGCGCCTTCGCCCAGCAGGTGCTTCTGCCCTGCCACCTCGTCCAGGGTCTGAGGCCGTATTTCGTCTGCCAATGGCCGCATGCGCTCACCTCCCAAAAATGATACTGCTGTATTATACCACCATTTGCTTTTTTGCGCAAGGTCTGATACAATAGAGCCGAGGTGAGGCCCATGAAAACACAGGCGCAGATCAGCGCCATCATCGAGGCGCTGAAAAAGCTGTACCCGGATGCCATCTGCTCCCTGGACTATCAGAAGGACTATGAGCTGCTGTTCTCCGTCCGTCTGGCGGCCCAGTGTACCGACGCGCGGGTGAATCTGGTGACCCCGGCGCTGTTTGAACGCTTCCCCACGCTGGAGGCTTTCGCGGCAGCCACGCCGGAGGAAGTTGGCGAATACGTCCGCTCCTGCGGCTTTTGGCGTGCCAAGGCCAAGGACATCGTGGGCAGCGCCCAGATGCTGCTCCGTGATTTCGGCGGCAGGGTACCGGACAACATGGACGACCTCCTCCGCCTGCCCGGCGTGGGACGCAAGACCGCCAATCTCATTCTGGGCGACGTATACGGCAAGGAGGGCTACGTCTGCGACACCCACTGCATCCGCATCACCGGACGGCTGGGCATCACCGACGGCAGCAAGGATCCCCTGAAGGTGGAGCAGCAGCTGCGGAAGGTCATCCCGCCGGAGGAATCCAACGATTTCTGCCACCGGATGGTGCTGCACGGCCGGGCGCTGTGCATGGCCCGCGCTCCCCAATGCGGGGATTGCCCGCTGCGGGAGCTGTGCGACTACGGAAAGGAGGCCGCCCTATGAGATCGAACCGGAAACTTGCGGAACTGGCGACCTATATGTTCGTAGGCGTCATCGTCCTCTCCCTGATACTGCTGCGTATGACCGGCCAAATGCTCTTCGGCTGGATCGCCGTGGCCTCCCCCTTTGTCTGGCTGATTTTTGAGCTGATCTTTGACCGCTGCCCCCACTGCGGGAAGTTCCTAGGCCGCCAGATACAAAAGTACTGCCACCATTGCGGCGAAAAATTGGAGGATTAAAAGCATCAAGTGCCAGTCCCATAGGACTGGCACTTTTCGTTTCTTCCTTACATATACTGCGGTATGGAGGTGGGATCATGGACTTGAATCAGGTGGCGGCGCAGCTGCATACCGACCCGGGCACGGTGGAGCGGCTGGCCCAATCCCCGGACGGTCAGGCGCTGATGGCCCTGATGCAGCAGCAGAACGGCACACAGCTGCAGCGGGCCATGGAGCAGGGCGAGGGCGGCAGCGCCGCGGAGATGGCGTCGCTGCTGAAAACCGTGCTGTCCAGCGGCGAGGGCCGTGCCCTCTTACAGCGGCTGAGCCGGCAATTACAGCAGCCGTAAGCGAAACCACAACGGAAAGGAGGCGGCGGTATGGAGGATATGGACAGCAAGCTCAACGCGATGCTCAACGACCCGGCGGCCATGCAGCGCATCATCCAGATGGCCCAGCAGCTCTCTGGCGGAGCGGCACAGGCCGCGCCTCCGCCGCCTCCCCCGCTGCCAAACGGCCCTCCGCCGACCGCGGACGGCGGCGGCTTCGATCCCATGCTGCTGGCCAGATTCCTGCCGCTTCTGCAGGATCTGCGGCAGTCCAACAGCCAGACCACACAGCTTCTCTACGCCCTGCGGCCCTTTCTGAAGGAGGAGAAGCAGCCCAAGGTGGAACGGGCGGCGAAGCTGGCGCATCTGATCTGCATCGGCAAACGCTTTTTGACGGAGGGAGGGCTTGACATTGTATGACCGCTATGGCCGCCAGGAGCAGGGGCAGTATGTGCGCGCCTCCATGGACGACGGCCCGCTGCCGCCTCCGCCCCGCAGGCCCTCCGGACAGAGTCCCCCGCCTCCGCCGAGGCCCCAGCAGCCGCCGAAGCCGCCGCCCAAACCGCCCTCCGGCGCACCGCCTCCCCCGCCCAAGCGTCCGCCGGAGATCGCCTTCGGCAAGGGGATACTGGACGCGCTGCACCTGGATGATCTGGACACCGGCGACCTGCTGCTGTTGTTCCTGCTGTTCTTCCTGTTCCGGCAGAAGGCCGATGAGGAGCTGCTGATCGCCATCGGACTGCTGCTGATCCTATGATACGGGGCATTCTCCCACCGTCCCGCTCACGAAACCGCACAAAAAATCTCCGGTCTTTCGACCGGAGATTTTTTTATGCAGTGAAAAGAGAAAAGATAAGAGTGAAAAGCTGTGGTATGCCGCCGCAGGCGGCATGATCAAAAAAACGGTTTTATTCCGTTACGCGGCCTTTTTCTTCATCAGGAGACCCACCAGCAGTCCCGCGCCGAGACCCAGAATGACCGCCAGCAGAACCATCTCCACCGCCATGCCAAAGAAGGCGACGCCCAGAGCGCTGCGCTCCAAGGCGATGATGGCGATGTCCGCCAGAAACTCGCATAGCACCAGCACGCCGCCCACCACGGCGATGGGCACCCACGGGCGCTTTTGGCTCCGGAAAATCACCGCCTGCAGCGCAAATGCCATCACCAGCGCGGCGGGGATCATAAGTGTCATGCCGAACTCCCAGAAGGAGAACAGGGCGCGGATAGAATGAAGCAGTAACATGTTGAACCTCCTTGTTACGTTTCGTCGTCGGGTGCGGAGCCTGTATCAGGCCGGGAAGCGGCCATCTGTCGCTTACAGTACAGCAGGGCGTAGCCCAGCATCACCACATTTACCGCCAGAAAGGCCCAGAAAACAGGGGAGTGGAAGTCCAGCCGGCTGCCCAGAATGGTAAAGCACACCGTACCCGGATAGATGGCCAGCCACGAGCTGACCAGATACGTCCCGTATCCAGTGCGCAGCATGCCGAACAGCACGCCCAGCACCTCCATGCTGAGGCCCAGCGAGTGGATAACGAAGCAGGCGGCAAAGCCCATCTCCTGCGACGGATCAACAAACCGCTTGATCCGGGGATGGCGGTCCAGCAGACCGTTCAGGTCGGAGGGGTCTGTGTGACGGCCCACCAGATAGGAGGCCGTCAGGCTGATGACCAGTCCCACCGCATTGATGACCAGCGCCGCGGGCAGGGGAAACACCAGCGCCACCGACACCACCAGCACATGGTACACCACCGCCACGGAGATGCCCTTCAATGCATAAAGCCCCAGCGCCACCAGTACGGCCAGCGCCGGTTTGTCCGCCACCAACTGCGGCAGCGTGCCCAGGTCGATCACGCCGCACAGGGTCAGCACGCCCAGCACGACGGCCAGCGAGGCCATGGCCAGTACCGGCGCATAGCCCTTCCATTTTGATTTCTTCATGAACAGGGAAACTCCTTGAGATGAAATAAGGTGCTGCGCGAATTATTGGGGCTTGTGCATCCGCTTTTTTACAGCCCGGCCCGTGGGTGTGGCGGCCAGACCGCCCAGCGCCGTCTCACGGAACTCCACCGGCATGCGGCGGCCCACCTCACCCATGGCGTCGATGACCTCGTCCACGGGGATGCGGCTCTCCACACCGGCCAGCGCCATGTCCGCCACGCTGACGGCGTTCACCGCACCGATGACGTTGCGCTTGACGCAGGGGATCTCCACCAGACCCGCCACAGGGTCGCACACCAGACCCAGCAGATTTTTCAGCGCCATGGCCACCGCGTGGCCGATCTGCGCGCCGGTGCCGCCCCGCAGGGCCACCAGAGCGCCCGCCGCCATGGCGGAGGCGGTGCCGATCTCCGCCTGACAGCCGCCGGAAGCACCGGCGATGCAGGCCCGGTAGGCGATCACCGCGCCGATGCCGCTGGCCACATACAGCGCCTCCAAAATCTGGTGCTGGCTCAGCTCCTCATACTTGCACAGGGGCAGCAGCACCGCCGGAAGCACGCCGCAGGCGCCCGCGGTGGGCGCCGCCACGATGCGCCGCATGCAGGCGTTGGATTCCGCCATGCTCAGCGCCTCGGTGATGACCTCGCTGACGTAGCCGCCGGACATGGCATCGCCCCGGATGCAGTACTGCCGCATCTTCATGCCGTCGCCGCCCACCAGGCCGCTGACGGAGCGCTTCTGCCCCGTGTAGCTGTCCGCCGCGTCCACCATGGCCTGCCATGTGGTCAGCATTTTGGCCATAGACTGGTTGCGGGTCACCTGCCGGGTCTCCATATCGTCCTCCAGTACGACCTCCCAGAAGGGCTTTCCCTTCTCGGCCATCAGGTCAAAGATTTCCTTCATCGAATCCAGAGACATCGTCATCCTCCTCCCTGTCGTAGTAGATAATGGACAGCACGCCCGGAAGCTGGCCGATGAAATTCACCTGCTCCGGCTTGATGTGCTGGTCGATCTCGATGATCATCAGGGACTCGCCGCCCCGTTTGTGCCGCCACATGCTCATGTTGGCGATGTTGATGCGGAACTGACTGAGAATGGTGGTCACCGCCGCCTCGGAGGAATAGTAGTCCAGGTTGCGGATCACCAGCGTGTTGTACTCGCCGGTGAAGCTGACCTTGATGCCGTCCAGCTTATCCACCATGATGCGGCCGCCGCCCAAGCTGCTGGCCTGCATCTCCAGATGCTTGCCGCCCTCGCCCCAGGCCTCGATGACCGCCGTGTTGGGGTGGGCATCCCGCAGGTCGACGGTGTCGATGGTGAAGTCCAAGCCCTCCTTTTTCGCCTCCTCGAAGGCGGAGGGGATGCGGAGGTCGTCCGGCTTCATGCCCAGCAGTCCCGCCACCAGCGCCCGGTCGGTGCCGTGGCCCAGTCCCGTGTCGGCAAAAGAGCCGTACAGGTGGATGGCCGCCTTGGTGGGCTTGCTGCCCAGCAGCGTCCGGGCCATGCTGCCGATACGGGCCGCGCCCGCGGTGTGGGAGCTGGAGGGGCCGACCATCACCGGCCCGAGAATATCAAAAATATCCATAATGCACGCCTCCCGTGATTTTTCTCTCTCCCGATTGTACCATAGTTATGCGCAAAAGGGAAGTAAAGAAATCACAGGAGGCGTCACAGCATTACTTTTCTCAGGTCAGCAGCCTGAACAGCATCACCACCGCGCCCAGCACCACCAGCACCACGCCGGTGGCCCGGTTCAGCGTCTTTGGCGTGGCCTTGTTGGCGAACACGGCGGCGATCCGGGCCCACACCAGCGTGAACACCACGCACAGCCAGAACACCGTCCAGTCCGGCGCGCCGCCGATGGCAAAGTGGGAGATGGCGCCGGTCAGCGCCGTGAAGGTCATGATGAACACGCTGGTGCCCACGGCGGTCTTCAGCTCGTAGCCCAGCACGCTGGTCAGGATCAGCAGCATCATCATGCCGCCGCCCGCGCCCACAAAGCCGCAGATGAAGCCGATGACCATGCCGCACACCACCGACTGGATGGCCCGCTTTCTGGCGGACACCGCCATCATGGTCTCCTTGGTGGTCATTACAGGCCGCAGGATGAACTTGATGCCCAGCAGGAACGTCATGAACACGGAGAAGCCGCCCATGGTGGCGGAGGGCACCAGACTGGCGATATAGCTGCCCACCACCGTAAAGGCCAGCACGCTGGCCATCATGATCAGGCCGTTGCGCACGTCCAGATTCTTGTTTTTGCCGTAGGTATAGGCGGAGACGGCGCTGGCCAGCACGTCGGAGGACAGGGCGATGCCCACCGCCATATAGGGATCCATGTCCAGAAACGTGATCAGCATGGGGCTGATGACGGCGGCGGCGCTCATCCCGGCAAAGCCGGTGCCCAGCCCCGCGCCCATCCCGGCAAAAAAGGTCACAAGGATCGTAAATAAGATCGTCATATGAAAATACCTTCTTTCTGCGATGCCTTCATTCATAGCAGAAACCAGACACATTGTCAAGAGTGAGAGCATCTGTGGTTCTGCTGAAAAATTTGATATCATGCTTGACAAGTAAACTTGGCAATGCTACAATAATGACAAGAAAACTTGGCGAGGGGTGTTTTATGAAGAAGGAAGAAATCCTGAACGCCAGCAGAAATGAAAACAAGAATAGAGATCTCGTCGAACTGGAAGTCATATATCAAGCTGGCATTTACGCCTCAAGAGTCGGTGCGTTCGTGTGCTGCATCATTTCTGTGCTGTATTCTGTGCTTATGCATACTTTACCTTACAGTCCGTGGATCATATATTTCAGCATTATTACGACGCAATGGTCGGTTCGCTTCATTAAGCTAAGACATAAAAGCGATTTGGTATTAGCGGTACTGTTTTTAAGTCTCGGTGTTCTGTCGTTTGTCGGATTTGTTTATCGCCTTTTAGAGGTGAGAGCATGAATGAACAGCTAAAGCTAAAAAACCACTTGAAAGAGGCGCGTATTGAAGCCAATCTCTCGCAGGCGCAGCTGGCGGAGATGGTGGGCGTATCGCGGAATACCATCAGCTCCATTGAAACGGGGCAGTTTAATCCAACCGCGAAGCTGGCGCTGATCCTCTGCATCGCGCTGGATAAGAAGTTTGAAGAATTGTTCTTTTTTTAGGAGGCCATTATGGAGCACTTACTGCTGCTGGTTTTGGGAATCTTTTTGTCGGTTCTTGGCATCGTAAACATGAAGGGGAATATCAGCACCATCCATTCCTACAACCGCAGGAAGGTGAAAGAGGAGGATGTTCCCAAATACGGAAGGGCTGTCGGTACGGGGACACTGATCATCGGCGCGGCCCTTGCTTTGGCGTATTTTGTCACACTCTGGAACGAGGAAATGGTCGAGCTCATCGTTCTTCCGGCGCTGGTCGTTGGCCTGGCGTTCATTCTGTATGGCCAGATCAAATATAACCACGGCATTTTCTGACTGCGAAGCAGCGTCCGGCATGCCGGCGAAAATACAGTTGACATCCGGCGCGGGATATAGTATACTGTCTGCAATATTGAACAGCGATGATGGGAAGCAGTAGGCGGTCAGCAGAGGCAAAGAGAGAGCGCGGTCGGTGTAAGCGCCCGTGAAGCCCCGCCCAAGTCGTCCCTGAGCTTTCGGCTGAACGCGAAGTAGGCCGCAACGGCTGCCCTCCGTTAGCGGGGCGCGGTGTGACTGCACCGCATGAGTGCGGGAAATATCCCGAATACAGGTGGTACCACGGACAATTCGTTCGCCCTGTTTTGCTATGGCAAAACGGAGCGATTTTTTTATTGCCCCTTTTGCCGAAATACCGGAAAGGAGAACCCCCTATGCATAAGGAATTACCGAAAGTGTACGATCCCCGCGAGGTGGAATCCAGCATCTATAAGATGTGGATGGACAACGACTGCTTCCACGCCGATCCTAACCCCGACAAAAAGCCCTTCTCCATCGTTATGCCGCCCCCCAACGTCACCGGCCAGCTCCACATGGGCCACGCCATGGACTGCACGCTGCAGGACATTCTGATCCGCTACAAGCGCATGCAGGGCTACGAAGCCCTGTGGCTGCCCGGCAGCGACCACGCCGGCATTGCCACCCAGATCAAGGTGGAGGAGGATCTGCGGAAGAACGAGGGCCTGACCCGCCACGACCTGGGCCGCGAGAAGTTCCTGGAGCGCGTCTGGGACTGGAAAGAGAAGTACGGCAGCCGCATCGTGGAGCAGCAGAAGAAGATGGGCGCCTCCTGCGACTGGAGCCGCGACCGCTTCACCATGGACGAGGGCTGCTCCCGCGCCGTCCGCGAGACCTTCTGCGAGCTGTATGAAAAGGGCCTGATCTACAAGGGCAGCCGCATCATCAACTGGTGCCCCCACTGCCTGACCGCCCTGTCCGACGCCGAGGTGGAATACACCGAGAAGCCCGGCCATCTGTGGTACGTCCGCTATCCCCTGGCCGACGGCAGCGGCGATATCATCATCGCCACCACCCGTCCCGAGACCATGATGGGCGATACCGGTGTGGCCGTGAACCCGGAGGACGAGAAGTTCAAGCACCTGATCGGCAAGAAGTGCATCCTGCCCATCATGAACCGCGAGATCCCCATCGTGGGCGACGAATACTGCGAGATCGGCTTCGGCACCGGCGCGGTAAAGATGACCCCCGCCCACGACCCCAACGACTTCGAGGTGGGCCTGCGCCACAACCTGGAGGTCATCCGCTGCATCGCCGACGACGGCACCATCAATGAGAACGGCGGCCGCTATCAGGGCATGGATCGCTACGAGTGCCGCAAGGCCATCGTGGCCGACCTGGAGGCCGAGGGCTATCTGGTCAAGACCGAGCCTTACAGCCACAACGTAGGCACCTGCTACCGCTGCCACAACGACGTGGAGCCCCTGATCAGCGCCCAGTGGTTCGTGAAGATGGCGCCCCTGGCCAAGGAAGCCATCCGCGTGGTGGAGGACGGCACCGTCAAGTTCGTGCCCGATCGCTTCACCAAGACCTATATCAACTGGATGGAGAACGTCCACGACTGGTGCATCTCCCGCCAGCTCTGGTGGGGCCATCAGATCCCCGCCTGGTACTGCGACGACTGCGGCCACATCAACGTCAGCCGTCAGGATCCCACCAAGTGCGAGAAGTGCGGCTGCACCCATCTGACCCGGGAGGAGGACGTGCTGGACACCTGGTTCAGCTCCGCCCTGTGGCCCTTCTCCACCCTGGGCTGGCCCGACCTGAACGCCCCCGACCTGAACTACTGGTATCCCACCTCCGTGCTGGTCACCGGCTATGACATCATCTTCTTCTGGGTGGCCCGCATGATCTTCTCCGGCATGGAGCAGATGAAGAAGGAGCCCTTCAAGACCGTGTTCATCCACGGCCTGGTGCGTGATGACAAGGGCCGCAAGATGTCCAAGTCCCTGGGCAACGGCATCGACCCCCTGGAGATGGCCGAGAAGTACGGTGCCGACGCCTTGCGCTTCAACCTGATCACCGGTAACAGCCCCGGCAACGACACCCGCTTCTTCGTGGAAAAGTGCGAGGCCATGCGCAACTTTGCCAACAAGATCTGGAACGCCAGCCGCTTCGTTATGATGAACCTCACCATCGACAAGGTGCAGCTTCCCGAGAAGCTGGAGCTGGAGGACAAGTGGATCCTCAGCAAGCTGAACACCCTGATCCGCGAGGTCACCGAGAATATGGACGCCTATGAGCTGGGCGTGGCCTCCGCCAAGATCTATGACTTCATCTGGGACACCTATTGCGACTGGTATATCGAGCTGACCAAGACCCGCCTGAACGGCGAGGATGCGCAGGCAAAGAAGGCCGCCGAGAATGTGCTGTGCTATGTGCTGCTGCGTATCTTGGAGCTGCTGCACCCCTTCATGCCCTTCCTGACGGAGGAGATCTGGCAGGCCCTGCCCCACGAGGGCGACTTCCTGATCCGCGCGGCGTGGCCCACCTATCAGGAGAGCCTCCACTTCCCCCAGGCGGAGTCCGACATGGAGTGCGTCAAGGACGCCATCACCGCTGTCCGCGCCCGCCGCAGCGAGATGAACGTGCCGCCCTCCAAGAAGGCCCAGATGATCCTGGTGACCAAGCGGCCCGAGACCTATACCGTGGGCAAGCACTTCATCACCCGCATGGCCTACGCCAGTGAGGTCACCGTCACCGATCAGGCGCCCGCCGACCTGAAGGGCATGGTCACCGTGGTGACCCACGACGCCAACATCTATCTGCCCCTGGCCGAGCTGGTGGACATCGCCGCCGAGCTGGAGCGCATCGCCAAGGAGAAGGCCAAGGCCGAGGAGAACCTGAAGCGCATCGAGGCCAAGCTGGCCAACGAGTCCTTCACCTCCCGCGCCCCGGAGAACGTGGTGAACGCCGAGCGGGAAAAGGCCGAAAAGGCCCGCTCCCTCATCGCCAAGCTGGAGGAATCCGCCGCGGCCATGAAGCTGTGATCCCCTTTCCCGCCATATGAAAACGCCCCCGCCTGCTATCAGGCGGGGGCGTTTTATGCGGTTATCGGCGCGCTTACACCACGGCGAAGAACTTCACCAGGAACAGCAGCGTGATCACATAGGTCAGGGCGGACACGTCCTTGGCCTTGCCGGAGAACACCTTGATGACGGTGTAGGAGATCATGGCCAGACCGATGCCGTGGCCGATGGAGCCGGAGATGGGCATGGCCAGCAGCATGATGAACACGGGCACCACCTGATCCAGGTCGTCGAAGTCCACGTTCTTCAGACCCTGCAGCATCAGGATACCCACATAGATCAGGGCGGAGGAGGTGGCGGCGGCGGGGATGATGGCGGCCACGGGGGCGATGAACATGCAGGCCAGGAACATGAACGCGGAGGTCAGGGAGGTCAGACCGGTGCGGCCGCCGGCCTCCACGCCGGAGGCGGACTCCACGAAGGTGGTAACGGTGGAGGTGCCGCAGCAGGCGCCCGCCACGGTGCCCACGGCGTCGGACAGCAAGGCCTCCTTCATCTGGGGCATGTTGCCCTCCTTATCGGTCATACCGGCGCGGGAAGCGGTACCCACCAGGGTGCCGATGGTGTCAAACATGTCGATCATGCAGAAGGTGATGATCAGGCTGATGGCGGTGAACCAGCCGATGCGGAAGAAGTCGGTGAAGTCAAACTTGAACAGCGTGGTGCTCACCATATCCTGGAAGGGAGGCAGGAAGGACGCGCCCTGCAGAGAGGCGAAGGGGTTGGTGTGCAGGAAGATAAAGCTGCCCGCCCAGTAGATGACGGAGGCCACCAGCATGCCCACCAGAACGGCGGCCTTGACGCCCTTCTTGGCCAGCAGGATGATGACGAACAGGCCGATGAACATGGTGACCACGGTCAGCACCATGGTGCTGTACTCCGCGCCCATGTGATCCTTGATGACGCTGGGGGTCATGGCGCCGAAGAAGTCACGCAGCACATAGAAGGGGCTGGTGTAGCCGTTGCCCTCGGCATAGATGCCCACGTTGGAGCCCAGGCCGATGTTCATCAGCATCAGACCGATGGCGGGACCGATGCCCAGACGCACACCCAAAGGGATGGCGTCCACGATCTTGTCGCGGATGTTGAACACGCTCAACAGCAGGAACACAATGCCCTCCACCAGGATGATGCACAGCACCGCCTGGAAAGCACTGGTGTAGTCGGTGTTCAGCATGGCGGCCACGTTGCCGGCGATGACGGCAAAGAAGCTGTTCAGACCCATGCCGGGCGCCATGACGAAGGGCTTGTTGGCCAGGAAGGCCATGCACACCGTGCCGATGGCGCTGGCGATGCAGGTGGCCAGGAAAACGCCGTTCCAGAGGGGGGTGCCAACGGCGAAGTTGGTCAGCAGATTGGGGTTCAGGGCGATGATGTACGCCATGGTCATGAAGGTGGTCAGACCGGCAAGAATCTCCGTCTTGACGGTGGTGCCGTTCTCCTTCAGGTGGAAGATGCGCTCCATGTGATAAGTCTCTCCTTTATAAGTTCTACAGATACACAGCTATCTTAACTGTGGATACCCTTATCTTAGCGCACCTTTTGTCAAAATACAAGACTTTTTGTCAGGAGAGCTGATAAATTTTTTAGATAACAGACATCACCGGTACAACTCCGTCCGCCGCAGATCGGTATAGGGCCGCGCGGCACGGATACGGGCGGAAGCGGCCATGTCCACCTCGGCGTACAGCAGCTCCTCGCCGCTGCCAGCCTGGGCGATGGTGTCGCCGTTGGCGTCCGTCACCAGCGACCGGCCGGAGAACGCCATCTCCCCCTCCCTGCCGATGCGGTTGCACATGGCGACGGCCACGCTGTTCTGGAAGGCCTGCACCTTAATCTCCCAGTCGAACATCTCCATGGGCTCGCTCTCGGTGTTGGCGGTGGGGATCAGGATCAGGTCGGCCCCCATCAGCGCCTCGGTGCGGATGCTCTCAGGATAGTGCCGGTCGAAGCACACCACGACGCCGATCTTCCCATGGGGCGTGTCAAACACCAGAAAGCCGTCGTCGGAGGGGGTGTAGTAATCCTGCTCATAGAACTGCGCCGCCTAAGCAATGTGCACCATCTTCTGGCGGCCCAGCAGCGTGCCGTCGCTGCCGATCAGCAGCGTGGCGTCAAAGCAGCCGGAGGGCTCCCGCAGATAGAAGTTGGGTGCCGCCATGATGTGGTTCTCCCGGCAGGTGTCCTGGAATTGCCGGATAATGGGATCCCCGGTGGTCAGCAGCTTTCCGGACATATCACGCCCCGCGTACTGGGGAAAGAACCGATGGAGCTGCAGCTCCGGATAGACGATCAGCTCCGCGCCGTGAAGGGCGGCCTGCCGCAGGGCGGCCTGCCGCAGGGCGGCCTGCCGCAGGGCGGCAAGCTGGCGCGTCAGATTTTCGTTCTCGTTGTCGCTCATGGCCATCTGACAAAGGGCAAGCTTCATAGGACAGTCCTCCTGAAAGTTGTTTTCCCTATTGTACTACTGGGTGATTCCGGACGCAAGAGATATTTCCCCGGAAACAAAAAAAAGCACGGACAAGGGATCGTCGATCCACTTCCGTGCCTTCCGGCGGTCATACGCCTTGGGATTCTTACTCTTCCGGGTCACCGGGTTCAGCGCGCCCCAGGTACCCCGCATCATGGCGTCACGCCTGCGCTTCTCCTTCTTGGAGAGCTTCTCATAGGGAATGAATTTTTCCATAGTACGTCTCCTTTTCAGATGGTTGGAGAGCATCATACCAGAAAACGCCCCGGCTGTCAAATGACAAAACGGAAACACGCCCGCGTACCTCACCGGTACGCGGGCGCAGATCAAAGCTTATGCGATTTTCGCAGCGCGCTCATACAGCCGCTGCAGATCGTAGACATCCACGCCGCCGACCCCATTCACATTGGCGGCGGCCTCGAAGGCCATCGGACTGTCTTTATATCTGCCAGTCATCTCACCGGTCGCCAGGTATTCGTACAGGCACTGCACATCGGCTGCATCCGGCTCCTCGCCCTGTCCGTTCAGGTTGCCCACGGCAAAGCCGGTGATCACCTGGGCATCCGCCAGCGGATGCCAGTCATCCTGGCTGTTGATCGCCAGCCACCGCGTCCACTGTTCATCGCTTCCCCCATAGTACAACACCGTCAGCACAGCGCAGCCGCTAAAGGCCGCGGCGTCGATCGCCGTGTCACCGCCGGAGATCACCACCTCCTCCAGGGCCTGACAATCACTGAAGGCATACGGCCCCACCGTTTTCATACCGGCGGGAAGTACCACGCCCTCCAGTGAACAGCAGCCGCTGAAGGCATATTCCCCAACGGTCTCCAGGCCGCCGGGCAGGCGCAGGTCGGAAAGCCTATCACAATTTGTGAAGGCATAGCTGCCGATGCTGACAACGCCCTCCGGGATCGTCACCCGGGTCAAATTAAAATTGCTCCAGAACAGGTTCTCCCCGATCCGGGTCAGCCCCGCGGGCAGCGTCATCTCCCGCAGGCCACACTGGTTGAAGGCATCGTCGCCGATCTCGGTCACGCTGTCCGGAATGGTAATGCTATGGAGACCGGTGCAGTAGTAAAACGCGCTGTTCTCAATAACCGTTACGCTGTCAGGCACGGTATAGCTGCCCACCTTCTGATTGGAGCAGAAAACAAGACGGCTCATATCCTTGCTGAACAGCACATTGTCCACGCAGCAATAGTTCTCGTTCCCCTCGGCAACGTGCAGCGTAAGCGCCGTACAACCCACGAAGGCCTGTGGACCGATCCGACGGACACCGGCGGGAATCGTGATCTCCGTCAGAGCAAAGCAATAACCGAAAGCGCCCTCTCCCAGCTCCCGCAGCCCCTGGCCCAGCGAAACGCTGCGCAGGGCTTCGCAGCTGTTGAAGGCTTCCCCTCCGATCACCTCGACGCTGTCAGCAATGGTGACCTCCTCCAGATTTTTCAGCGTCTGGAACGCTTTGCTTCCAATGGCGGTGATGCCATCTCCGATCACCACACGCCGGATGTCGGCGGCGTTTTCACGCCACGGAGCAGGCTCCTCATCGGTATAGCTGCTCATCTCGCCGCTGCCGCTGACGGTCAGGGTACCCTCGTCCAGCGACCATGTTGGCGCCTCCGTTATCGTTTCACCGGTGTCATAGAAAACCCCGGAAATATCTCCGGCCGCCCATGCCGTGCCGCTCAAGCCGATCAGCATTGTCAAGCTGAGGCTCCATGCCAGGAATCGTTTCATCATGCTCTCCCCCAAACTTTATATTGTATATGGATACTGCTGTAACCATTGTATCATGGCGTATCCGCATGCCGCAAGGATTTTTCGCCATTTTTCGACAAATTATGATAGTTTAAAAGGCACACGGCAAAATCCGCGCACAGCAAACAGTATTGCTGATATCCGTTATCACATTCCATAGCTTTACTTTTCCTGTTAAATATTCTACTATATGCTCACAAAGACAAAGGAACCCAAAACCACCCACATATAACAAAATACTTCAAGGAGGAATTTACCATGAAGAACTTCAATAACTACGTCCTGACCGCGATCGTTTCCCTGATCCTGGTGGTCGCCACCTCTTTCCTGATGACCGCCGCTGACGAGCCCATCCGTCAGGCAGGCTTATATCTGCCCATCGTGTTCGGCGCCGTGGCCACTTGGGCTGCCGGTAAGGCCGGTCTGCTGGAGCTGGACTATGAAGAGCGCGCCGCCCGCCGTAGCGCTCACGCCGCCGCGTAAAATCTATCACTGCACCATTTCTTTTCTCTCTTGAAATTTTCTCTCTACAAAAGGAAGCGGCACAC
>UMHM01028206.1_pt1 | contig 30410 bp, 28 predicted proteins | sample 1965501 | NCBI WGS metagenome assembly UMHM01 (sample SAMEA4836095, study PRJEB28245) | human gut metagenome | biome: gut microbiome; material: fecal sample | place: Denmark | collected 2008
AGAGGCGCAGAACGCAGCGAAGCTTTCTCGAAAAAGTGGCAATGCCACTTTTTCGACAGTCTCAAAGCCTACATCCGGCATTGCGCCGGATGTAGGCTTCTTGGATCGAAACGATTGGCTGATCGTTTTATTTATTTGAGGTACTGTCTGTCGTAGTTGCCCTGAATGGCCTTGACCATAACGGTCAGCACGTCGTTGACCGGCGTGGGAATGCCGAGCTGCTTGCCGTACTCGGACAGCTTCTCGTTGAGAACGCTTATCTCGGTCTGGCGGTGATTTATCAGCATGTCCTGTGCCATGGAGGGGTAGTAGTCGCCCATGTTCTGGATGAAGTTCTTCAGGTGCGTGTTCTCAAACTCGACAGCGTCGAACGGAACGCCCTTCGCCGTTGCGATCGCGCAGGCTTCCTGCACGACGCCGCGGAAAAGCTGCATGCCGAACTCGTCCTGCGCCACTTCGTATATCTTCAGGCGCAGCACCGCGCACACGGTGTTGACGGTGCAGTTGATGATGACCTTCTTCCACACGTTGGGCCTGTCGTCCTCGTTGAACTCTGCGAGGCAGCCACCCTGGGTGAACACCTCTGCCAGATGTGCGCCGGCCTTGTCGGTGACGGGGCCGTTCTCCAGCGCGCCGAAGTGCACCAGCGTGCCCTTGACCTCGGTGGAAACGCAGCAGCCCGGCTCACGCAGCTCGGTGCCCAGCGCGCCGGAGCCGCACAGGATGCGGTTTGCCGGGAAGTGCTTGAGCAGGATGTCGTCATTGCCAAGGCCGTTTATGAGGGAGACCACAACGGTGTCCGGGCCGATGCAGGGCATCGCGCTCTTGACCGCGGCGTCAAGCTGCGTCGCCTTGGTCACGAAGATGACGATGTCCATGATGCCGATGTCGTCGGCGGTGTAGGCCGTCTTGAAGCCGTCGAGATGATAGTGCGTGTCGGGGTAAACGATGAACTCAAGGCCGTCCTTTGCGACCTTGTCCATATGCGCCTTGTACATGTCAACAAGGGTGATGTCAGCGCCGCCCTTGCGCAGATAACCTGCAAAGCAGCTTCCCGCTGCGCCGCAGCCGATCATTGCTATTTTCATTGTGCGTGTCTTTCCTTTCTTTTGATAACCGTCACTGTGCCGGGCACAGTGACGGTTTGTTTGTCAGAATGCGCCCTCGCAGTACTCGGTGGTGATAGCGCCGGTCGCGGCGGAGGAAACGCTCTTGCAGTATTTCACGAGGTATCCGGACTTGACCTTCAGCGGGGGCTGCACCCACGCGGCGATGCGCGCGTTGATGGTCGCCTCGTCCACGTTGAGGTTTATGGTTCTGTTCGGGATATCGACGGTGATGGTGTCGCCGTCCTCAATGACTGCGAACACGCCGCCCTCCATCGCCTCGGGCGATACGTGGCCGATGGCCGCGCCGCGCGTTGCGCCGGAGAAGCGTCCATCCGTCAGCAGGGAGACGGTCTCGCCAAGACCCTTGCCGACTATTGCCGCCGTGGGGGAGAGCATCTCTCTCATGCCGGGGCCGCCCTTGGGGCCTTCGTACTTGATGACGACCATGTCGCCCGGAACGATCTTGCCGTCGAGTATGGCCTGCGCCGCGTCCTCCATGTAGTGGAACACTCTTGCGCGACCCGTGTGCACCATCATCTTGTCGCACACGGCGGCGGCCTTCACAACGCAGCCCATCGGGGCGAGGTTGCCGAACAGAACGGCAAGGCCGCCCTGCTGGGAGTAAGGCGCGTCGATGCTGTGGATAACGTCGTAATCCTTCACGGGATGCGCGGGGATAAGCTCGCCCAGCGTCTTTCCGGCGACGGTCATACAGGTCGTGTCGATGAAGCCGCGCTTGTTGAGCTCGTTCATCACGGCGTAGATGCCGCCCGCGCGGTAAAGGTCGTCCATGTGATGGTGGCCGTTGGGGCTTATGTGGCAGAGGTTCGGCGTCTGGCGGCTGATCTCGTCAAACTTCTTGAGAGGCAGCTTCAGGCCAAGCTCGTTTGCGATGGCCGGCAGATGCAGCGTCGTGTTCGTGGAGCCGGCGATGGCCATGTCCACGCGGATCGCGTTCTCAAACGCCTTCTCGGTGAGTATGTCGCTGGGGCGGACGTTCTCCACGACCATGCGCACGGCGTTCATGCCCGCGCGCTTTGCCAGCGCCAGTCTCTCGCCGTAGTAGGAGGGGATAGTGCCGTTGCCGGGCAGCGCCATGCCAAGTGCTTCCGCAAGGCAGTTCATGGAGTTTGCCGTGAACATGCCGGAGCAGGAGCCGCAGCCGGGGCAGCAGTGCTGGGTCAGCTCTTCCTGCTCCTCGGGGGTCATGTCGCCGTTATGCACCTTGCCGACGGTCTCTATGCACGCGCTGTAGTCGGACACGTCGCCGTTGTAGTGGCCGGTGGGCATGGGGCCGCCGCTTATCACGATCGCGGGGATGTTCATCCTCGCCGCCGCCATGAGCGCGCCGGGGATGGTCTTGTCGCAGCTTACGACCAGCACAAGGCCGTCAAGGCCGTGCGCCATGGTCATGGACTCTATGCTGTCGGCGATGAGCTCACGGCTGGGCAGGGGATACATCATGCCCTTGTGCGCCATGGTAATGCCGTCGCAGATAGCGATGGTGGGGAACTCCACGGGCACGCCGCCAGCCATGAGAACGCCCTGCTTCGCCGCGTCGGCAATGCCGCGCAGGTGGAAGTGGCCGGGAACAATCTCATTGAAGGTGTTCACAACGCCGATGAGCGGCTTGCGGCCTATGTTCTCCTGAAGATGACCGGTTGCGTACAGCAGGCTGCGCGCGTCGGCGTGCTCCACGCCGGAATATATCTTTTCACTTTTCAGCATCGTCTTACTCCTTGACCATTGCGTCCTTTGCCGCGGCGACTATGTCGTCCACGGACAGGCCGTAAGCATCCAGCAGCTCCGCGGCCTTGCCGCTGCGCGGGTAAACGTCGCGCAGACCGAGACGGCGGACCTTGCACGGGTGGAAGTGGCATGCGACCTCGCATATCGCGCTGGACATGCCGCAGAAGAAGTTGTGATCCTCGACCGCAACGGCGCAGTTGCAGCGGCGCAGGACCTCTGCCACGCCCTTGCTGTCGAGCGGCTTGATGGTGGATACGTCTATAAGCGTTGCGTTGATGCCCTCGGCCTTGAGCTTGTCCGCGGCCTCGATGGCGCGGTTCATGATAAAGCCGCTTGCGAATATCGCAACGTCGTCGCCGTAGTGCAGCACCTCGCGGATCTTGCCGTACTCAAACGGCGTGCCCTCGGGGAACACTTCGGGCTCTCTGCCGCTGCCGAGACGCAGGTACACGGGGCCGTCCAGCTCCAGCATCGCCTGTGCGGCGAGGTAGGTCTGCTGTGCGTCTGCGGGGGCGATTATCTTCACGCCGGGCATAGAGCGCATGATGCCGACGTCCTCGTAGAACTGATGCGTCACGCCCTCGCGCTCGCCGCCGAGCATACCGCCGTTAAGGCCGATGAGCTTGACGTTCAGGCCGGGATAGGCCACGAAGGTGCGGATCATTTCACATGCGCGCATGGTCAGAAAGCCTGCGTAGGAAACGACGATGGGCTTCATCCCCGTCGTCGCAAGGCCCGCCGCGATGTCCACGGCGTCCTGCTCGGCAATGCCGACCTCTATCACCCTGTCGGGAAACTCGTCTCTGAATTTGGTCGCCCTTGCGGCTCCGACGGAGTCGGGGGAGACTATAACTATCTTGTCGTCCTTGCGGGCGGCTTCCAAAATGGCCTGCATGGCCGCTTCTCTGGTACTTTTAGTATTCATAACGGCACCTCACATCTTATCCCGGAGCGCCTCTCTGGCGATCTCCAATTCTTCATCGGTCGGCGTCCTCTTGTGCCAGGCGTTGTTGTCCTCCATGTAGGGGATGTTCTTGCCCTTGAGAGTCTTGCATGCGATGAGGGAGGGACGGTCAGTGACCTTCTTCGCCTCGGCAATTGCATTCTGTATCGCGGCCACGTCGTGCCCGTCGATGCTCTGCACGTGCCAGCGGAAAGCTTCCCACTTATCCTGCACGGGGTAGAGGCTGGAAAGCTCCGTCACCTTGCCGCCGGACTGGTGGTTGTTCAGGTCTGCGAAAACGATGAGGTTTCCGGCCTTCATCTTCGCGGCGGCCATTGCGGCCTCCCAGATGATGCCTTCCTGCTCCTCGCCGTCGCCGACGATAACGAAAACGTTGTTGTCAATACCCTGCATCCGGCAGCCGACGGCCATGCCGAGGCCGATGGCGACGCCGTTGCCCAGAGAGCCGGATACGGTGTCAACGCCGGGGATCTTGTTCATGTCGGGGTGACCCTGAAGGAAGCTGCCGATCGTGCGCAGACCCTTCAACTCGTCAAGGGAGAAATAGCCGCGGCGTGCAAGCGCTGCGTAAAGAATGGGGCAGGCATGACCCTTGGAAAGCACAAAACGGTCGCGCTCCGGCCAGCGGGGCTGGGTGGGGTCAAGTCTTAATTCATCAAAAAACAGTACGGACATTATCTCTGCGATGGACATGCAGGGACCGGGGTGACCGTCACCTGCGTCGTGTACTTCCTGTACAACATCCATGCGCAGCCGGTTAGCCATGCGGGACAGCTCGTCAACAGTCATTGTTGAGTGCACCTCCAAAATTATTAAACGTAGTATGTAGGATGTTTGAATCTTATCAACAAGCGCGCGATTTGTAAAGCCCTTTCTTGTGATTTAACTGATGTTTTGTAGAAATGAACATTTTTGCCCTGCCGTTTTTGTGCACTTTTCAAAATCTCGTGAAGATATTCACATGAATTGCACACTAATCCTTGACAGAATAGGGGAATTTGCAGTAATATACTAAATTATGAAAATGGGTCGATATGGCCAACCGAGTTTGGAGTAGAAATGAGCAAGAATGAGACCGGGCTGCAATATGCCATGATAAAGAATACCTCCGTTGTGGAGAGTGTAAAGGACTGGATAATCGACCAGCTTATAAAAGGGAATCTCCGCCCCGGCAGCAAGCTGCCGACGGAGGCGGAGCTGTGCGCGAATATGGGTGCCAGCCGCAACAGTGTGCGCGAGGCTGTCAAGCAGCTTGAGGCCTACGGCGTGCTGTATATAAAACGTGCCGAGGGTACCTTTGTGACGGATTCGTTCGACCCCAAGATGCTTTCCCCCGTGCTGTACAGCCTTATTCTCCAGAATAACCGGTGGGAGGACTTCGTGGATCTGCGCCGCGCGGTCGATATCGGCACGCTGTACGTCCTTATTGCGAAAAAGCCGGGGGAGGAGCAGCTCGACATGCTCAGGCAGGCGCTTGTCCGGCTGGAGGAGGCCGTCAGCGCCCCGCAGCTTGACGTCCGCCGCATAACCGAGGCCGATTGCAGCTTCCATAATGCTATTATATCCCTCACGCAGAATCCCCAGCTTATAACGCTTTCCGAGTATATAAACCGCATCACCGTTCCCAGCCGCGAAAAGACGACCGAGACCGTCATCGCCGCGGGCGAGATAGAGACCTACGCCCGCCTGCACAGGCAGCTTTATAATATTGTCAGGGATGCCGACAAGGACAGCATCGAACAGGCCGTGCTCGACCATTATGTTTTCTGGGAGAAGCACACGGACTGACCGTGCCGCACTCATGCCTCCCTTGAAAAGGGAGGTGGCGAAAATTTGCAAATTTTCGCCGGAGGGATTATCGCCGCAGATAAAGCTCAATTTCATGTGTAGAAAGGACAGCGCAGAGAGCCAATCCCTCAGTCACATCGCATACATAAAGTATGCGTGTGCCAGCCCCCTTTGCAAGGGGGCTATGAAGCAGCAGCGGTGATCCACGCACAGCGAATCAATTAATTGGTGCACGGATGTGTTCTCGCGTCATTCAGCGCGCATGACAAACCTACGCCGTGCCTTTGCCTCCATTGAGGTACGTATTGAAACGTGCCGCACTCATGCCTCCCTTGAAAAGGGAGGTGGCGAAAATTTGCAAATTTTCGCCGGAGGGATTCCTTCCCACGGCCAGATGCATTCTCTTTTACGATCCGTAGGGATCTCTCCATCAGCAAAATGCCCTTTCTTTTATGAATGTGCTTGACTGCAAGCAGGCAAAGTATGCATAATAAAACGGCACGCCGCATCCCAGCGTGCCGTTTTCCATCCCAATGCGCCATTTTCACTGCTATATTTTGCATGGAAATCTGCCTACGTTAAGAAAATTAACGCGAAATATACAAAAACGTTAAAAAAATTAACGGGCAAAATGTGAATCATTTGTGAAAAGTAGCTAAGTTTGACTTGTCATTCTTGTGACAACTCCCAATTTACAACAGGGAAAAGGAATGTTAACATTTAACCAACGTAGGATGTAGGACGTAAATCGCAAAAACACAGCACCCTTGACCTCGAAGTGAGGCCTTTCAAACTTGTAATGCGGCATGGACCGCATGGAGGATCAATATGAAAGTTGGACTTGTTTACACCAGCACGACTCCCGAGCTCATAGAGCTTGTGGAGCAGGAAGTCAGAAAGCAGTTGGGCGACGACGTTGAGCTGCTCAGTCTTCAGGATCCCAGCATTCTTGCAGATGTCCGCGCCGCAGGCTACGTTACGACGGCTCCCGCTGCAAGGCTTATAGGAATGTACATGACCGCCGCACAGCAGGGCGCCGACGCGATACTGAATCTCTGCTCCTCCGTGGGCGAGGTCGCCGACTGCGCACAGGACGCGGCAAAATATATCGGCGTTCCCATCGTCCGCGTGGATGAGGAGATGTGCCGCCAGGCCGTCCGCCTTGGCAGCCGCATCGGCGTCATGGCGACGCTCCCGACGACGCTCGTGCCGACGATGAACACCGTCTCCCGCGTCGCAAGGGAAGCCGGCAAGCATGTTGAGCTTGTCGAGTGCCTCATCGACGGCGCATTCGGACTTGATCAGGATCAGTTCAAGGCGCGCCTCACCGAGGCCGCCGCCGGCATCATCGACAAGGTCGATGTCGTGGTTCTCGCACAGGGCAGCATGGCCTATGCGGAGCCGCATCTCACCCAGGTCTATGGCAAGGCCTTCCTCGGCAGCCCTCGCTTCGGCGCGGCGGAGCTGAAAAAGGCGCTTGAAATGAAGGGCCTGATCTGATTTATTTGCGCGCAAAAACCTTTATATACAACATGGAAAAAGAAAAGATGAAAGGATGCAGCATCATGAAAAAAATCTTTGCAATGATCCTCGCACTCGCAATGGTATTCGCACTGTGCGCCTGCGGCCAGTCCGCAGCCCCTGCGACCGACGCAGCAGCCCCCGCGGCTGACGCGGCGGCCTCCACCGACGCCTCCGCTCCCGCAGCGGCTGACGCCATAGTCCTCAAGATCGGTATCTCCACCAACGAGGAAGACCCCCGCGCAAAGGGCGCGCTGGCCTTTGCCGATGAGATCGCCGAAAAGACCGGCGGCGCTGTGACTGCGAAGCTCTATCCTGCCGGACAGCTCGGCGGCGACGCTGACCTTATCAACTCCATCGCGCTCGACGCGGGCACTGTTGATATAATCATCACCGACGCTTCCAACTTCGCCACCTACGAGCCGAAGATGGGCATCTCCGCCCTGCCCTTCAACTTTGCCGACTTCGATCAGGCATGGGCATTCATGGACAGCGACATCGAGGCCGCGGCTGAGGAAGGTCTGCTTGCCCACAACATGCGCGTTCTCGCTCACTACTGCAACGGCTTCCGCTGCGTCACCAACAACAAGGGCCCCGTTGAGACTCCCGACGACATGAAGGGTATGCTCATCCGTACTCCTGAGAACCCCGTCATCATGGCCACCATGACCGCCCTCGGCGCGAACCCCCAGCCCCTCGCCTTCAGCGAGCTTTACCAGGCACTCCAGCAGGGCACCTATGATGCACAGGAGAACCCCATCCCCGTTATCTACAACAACAAGCTCTACGAAGTCCAGAAGTACCTCTCCGTCACCAACCACATCTATTCCGGCATGTGCTTCACCATCGCTGAAAGCGTCTGGCAGAAGCTGACCCCGGAGCAGCAGGAGATCATCGCGGCTGCGGCCGTTAACTCCGCTGAGCTTGACCGCACCCTCAACAAGGAGCAGACCGACAGCTTCGTTGCAAACCTCGAGGCCGAGGGCGTGACGATCAACTACCCCGCACTTGACGCCTTTGCCGAAGCCACCGCTTCCGTCCTCACGGACAATGCCGAGACCTACGGCGACCTGATCGACCAGCTCAACACCTGGAAGGCTGCTCAGTAATTTAACGGCGAGTGCAAAATTCTTAACGCAAACTTCACTGGGGAAGACGCATTCTGACCGGCTGCGCCTTCCCCAGCGCATGCAACACGCATCTTTCATCATCCCGATGCTTGTATTTCACGATTATTAGGAGAGACTGATATGCTCAAAAAAATACAGACATGGATCGACAGAATTGCCACCGGCGTGGCAGCAGTGCTGCTGGCGGTCATGTTCTTCGTCCTCATTGCAAACGTAATTCTAAGACTGATCCCCTCTGTCGGCGGCTTCAAATGGTACATGGAGTTCAGCCAGTACGCGAACGTGTGGGCCATGCTCATCGGCGCTGTCGGCATTGCGATTTCCGGCACGAACCTCCGCGTTGAGGTCATTGACGCCCTCAATCACAAGTTCTCCTGGGGCGCAAAGGTCACCAAGTCCATCGTGGACGTGTTCCTCATCATATTCTACTGCATCATGACGGCCAGCGGCCGCATCCTTGCCAGCAAGGCCGTTCAGGCCATCTCCACCATGCCCAGCTTCAAGATGGGTCAGGTGTATGCCATATTCCCCATCGCGGGCGTCCTGTGCGTCATCGCATCGGTCGTTCATCTGCTTGTCACCCTCACAGAGAAAACCGAACCTAAGGAGGATATTGCGAAATGATAGCATGGTTGCTTATAAGCTTTGCCGTAATGATGGTGCTGGGTGTGCCTATCGGCATTTCGCTCGGCCTGTCCGCAATGGGCGGCATTATCTTCCTTGACGGCGGCAGTCTTGTCACCGTGACTCAGCGTATGTTTGAAGGTATGAACAGCTGGGCGCTGCTCGCCATTCCTCTCTACACCTTCGCCGGCTACACCATGTCCAAGGGCGGCATTTCCAAGCGCCTCATGGACTTCTGCTACTCCATCGTCGGCCACATTTACGGCGGTCTGGCGCACGTCAACGTTCTCGCCTCCATGATCTTCGCCGGTATCTCCGGCTCCGCCGTTGCCGATACGGCCGGTGTTTCCGGCATGTTCATGCCTGAAATGGTCCGCAAGGGCTACTCCAAGGAGCTGTCCGTCACCGTCACTGCCGTGTCCTCCACGATAGGCATCATCATCCCGCCGTCCATCCCCATGGTCGTCATCGCCGGTATCTGCGGCATCTCCACCGGTAAGATGTTCCTCGGCGGCATCCTCCCCGGCATCCTCATCGGCATCGTGCAGATGGTCATTTCCTACTTCTTCGCCAAGAAGGAAGGCGTCCAGCCCGAGTCCGGCCGCTTCACCTTCAAGGAGCTCGGCCGCACCTTCCTCGGAAGCTGGCCCGCGCTGCTCATGCCCTTCGTTATAATCACCACCATCACCTCCGGCGTTGTTTCCCCCACTGAGGCGGGCGCGATCGCCGTGGTCTACGGCCTCTTCTGCGGCGGCATTGTCTATAAGGAACTCAAGCTTGAGGATATCAAGTTCTGCTTCACCGAGACCGTCCGCGTTTCCGCGCGTATATTCGTCGTCATCGCCGGCGCGAAGCTCTACACCATCCTGCTCACCACTGCCGGCTTCGACAGATGGCTCACCGGCGTCATGCTCGGCGTCAGCACCAGTCCCACTGTCATCCTTGCGATGATCCTCCTCCTGTTCTTCTTCGTGACGATGTTCATGGAATCCATCGCCGCGCTGACCCTGTTCATGCCCATCGTGTTCCCCATCGCCATGAGTGTCGGTGTTGACCCCATCGTCCTCGGCGTTCTCGTCACCTGCATGATCGGCGTCGGCCTCGTCACCCCGCCCGTCGGCATGTGCCTGTATGTGGCCTGCGACCTTATGAAGATAAGGATAGGCTCCACCTTCAAGTACCTGCTGTGGTACATACTCGGCTCCTTCGTGGTCTTCGGTATCTGCATGGCGTTCCCGTCGCTCATCACCGCGGCCGGCGCTCTAATGGGATAACGACCCAAGCCGAAAAGCAAAATATCACACATTCGGACAGGCTGCCTCTTGCGAGGCAGCCTGTTTTGCGCTTATCGGACGCCCAGAGGACTTCTTCCGCCTCATTACCGGCGACGGCCGCTTGTGGCCTAGTCCCTTTAGGGAGGGATTGGCTGTACAACGGCAACATCTGGCTGTGGTTTTGTTCCGTCACAGTCGGGAATAGGCTTTCCCTTCAGCAACAGAATCCCACCGGCAAAAATTCTGGAAATTTTCGCCACCTCCCTTTTCAAGGGAGGCAAGGGTACGCCGCGGATTTGTCGTGCGCATCACCGAACTAGGGCAAACGCGCTTCTCCTCTATGCACCGTCAGACCAACTGTGTGCAGTTCATTCTCCGCTTCATCATGGCCCCCTTGCAAAGGGGGCTGTCGCGGGCATACTTTACGTATGACCGTGACTGGGGGATTGGCCTGCGCACCACCTGCGCTATGGCTCATTCTACGATATTTAACATATTCCGTCTGATGAAAACGAGTTTCTTAACGCGAAATAAATGCACGAAACTTGGATTTTAATGGAATCGCTTTGGCGAAAGTGAACAATGTGAGTCTGCCAAAATTGTAGCAAGTAACAATTTACTTTCTTAAGAATCAATGTTAACATCTTGTTAACGTAGGACGTAGGATGCAGCAACACGCTGCGGATAATAAAAAGGCACTTGAGCTTAAGGGTCTGTTATAACAGGTTCATACGATTGAGTGCCGTGTTTTTTACAAGTGAAACATAGTATGTAGTATGTTTGAAAATCAGAGTATGTTTCGATACTGCATACAGAAAGGGAATCAATATGCGAGCTGTATATGCCGAGGAACCGTACAAAATAGGAATACGGGATATTCCGGTTCCGGAAATAGGCGAGGATGAAGTGCTTGTAAAAGTTGCTTATACCGGGATCTGCGGCTCAGACCTTCATGCTTTCCATGGGAAGCACGCCTTCCGCAAGCCGCCGGTCATGCTTGGCCATGAGGTGTCCGGAACCATCTGCAAGATGGGCAGCGCCGTCAAGGGCCTCACGCTTGGCCAGCCCGTCGCCGTCATGCCGCAGATAAACTGCGGAAAATGCCGGGCCTGCCTCAGCGGGAAGGAGCACCTGTGCGAGCACCGCATCATGCCCTCCACTCCCGGATGGCACGGTCTCGGAACCTTTGCGGACTATGTCGTTGCCCCGGCGAAGGTCATCTGCCCTCTGGGCGATGTTCCGCTCAAGCTGGGCGCGCTGACGGAGCCGCTTTCCGTCGCAACGCACCTTATGTCGCGCGTGCCCGCCGGGCATGACGAGAATCTTGTCATCGTCGGCGCGGGAACTATAGGTCTGCTGCTTCTGGCAATTGCAACCGCATACGGCTTTAAGAATATCCTCATTACGGATATCCTTGATGAAAACCTTGAGCTTGCGCGCAAGCTTGGCGCCGCAAAGACCGTGAACGTCCTCAAGACCGACGGCGTTTCCGCGGTGAAGGAGCATTTCGGCGAACTCGGCTGTGAGACGGTGCTTGTCGCCGCCGGCGGGCCGGATATACTGGAGCAGGCCATGGATATGTGCCGCCCCGGCGGAACTATCATGTTCGTCGCAATGATAACGGAGCCGAGCACCTTTGTGTCCTATCCCATCGTTTTCAAAGAGCTGAATATACTCGGTTCATTCAACTATACCATGGCGGATTTCGACACCTCGGTCGAGTTCCTTCGCACCAGAGGGGAAGGGATATCCAGCATAATTACTCATGTCATGCCGCTTGACGACGCGGCCGCCGCCTTTAAGATCCTCAATGAGAAGAGCGAATTCGCAATAAAGATCCTCATGAAAGCGTGATCATTGCGATAAAATTCCCTGCGAAGGCGCAAATACTATTATATACAAGGGCAAACTTGCCTTTGTAATACAGAACACAAATAAAAGGAGAAAAAAGATGAAAGCCAGCAAAATTCTGATCTCTGCGATCCTGGTTCTCGCAATGGCACTTTCCCTGTGCGCATGCGGCCAGAGCAGCACCGCCTCCACCCAGCCCGCCGCCTCCGGTGACGCTGCCCCCGCAGCCGCCGACGACGGCAAGGTCTATGAGTGCGTCGCCGCCCTGCACACCACTGCCGGCGGCATTGAGGATCTGACTGTTCAGCACTTCGCCGACCTGCTCAATGAGCGCACCGACGGCCACGTGCAGGTCAAGGTCTTCGCCGGCGCCTCCCTCGGCACCGAGCAGGAGAACCTCACCCAGATAAAGAGCAACGAGGTTCAGTTCGTCCTCTTCGGCGACGTTTTCCTCAGCCAGCTCCTCCAGGACTACAACGCCACCTCCATCCCCTTCGTTTTCAGCGACATTGACTCTGCTGTTGCTTACTGGGATTCCATCTCCGACATCGTTGACCCCATCGTCAAGGAGCAGGGCAACATGTACATTGTCGGCCGTGAGTACCGCGCACCCCGCCAGCTCACCGCCAACAAGGCCATCGAGACTCCCGCTGACCTCAAGGATGTCAAGCTGCGTGTTCCCGAGACTACCTTCTACCTCAAGGTTTGGGGCGCTCTCGGCGCAATGACCACTCCTGTCAACTGGTCCGAGATCTTCACCGCTCTCCAGACCCACGTTGTTGACGCGCAGGAGAACCCCATCGAGACTTACTACGCCGCAGGTCTGTGCGAGGTCCAGTCCTACACCATGCTCACCAGCCACATCAACACCTTCTACACCTGGACTGTGAACAGCGACTTCTATGACAGCCTGCCCGAAGAGTACCAGAAGGCATTCGATGAGTGCGCCGCAGAGGCCCTCAAGGAGTGCAACGACGGTCTCATGGAGCGTCAGGATGCGATAATCGAGAAGATGGTCGCAGAGGGCCACACCATTGTCGAGGTCGATACCGAGCTCTGGAAGGAAGCGGCTATGGACAGCATCAAGGAGTGCGCCGATACTCTGGCTCCCGAGGCAAAGGCGGCAGTTTATGCTCAGCTTGGTCTCGAAGGCTGATTTAGTAATTTCGTAATTTGAATACCATTGGGACTCCGCGGCGTAAAAGCCGCAGAGTCCCATCAGAGATTGTTATATTCACGGCAAGGGAGGAAAAGTCTTTGTGGAATAAAGCAGACAAGATCATCGGCGCAATCGGCTCATTCGCATCCATCGCCTCGGTGTCAATGGTCTCCATACTCGGCATTTTGCAGGTTTTCTTTAGATTTGTGTTCCATATAAATGCACCCTGGACTGAAGAGCTCATGCGTGCCCTCTATATCTACGTTGTTTTCTTCGGTCTCATTCTCGTTGAGAAGGAGAACAGCGAGATCCGCACCACCATGCTCATAGAAAAGCTTCCCTCGAAGCTTTATAACGTTTGGGAAATCATAGTGTCTGTGACATCTATTTTCTTTAATATTCTTGTCCTTGTCGGAAGCTTCATTGCCTATGGCACGACGAACAGCACGCTCGGCGCGCTTCCGACGGTCTCCATGCGTATATTTTTCATCCCCATGATCATCAGCCTCCCGCTGATGATAGTGTATCAGGTTTACTACATGGTCAAGTATTTCCACGCGCTGCGCACCGGCGAAAAAAAGGAGGATGAGGCATGATCATTGCTGTTTTTCTTATAGGTCTTGTGCTGCTGTTCCTTCTGGGCTACGGCGCGCCGTATGCGATCGGCCTTGTCTCCCTGCTCGTGCTCGTCATAACCCGCGGCTTCGGCAATGTTCCGCTGGACATGGTCGCCACGAAGCTTGCGTTCTCGGCCAATAACTTCACGCTTCTTGCCATCCCGTTCTTCCTTCTCGCGGGCAAGCTGATGAATACCGGCTCCATAACCACGCGTATCTTCCGTTTCTGCAACACCCTCATCGGCTGGATTCCCGGCGGTCTGGGCCATGCCAACGTGCTTGCCAGTATAGTTTTCGCCGGCATGAGCGGCTCCGCCGTTGCCGACGCGGCCGGCCTCGGCACCATTGAGATAAAGGCCATGGAGGAAGAGGGCTTCGACACGGACTTCTCCGCCGCCATCACCGCGGCCTCGTCCACGATAGGCCCCATCATCCCTCCCAGCATTCCCCTGATAGTTTTCGGCGTCTCCGCGGGCGGCATCTCCATTGCGAAGCTCCTCATCGGCGGCGTTCTCCCCGGTCTGCTCGTCGGCATCTGCCTGAGCATCATGGTCTACGTCTTTGCTGTCAAGCGCCACTACCCCTGCCGCAAGTTCCCCAAGGGCAAGGAGCTCTGGCATGACTTCAAGGATGCCTTCTTCCCCCTGCTCACGCCTATCATACTCATCGGCGGCATCCTCTCCGGTGTGTTCACGCCCACCGAGGGCGCGGCTGTCGCCTCCCTCTACGCGTTCTTCCTCACTATGTTCATATACCGCGAGATCACATGGAAGGATCTCGCCGGGATAATCCGCGACACCGCGAAGGAGACCGCCAGCATCATGTTCATCGTCTGCGCCTCCTCGCTGTACGGCTACCTGCTCACACGCACGCAGCTCCCCACTCTGTTCATGAACATGATCTTTGCCTTCACTGAGAATAAGATCGTCATTCTGCTCATGCTCAATGTGTTCTTCCTCGTCATCGGCATGTTCATGGAGACGAATGCCGCGCTCATAATCCTTGTGCCGATCCTCGCCCCGATGGCGAACGCCCTTGGCATCGACCTTCTGCACCTTGGTGTTATGATCGTTCTCAACCTTATGATCGGTCTGCTCACGCCGCCTGTCGGCATGTGCCTGTATGCGACCGCGAAGGTGGCGCGTATATCGCTGGATAGGATGATAAAGGCTATCCTGCCGTTCTACGTCCCCCTGCTCATCGCGCTGCTGCTCGTCACGTTCGTTCCGGGCATTGTCACATGGCTGCCCAACCTGCTCATTCACTGAGTCGTGACCTGACCGGCCGTTAAAACGCCGGTTAAAAACCACAGACAGCTGACTCTCCGGCTGTCTGTGGTTTCTTGATTATATTGTCGGTGGTGATCTATACGGAAAATAATAAGCCCGAAACAGTATCCGTTGCGGCGGAGACCAGCGCCGCGGATATATTTGGCTTTCAGATGTATAATACCTTCGCGTCCGCCTTGGGCGCGGCGCGGCTTCTGTTCAGCGCCTTTCTCATTCTGCTTGCCGTGCTTATTCAAGACAGGGTGAGCGTGTGGGTGCTGATAGTCCTCATTGCGGTCGCGCTTCTCAACCCCGTTGCCACGCCGCTCAAGTATCTTGCGCAGGCGCGAATAACGGCGGCAAACTCGCACAAGTCTATCTATACCTTTGCCTCTGACGCCATCCATATAAACACTGACGGTAAGCGCATGTCGGTGGAGTGGGGCAAGCTCCTTCTCGCCGTGTGGACGCGCCGCGCGCTGTACCTTTACGTCTCGCCCACAAAGGCCTTTCTGCTCCCGCGCCGCCAGATGCAGGGGCACGATGAGGAGATACTTTCCTATCTGAAAACCTTCTGCCCGGAAAAGAACAGGAAAATATCCCGCGGCGCATGACCACGCGCGGAGAATATGTGAAAGTCCGGAGGCACCGCCTCCGGACTTTCACATATTCACTATTATATTATTATGTTATTCCTTTGCCGCGTCTCTCTCGGAGAAGTAGTGCCGCGCGTACTCTGCCAGCGGGATAACTATGTCCTTTATCACGACGTTCGTGGTGTTCACGCACAGGTCGTAAGCGCCTATCTCGCCCCAGCGGGTCGAGGCGATAAGATCGTGATTGTCGGCCCTGTTTTTATCTATCTGGCGTATCTTGCGCTCAAGCTCGCGGTCGGTCAGATGCTCATCCGCCGGGGCGCGGCTGCGGCAGCGCGCCATCTTCGCGTCCATCTCTGCATAGACGAACACGCGGAAGGGCTTGTAGTCCTCAAGTATCGCATCCGCGCCGCGGCCGACGATGACGAAGTCCTCATCCTTTTCGGCCAGCCCACGGATTATCTTGTGCTGGATGCCCAGAAGCTGCGGGGCGGTGCTGTTGAGGAAGCAGTTGAGCGACAGTGTGTGCGAGAAGGTGATGGGGTAGCTGTAGTGCAGGCTGTTCTCCAGCACGTGCTCCACATATCCGGCGTCCATCTCGGCCTCGTTTGCGATGGCGGTGATGATCTCGCGGTCGTAATATTTCATGCCCAGCTCGTCCGCCAGACGCTTGCCGACCTCGCGCCCGCCGCTGCCGAATTCACGGCTTACAGTGACAATACGCATATATTTTCTCTCCCTTTCAAGAAAAATTATATATAAGTGTAATAACGCATTAAGACTGCGCCGAAATACGCCTGTATTCCGGCACAGTCTTAAATTCTTGGTTATCAGCCTGCCAGCGGAACGAGCTTGCCCTGCACGACGAATCTCGCGTTGTCGTACTCATACGTGCAGGTGGAAAGCGTGATAACGCGGTCATCCACCGTCACTTCCGTGTCAGAGGTGAACGTGGACTGCGACTTCATCTTTGCCACCCACGCCGCGTACTCCTCCGCGCTTGCAAAGGAGAGCGTGTACGTGTCGGAGTCGTAGCTGCATATGTACGCGCTGAATATTTCGATCTTGTAATTCTGCTTGGGCGTGTTGAGGTACATCACCGGGTGTGCGTCATAATACGCCTGATCGGAGTAGCTGTGCAGCGAGTTGAACATCGAGCCGTCCTTCATGTTGTGGCCGTATATGATGCTGTTTGCGCCGGAGAACTCCGGCCCGCACTCGCAGTCGAGGAACAGCGTGCCGCTGGAGTTGTATGTGCCGTCAAGCAGGTGGTGCAGGTACTCGTTGTTGTCCTCGCCCTGCGCGACGGGGTAGTTTATGACGGTGTCCTTGCTGTACAGCCAGCCGCAGACGTCCTCATTCGTGGCGAGAAGCTGCGTGAAATCGACGGTGATGGGGGAGGTCTCCTTCTCCTCATCCGACGTGTCTGCCTCGCTGACGGGGGAGGTCGTGGCGGCGGGCGTCTCCGCCGTGACGTACTGTTCGCTCATTTTTTCATAGGACTTCTGCGCGGCCTTATACTCGCTCAGCTTTGAAAAAAGCTTGTAGCCGCTGAAAAGAAACACGCCGAGACATACGACGCACAGTATGACCAGCAGGATTTTTATGGTTTTGTTCATATATGTGGCCTCCAGTAGAAACTTACCAGCCGGCGGCTATCAGCCGCTGGCAAAATTATTATACATCATCCGATGCGAAAATGGAAGAGGGAATTATGTAAATCCCATCACAATTCTGATGTATAGACGCCGCGCCGCGCGGAAAAGTTCCGTGCCTTCTCCGCCGCACGCGAAATTCGGCACAGCGCCGGAAAAACCGGGCGGAAAACCGCCTTAATTTTGCGCCCGCGGCGCTTGTATGTTGCGCCGCGCCTATGGTATACTATTGAAAAATCATGTTTTTTCGACTGGATGGGGAGTGAATATACGGTGGACGAGAAAAATCTGGCTGCTCTGGTGGAGCGGGTGCTCGGCGGGGAAACGCGCGCGTATGAGGCGGTGTTTCTTGCGACCAAGGACAGCATGTATTTTCATGCAAAAACTATCCTGCAAAGCGAGGAGGCCGCGTGGGATGCAGTGCAGGATGCGTATATCGCGGCGTTCAGGAGCCTTGAAAAGCTGAAAACGCCGTCCACGGCGGATATATGGCTGTGCGCCATCGCCGCCAATATCTGCTTCAGCCGCCTTAAAAAGCGCGCCGCCGCGCAGGGCGTTAAAAGCGATGAAGCGGCGGGGGATGAGTCCGGCCTTGACCGCGCCTCCGCGCGGGCGGATATCGAGCGCTTCGTCGGCAGAAAGCTCGAGACTATGCCGGATATGGAGCGCACCGCGGTGCTGCTGCGCTATTGTGATGATATGTCGCTTTCGCAGATCGGCTCCATAATGCGCTGCGGCGAAGCCATGGTCGAGGGCAGCCTTGACAGTGCGGAAAAGCGCCTGTGCGTCTGCCGCGACACGGCCTCCGCCTCCGGTATCACGCCGACGGAGCTTAAAAACGCGCTGGTCGATCTTCAATCGGACACGGTGCTCTCCCCGTCCATCACGCTCAGCATCGGCAGCGCCATTGCGCAGCGCTGCGGCTACGAATCCGGGCTTCGCGTGACAACAGGCTATGACGCGCGCCCGCCGCGCGGCACACAGCGCCGGCCGGAAAAGGAAACGCGCGATGCCGGCGAAACGCGTAAGGCGCCGGATGAAGAGGGGCGCGCGCCGCGCCGCAAAGCGCCTCCTGCGGAAGCGCCCGCGGCTGAAAAGCGCCGGACGTATGAGCCGCGTAAGACCAACCCCACGCTGCTGTTTGCCGCGGCGCTCGTCATCATCGGCCTTGTCGTGGGCGCGTTCGCGCTGCGCGGGCTGCTGTCCGGCAACGGCTCTGGGCTGGGCGGCCTCATGCCCCGCGGCGAGGCGGAGGTCATATACGGCGCGGATGCCCCCACGGCAGAAAAACGCCAGATATCCAGCGAGTGCGCGCAGGCGTACATGGGCGTTATAACCGACTATACCGGCCGCTTTGGCGTGTGCACGTCGCAGACGGCGGGGCAGGGGCTTGCCTATGCGCAGCTTCTCGACTTTGACGGCGACGGGCTTGACGAGCTGTATCTGTACTATATCCAGCCCAGCGGCAAGGACGCCGAGGGCGGCGACCTGTACAGCCTAACGGAGGAGCTGTGGGACTGGGCGGACGGCGCGCTTTCCAACTGCTTTACGCAGACGTATTATGCCGCTGACGACTTGAAGCCCGAGACCGGGGCAGAGCGCTGGAGCTATGACGATGGCGGCATACAGCGCCTCGCGTCGTGGTATTCCTACGTCGATGAGAACGGCTATGTTGATCAGGTGCTGCGCCTGTATGCGATTTCCGGCGGCGAGCTTGCCGTGCAGGAGGAGACCACGGCGATGTTCGTTGTGGCGAACGCGGCCAATCAGCGGCGCGACGGCTATCTTATAGAGCAGTACTACGGCAGCGAGAATTCGCATTATGACGACATCGGCTACTTCGTGGAGGGGGCCGTGACCGACGATGAGGGGCGCAGGTCGTATAATTATGAAAAGTGTCAGGCCATATTGGACATCGGCACGACGGATATCGTTCCGCTGGATAACTGGGATGAGGACAGTCCCGTGGCGAAGCTTAAGGATTTCTATGACATGAAAAAGTCCGGCAGCGGCGCGCAGCTCATCTATCCCAAGGGGCTGAACGGCGACGGCGTGCTCGCGTGGGAGATAAGCGACATCAACGGCTTCCTCAGCCGCCTTGCGGACATCTGCACCGGAACCGCCGCGCAAAACACATAAAACAAAAGAGCCGCTGGAGCTGATCAAAGCTCCAACGGCTCTTTTCATATCCTGCTCACGCGTTTTCGATAACAATCTGGCAGGGGCGCATGGCGTCCAGCGCGGTTTTGTGGCTCTCGGGCGTCACACCGGCGCAGCAGGCGGCGTCCACCTTGACTGTGACCTCCGGAAGAAACGCCTTTATCACCATCGCGTTTGCAATGACGCAGATATCGGTGCACAGCCCGACGAGCGTGATGCTCCCGATAGGCTCGCGTATGTTCGCCGTGGCGAGAAGCTCAGCCAGCGTGTAGCTTCCGAATGTGGGCTTGTCCACGGGCGGCTCGGTGCACAGGGGGGCAAGCTCCGCGCATATCTGCCAGCCGTCGCTGCCCTTTATGCAGTGCGGCACGGGCAGATTCCGCCCCTCCTGCGTGGAAAGATAATTTTCAAAATGGGTGTCGCGCGTGAATATCACGCGGCCGGTGAAGCCCTTGACCTTTTCAACGACCTTCGGAACTATGGCCTGCGCCTCGGCTGTGCCCAGCGCGCCGGAAATGAAGTCGTTCTGCATGTCAACAACTATCAGAATGTCCTGCATGTTTGATTACTCCTTCTGTTTTTTATTTGCACGGTTGTCCTCAGAAGGCAGCCGTAATTGATTTTTTAAACCTCCACGATCTGCGGCATGACCGCGGCGTTGTGGCTTGCGAATACTCCGGCGCAGCCGGGGCGGCGGCTCATATGCCGCACCCATTCAAGGCTCTTCCTTTGCAGCCCCGCGTCAAAGCCGAAGCCCGGCGCGGCGTCACTCTCCCACGCGCGGCGGGTATAGGCGGCGTCCGCGCACATCAGCGCGAAGCGCCTGCCGTTCACTGCGACAACGGCAGCCATGCCGTCGGTATGTCCGGGGAGATTCACCATGTAAAGACTCCCGTCGGAGAACACGTCTATTGCCCATGAATTCGGCACATAGGGAAAGCCGCGGTAAAATACGCGCTCTATCGGCAGATCGATCCACAACTTCCACGGCTGGCGCAGCTCGTACACCGTGCGGCAGCTCCAGAAATATTCGTCCTCCGGCATGATGATGCGTTTTGCACCGGCGACGTGCCTCACGCCGCTGACGTGATCCGGGTCAAGATGTGTGACGATGACAAGCTCCAGATCCTGCGGCCTGATGCCGAGGGCCGCAAGCTGCTCATGCACGGCCTGCCCAGGCCCAAGCGCGGGGCGGTAGAAAGCGGCAAGCTGCCCGCCAAGCACGGCGCGCGCCGCCTTTGCGTCATATACGCCCTCCGGGCTTATATCCCGGCACCACCCGGCGTCCACGAGCACGAGCCCGCGCGGGTGCTCGATAAGATATGCCGACACTGGCAGCGTCACGCGCTGCCCCTCCGGTGCAAGAAGCTGCTGCGCCGATGAGCGCAGCGTGACCCTGCCGCCGTCTATCACGGACGGGGCGACGCTGATGCTTCCGCAGTGCAGAATGTGTATTTTCATCTTGCGTTGCTCTGACATGCTATCATCCCCAAATGTTTTTGTACCAATTGGTCAAAATAGATGTTAGCACCGAATGCCCAAGCTGTCAATAGGAATAAGCCCCATATCAGCTCTTGCTGAGGTTGGAGAGACAGCCGATAATGTTGCCGTTTATCCGGCCGGTCAGCGCCTTGTTGTAGTTGCAGATGAAGGTGCCCGCGATGAGTATCATCATCGCCTCGGCCTCCGCCGCGCCGGCCTCCGGCCCGTAGATACCGGAAAGGCACTGCTCCATTATCGTGCGCCATTCCAGAAACTCCGCCCTTACCAGCGCCTCGATCTCCGGGCTGTAGCGCGCCAGGACATAGGTCTGCGTCGTCGCGTTCGGGCGCACCTCGCCCGCCTGCCCGGCGGCAACGTATTCCATGAACGCGTTCATATATGCAAGGTTGCTTTCATACTCCGCGCGCGGATGACCCTTGAACCACGCCACGCACTTTTCCGTCATGTAATCCTTCGTGTACTTGACGTAGCTGACGATAAGCTCGTCCTTATTCTTGAAGTAATAGAGAAGCTTCGCATGCGACATTCCGGCCTCGGCGGCGATATCGCGCAGGGATATCTGCGTAATGGGCTTTGCCGTGATGCAGCGCTGGAAGGCCTCCAGTATCTGCATTCGCATTTCGTCATGGTCAACTATTGCCGGCATTGCTTCCTCCGCTTTCAAATGTGCCGAGCTTCGCATTGAGCTTTTTGTATATCCGCTCCACGAACCACGGCTCGCTCGACGCAAGCAGCGCCTCCTCCGGCGTGAACCAGCGCACGCCGCTGTTTTCCCCGGCGCACACGTGCAGGGTGTCCGCCTCGCTCGCTTCGATGAGATAGGTGACGTTCAGGTGCAGATGGCTCGGCACGTATTCGCCGCGCTTTTCATGCCCGTCAACGGTCAGCGCTTCCAGCGAGAATATATCCCGCGACACGGGGCGCAGATGCCGCACGCCCGTTTCCTCCTGCACCTCGCGCAGGGCGACGGCGAGAAGATCCGTCTCCCCGTCGGCGTGTCCGCCCGCCCACGACCATGAATCGTAGATGTTGTGGTACACCATCAGCACCTTCGTGCGCGGCGGATTTACCACCCATGCGGAGGCCGTCATGTGCGCGATGAGATTCGTGCGCAGGAAAGCGTCGTCATTTTTCTCTATGAAGTCCAGTATAAGCTGCTTGTCGCGCCGCTCCTGCTCACAGCATGGGCGGTAAGCTTTTATGTCGTCAATTATCATTCCGTCACCGTGTATACGTCGCGCCGCAGATGCAGGAAGGTCGGCAGACTGCGCCTGACCTCGGCCACGCGGTCAAGGTCGATATCGGCATAGAGTATCTGCTCCTTCTCGTCGCACTCGGCGATTATAGTCCCGAAGGGGTCCACCACGGCGGAGTGCCCCCAGCATTCATAGTCAAAGCCCACGTAGCGCGCGGCCGCCGCGCCCACGACGAAAAGCTCATTGTCCACCGCGCGCGAACGCAGCGTCATCTCCCAGTGAGACGGCCCGGTTTTCATGCTGAACTGCGCGGGAAGAAATATCACCTGCGCCCCGCGCACGGCCATCGCGCGGAATATCTCCGGAAAGCGCACGTCGAAGCATACCGCCGCGCCCATCTTCCCGAACTTCGTGTCGAACACCGTCACCTTGTCGCCGGGCGTGAAGGTCGCCGACTCACTGAAGCGCATTCCGGGAATGTCCACATCGAACAGGTGCACCTTGCGGTGGCGCGCGATCTCGCGCCCGTGCTCGTCAAAGACGAAGCAGGTGTTGTATATCCTGCCGTCCTCCGTCTCAGGGATGGAGCCGCCCACGATCAGCACGCCGTTTTCCTCCGCCCAGCGCGAAAGCAGCGCCACTGTCCTTTCGTGACCCTGCGCGGCGTAGGGGCGGAAGTACTTGTGGGAGTACGGGCAGTTGAACATCTCCGGAAAGGCGACGACCTCCGCGCCGTTTTCGGCGGCCTCGCGCACCATGCGCCCCGCCTTGGCAAGCGTTTCATCCTGATCCACTTCCGTTCTTATCTGACAGACTGCAAGCTTGAATTTCATAATAAGTCCAGATACCTTTCAATGTCAAATTCGCGTGTTTTCTCATCCTTGCGCAGATACAGCGGGTGGTGCGGGTGCCCCTTGGCGGAGCATTTGCCCGCGCACAGCCAGTGCGCGCCGTAGCGTTTGCCGAGCCCGACCATATCGCGCACGCATTCGGGCAGATAGCGGCGCTTTTCTATTATCGTGCCCCACGCCGCCCACACGGCGGGGGAGTGCCCGGCCGCCGCGGTGTTTTTGAGTATGTATTCAAACGCGCGCATGTTCTCTGCGTGCAGGCGCTCGTTCTTCTCCGCGTCCATATCGTCCGGGCGCGTGGCGCGCTGGGCATAGACGTTGAACATTATCCAGCTTTCATACCCGTTGCCCGCGGCGATGCGCGCCACGGATTTTAATGTGTTGTCCAGCGCGTCCGGCGCGGCGGTCGAGGGGTTTATCCCGATGCAGATGAGCGGGTCATCTCCGCGCGTGCCGAGGATGTACCTGTACTCGGTGTAGAAATCCGGCACGTACAGCCACTTTCCGGCGTCATAGCCGCCGCTGCGCCCGGAGAGGGCCAGCGCCTCGTCAAAGCTGAGAAGTTCCACCGTCTGGCTCGCGCCCGATGGAATGTGCATATTCACGCCCTCCTTTCGTCAGGCCAGTATGTACGCTGCCAGCGGTAGCGTCAGCATGCTCAGCACGGTCGTCACGAGCACGCCCTTTGAGGAATACGACGCGTCATAGCCGTATTGCAGCGCCAGCACCGACACGATGACCCCGCTCGGACAGGCCGCAAAGATAACGCAGGAGGCGAGCAGCACCCCGTCACAGCCCAGCGCCGTCAATGCCAGCCACACCAGAGCAGGGGAGACGGCAAGCTTGAGAAAGCTCAGAACGTACATGCGCCCGTCGCGGAAGGCGTCCTGAAGCTTCACTGCGCCCAGCGTCGCGCCGATGACTATCATGGAAAACGGCATCGTCGCGGCGGAGGTCGTGCCTATAAGCTCCTTTATCAGTCTCGGCACGGGCAGCTTAAAAACAAAGATCATAAGCGCCAGCACGGTGGCTATCAGCGGGGGCGTGACGGCGTCCTTCAGCTTCATGTGCCCGCCGCCGTCGCGGCTTCCGCTTTTCAGCCGCCACACGCCGTAGGTGTACAGCAGCACGTTGTACGGGATGCAGCTCAGCGCGCAGTACAGCACGGCCTCCGCGCCGTATATCTCCTGTACGAGGGGAAGCCCGATGAAGATGTTGTTCATCACGCTTATCAAAAGCTCCGTCACAGGGGCGTTCTCGCCGCGCAGCCGCAGCAGCGGCACGGCCAGCGCGCCCAGCACGTATGAGATCACTATCATCAGAACCAGCGCCGCCATCACGCGCGCAAGCTCTGCGCCCGTCAGCGCGGGCGGGTCGGACATGACGGAGTTGAGGATCGTGCACGAGATGAACACGTTCATCACAAGCTTGCTCAGCCCCTTGGCGAAATCCGGGCTGAACGCCCTCCGCCGCGCACCGATGTAGCCGACCAGCATCAGCGCCACGAATATAACCATTTTTATTATAAGCTCGGAAAAGTCCATGGTCACCTCATGCGCTCATATCCGCAGAATGAGCTTAGCCACGTAAATATAGATAAGCAGGGAAACGGCGTCCGTCACGGTGGATATGAGCGGGTTTGCCATCACTGCGGGATCGACGCCTATCTTTTCCGCCAGAATGGGCAGCATACTGCCCACGACCTTTGCGAACATCACGATGAACACCACGGACAGACTCACCGTCGCCGCCACGGCGACAGTCACGTTGTCGTTGTTCAGCAGCATCCCGTCCACCAGCAGCATCTTCACGAAGTTCACCGCCGCCAGTGTCAGCCCGCATATCAGCGCCACGCGCCACTCCTTCCACATCACGCGCAGCGCGTCCTTCGGCTCAGTGTCGCCGAGAGACAGGCTTCGTATGACCGCCGTTGAGGCTTGCGCGCCGGAGTTGCCGCCCGTGCCCATCAGCATCGGGATGAACGCCACAAGTCCGGCCTGCACCGAAAGCGTGTTTTCAAAATCCGTGAGTATCATGCTCGTGAACGTGGCCGACAGCATAAGGAACATCAGCCACGGTATGCGGTTGCGCCACATCTCGAATATGCCCGTGCGGGAGTACGGCTTGTCGGACGGCGTCATACCGGCCATGATCTCGAAGTCCTCGGTGGTCTCCTGCTCCATGACGTCTATGATATCGTCAACCGTGACTATGCCGACAAGGCGGCCCTCCTTGTCCACAACGGGCAGCGCCATCAGGTCGTAGTCGGAGAACTTTTCGGACACGCTCTCCTGGTCCTCCGTCGTGGAGGCGAAGATGACGTTCCTGTCCATCAGGTCCTCTATTATGACGTCGTCCTCCGCCAGCAGAAGATCCTTCACCGTGACTATGCCTTCAAGCTTCCTGTCCGCCGAAATGACAAAGCACACGTAGATGGTCTCCTTGTCCTCGCCGATGCGCCGTATGCGCGCCAGCGACTCCTTCACGCTCATATACTTTTTCAGGTCTATGAACTCGGAGGTCATTATGCTTCCGGCGGAGTTCTCCGGATAGCGCAGATACTGGTTTATAAGGTTGCGCGTGGCGGGCGTGGCTGTGCGCATGGCGCGCTTGACCACGTTGGCCGGAAGCTCCTCCATCATATCGACGGCGTCGTCCACGTACAGCTCTTCTATTATCCCCGCAAGCTCAGAGTCCGTGATGGAGTTTATTATCTTCTCCTGATCCGGCGCTTCAAAGTTTGCAAAGACCTCCGCGGCGGTCTCCTTCGTCAGCAATCGGAAAACCATCGGCATTCTGTTGTCGTCAAGCTCGGAGAGAAATTCCGCGACGTCGAATTCGTTCATTTCCTCCATGCGCCGCTGGAGCTGCTTCATGTCCCTGTTGTCCAGAAGCTGCATCAGCTCGTCCGTGCGTTTTTCCTGTATCGCGTCAAAATCCATGACGCTCATGTTTTCCTGCTCTGCCAACTCAGCTCACCCGCCTTACATTCTCACTTTATTTTGCCGCCTGTGCGGCCGGGCTTACAGCCCCAGATACTCCTCCTGTGCGGTGCTCAGCGTGTCTATCGCAACGCCCATCGCCGCCAGCTTTATCCGCGCCACGGCCTCGTCCAGCGCGCGCGGCACGGGGATGACGCCCGGCGCAAGCTCCGCCCTGTGCTGCGCCAGATACTGCGCGGACAGCGCCTGTATGGCGAAGCTCATGTCCATTATCTCCGCTGGGTGTCCGTCCGCCGCAGCGAGGTTGACAAGCCTGCCCTCCGCAATGGTGAACAGCGTCTTTCCGCCGGGCAGCACGTAGCCCTGAATGTTGTGCCGCGCCTCGTATTTTTCAACGGCCATTTCGTTCAGCGCCGCCATATCGACCTCCACGTCGAAGTGACCGGCGTTGGAGAGTATGGCCCCGTCCTTCATCAGTTCAAAATGCTCCTTCGTGATGACGCCGCTGCATCCCGTCACGGTGACGAAGATGTCGCCCATCCGCGCGGCCTCGCGCATCGGCATCACCTCAAACCCGTCCATCACGGCCTCAAGCGCGCGCACGGGATCAGTCTCCGTTATTATAACCTTCGCGCCCATGCCCTTTGCGCGCATAGACACGCCCTTGCCGCACCAGCCGTAGCCGGACACGACAACGCGCTTTCCCGCAACGATGAGATTCGTCGTGCGCATTATGCCGTCCCACACGCTCTGACCCGTGCCGTAGCGGTTGTCGAACATGTGCTTGCAGTCGGCGTCGTTCACCATCACCATGGGGAATTTAAGCTCCCCGGCCTTTGCCATCGCACGCAGGCGGTGTATGCCCGTCGTCGTCTCCTCGCAGCCGCCTATGACCTCCGGGATGAGGGAGGTGAACTTCGTGTGCATCAGGTGCACAAGGTCGCCGCCGTCGTCGATTATTATGTTCGGCGCGATCTCCAGCACGCGGCACAGGCTCTCCTCGTATTCCTCCATCGTGCAGCCGTACTGCGCGAACACCTCCATCCCGCCGAAGGCAAGCGCCGCGGCGACGTCGTCCTGCGTCGAAAGCGGGTTAGAGCCCGTCACGTACATCTTCGCCCCGCCCATTTCCAGCACGCGGCACAGGTATGCTGTCTTTGCCTCAAGGTGCACCGACAGCGCGATCTTCAGGCCCGCGAAGGGCTTCGTTTTCGCAAACTCTGCGCCGATGCCGCGCAGCACGGGCATGTTGCGCTCCACCCATTTTATTTTCATCTCGCCGGATGGGGCGAGGCCGATATCCTTTATCCGACTCATATCAAAGTCTCCTTCTCAAAATTTGTGCTTTTATATTATTTATTTTCCCCGAATGCCCTCGATTGACAAGGACATACACGGTTTTGACGGGCAGAAATAATACCCATACATCCTCAAAGACCCCGCAGATACACAATATTCTCTGCGGCCATTTCATCATTTGACCGGTTTTCTGCCACGGCAAAACTGCTTGCACCTGACGGCGATGGATTTTCGAGTGATTTTTGACTTTTGAGGCGCAGATGTGTCGTAACCCATCAAGACGAAAAGGGCAAAAAGCGCCGGAAAGACGCGCTGTCAGGCGTGTATGCTCTTGTTAACCGAGGGTATATAATATGACAAGATATTTTACCACAGCCGCCCGTTTATAGCAAGGATAAAAAGCTCTTCGCGCCCCCGGCGGCGCTTTTGCGCGCACAGGGCGGGATTGTTATTTTCCGCCCATTTCTCATTAAAAACAAATCGTATTTTACAGCGCCGTGTGACAGCCTTCTTTGAACCGCCTAACTATAATGAAAATAAACTTATGTAAACTTACCGGAGGACAAAACATGGTGATCGGGGGACAGAGCAGGCTTGCCGCGCTGAAAGCTTCGGCAGGCGGGAGAAAGATAGATCCGCGCTTTTACATGGCGGCGCGCTGCGCCGTGTACATGGGGCTGGGCATGATGATGTCCTGCGCGCGGGTGCTGGGCAATGGCGCGCCGTTCGGCATCGCCATGGTCGGCTGTGCCGGGCCGGGGCTTAGCGGGGCGTTCACGCTTGCGGGCGCGTCGCTGGGGTATATCCTCTCCGGCGGCGTGGAATGGGGCATCCGCTATATTGCGGCGGCGGTGCTGGTCTACACCATCGCCTTCGTGTTTCAGGAGCTTTCCGTTTATAAAAGCGACTTCTTCATGCCGTCCAGCGCGGGCGCGGTCATGGCGCTGACGGGCTTTCTCAGCAGCTTTTCCGCGCAGCAGGGCGCAGTGCCGCTCTACGCGGAGATATTCCTTGAAACGGCGCTTGCCTTCGGCGGAACCTATTTCTTCCGTGAGGCGCTGACGAACGCCCTGCGCACGACGGAGACGGCGGAGCTCAAGCACAGCGTCGCCGTGATGATAATGGCGGCCTGCGCGCTGATGAGCTTTTCCAAGGCAGTGCTCTTCGGCACGGTCTCCGCGGGGCACGTCGCGGCGATGGTCATGGTGATGACCTCCGCCATGAAGGGCGGCATGCTCACAGGCGCGGCCGTGGGCACGGTCATGGGCCTTGCGATGGACCTCACGTATTCCGGCGCGCCGTTTTATACGATGTCGTATGCCTTTTCGGGGCTGCTCTCCGGCGTTTTCGGCAAGCATGGGCGCGTGCTGTTCGTGCTGTCGTTCATCCTCTCCTGCGTGCTGTCCGTTGTGTGCGCGTGGGATGCCCGGCTTTATATGAGCGTCCTTTTTGAAACGCTGTGCGCCTGCGCGGTGTTCATGCTTCTGCCAACGCCGTGGCTGACGCACATCGGCCTCATGCTGCAATATGTCGAACGCGGCACGGGGGAATCCGGCCTGCGCCGCTTCGTCGCCGGGCGCGTCAAAAATCTCAGCGAGGCGTATGCCGCGCTTTTTGAGACGGTCCGCAAAAATGTGGAGGAGCCGTATAACGACGAGAACATCGCCCGCGTTTTCGACCGCGCGGCGGATGAGGTGTGCGTGCGGTGCAAGCATAAGAACCGCTGCTGGAACACCGAGTATATGGACACGCTCTCCGCCATGAACGACGCCACCCAGGCCATGACGGAGCACGGCACGCTCACCGTAAACGACCTGCCCGGCTATTTCCGCGAGCGCTGTGAGGGGCTTCCGGCCTTCGTCGCGGCGGTGAACGGCCAGCTTCGCGCGCTGTCGTACAGGCGGCAGCTCCGCGTGCACCTGAAGGAGAGCCGCAGCGTCGCGTGGGAGCAGTATAACGACATTGCAGAGGTGCTGCGACGTGTGGCGGAGGAGCTTGGCAGCATCAACGGCTCAGACCCGCTGGCGGAGCGCCGCCTTGTGCGCTATCTCAAAAGCATGGACATAGACGCCGAGGCCGCCGTCTACCGCGACGGGAGCGGGCGCGTGCGCGTCATCGTAGAAAGCGGCCGCCTCAGCCCGCTTACGAAGCACGAGGATTATCTTGAAAAGCTCTCCTCCGTCGTGGGGGTGCGGCTGTGCCTGCCCGGAGAGGACGCCGGGGCCGCCTCGCGCCTGACGCTGCTGGAGGCAGAGCCGCTTGCCGTGTCCGTGGGCATCGCGGCGCTCAAAAAGCGCGGTGAGAAGGTCAGCGGCGACAAGGGCACGTATTTTAAGACCGATTCCGGCGTTCTGTGCGTCATTTTGTCCGACGGCATGGGCACCGGCGACGAGGCCGCGCGCGACAGCGCCGAGGTCGTCGCCATCCTTGAAAAGTTTCTCCGTTCCGGCGTCGATCCCGCCGTGGCCATGAAGATACTCAATTCCGTCATGCTTTTGAAAAGTCAGGACAGCTGGGGCTATGCCACGGTTGACCTCATGTGCGTTGACCTCTTCACCGGCGACGCCTGCTTTTATAAATACGGCGCGGCCCCGTCCTACGTGTGTTCGCCCAAGGGCGTGCGCCGCATAAAGGGGGAGACACTGGCCGCGGGCCTTGGCGGCGGCGTGGGCGCCGCGCCTGACATCGTGCGTATGCGCCTGCGTCCGGGCTGCACGGCGGTCATCGCCTCCGACGGCGTCATCGTGGACGCGGACGACGAGTGGATAAAGGCGCTGCTCTCCCGCGGGTTTGAGGATATGAAGGCGCTGGCGCGCTCCACGCTCAAAGAGGCCGAAAAGCTCTACGGCGCGAATGACGATATGACGGTCGTCACCGTGCGCGTGGAGGAGCGCGCATGATGCGGCGGCTGCGGCGCGGCATTGCCGCCCGGCAGGGGATCCCGCCCGCGCGCCGTCGCAGAAAAATGCCGCGAAAGGAAAGAAGGGGCGATGTATTGAAGGGCAGCATGAAAAACGTCATAGTCGTGCATCCGCCGGGCGGGATATTCTCCGAGGCCGTTTTCATCCTGCGCGACGATTATTTCCAAACTCCCGGCATCAGCCGCGAGGCGCTTCTGCGTCAGGCGCGCGCCGCAGCGGAGGAGTACGCGGCC
>UMHM01043025.1_pt1 | contig 30404 bp, 24 predicted proteins | sample 1965501 | NCBI WGS metagenome assembly UMHM01 (sample SAMEA4836095, study PRJEB28245) | human gut metagenome | biome: gut microbiome; material: fecal sample | place: Denmark | collected 2008
GGCCGCCGCCTCGCGTGCGGCGCGCGGGCTCGGGTAGCCGGCTTCGCGGGGCGCGGCGCTCGGGGAGCCCGGGCCGCGGTCCGCCAAGGCGGAGCGGGGATCTGCGTTGTCCGGGTAACGTTCGCCCGGGTAGGCGTCGCCCGTGTAGCGGCTCCCGGGGTCGTGATAGTCGAGGTAGCGGCCCTCGGCTGCGGCTGCGCTGTCCCCGGGGTAGGTGCCGGGGGCGTCGGGTGCAGCTGTTGCGTCGGCTTCGGCTGCGCCGCGGCGCAGGCGTGGATCAGTTGTTGTCCGAATCATGGTCGTGTTCGTATTCATTGTTGTTTTCTGTGGCTTCCTGCCGGGCCAGATCGAGCTGGCGGCGTATGACGAGGAAGACTTCTCGCTGGGCGTCCCGGCGCATGGCGTCGAGGGCGTCGTAGTGGCCGGCCTTGCCCTGAAAGACGGGCAGGTCGGTTTCAAATCGGGCTTCGAGGCGTTGCAGGACGGCTTCTCCGTCGGCTGTGCCGAGTACGGAGAGCAGGCGCCGCCTGTCGCTGCGGGCTTGTAGCGCGAGTTCGCGCAGGGTTCGGGGTTGCAGGTTCATGTCTGCGTAGGTGTCGGGTGGGTTTTGTGTTGGTGTGGGTTGTGGCGGAGCCGATCCCGCTCAGCGTCGGCCCGGGTTCATCGGATGCGGCTCGAGTTCATCAGAGGCGTTCATAGAGGCGTTCGTCAGAGGAGGCCGGCGCCTGCTCCCGAGGCGGCGGCTCCCGCCATGCCGACGGATGCGGCTCCGGAGCTTCCGGCGCTGCCGGCGGCGGAGGCGTCGCCGCTCGACGCGCTGCCGTTCAGGGCGCTCAGGGCGTTCTGTCGCTGTTTGCGCAGGCGCTTGACGCTGCTGAGCGAGCGCAGGATTTCCTCGGGGGCGCCGTTGAGGCGGGCGGCGAGGCGGAAGCTGCGCTCCAGGTCGATGTGGTCGCTGATGGTGGGGTCGAGATTGCTGAGCTGCTGCATGAGTTGCAGGGTGTTGCTGATGCCTTCGCTCTGAATGCGACGCATGATGGTAGCGATGCGCCCCTGATAGACGACGTGGGGCTCGGCGATGCTCAGCTCGCCCCGTCGATCGGCTTTCATCACGCTGGATGGGGGCTGCGGGAACTTGCCCTGCCGGAAGAGCAGCGCGAAGAGTCGCTCCATGAAGGGCTGAAAGTCGGTGGCGAAGAGGGTGAAGGAGGGCGAGAAGAGCATGACGCGCTCGTTCTCTCTCGCGTAGACTTCCGTGGCGCTCATCTGCTGCATGCGCTCGCTCCAGAGCTCAAGCATGGGGACGAAGAAGGCGCGGTTGATGGCGTCCTGTTTCTGCTTGAGGCGATCCATGCCGACGTCGTAGCGCCCCTGTGTGGCCCATTCGCGCGGGAAGCCGAGGCTGGCGCTCTCCGGGTTGATGAGGGTGCGCCCGCCGGCGCGCAGATCCACTTCGCCGACCTGATTGGCCAGCTCGAGGATGCGCGGGAAGGCGGCGATTTCTCCCAGGGTGTCGAGGATGCGGTTGAGGAACTGCGCCTGCCGGATGTCGGGGTAGACGAGTCGCGCGGGGGCGAGCCCGTAGGGGCCGTCGCCCCATTTGAGGAAGCGGGTGACCATGTAGGGCAGTTCGCGGTAGCCGCCTTCTTCGACGACGCAGGAGTCGTCGAGGCTGTAATAGATGCTGCTCCAGGGCATGTTGCCGGCGTTGTCGCGGCGGCGATCCCGCTTTTCGCGCGGGCGCACGATGTGCAGAAAGCGCAGGCTGCCCTCGTGGGGCCTGCGACCGCTGTCCAGCAGGGCGCGGGCGCGCGGGCCGAGGGCTTTGCGGCCGAACTGGCCCGCGGCCTGATGCGGGGTGAGGCAGAATTCGCGCATGTAGGTGTCGATGCTGCCTTCGTCGTTTTCCGCACAGACGAACTGCCCGCAGGGGATGTGGCGGAAGAGCAGGCGCCCGCTGCGGCTCGTGCCGCTGAAGAGGGAGCCCGTGCCGAGGCCGACTCGGTCCAGAAAGCACTCGTGCAGCTCGGTGTAGAAGTTGCTGAGAGCGAGCTCGCGGTTGGCGATTTCCGAGCAGCTGGCGTACCAGGACTCGGCCTCGTCGCCGGCGTCGGCGTCCGGGCTGCTCCACTTGAACCACAGTTCGTTGCTCGGGGTCATGTACGACATGTGGCCGCTGGCGAGCTTCTGGCAGGCTTCGACGGCGGTGGTGTCGCTGAGGTCGCGGCTGCGGTCGGCGTCCGGCAGCTCGCCGCGATCGCTCGGGCGGCCGGGCAGCACGTAGCGGCGCAGCTCGTCCCACCAGCTTTCCCAAGGCGCGCGGATGGCCTTGAGGGCGTTGTAGTCGGCAAGGATGGTGTCCATAGTGCTCAGCCGAGGGTGCTGTTGCCGCCGGGGGTGTTGTTGCTGCCCGCCGTGTTGAGCGAGCTGCGCTTGTTGCCGCTGCGCGACAGGATGGTGGAGAGCAGCCCGCGCCGCGTCGAGTCCTTCTGCTGCTGGCCGGCGGCGACGTTCTCGTCTTGGCTGACGGTGACAACGGGAGGCTCGGTCTTGACGGTGGTCGGTGCCGAGGGCGTTTTGAACAGGTTGGAGAATCCCATGGTGGTGTTTTGTGTTATGCGTTGGTTTCGGTGTCGGTTTCGATGTTGTTGCCGGGGCGGGGAGCGCCGCCGTGGCGCAAGGCGCGCCGCCAGCTGTGCCGGTGAGGGCGGCCGGAGCGGCTTCCCCGCTGAAAGCAGAGCAGGGGCAGGGGAGGCAGCGTGTGCCCAAGTTGCAGGGCGAGCTGCAGGTCGCCGACCAGCAGGTGCACGTACCAGGCGTCCGCCGCGGGCTCGTCCTGCGCCAGATGCTCGACCCAGCTCTCGGGCCGATGGCTGCAGACCGGGCGCATCAGGGCGAACAGGCGCGGCGTGCTCATGACGATTCCCCGCGGGTTGCGGCAGAGCGCGGCCACGTCGGCGGCCATGCTGCGTCCGCTCCCCGCGTAATAGCGGGCGGCGAGCTCTCTTGCGTCCTTGCTCATGCCTCCAGCATATCCCGTGTCGCCGCGCTTTTCCAGCATGCGAGGGGGCTGCGCTTCACCTGCCCGCACTGGGGGCGGTGAGGCCCTGCCCCCTCGGGAAGTTGCTCGGACGCGATCTTTGTGACACTCTGATGATGCGCGCTCTGCGCGCCTTTGCCATATGAGTACAGTACAGAATAACACAATTGACGATACGGCCCCTCCGGCCGTTCCGCTCACCGCGCTCGGCATCTGCAACCTCGCTCTCTCCAAGCTCGGTGAATCTCCTCTGGAAGCCATCGACGCCAACGGCTCCCCCGCGTCGCGCATGTGCTACATGCACTACCACCCGGTGCGCCGTGAGGTGCTCATGGCGCATCGCTGGTCCTTCGCCACGCGCCTGGCGCAGTTGGACTGCTCGGACGAGGGCGTCGACGGATCCGGCGCGGCCTCACAGACGGATCTCGAAGCCTCGGGCGAGAGCAGCAGCGGTACCCCCGAGTCCGTCAACCCGCCGCCCGGGGCTCTGTTGCCCCACTCGCTGCCGCAGGACTGCCTGCGCGTGCTCGAGGTCAATCGGCACAACTGGGTGCTGCGCGGGCGCGCGATTTTCTGCCCCGGGCAGCGCGTTCGCCTCCTCTACATCGCTGACGTGGAGGATCCCACGCTCTTCGATCCTCTCTTTGCCGAGGCGCTGGCGTCCAAGCTCGCCATCCGGCTCTGCATCCCGCTGACCAGCAGCACCACGGCGCGCAAGGCCCTCACCGAGGAGTATCGGAGCATGGTCCTTCCCGAGGCGGCGCACTTCAACGCCGTGCAGTCCTTCTCGAATGACACGCACCCGCTCTACCGCTTCTGGCGGGACAGTCACCGCGGTGTTGAATGGTGAATAACTCGGTGGATAAATGAAGTAATTCGTTCGAGTTCAGTCGATAAGCTATGTGAATAACTTTGTGGATAAATTGTCGATAAACAATGAAAGCGATTGATTTTGCCTGCCGTCTGCTGATGCGCGTCGAGCAGGATTCGATGCCCTCGGGTTGCCGTCTCGTTCTGCTGATGGTGGCGGCGGGGGTGGACAACGCGCAGGATATCGCGGCGATGACGGGGCTTCGCCCGTCGAGTTGCACGAACCTGCTGCGCAAGCTGGCTCGCGAGCGCTACCTCAGGGGGGTGGGGAGCGCTCAGGACGTTTACCTGCTGGCCCCGGCCGGCAAGGAGTACGTGCGCCACCTCCTGACCTTTTTCTCCAGCCCGCCTCCATGCGCCTGAAACGACACCTGACAATCGACGAGAAGCGCGACTGGCTCGCCGGCATCTTCCGCGATGAGAGCGGTGAGGTGAGCCACGCGGACAAGTTCAAGGCCATGGCGGAGGACACGCGCCTCGCCATGCTGGAGGAGGAGAGCCGCCGCGAGGAGGAGAGCCGCCGCCGCAAGGATCGCGCGGCTCAGCTCGATGCCTCGCTGCTCGATTTGCTGCCGCCTCCCCTGCCTCCGCAGGAGGACGCCGGCGGCGGGGGATCCGGCCTCACCGGGCCTCCCCGCTGCGGCTGACGGCTCCCTCGCGCAGCGTGAAGGCGGCTCGGTGCAGCTGGATTTGCGGCCGCTCGCCGCCTCGGAGGGTGACTTCGACGATGTCGAAGCGGATGGGCACGCGCTGCCCGAGCAGACGCAGCCAGTTGAGCGCCCCGCAGCGCAGCCTCCGGCGCTTGCGGGCGTCGACGTGCTGCCCCGGGGCGCCGTAGCGCTCCGTTGAGAGGCTCTTGACTTCCGTGAAGACGAGCGTGTCGCCGTCCCGGCACACCAGATCGAGCTCGCCGATGCGCCCCCAGCGGAAGTTTTGACGCAGCACCTTCATGCCCTGTGAGCGCAGCCACGATGCCGCGACGAGCTCACCGTAGGCGCCGAGCTTGCGCCTGCCGGGCACCGTCTCAGAGGTCCAGGGGCAGCGACATCTGTGCAACAGGTGCAAACGAGCGGCGATGATGCGGAGTAATTCCATATTCCCGCAGAGCTTTGAGGTGGGCGGCCGTGCCGTAGCCGGCGTGGCGGGCAAAGCCGTACATCGGGTATTCGTGATCCAGCTCCTGCATGAGGCGGTCGCGCGTGACTTTCGCCAGAATGCTGGCGGCTGCGATGCAGAGGCAGCGCGCGTCCCCCTTCACGACGTTCTGCGAAGGCAGCGGAAAATCCGGCACAGGCAGCCCGTCGATGAGGCAGAAATCGGCCGGGGGATTCAGCCCCTCCGCCGCGCGGCGCATCGCGAGATGCGTGGCGCGCAGGATGTTGAGCTTGTCAATCTCCTCCACCGAAGCCTGGGCGACACTCTTGATGATGCGATCATCGCCCATCAGAGCCTCGTAGAGACGCTCGCGCTTCGCCGCGCTGAGCTTTTTGGAGTCATTGAGCCCCGGCAGCTCGATATCCGGCGGCAGCACGACGGCCGCCGCAACAACGGGCCCGGCCAGCGGGCCGCGCCCGGCTTCGTCGATGCCGCAGACGCGCGCATAGCCCGCGGCGTGGGCCTGCTCCTCCGCCTCGCGGTCGGGAACGGAGCTCGGTTGATGGGGGGGGCGTCGTGCTGTCATCGGAGTCCTTGGGTTGGTGTTGGAGACATGGGGAAAGAGAGAGAGAAAAGGGGAAAGGGGCGCGGGGAAACGGAGACGAACGGGGGAGTGAACGTGAGTGTGAAAGTCAGCGGTGAAGGCTCGTGAGCCGGAGCGCGGGGAAGGCAGGCGACTGCGGGCGGGAGAGCGGGGAGCCCTCGCGGCCTTGCACCGCTGCGACTCCGGCCGCGCCCCGTCGCCATGCACCTCAGGGCTTCGCAGGGCGGGGGTGAAGCTTCTTCATGAGCTCGCGGAGGCGGGGCGGCAGTCCCTCCCCCTCCGGCAGCGTGTGCAGCGCCTCGATATCATCCAGATAGCGGCTGATAGCCGTCGTGGGGCCGGGTTCCTCCTGCCGCAGCAGGCGCATGGCCTCCATGTAGCCCTCCAGATCGACCGGGTGATCCCCGCCGCGGGTTGAAATCTCATACCAGTCCAGATAATCGCGCCCGCGGATGCCGGTGACCATGTAGGCCTTGCGCAGCTCGCGCACCGGCCCGAGAATGGCCTGCACCTCATCGGCGCTCGCCCCCTGCACCATCTCATTGATCGCGCGCAGATACTCGTTGATGATCACGCGATAGCCCGGGAAACAGCGGTGGCTGAGCCGGAGAAGCTGGTCGATATTCGTCTGCACCTGGCTCTGCCAGTCCTCCAGCCCGGTAACGGTGTAGGCGTCATCCAGACTGATCGGGCGCACCAGCGCCGTGTAGGGATCGAAGTAGCGCAGCGTCAGCGCCTCGCTCAGCGCCTTGTCGGACTCCGGCGGCGTGAGCATCTCGTCCGCCAGAGGCGCGGCATAGGCCGCCAGCTCCAGCGCCCACCACTGGCTGAGCCTCTCCTCGTGATCGCTCAGCTCCAGAAAGAAGCGCGCAATGATTCGCTGCGGCTCCTCATCCGACAGCGCCGCCGCCTTGATCAGCTCGCGCAGCGAGCCGTCGCCGCCCGGGCGATGCAGCAGACACATGATGAGCACCCCGCAGGAGACATCGTAGACCTGTCGCGACGCCGCATCGAGCTTCCACGGCGTCTTCACGTTGACAATTTTTTCCGGATCCGGCATCTCGGCGCGATTGGCGAGGCTCTGATACGCCCGCCGATCCGCCTTGCCCTGGCGGCAGAGAATCGCCTGATAGAGCCCGGTGACCAGCCAGTCGGGCATGTTGACCTGATCCGGCAGCTCATCGCCGCTCAGGTCGCGCAGAGCAAACTCGTAGAGCATCGTCGCGATGAGCGCGCGATCGAGGCGCTCCAGCTTGATGCCGCCGCCGCAGAAAATGCGGATCTGAAAATTGGGCTCCTTGTCGATCACGCGCACGCGGACGCGCACCGGCGTGCGCGAAGGCGGATCCTCGTAGCGGCCCAGCAGGCGAATCGAAATCGCATAGCGCCAGCGATTGCCGCAGTTGAGCAAACTCACCAGCTGCGCGCGCAGAGCATCCGCCCGCGACGCAATCGCCCCCATGCGCAGCGCCTCGCCGCCGCTCACCGAAAACATGCGCGACTGCGACACCACGTGCTGATCCTCCCCCTCGGGATTGACCTCCACCCCCGGAAAAACATCCGCCGCATGCCCCGAGGGCGCAGCCTCCCCTCCGTGGGCCGCCGGGCCGTGCCCCGTCGCCTCCGTCGGCGAGGGCGAGGGCTCGGGGAACGCCTCTCCCGCAGCGGCATCCGCCGGATCAACCGCAGGCGGAACCGACGGCGCATCAGAGGGCGAAACAGCCCCCGCATCTGCGCCCGGAACGCTGTCGTCCGGCACGGTGCCGCCATCTCCTGACCCCGCAGCTCCCGGCACCGCGCTCGCTCCGCCCGCAGCTCCATGGTTTGCCTCAGCTCCGGCGCCGGAGACACCGCTTGCAGCGCCTGCATCCTGCATCGCACCCGACGCAGCACCCGACGGCGTCGCGGAACCGGCATTTGCACCTGAGCCCGCATCAGCTCCGGCGCTCGGCGCCCCGCTGCCCGCTGCATTCGCCGAGCCCTCAGCCCCCGCTGACGAAGCATCGGCGGAAGCCCCCTGCGGCCGGCCCGAGGCATCGAGCTGCGAATCATCAAAAAGGTCCGCGGGATCCTTCCCCGTCGGCGTCTCAATAATCGTATCGTCAGCCCCCTGCGCCGAGCCGTGAAGAGCCGCCAGCGAGAGCAGAGCCGCGCAAATCGAGAGACGCACCGTCATGGCTCCCATGCTACCAGAGAGCCCCGCCCCCTGCAAGAGCAAAGCTTGGCATTTGCAAGCCTCCCCCCTTGACGCGGCCCGCCCCTGCGTGTAGAGTAGTAGCATGAAGATCGCCTCCGCCGCCGCCATACGCGCCGCCGAGCAGCAACTCTTCGCCCAAGGGCGCATCAGCTCGCTGCAACTCATGGATGCCGTCGTCCGGCGGCTCGCCGCACTCTTCTCGCCCGGGCAAAGCGAACTCGCGGACCTTCACCCCGCGCGCGTCGTCGTCTACGCGGGCAAGGGCAACAACGCCGGAGACGCCATCGGCCTCGCCGCCGCCCTGCATCTGCCCGTCACCCTGCGCAGCATCGGCGGGCCCGACAGCCTCTCCGCCGACAGCCGCGCCCAGCTCGCCCGCATCCCCTCCTCGCTGCTCAGCCTCGAGAAAGCGGAGCCCGAGCCCCATCTCCTCATCCTCGACGGCCTGCTCGGCTCGGGAGCCCGCGGCCCCCTGCGCGACGACATCCGACGCCTCGCCGACGAACTCAACACCCTGCGCGATGCAAGCCCGCGCAGCCTCACCCTCGCCATCGACCTGCCCACCGGACTCGACGCCGCCGACGGGCAGGCCGACCCCTCCGCCATCCGCGCCGACATCAGCTGCCCCATCGGCTGCGTCAAACCCGGCATGCTCGCCGACGGCGCCTCCGCCTTCGTCGGCCGCCTCCTGCCCGTCGCCCTGCCCGAAGTCACGCTTGCCGAAAGCGCGGAGGCGCCCGAGGCGCAGGCGTACGCGGGCACCGTGCTGGCGGACGCCGCCCTCATGCGCGGCTGGCTCCCGCGGCGCAGCTACGACTGCTTCAAAAACCGCGCCGGTCGCGTCGCCATCGTCGCCGGCAGCATCGGCATGCTCGGCGCGGCCCAGCTGGCGGCCGAAGCTGCCCTGCAAGCCGGTGCCGGCCTCGTCTGCCTCTACTGCCTGCCGGACGCCTACCCCATCCTTGCCGCGCGCGTCGCCCCCGAAATCATGGTCCGTCCCGTCGAGAGTTACGCCGAAATCGACGAGGCGCATGCCCAAGCCCTGCTCATCGGGCCGGGACTGGGCAACAAGCTGCCGCCGGCGGAGCGCGAAGCCCTGCACCGCCTCGCCTCCGACTTCCGCGGCAGCGTCGTGCTCGACGCCGACGGCCTCAACATCGCCGCCGCCGACGCGTGGCAGCCGCAGCGCCACTGGATCCTCACGCCCCACCCCGGTGAAATGCGCCGCCTCTGCCCCGATGCCCCGACCGATCGTCTGGCCTGCGTGCGCCACTACCGCGCGCTGCATCCCGCCACCCTGTTGCTCAAGGGCTCGCGCAGCATCATCGCGGGCGACGAAGTCATCGCCTACAACAGCAGCGGCGGCCCCTGCATGGCCAGCGGAGGGCAGGGCGATGTCCTCTCCGGCGTCATCGCCGCCCTCGCGGCTCAGGGCCTCTGCCCCTGGCGCGCCGCCGTCATGGGCGCCTGGGCCTGCGGGCAGGCTGCCCTGCTCGCACAGATGCGCCGCGGTCGCACCCGCGCCGTGCCCGCCGGCAACGTCATCGGCTGCGTCGGTGAAGCCCTCGCCATGCTCGCAGTTTCCTGAGCCGCACAGACCCCAGCGAAACGCCGAAACCCGCGAAGCCGCCCCGTCTCCGAGCCCCCACATACCCCCGCCAGGAAGCCGGAGTACACGAGCCCGCGCCCGGAAAGGCGGCACACGAGCCCGTACGAGCCCGTGCGCGGAAAACACCGAGTGGCCGCAGCCTGCACCCGCAGCTCGCGCTCGCAGCCCTATCCCGTGTCCGTATCCCGCAGCGCCCTTGCGCTTGCGCATTCCGCCGAGCAAAAGCGCGGGCAGTCGCGCTTGAGGCTTGACAAAAGCCGCTCACTCTGAGACACTGACCGGCGCATGCTGGACATCTGTCTGCTCGGAACCGGGGGCACGCAACCCCTCGTCAATCGCTGGCTCACCGCGCTCGTGGTGCGCTACAGCGGCCACGCCCTGCTGATCGACTGCGGCGAAGGCACGCAGATAGCCGCCCAGCGCGCCGGCATCAGCCTCAAGCCGGTGGACAAAATCCTGCTCACCCACCTGCATGCCGACCACGTCAGCGGGCTGCCCGGGCTGCTGCTCACCATGGGCAACATGGGGCGCACGGAGAGCGTCTCCGTCATCGGCCCGCGCGGCACCGAGCGCCTCATCGACGCCGTGCGCGTCATCGCCCCCAACCTCCCCTTTGAGCTGCGCGTCAGCGAGCTGGACACCGAGCAGGAGCTCATGTACTTTCTGGAGTGCGACATTGAAGCCTTCGCCGTTCAGCACGGCGTCCCCTGCTACGGCTACAGCATCAGCCTGCCTCGCGCCGGAAAATTCGATGCCGCCCGAGCCCGTGAACTCGGCATCCCGCTGCCCTTCTGGAGACGCCTGCAAAAAGGCGAAAGCATCGAGCACGAAGGGCAGCTCTACACCCCGGAGCTCGTCATGGGCCCACCCCGCCGCGGGCTGAAGCTTACCTACTGCACCGACTCGCGCCCCACGCCCGCCATCGCCGCCGCAGCACGCGACGCCGACCTCTTCATCTGCGAAGGCATGTACGGCGACGACGAATCCCTCCCCAAGGCCCGCGAAAACCGCCACATGCTCTTCAGCGAAGCCGCCCGCCTCGCCGCGGACGCCGGAGGCGTGCGCGAACTCTGGCTGACACACTACAGCCCCTCCCTGCCCAACCCCAAAGCCTACCGAGACGTCGCCCGCGCCATCTTCCCCCACACCCACACTGCTCGCGACGGCTGGACAAAAGAATTGCGCTTCGAAGACGAGTAAAGCTTGGATAATCAAGCCCGGGCAATCAAGCCGAGACGCGCAAAGTGGGACGCGCCAAAAGGGAAAAGACGAGCATGCAAGGTCGATCGCGTGAATCCCGAGAACCGAAAGCGCCGTCACTTTCGGAGTCGTTCCCGAAGGCTCATCTTTCCGCTCCGTTGACAAGAGACCGTTGGCGCACACCCTCGGGCTAAGCCCAGCCAAGCTCTGCAAGGCGCATGGGGCGGTACGGTTCGATTATAACCAACGTGAAAATAATCTTCTCAAAATAACGGATTGACGACGAGGGCTAAAGATATTATGACTCAGAGAGTCGAACAAGTACGGTAAAACGAACCGGAACAGCAATCTTTTTTTTCACACAGCCTCTCATACCCCGCAGCAGCATATGAAACCGCACCTCCCCGCCTCCCTCCGCAGAGCACTGATCGCCTGCTTGGTCGCCCTCGCCCCGGCCGCTCAGGCTTATGACCTCTCTTGGTTTATCTATAACATCTATTGGGGCGTCGGAGAATATTTTTCCGACAGCCGCCTGTTCCTCCCCGGAGACAACGTCACCTTCGGCTCCCTGCCGACTGACACAACGGAATCCGTCTACCTCCTCGGAGGCTTGAAGGTCGGCAGCATGACCATCAACGCCGGCGAAGGTAACACCTATCTCTTTTATGGCAGCGGCTCCATTACCGAAGTCGCCGGCATCACCGTTACAAGCGGCACCGCCGAATTCAACTCAGCCGATCGCCTGCCGTCGGGAGGCGCTGATGTGCAAATCACAGCCGGCGGCAAGCTGAAACTGGGCTACGGATCAGGCAGTGCCTACCACCTCGACATCACCCTCGGCAACGCGGAAGGCTCAAGCGCTGCGGAGCTGGAGTTGAACATGGGAAGCCTCAGTCAAGATAGCTCCCTCACCCTCAGCGGTTCTCTTGAAATGGGCGACGGCTCCGTCCTGCGCGTCAGCAGCCAGGCCTCGACCTATACCCAGAATCTCGACATCGACGGCCCCCTCCGCATCGCAGCAGGAGACACCGCCTCGGTGGTATTCGATGGGGAAACGGACACGATCCTGTCTATAACCGATTATTCAGAGGCTGCCGGTACGCTGCGTACTGAGGGAAACGGGGGCTGGCTCTATCTGAGCGGAGGCGAAAACTGCAATCTGGAGCTCGGCTCCAACTCCTTGGTTCATGTCGGCGAAGAGTTTCATCATGCAGACATAGAGGTCTCGTCAGGGAAGGGTACAGCTTTGGATCTCGCCGGTTCGAATACTTCGGTGAGTCTGCACATGGGGGAGGGATCCTCCATCGACCTCTTTGGGAAGGGCACGGTTGATCAGCTGACAGGCAACGGCACCCTGAACGTCAGAAATAGCAGCTGGACGCTGGCGGGTGGCAACTTTGAAGGCACCATCCGACTTGAAGGAGGAGCGTTTACCTCCGCCGGCGGTAACATGTCGAAGCAAGGCGACGGCGACGCAAGCTTCATTCTGGGCTCGTCTGATGTTGCCGCCCAAGCCGCCGTGGAGCTAGGCGAATACGGAACCTGCGTTTACTCCCTGTCGCTGGCGGACGGAGTGAATTCCGCCGAGCTGAAGAGCCTCTCGGGCTCGGCGTATTCACGCATCAAGGCCGGCAGCTATCGCGTGCGCGAGGGCGGCTCCTTTGCCGGCACGCTCGAAGACGGCGTAGCCCTCACGGTGGGCGCTGGCAGCACCATGGACTTTGCGGGCGCCCGCGCTGACGACGGGGCCTCGACCCTCATCGTCGGCGAAGGCGGCAGCACTCTCGCAAACCTGACACTCGGAAGCGGCATGGTGCTGGGGGCGCAGCTCGCGGGCACCGCGCAGTCGGTGACACTGCAAAACATGACCCTCGAGAGCGGCGGCACGATTCTGTTTGATGCTCAGACCCTGTCGGCGAACAGCCCGACCTACGATATGAGCGGCACGCCGACACTGGATGTGTCAGGCGGCGGCACCGTAGCCTTGGTGATTGACGGAGCGGAAAATTTGGCCATGGGTGATTCCTACCTGTTGCTTGAGGGGATGAGTGACGCGCTGCAGGGGACTAATCCCGAGCAGGTTTTTGATGTGACATCGAACCTCGGCTCCCACCTTCAGTACAGCCTCGAAGATCAGAGCGGAGATCTCGTGCTCGTCGTGACGCCAACCGCCGATTACTACAGCCGGGGCTCGCTGTCGCACAACGGGCAGGCCGGTGCCGCCCTTGCCGATGCTCTCTTCGCCGGAGCCCTGCCTCAATACCGGGATCCCGGCAGCGATGCCTCCACTTTGATGCAGCAGCTCGACCGCCTGATTGAGAGCGGAGAACTTTCGGCGGCGGATAACACCATGGCCGCCGCCGCCGGAGCGAGCGTCACCACGCTCGGCATGGCCTTCGCCGCCGACGCGCAGCACCGTCTCAACAACATCCGCGACCGCATCTCCACCCTCAAGCTCGACTCCTTCGGTGCCCCTGCCGGTGACCCCGGCCCCGACGGCCGCGAGCCGATGAGCTTCTGGGTCAACGCCGAAGGCGGCTACCTCACGCTGGAGCAGAGCGGCACCGCTCCCGGCTACTCCACGACGAGCTGGGGTGGCACCGTGGGTGTCGAAGGCTCCCCGCGCTGCGACCTGAGCTGCGGACTCGCCTTCTCCGCGCTCTTTGGCGATTTGGACGCCGATGCGGCCGACGCGGCGAGCGGTGATCTGGATACGTATTACCTCAGCGCCTTCGGTCAATACCGCAGCGGCGCGTGGAAGCACACGCTGGTCGCATCGCTGGGGCTGGCCGACATCAGCCTGAACCGCACCGTGGCATACGGCTCGGGCAGCTACCGCACGAGCGGAGATACGGATGGCCTGAGCTTGGGCTTCCTCTACGAGATCACGCGCGACATCCCGCTCAACGGCGCGAACACGGCGATTCTGCAACCGCTGGTGAACGTGAGTTACCTGCATACGCGCATCGACGGCTACACGGAGAGCGGCAGCGATGCCGCGCTGCGCGTCGGGGATCAGAATCTGAACAGCGTGAGCTTCGGCGCGGGTGCGCGCGTGCAGGCTCTGGCGGGCGAGAGCCTGCTGAACCGCAGCGCGCTCTTCGAGGCGCGTGCGCTGGCGAAGTTCAATGCAGGCGATCGCCGGAGTACGGCAGGCGTGAGCTTCGCCAACGGCTTCGGTCAGGCCGCGGTGGAGTCGGCAGCCATGGGCGTCTTCGGTATGGAGCTGGGTGCGGGCGTGACGGTGCCGCTGGGGCGCGAGGCGGGCTCGATTTTCGCGGATGTGAGCTATGAGCTCTACCGCGAGTACAGCAGCCTGAATGCGGGCGTGGGCTACCGCCTGAATTTCTGAGCCACCCCACCACCCTGCACGTTCGAGTCGCGTCGACGGCGGTTCTTTCTCGCCCCCTGCGCCGCTTCCGCGGTGCAGGGGGCTTTTTTGTTCCGCGGCACGGCAGCCGGCTTCAGCGATGAAGCGCCGGGGTCATTGCCGTCACGACGGGTCGCCCGAGCCTGCTTCTTTGTGTTGCAGACGGAAGAAACGGTCGATGGTGTCCAGCATATCTTGCACGGTGATGCTTTTAATGATACCTTCGTATCCTTTTTTGCGGGAGAGCATGCTTTGGCGGACGGATTCCCACAGGTGGGGCTCGTTCAATACTTCCTCGAACTGAAGGAGGTCGGCAATGATGGCCGGGGTGAGGCCTTCCACGTCTTTGCCGTCTTCGGGATCGGCATCCAGCAAGAGCAGGCAGGCATCATTGCGGTGCTTGTTCATTTCATCCGAGCGCGGGCGTGTCTCTCCGGCCTTGGCTCGGCGCATCTGCCTGATGTTGAGGTAGGCCTTGATTTTCAGGACGACGAGGGCAAGGCGTGACGGTACGGGGATGCCTTGGAGATGACGGGTATTTCGGCGCAGAAAGTCAAAGTATTCGTCATCCATGAGGATGCAGGAGAAACGGGTGTAGGCGTCGCCGGCCTTCAGAGGGCCGATGTGTTGTTCCGGGGCTAGCTTGAGCTCGCCTTTGCAGCTCAGCAGTTCGATTTGCTCCGGAGCAGATGAGTCCCGATCTGTCGTGAAGCGGTACATGCGGAAGGAGAGCTTCTCTTCGGAGTGGATCGAATAATACTTGTATTTGTTTTCAGCCAAGTACCTGTTGAGTGATTCCTCAAAATCGGACGACAAGGTCTTTGCAAAGAGGACAACATCCACGTCTCGCGTCGGGCGAAACGGAGGATCTTCGTTTTCGTACAGGAGGGCGCAGGCAGAGCCGCCTATCAGAACGTAACAGTCCGAGAACCGTTCAAAGTGGGAGCAAAAATGCTTGATTTTGTCGTTCATTGCCTGAAGAGAGGTAAGTTGTTCAGTTCCTGACGAACTCTGTCATCCGTCGAATGCCGCAGAGAAAGATATAGGGAAAGGGAGTCCACGCACTTGTCATGGGGGGACATGAGCAAATGCGGGTCATATCTCCAGTGCTCAATTTCTGCATTGGCTTCTTCCTCTTCACCGACTTCGTTGATACCTTCCGTGCTCAGGACGTCTTTGATGTGCGCCTTCCCGACGGCGTAGACGGGGCGCGAGCTTTCACCGAGCAGGGTTTTCATGCTCAGCGCGCTTTCTCCGGCGAGGGGAAGGTCGTCGAGCGGCACTTCGGTGCGGATCAAGTATTTTTTTTGAACCGGCGTGCGGAGATAAGGCAGAGCTTTCTCCCACAGCGTCTCGCGGTCCTCGGGAAATTCCGTTTTTCTGCGGGTGGCTGAGCCGGTATCGGCGCAAAGCCCCAAGTCTTGCATCTGCCGTTTGGCGAGGTTGATCGTCATGACGGAGTAGGTGCCCAAATGTGAGGCCAAGTCGCGAAGGTTTCGGCCCTGGATATCCCCGAAGAGCAGCTGACGCAACAAAAGAGCCTGAGCCGCCGGGGTGAGATGCTCGGTGCGTGTGCGTGCTGTGCGCCGGAGTTTTGTGGGCGCGAGATGAAGGAAGAAAAAGGGGATGTGGATGTGTCCTCGATCCGTCATGAAGGAGACACCGGCATCGATCAGTCTTCGATACTGATAGGAGGAGGTGAGCGTGATGAAAAAAACGACGGGCAGTTGGGTCCTCTTGAATAGCTCCTGCTGGTATCGGCGGTAGTGAGCCGGAGTGTCGCCCACGCTGTCCAGAACTGCCAGCAGGCGTTGCCCACCCATGCGCATCAGAGCGTAGGAGAAGCGACGGGTGAGAAACAGTGACACGGCCGGTCGAATCGGAGTGAATTCAACCTCTTGATTGAGAAGTGTGCGCCACTGCTCGGCCCATGGAGTCCACGGATTCATGCCTTAATTGTACATAAAAAAATGCTATTGTAAAGTTTGTATATATACAATTGCAAAAAAAATATACAAGGCTGTCTCTCAATATATTGAAATCAGACGCGAGAAGTCGAAAAAGGGGTGGCAGGCCGTGGCCTGCCACCCTTGTGAGGCGTGTGTCTCCGGCGGGAGCCCCGCGCTGTTTCGTGTTTAGTTGGCGACGATGTTGACGAGGCGCCCCGGCACGACGATGACCTTGCGGATGGTCTTGCCGGCCGTGAACTCCTGCACCTTCGCCGAGGCCAGAGCCGCGGCTTCCAGCTGCTCCTTGGTCGCATCGGTCGGCACCGTCAGCTTGTCGCGCAGCTTGCCGTTGACCTGCACCACCATCTCGCGCGTGTTCTCGACGAGATACTCGGGATTGTAGCTCGGCCAGGTCCGGCGGCAGAGCTGCCCGGCGGGCAGGGCGGGGAAGGCCGCCTGCAGAATCGAGTAGAGCTCTTCGGTGATGTGCGGTGCAAAGGGATTGAGCACCTGCAGAAGCTGCACGTAGTCCGCCAGCGTGACGGAAGTCGCCGACGTCATCGCGTTCGTGCACTCCATCATCTTCGAGATGGCCGTGTTAAAGCTCATGGCCTCGATATCCTCCGTCACCTTCTTGATCGTCTTGTGCAGCTCCTTGCGCACCGGCGTCACCGAGCCGTCGTCCTCTGCCGTGATCTTGCCGGAGAGCACCCAGCGGCCCTCCTGATTCTCCTGCATCGCCACGCGCCAGACGCGGGCGAGGAAGCGGCTGATGCCCTCCACACCCTTCGTGCTCCAGGGCTTCACCTCCTTGAGCGGACCCATGAACATCTCGTAGAGGCGCAGCGAGTCGGCACCGTACTCACGCACGACGTCGTCGGGGTTGACGACGTTGCCGCGGCTCTTGGACATCTTCTGACCGTCCTCGCCGAGGATGAGACCCTGATTGACGAGCTTGAAGAAGGGCTCCGGCGTGCTCACCAGACCGTAGTCATAGAGCACCTTGTGCCAGAATCGCGAGTAGAGCAGGTGCAGCACCGCGTGCTCCGTGCCGCCGACGTAGAGATCGACGCCGCCGGGCTTGCCCGCACTGCCCATCCAGTACTCCTCCGCCTCCTTGCCGACGAAGGCCTCGTCGTTGTGCGGATCGAGGTAGCGCAGGTAATACCAGCAGGAGCCGGCCCACTGCGGCATCGTGTTCGTCTCGCGCGTGAAGGCGTCCGAGTAGTGAATCCACTGCGTCGCCTTCACCAGCGGGCCGCGCGGATCGCCCGAGGGCTTGAAGTCCTCCATCTCCGGCTGAAGCAGCGGCAGCTCGGACTCCGGAATGGCGTAGTGGTGGCCGTCCTTCGTGCTCCAGACAATCGGGAAGGGTTCGCCCCAATAGCGCTGGCGGCTGAAGAGCCAGTCGCGCAGCTTGTAGTTGACCTTGCCGTGGCCGTAGCCCTTCTCCTCCAGCCAAGAGATCATGCGCTTCTTCGCCTCCGGAACAGGCAGGCCGTTGAAGTGCTCGGAGTTCACCATCGTGCCGTCGTAGCCGCAGAAGTTCTGCCACTGCGTGTCGGCATCATCCGGCTGCACGACCTGAATGACCGGCAGACCGAACTTCATCGCAAACTCGTAGTCGCGGCTGTCGTGCGCCGGCACGGCCATGATGGCCCCCGTGCCGTAGCCCATCAGCACGTAGTCCGCAATCCAGATCGGAATCTGTTTGCCGTTGACGGGGTTCGTTGCGTAGGCGCCCGTGAAGACACCCGTCTTCTCCTTGCTCAGATCCGTGCGCTCGAGGTCGCTCTTGCTGGCGCAGGCGTGGCGGTAGGCCGCCACCGCCTCGCGCTGCTCGGGCGTCGTGATCGTCTCCACCAGCTCGTGCTCGGGCGCGAGCACCATGTAGGTGGCACCGAAGAGCGTGTCAGGGCGCGTCGTGTACACCGTGATCGTGTGGCCGTTGCAGTCGAAGTTCACCTCGGCGCCCGTCGAGCGTCCGATCCAGTTGCGCTGCAGCAGCTTGATGCTCTCAGGCCAGTCCAGCGGCTCCAGCTCGTCGATGAGGCGCTCGGCGTAGGCCGTGATGCGCAGCATCCACTGGCGCAGCTTGCGGCGCTCCACCGTGAAGCCCTTGCTCTTCCACTCCTCGGCCTCCTCGTTGGCCAGCACCGTCCCCATGTCCGGAGACCAGTTCACCAGCCCCTCCGCCACATAGGCCAGGCGCACGTTGTCGATCTCATCGCGGCTCCAGCCCTTCGCCTCCAGCTCGGAGACCGGGCGGGCCTTCTTCAGCTCCTCATTGTAATACGAATTGTAGAGGCGCAGGAAGATCCACTGCGTCCAGCGCACGTAGTGCGGATCCGTCGTGGCGATCTCGCGATCCCAGTCGTAGGAGAAGCCCAGCATCTTGAGCTGGCGGCGGAAGTTGTCAATGTTCGCGTAAGTCGTAATCGACGGGTGCTGCCCCGTCTTGATGGCGTACTGCTCCGCCGGCAGACCGAAGGCATCCCACCCCATCGGGTGCAGCACGTTAAAGCCCTTCATGCGCTTGTAGCGGCTCACGATATCCGTCGCCGTGTAGCCCTCGGGGTGCCCCACATGCAGCCCCGCGCCGCTGGGGTAGGGGAACATATCGAGGATGTAGCACTTGGGCTTGGACGCATCGAAGCCCGGCTCACCCGGGTTGTTAACCTTGAAGGTTTTCTCCTGATCCCAGCGGGCCTGCCACTTGGGTTCGAAGACATCGAAAGGATACGGATTTTTGCGGTCTGACATGTCGGCGGTGACTATAGGCCAAATACTGCTGAAAAGCAAGACTTTTCGCCGTCCCCCGCCGCGCCCTAGCGCCCGAGCTCCCCGGGCCGCGCGGCGCGGCGGTGAAAATCCCGTTACGCACCGTTTTTTTGCGTGACAAAGGCCGCGCGGTAGCGCTAAGATAACACCATGATGAAACGACCTGAAGTCCTCGCCGCCCGCGATATCAATAGCCGGGCCGAAAAACACCGCTCCCTCACCATTCCCGAGAGCACCGGCAATCCCATCCTCGACGCCAACCTCTTCGACCTCGCCCAGCGCTACTGCGGCACGCACAATCCCACGACCGTTCTCCAGATGCTCGCGACCGTCATGAACGCCACCGCCAGCCCGCAGCTGGAGCGCCATGACTTGGAGATCATGAACCGCACCATCGACGAGATGTTCGCCGCGGACCGCATGTTCGCCCCCTACCGCAACATCCGCAAAGTCACCTGCTTCGGCTCGGCGCGCATCAAAGAGGACGACCCCTCCTACAAACTGGCGCAGGAGTTCTCCCGCCTCGCCGTTGAGCACGGCTACATGGTCATCACCGGCGGCGGCCCGGGCATCATGCAGGCCTGCAACGAAGGCGCCCACGCCGCCCACTCCTTCGGCCTCAACATTACGCTGCCCTACGAGCAGAAGCCCAACCACGTCGTCGAGCACAGCGACAAGATGATGAACTTTCACTACTTCTTTACCCGCAAGCTCAACTTCCTCAAGCAGTCGGACGCCCTCGTCGCCTTCCCCGGCGGCTTCGGCACCATGGATGAGATCTTCGAGACCATCACCCTGATGCAGACGGGCAAGTCCACCCTCTTCCCCATCGTGCTGCTCGACCCGCCCTACGAGACCTTCTGGGGCCGCTGGATTCGCTTCATCGAAAAGGAGCTGCTCGATGCAGGGCTCATCTCACCCGAGGACATGCGCCTGCTCTACCCCTGCAAGAGCGCCGAGTCCGCCTTCGCCTGCATCGAGCGCTTCTACAGCCGCTTCCACTCCTATTACTTCAGCAAGGACGACGTCGTCATTCGCATCATGGAGCCGCTCTCCGACAAGCTCATGGACTGGATCCGCCATGACTTCAGCGACATCATGCCCAAGGACGATCTCACGCAGGAGCCCGGCTACGAGCGCGATCCCGATCCCGCCCTCGCGACGCTGCCGCGCCTGCGCTTCACCTTCCGCAAGGGAGCCTACAACCGCCTGCGCGAGCTGATCGACGTGGTCAACGACCGCTGAGGCCGGACGGCACAGGTCTCCGGGCTGGCTGCCGAGCTGCCTGCGGAGCAGGCTGCGCCGGGTCGCATGTGGAGGAGTCGACCGCTGCGGCCACGCCCCCACCGCAGGCAGATGCACCCCCGAGGCCGCTGCTCCCTCCTTCGGAGCCTCCGGGGCGCTGCACCGTCGCGCATCAGTCTCTCGTTGGCGGGAGGCCCGGGCCGCGTTGCTCCGGCGGAGTGCTGCCTCGATGACGCATGTTCTGTAACGCACGGGCGAGCTCCCTCGTTGCGGATTTAGCGCCGCGGTCGCGCGCATCAAACAGATGGACGTGAGAGGAGCGAGACCGGGGAAAGCCGGGTACCTTCAGAGATAGCCGCAGTTCAGGGGCAGCCGATTTCGATCAGATTCACCTCCGGGCGGCAGAAAAAGCGCATCCCCATGATGGCGCCCACGCCCTTCGTCACGAAGATGCGCCGCCCGTCCTCCTCGAAGAGCCCGGCCGGCATGTCGGAGCGGAAGGAGATGCACGCGCCCGTGAAGGGGTTGGCGATCTGGCCGCCGTGCGTGTGCCCGCTGAGCATCAGATGCCAGCGATAAGCGCCGAGCTTGTGGCGGCTCTCGGGATCGTGGCTGAGCAGCAGCACGGGTCCGCCCTCGGCATCGGCCGGCTCCATGCAGCGCGCGGGGGCCTCGTCGCCCTCGTTCCAGTCCCCGAGGCCGATCAGGCGCAGCGTCGCGCCTGAGGGCGTCTGCCAGTCCACTGCCTCATTGCGCAGTAGTCGCACACCCGAGGCTGCAAAGACGCGCTCCACCTGCTCCTGTTTTTCGTAGTCCTGATTGCCGAGAATGGCGTAGCAGGGAGCCACCGCCGTCAGCCGGCGCAGACCCTCCACCGCCCAGCGCGTGCGCATGAAGCGCTCGTTGACGATGATGAAATCGCCGCCGAAGATGATCAGATCCGGCCGCTGCTGCTCGATGTAGTCCACGGTTCGGTTGAACAGGCCGACATCATTGTGAAGATCGGAGAAAAAGGCCACGCGCAGCGGCCCGGCACCGGGCAGCGCCTCCTGCGGCAGCTCCAGCTTGTTGAACTCCAGCTGCTGCGCCGTCCACTTGCCGTATTCCTGCACCGCCAGAAAGGCGAGCACGCAGAGCAGCAGAAGCAGAAAGAAGCGCCGGTGCCGTGACATGTGGCGCAGGAGAGGGTCAATCGGGTATGGAATTTTCATCAGTGCGGAGGGAGAGGGGTGAGGCTGGCGCGAGAGGTGCGAGATTGTCGAGCGCCTGCGGGTGGGAAAGGTCGGGGGGGAGGGAGAGGAGGGAGAAAGCCGCTCGGCGAAGAATCCGCGCAGGTGCGGCGGGCAACAGGGGCACAGGCCGGGGGCGAAAAAAGGAGGGGAGAAGGGGCAGGGTGCCGGGGGCAAAGCGCAGAATCAGGGCAGATCGCGGCGTCCGAGGAAAGGGGAGAGGCCGAAGCCAAACGGGAGGCAGCGAGCGGCCGCCGCTGCCTCCCGTTGAAGATTCAGTCCTCCACGGCGTTGAAGATCGCCAGCTCGGGATCGGTGAAGACACCGTCCTTGCGGATCAGCACGTCGTCAAAGTAAATCTCGCCGCCGCCGTATTCGGGCCGCTGAATGCAGACCAAATCCCAGTGAATGGCCGAGCTGTTGCCGTTGGGCGCCTCATCATAGCACTGGCCCGGCGTGAAGTGGAAGGAGCCCGCGATCTTCTCGTCGAAGAGAATGTCGCGCATCGGCTTGAGGATGTAGGGATTCACCCCCAGCGCAAACTCGCCGATGTAGCGAGCACCCTCGTCCGTATCGAGAATCGCGCGCAGCTTCTCCTCATCGCCGTTGCAGTGAGCCTCGACAATGCGCCCCTTCTCGAAGCGGAAGCTCACGCGGTCGAAGGGCACGCCGTGGTAGACCGACGGCGCATTGTAGCTGAGCACACCCTCGATGGAGTCGCGCACCGGCGCCGTATACACCTCGCCGTCGGGTACATTGCAGTCACCCGCGCAGACAATCGCCGGAATCCCCTTGATCGAGAAGCGCAGATCCGTCCCCGGGCCGACGATGCGCACGCGATCCGTCGCCTCCATCATCGCCTTGATTTTCTCCATGCCCGCGCGCAGCTTGCCGTAGTCCGCCAGGCAGCAGCGGAAATAAAAATCCTCAAAAGCCTCGGTATTCATCCCCGCCGCCTGCGCCATCGACGGCGTCGGCCAGGCCAGCACCGTCCACTTGCGCTTGTTGCAGGTCAGATTGCTCGCCGGCAGCAAGTGGCGGCTCACCAGCTTCATGCGATCAGCCGGTACATCAGCCGACTCGAAGGTGTTCTGATCAGCGTAGAGGCAGATGTGCACCTGCATATCCTCGGCGCGCTGCAGGCGGTAGCGCCCCTCCAGCTCATACTGCTCCTCCGTGGCGCCCATCTGCATCTCGCGGCTGAGCACCCCGTGGCTGATGTCGAGGTGCGGCAGGCCGCCCGCCTCGCGCACCGCGCGAATCAGCTCCACCACCATCGCATCGGGAATATCCTGCATGCGCAGATTCACATGCTCACCCGGCTGCACACGCACCGAGTAGCCCACAATCTGGCGGGCCAGCAGTTCATAGCGCGGATCCTTCATAAGCGTATCATTCGTCCTTGTTTGAGAAAAAGCCCTCGGGCGCTCAGTGCTGCGCCGGGTTGAGAATCGCCAGCTCCGGATCCGTGAAGATACCGTCCTTGCGCACCAGCTCGCCATCAAAGTACATCTCGCCGCCGCCGTAGTCCTTGCGCTGGATGCAGACGAGATCCCAGTGCACCTGCGAGCGGTTGCCGTTGTCGCAGTTCTCGTAGGCCTGACCGGGCGTGAAGTGGAAGGAGCCCGCAATCTTCTCGTCGAAGAGAATGTCGCGCATCGGCTGCAGCACCTCGGGATTCACCCCCAGTGCGAACTCGCCGATGTAGCGCGAGCCCTCATCCGTGTCCAGAATCTTGTTGAGAGCCGCCGAATCGCCGTTGCACTCGGCCTTCACAATCTTGCCGTCGCGGAAGGTCAGGCGGATGCCGTCGAAGGGAATCCCCTGATACACCGTCGGCGCCGTGTAGAGAATCGTGCCGTTGACCGAATCGCGCACCGGCGCCGTGAACACCTCGCCGTCCGGAATATTCAGCTCACCGGCGCAGGAAATCGCCGGCATCCCCTTGATGGAGAAGCTCAGATCCGTCCCCGGCCCCTTGATCTGCACGCGATCCGTGCGCATCATGCGCTCCGCGAGGCGATCCATCGCCACCTTCAGCTTGTCGTAGTCCGCCAGGCAGCAGCGGAAATAAAAGTCCTCGAAGGCCTCCGTGCTCATCCCGGCCCCTTGCGCCATCGCCGGATTCGGCCAGCGCAGCACGCACCACTTCGTGTGGCAGACGCGCTGATTGTGCACCGCGCTCAGGTGTTTCTGCGCCAGCTTCATCTTCTCCGCCGGCACCCCCGAGAGCTCAAAGCTGTTGTAGCCGCCGCGTATAGCGATGTAGGCGTCCATCGCCTTCATCTCCGCCAGCTCAAAGCCGGCGATCGACTCGTACTGAGCATCCGTCGCCCCGGCGAACATCTCGCTCGTCACGCGCGCGTGGCGCAGGTTCACGTGGGGGCAGCCGCCGGCCGCGCGCACCGCGCGAATCAGCTCAATGGCAATCTCATCAGGTGCATCAATAATCTCCAGCAGAACGTGCTCGCCCGGCTGCACACGGCAGGAATGGCGAATCAGGCTCTGCGCCAACTGCGTTGTGCGAGGGTCTGTCATATGCGTAAAATCAGGTAAAACGAAAATCAGAGAAAAGTTCCGTGAAAGGAATCCGTCGCGGGTGTCGCAGGGAAGAGCGCCGCCACCCGAGCGGCCTCAGCAGGGAGTCGTCAGATACTGAAGCGCCTCGCGCATATCCTCCGGCGTCACCTGCTGTGAGAGAACCGGCTGACCCAAGCGGCGCAGCAGCACGAAGCGCACCGACCCGCTCACGAACTTTTTGTCGTGGGCCACCAGCTCCATCACGCGATCCGGCTGCACATCCCGCGGCAGCACCAGCGGCAGCTCCAGCGCCTTGAGCACGCGGAGCAGCTCCTGCTCCTCCGAGGCCGAGAGCCCCGCATAGCGGCGCGAGAGAAACAGCGCCGCACGCATCCCGAGGCTCACCGCCTCCCCGTGCAGCAACTTGCCCAGCGGCACCGCCGCCTCAATCCCGTGCCCAATCGTGTGCCCGAAGTTCAGGAAGGCGCGCACGCCGCGCGTCTCGCGCTCATCCTCCTCCACCACGCGCGCCTTGATCTCGATATTATCCGCCATCATGCGCGGCAGCTCCTCAATCGTCGTCAGCGTAAAGCCGAGGGGCAACTCATCCGCCAAGCGGCTCAAATCCTGCAAGAGGCGCGGCTTGCGAATCGCCGCATGCTTCACCATCTCCGCCATACCCTCGCGCATCACGCGCGGCGGCAGCGACGTCAGCGTGATCGGATCTGCCACCACGAAACGGGGCTGGCAAAACGAGCCGACGAGGTTTTTGCCTGAGGGCAAATCCACCGCCGTCTTGCCGCCCACCGAGCTGTCCACCTGCGCCATCACCGTCGTCGGCACCTGCACAAAGGGAATCCCGCGGTAATAAATCGACGCGATGAAGCCGGCCATGTCGCCGACCACTCCGCCGCCGAGCGCCACCACGAAAGACGAGCGATCATGCCCCTCCGCCACCATCTCCGAAACCAGCGTCTCCACCGTGTGCAGATTCTTGCTCTGCTCCCCGGCCTCAAACACATGCAGGCTCGACGTCAGCCCCGCATCCTCCAGACTCGCCAGCACCCGCGACGCATAGAGCGGGCAGACCTGCGAATCCGTGATGACGGCCGCCTTTCCCTGCATGCGCTGGCGCGCGCAGAGATAGCCGACAGAATCCAGAGCCCCGTTAGACACATGCACATCATACGACCGCTCGCCGAGAGACAGGGAAATGGTAGGCATGCCTGCATTCTACACACTGCCCCCGAGTGAATCAAGGCGTTATTCTGCCATGAATTCCACTCCCTCTGAGACTTGTCGCCTAAGCGCGGAGCCTCCCCTTGCCGCTCTCCGGCGCTGCTGCGATCCCTCCGTTGCGGCGCCCCGGCTCCGGGGGGGGGCGGCGCCTCGGCTCCCGGGTGTTCGTCCCTCGTCCTCCTCTCCGCGCCTACGTCCTGCGGATTGAGTGGGCCGTATTTCGGGTCCGGCGGCGAGCTCGGGGCCCCGAGACTCCGAGGTTTCGGTGGCAGAATGTTCGGGTTGTCCAGCCGTGCTGCGGTTCAGCGATTCGCAATGAGGCGTCCGTCCGTGCGGCTGTCCGTCTGTCCTGCGGTTCGTGATTTCGGGACTTCGAGCCCCTCGTCTCAGCGGATCTGCTCGCTCTTCAGAAGCCGCGGCAGCAGCTCCTCAATCAGCCCCTGCAGGCGGGCGTCCGCCTCCTGCTCGCCCTGCGGATCATCCGGGCGGTAAGAGCTGCCGACCTGGAAGTAGGCCCAGCGCTGCACCTCACCCCTTGTGATGCGATCCACGATGTCGAACAGCGTGCGCTGCAGGTGCGTGGCGCAGACATGACTGTGCCCCACGAAGACGTAGTAGTGCACGTGGCAGAGGCGTTGCTTTTGCTCGCCCTCGCCGCGAATCGTCGTCGACGTCAACCGCGTGAAGGTCACCGAACGACCGTCCGCCAGCTTCAGCTCGCGCTTCGAGCTGCGCAAATTCAGGTGCCCCTGCGCCGGCAGACAGCGCTCCGGGCGATGAATCGACGAGTTCATGTCGTTGCCCGAGAAAATCACCGAGACCAGCACCGCTCCGGGGCTCAGCTCCCCCGTAATCGGATTGATGCGCTGATAGATCGCCTTGCTGAAGCGCGTGTCCGCCGCCAAGATGGCGCGCTCCTCCTCGCTCTCCTGCGTGCGCGTGCCGTACCAGCCGTCGAGCTCAAAGCCCGTCGGCAGCTGCCCGCTGATGGCCGACTCGCGAATCTTTGCATCAAAGGGCAGCAGCCAAGTCAGCACAATCGCGCCGCCAAGCAGCAGCGCCGGGCAGAAAGCCCGCAGCACCCCCGCCCAACCACTTGAGGCTCGGCCCGTGCCGGAGACTTCCTCGCCGATGCAGCTGCCCGTTTCATTCGGTGCAGCCGCTGCGTCAGCTCCATTTACTCCCTTCGCCCCCGCGGCAAGCGGCTCTGCGCAGACCGGCGTCTCATCGCCGCCCTCCTGCTCAGCAGAGGCATCAGGCGTCGCCTCGGCCTCGGCAGCGCTCGACGGCTCCGCCGACGGCATCCCCGCGGCTGCCCCCGCGATGGCGGCGTCCGCCGCTCCGGCTTGTTCAGCGCCCTCCTCGCCGTGGCGCCTTCTCACCACGCGGCGGCGGTTCTGCCAGAGCCACTCACCGGCCAGCAAACTGTGCAGCAGTACCAGACACACCAGACTCGCCGGGAAAAAGAACAGCAGCCCCGACCAGTCATGCCAAGTCTGCCCCGCAAAAGCTGGGCTGATATACTCCGCACAGATGAAAATGCTCGCCACGCGCACGGCATTGGCCACAATCGAAATCGGAATGGCGGAGAGCCCCAGCAGCAGACGCTTCCAGAGACTCAGCCCCTCGGCCAGATAGCCCCAGGCCGCCGAAATCATGATGAGCGCCATCAGCGAGCGCATCCCCGAGCACCCGCCCGCAATGTTGAAGGAATCCCACTGCCCGGAAACCGAGCTCACATTCGTGCCCTCGAGCACCGTCTCCACCCCGAAAAGCCCCGCCAGCCAGTGAGAGCCCTCAGCCGCCAGCAGCTGCATGCCCACCGTCGCCTGCTGGAAGCCCGGCAGAGGAATCGCCAGCCAGAGGAAAAAACAGGGGAAGGCGCAGTGCAGCGCCGCCCGCCGCCCCAGCGCACACCAGATCAGCCCGCTGAGCAAAAAGGGCAGGGCCCCCCAAGCCACGCGCGGCTGCTGCGAGCGCACCGCCACCATGCAGAGCAGCGCGCCGAGCAGAATCACCCAGAGCCCGTGCAGACTCCCCGGACTCCCGCCCGGCGAGCGCTTCGGCAGCGTCCCCCAGGCGTGAAGGAAGAGATAGGCCGCAAAGACCGGCACTAGCCCGCCATGCTCATAATCGTTCTCCTTGTTCCAGGCCGAGAGCAGCCAAGCGCAAGCCCCCTTCGTCCCCTCCACGTAGGCCGGGTAGAGCCAGAAAAAGAGCAGCAGAATCAGCAAATAAACCGCAATACCGATGTTTTGAGCTGACAGTAAACGGAATAGAGGCTTTTTAACGAGAGAGGGAGCTTGTTCCATGGTAAAAAAATCGCCGTCGGCGCGCTTTTAGTATTGCTATTTTCTCCAAAATGTCAAGAATAGACGGCGCACACTTCCCCCATCAACAGCATATGAAAATCATCAGCGGAACTGCACATCCCCAACTGGCACAGGGCATCGCCAACGAACTCGGCCTCCCGCTCTGCGACGCCATGGTCAACACCTTCCCGGACGGCGAAAGCTTCGTCCAGATTGAGGAGTCCATCCGCGGCGAAGATGTCTTCATCATCCAGCCGACCTGCCCCCCGACGAACCACAACCTCATGGAGCTGTTGGTCATGGTGGACGCCGTCCGCCGTGCGAGCGCGAGCCGCATCACCGCCGTGATGCCCTTCTACGGCTACGCCCGCCAGGACCGCAAAGACAAGCCCAGAGTCCCCATCACCTCCAAGCTCGTCGCCAACCTGCTCACCGCCGCCGGCGTCAACCGCGTGCTCACCATGGACCTGCACGCCGCCCAGATTCAGGGCTTCTTTGAAATCCCCGTCGACCACCTCGTCTCCGTCCCCGTGCTCATCCGCCACCTGCGCGAGAACTACGTGAAGGACCTCAACAACCTCGTCGTCGTCTCGCCGGACATCGGCGGCGTCAAGAACGCCAAGAGCTATGCGAACCTGCTCGGCACCCAGCTTGCCATCGTCGCCAAGCAGCGCCTCTCCGCCACGGAAGTCGACGCCCACGCCGTCATCGGTGACGTCGCCGGCAAGGACGTGCTCATGGTCGACGACATGACCGAATCCGGCGGCACCCTCTGCGCCGCCGCCGCCGTCCTCAAGGAGCACGGCGCCGCCCGCATCTTCGCCGGCGTCTCCCACGGCGTGCTCAATGACAAAGCCCGCGAGCGCCTGCGCAACAGCCCGATCGAGCGCCTCCTCTGCTCCGACTCCGTGCCCATGGCATGGGGTGAGCATGTCGACACCGTCAGCATCGCTCCGCTCTTCGCTCAGGCCATTCGCAGCATCCACGACAACTCCTCCGTCACACATCTCTTCGAGGTCTGATGCCCGCGCGCTAACCGTTGGGTGAGACGGCACCGCCCGCCTCACCGACGCCTGCGCCCGTACCCTTCAAAGCAACGCCGCCTTCCCGCGAGAGAAGGCGGCGTTTTTGTGCCCGAGGCGCGCGCACGGCTCCGGCGGGTGAATAGACGAACACACGGATGAGCAAACAGGTGGGCTCGCGGGTGGGTGCGTGCGGAGCCTGCGACACGGCAGGGGGTGCGGACTGCTGCGTGGGGCTGCGCGGCCCGAGCCATACGCAGCCTCGCAGCACCCGAGACGGGCCCACCGAAGCGAACGGAGCCGCGGCGAACCCAAGCGAGCCCCTGACGGAACGCTGCGGGAATCTGCGCCCCGCGCACCCTCAACTGCATCTCCGAGGCAGTGACCTGCCGGAAAGAGCGGAGGCCTCTGCGAGAACTCCGAGAGACCTTGGCGGGAAAACTCGGCGGCAACTCCGTAGAGTCGCCGCCGAGACACCCACACGTGAGCTTTCAGCTCCCCTTGCGGTCGCGAATCGCCTTGAGCTGCTCGCGGCACTCTTGCAGCAACTCCGGCTGCGTCGGCGCCAAATCGCGCTGCTCCGCCACATCATCGCCGAGATGATACAGGCGCTCCGGCTGCCCGCGCCAAGGCTCCACATATTTATACAGCCCCATGCGCAGCGCGAGGCGATTGCTCATCGCCTGCTCCACCAGGAAGCGGCGCCCCTGCGCCTCGCGGCCCAGCAGAGCCCCGAGGTGCTGCTCGCTGTCGAGCATCGAGCCCTCGGGCACCTCCTGACCCACCAGAGCCGCCAGCGTGCGCCCGAGATCGATCTGACTCATCAGCGCCGCCGAGCGCCCGGGCGCCACCTTGCCCGGCCACCAGACAATGAAGGGCACGCGCGTGCCGCCCTCCTCAATCCCGTACTTGCCGCCCGAGAAAGGAGCCGCCGGCCGGTGAGCGCGGCAAGCCTCATCCGACCCATCGCGATAACCGTCATTGATCACCGGCCCATTGTCGCTCGTGAAAATCAGCAGGCAGTCATCGCCGTAGCCCGCCTCCTCCAGCGCCGCGCGAATGCGCCCCAGCGAATCATCCATCTGCACCGTCACATCACCGCGTATCCCCAGAGCACTCTTGCCCTTGAATCGGCGGTGCGGATCGCGCGGCACGTGAATGTCATTCGTGCAGAAATAGAGGAAAATCGGCTTGCCTGCGCTCTCGCGGATAAAGCGCACCGCCTCCTCCGTAATCGTGTCGGCCAAGTCCTGATCCTTCCACAGCGCCGCGCGACCGCCGCGCATGTGGCCGATGCGCGAAATCCCGTCCACAATCGTGCCTGCGTGCTGCTGATTGACCGGGCGCCCCCAGGGCTTGAGCAGCTCGGGATGCGTCTCCGCCGTCTGCTCCTCCGTGAAGCGGAACCCCGGCTTGTAGCTCACCTCGATGGGATCCGCCGGATCCAGCCCCACAACCTCCCCGTCGCGCAGATAGACACAGGGAACGCGGTCCGCCGTCGCCGCCATGATGAAGGACTCATCGAAACCCACCTCGCGCGGCCCGGGGGTAATGCGCGCATTCCAATTCGTCGGCGCCTTGCCGCGCCCCAGCCCCAGATGCCACTTGCCGAAGGCACCCGTGCGGTAGCCCGCGCGCTGCATCATCGCCGGCAGCGTCATCGCCTCCTGCTTCGTCGGCAAAATCAACTTCGCATCGCCGTCGAGAACCCCCGTGCCGCGCTGCCTCCATGCGTACTTGCCCGTCAGCAGAGAAAAGCGCGACGGCGTACACACCGACGTCGTGCTGTGCGCATCCGTAAAGAGCAGCCCCTCCTGCGCCAGTCGATTCAGATGAGGGCAGGGCACCTCCCGGCAGCCATAGGCTGACGTATCATTGTACCCGAGGTCATCCGCGAGAAAAATCACCACCGCCCGAGGCTTGTCGGGCAAAGACTCCGCCGGCGACGCTGCCGGCGACGGCTGCTGAGGCATCTCCGCCGCCAGAAGCACCGAGCTCAGAACGGGCAGAAGCCGAGAGATCCATCGTACCATGCACCCATTCTACAGAACAGGCCGCGCCCCTGCAAGCCCAAAACAGGGGGTCTCGAGCTGTTTTGTTGAAACCGTTATTTACCCCAGTG
>UMHM01023867.1_pt1 | contig 30332 bp, 23 predicted proteins | sample 1965501 | NCBI WGS metagenome assembly UMHM01 (sample SAMEA4836095, study PRJEB28245) | human gut metagenome | biome: gut microbiome; material: fecal sample | place: Denmark | collected 2008
CATGACCCGTCCCGTCCTCGTCAGCGGCACGGACGGCGTGGGCACCAAGCTCAAATACGCCTTCATGCTGCAAAAGCATGACACCATCGGCATCGACTGCGTGGCAATGTGCGTCAACGACGTCATCTGCTGCGGCGCGAAGCCCCTCTTTTTCCTGGATTACATCGCGTGCGGCAAGAACGTGCCGGAGCGCATCGCGTCCATCGTCGCGGGCGTGGCGGAAGGCTGCGTGCAGGCGGGAGCGGCTCTCATAGGCGGCGAGACCGCGGAGATGCCGGGCTTCTATCCCGAGGACGAATATGACCTCGCGGGGTTCGCAGTCGGCGTCGTCGACCGCGCCAAGGTGCTGGACAATTCCGCTGTGAAGGCGGGGGACGCCGTCATCGCGCTGCCGTCCTCCGGCGTGCATTCCAACGGTTTCTCGCTGGTGAGGAAGATCTTCGAGGGCAGGGATATGACCGCGCCCGTCGCGGAACTCGGCGGCAAGAGCCTCGGCGAGACTCTGCTCACCCCCACCAAGATATACGTCAAGCCCATGCTCGCGCTCTTCGAGGCTGTGAAGGTGAAGGCGGTCTCCCACATCACGGGCGGCGGCTTTTATGAGAACATCCCGAGGAGCATCCCCAAGGGCTTCGGAGCAAAGATCGACAAGTCCGCGCTGCGCATACTGCCCGTTTTCGACATCATCAAAAGAGAAGGGAACGTCCCCGAGCGCGACATGTTCAACACCTTCAACATGGGCGTGGGCATGAGCGTGGTGGTCGCGGCAGAGGACGCGGAAAAGGCTCTCTCCGTGCTGAGAGCGGCAGGCGAGGACGCCTACGTCATCGGCGAGGTCGTCCCGTCCGAAGAGGGAGTCATCATCAAATGAGCGGGAAGAAGGTCGCGGTCGCCGTGCTCGTCTCGGGCGGCGGCACCAATCTGCAAGCCATCCTCGACGCGGAAAAGAGGGGAGAGCTCCCTCACGCCGAGGTGAAAGCCGTGGTCTCTTCGAGGGCGGACGCTTATGCTCTCGAACGCGCAAGGAAAGCGGGCGTCGCGGCTTTCGTCGCCGAACGCAGGAACTGCGCCTCGCAGGAGGAGTTCGAGAGGAAGATCGAGGACGCCGTCGAGAGCGTGGGGGCGGAGATCATCGCGCTCGCGGGGTTCATGAGCATACTGTCCGCGAGTTTCACTTCGCGCTATCCCGAGCGCATCATCAACGTGCACCCCTCCCTCATCCCCAAGTTCTGCGGCAAGGGGTTCTACGGGCTCAAAGTGCACGAGGCGGTGCTCGCCGCGGGCGAGAAGGTGACGGGGGCTACGGTGCACTACGTCAACGAGATCCCCGACGGGGGCAGGATCATTTTTCAAAAGGAAGTGGCGGTCCGGGAGGGCGACACCCCCGAGACGCTGCAAAGAAGAGTTATGGAAGAGGCGGAGTGGAAGCTGCTCCCGCGCGCGGTGGAACTCACCGCGGAGAGGATCGCGGCGGAACGCGCCTAATGTACAGGAGACAACAATGAGCATCTACGACATCAACGATCTAAACGCCCTTCTTGCGGGCAATCCGTATCCCGGCAGGGGCATCGTCATCGGCAAGTCCGCGGACGGGAAGCACGCCGTGTTTGCCTACTTCATCATGGGCAGGAGCGAGAACAGCCGCAACCGCGTCTTCGTGGAAAAGGAGAACGAGCTCGTCATCTATCCCTACGACGAGAGCAAGGTGGAGGATCCTTCCCTCATCATCTATTCTCCCGTCAAGCGCGTATGGAACAAGTGGGTGGTCACCAACGGCGACCAGACTGACACCGTCGAGGCGGCGCTGCTTGCGGGCGACAGCTTCGAGAGCGCGCTCGAAAAACGCGAGTTCGAGCCCGACGCGCCCAATTTCACCCCCCGCATAAGCGGGCTCATCGACCTTGAAAGCAAGTTCCGCTATAAGCTTTCGATATTGAAGAGCGCGGACGCGGAGGGGAGCGCGTGCAACCGCTTCACCTTCTCCTACGAGCCGCTGAACGGGCTGGGACACTTCATCCACACCTACAACTCGGACGGTGACCCCATCCCCACTTTTACCGGGGAGCCGGAGCGCGTCGCGATAGGCTCCGACATTACGAAGTTCGCAAACGGCGTCTGGGAGAGCCTGAACGCCGCGAACAAGATCGCGCTCTATGTCGGTTTCATCGACCTCAAAACATTCAGAATGAAGACGGCGCTCTTCAACAAGCACGTTAAAGAGGAGAAAAAATGAAGGAATTCGAGCTCAAATACGGCTGCAACCCCAATCAGAAGCCCGCGCGCATCTTCATGCACGACGGCAGGGAACTCCCGGTGGAGATCCTGAACGGCAGACCCGGATATATCAACTTCCTGGACGCTTTCAACAGCTGGCAGCTCGTGAAGGAGCTCAAAGAGGCGACGGGAGAGTGCTGCGCCACCTCCTTCAAGCACGTGAGCCCCACCTCGGCGGCGCTCGGCAGACCCCTCGGCGACAGGTTGAAAAAGGCGTGCTTCGTGGATGACATCGAGGGGTTGGACGAGAGCCCGATCGCCTGCGCATACGCAAGGGCGCGCGGCACGGACAGGATGTCCTCTTTCGGCGACTGGATCGCCCTTTCCGACGAGTGCGACGCCACCTGCGCAAAGATAATCGCGCGTGAAGTGTCCGACGGCATCATTGCTCCCGCCTACACACCCGAGGCTCTCGACATCCTCGCCGCCAAGCGCAAGGGCACATACAACATCGTGAAGGTGGACCCCCTCTACGTCCCCGACCCTGTGGAGCGCAAGCAGGTCTTCGGCGTGACCTTCGAGCAGGGCAGGAACAATTTCAGGATCGACCGCGAACTCCTGAAGAACGTCGTCACCGAGAAGCCCCTCCCGCACGACGCGGAGACGGACCTCATCGTTGCGCTCATCACCCTCAAATATACGCAGTCCAATTCCGTGGCGTTTGCCGAGGACGGACAGGCGATCGGTGTGGGCGCAGGGCAGCAGTCCCGCATCCATTGCACCCGCCTCGCCGGACAGAAAGCCGACCTCTGGCACCTCAGACAGCACGATAAAGTGCTTTCTCTGCAATTTGCCGAGGGCGTGGGCAGACCGGAAAAGAACAACATCATCGACATCTATCTCTCCGATGAGTGCGAGGACGTCATCGGCGAGGACGTGTGGAGGAAGTATTTCGCCGTCCGTCCCGAGGAGTTCACGAGAGAGGAAAAGAGGGCATATCTCGACACCCTCACCGGCGTCTCTCTCGGCTCCGACGCATTCTTCCCCTTTGACGACAACATCGTCCGCGCGAGGAAGAGCGGCGTGTCGTATGTCGCGGAGCCCGGCGGTTCCGTGCGCGACGACATCGTCATCTACACCTGCAACAAGCTCGGCATCGCGATGGCGTTCACGGGGATGCGTCTCTTCCATCATTGAGGTGCAAAATGAAGATCCTTGTGGTCGGTTCCGGCGGCAGAGAGCACGCCGTCATCAAAGCCCTGAAACGCAGCCCCGAGGCGGAGGAGATCTTCGCCCTTCCCGGCAACGGCGGCATCGCCGCGGACGCCACTTGCGTGAACGTCGGCGCAAAGGACATCGAGGGCATCGCGAAGTTTGCAAAAGAGAACGGCATAGATTACGCCGTCGTCACCCCCGACGATCCCCTCGTGCTCGGCGCCGTGGACGCGCTGGAAGAAGTGGGCGTGCCCTGTTTCGGTCCCCGCGCGAACGCCGCGATCATCGAAGGCAGCAAGGCGTTTTCCAAGGCGCTCATGAAAAAGTACGGCATCCCCACCGCGCGTTATGAGACCTTTGAGGACGAAAGCGCGGCGGAGAGATATATAGACGGACTTCCCGAAGGCAACATCGTCGTCAAGGCGGACGGTCTCGCACTCGGCAAGGGCGTCATCATCGCGGAGAGCAGGGAAGAGGCGAAAGCCGCCGTGCGCTCCATGATGCTGGACGGCAAGTTCGGCGCGAGCGGCAGCCGTGTGGTCATCGAAGAGTTCCTGACCGGTCCCGAAGTCTCCGTCCTCTCCTTTACGGACGGCGAGACGGTGGTGCCCATGGTGTCTTCCATGGATCACAAGCGCGCCATCGACGGCGACAAGGGGCTGAATACGGGCGGCATGGGCGTCGTCGCGCCCAACCCCTATTATACGGACGAGATCGCGGCGGAGTGCATGGAAAAGATATTCCTCCCCACCGTCCGTGCCATGAAAGAGGAGGGGCGCACCTTCCGCGGCTGTCTCTATTTCGGGCTGATGATCACCCCGGACGGACCCAAGGTGATCGAATACAACTGCCGTTTCGGCGACCCCGAGACGCAGGCGGTGCTGCCCCTTCTTGAAAGCGACCTGCTCACCGTCATGCGCGCCTGCACGGACGGCACCCTGAGCGATGTCGAAGTGCGCTTCTCGAAAAAGGCGTCCTGCTGCCTGGTCAAAGCGTCCGCGGGCTACCCGGAAAAGTATGAGACGGGCTTCCCGATCACGGTGGAGAGCGGGCTCGACGCCGAGCTTTACATCGCGGGCGCGAAGCTCTCGGACGGCGCATTGCTCACCGCGGGCGGCAGAGTGCTCGGAGTCACCGCCGTTGCGGACACGCTCCCCGAGGCGGTGGAGAAAGCGTACCGCGAAGGAGAGAAAGTGCACTTCACAAACGAGTTCTTCCGTCACGACATCGGGGCGAGAGCTCTTGCCGCAAAACGCGGTTGAACGCGCAGATCCAAACGATAAACATCCTTTTCGCGTGCAAACGCTGTACGGAGGAGATATGGTAAACAGATTGTTCGTCGAAAAGAAAGAGGCGCTCGCGGCTGAAGCGCGGGCACTCTTTTCCGAGGCGCGCGGGATGCTCGGCATTAAGGGGCTCACCCGCGTCAGAGTGGTCAACCGTTACGACGTGGAAGGCGCGGACGGGGAGCTTTTGGAATATGCCAAGCGCAACATTTTTTCCGAGCCGCAGCTCGATACCGTGACCCTCGCGATAGAGACTGAGGGCGCCGCCGCCGTCTTCGGGGTGGAACCTCTCCCCGGGCAGTTCGACCAGCGCGCGGACTCCGCGGCGCAGTGCATACAGCTTGTCTCTCAGGGTGAGAAGCCCGTCGTCAGGACGGCGAAGTTCTACGTCCTCTACGGAGACCTCACGGCGGAGGATGTCGGCAAGATAAAGAAATTCGTCATCAACCCCGTGGAGTGCCGCGAGGCGGACACCGCGCTTCCCGAAACTCTGAAAACGGAATATCCCGCGCCGCATGACGTCGAGACTCTGCACGGTTTCATAAAGATGGGCGAGGACGAGCTCGCCGCATTCGTGAGGAAATACGGGCTCGCGATGGACGCGGACGACGTCAGGTTCTGCCGCGACTATTTCGCCTTCGAGCACCGCGACCCCACTCTCACGGAAGTGAGGATGATCGACACCTATTGGTCGGATCATTGCCGTCACACCACCTTCCTCACCACCATAGACAAGGCGGAGTTCGAGGACGCGGAAGTGCAGGCGGCTTGGGAGGACTATCTTGCCGTGCGCGAGAAGCTGGGCAGGACGGAGAAACCCGTCAACCTCATGGACATCGCCACCATCGCGGCGAAGATGCTGCGCAAGGAAGGCAAGCTCGAAAACCTCGACGTCTCAGACGAGATCAACGCCTGCACGGTGAAGATCAAGGTGGACGTCGACGGCAAGGATGAGGACTGGCTGCTGCTGTTCAAGAATGAGACGCACAACCATCCCACCGAGATAGAGCCTTTCGGCGGCGCGGCGACCTGCATCGGCGGCGCCATCCGCGACCCGCTCTCCGGGAGAGCATACGTCTATTCCGCCATGCGCGTCACGGGCGCGGGCGATCCTCTCACTCCCATCGAGGAGACCTTGCCCGGCAAACTGCCGCAGAAAAAGATCGTCACCACGGCTGCCGCCGGTTACAGCTCCTACGGCAACCAGATCGGGCTCGCCACGGGCATCGTGGACGAGATATATCACCCCGGCTATGTCGCAAAGCGCCTCGAGATCGGCGCTGTGACGGGCGCCGTTCCCGCGCGCAATGTAGTGAGAGAGACTCCCGCCCCCGGCGACGTGGTCATCCTGCTCGGCGGCAGGACGGGACGAGACGGCTGCGGCGGAGCGACGGGCTCGTCAAAGGCGCACAGCGCCGAGTCCCTTTCCACCTGCGGCGCGGAAGTGCAGAAGGGCAACGCTCCCGAGGAGCGCAAATTGCAGCGTCTCTTCCGCAACCCGGAGGCGTCCCTTCTCATAAAGCGGTGCAACGACTTCGGCGCGGGCGGCGTTTCCGTTGCGATAGGTGAGCTCGCGGACGGGCTCTTCATCGACCTCAACGCCGTGCCCAAGAAATACGAAGGGCTGGACGGCACCGAGCTTGCCATCAGCGAATCGCAGGAGAGGATGGCGGTGGTGGTCGCTCCCGAAAACGCTGAGAAGTTCCGCGCGCTCGCGAATGCCGAGAATCTCGAAGCCACCGTCGTCGCGAAAGTCACCGAGGAACCCCGTCTCAGGATGCAATGGAACGGGAAGATCATCGTGGACATCTCCCGCGAGTTCCTCAATTCCAACGGCGCGGAGAAGCACGCCACGGCAAAACAGGTGAAGGCGGGCAGTCTCCGTAAGGACATCCCGGCAGGCTTTGCGGAGGGCATGAAAGCGCTGGTCTCCGAGCTCAACGTCTGCTCCAAGCGCGGGCTTTCGGAGAGGTTTGACAGCACCATCGGAGCGGGCACGGTGATGATGCCGTTCGGCGGCAAAAATCAGCTCACTCCCATACAGTGCATGGTCAACAAGGTCTCGGTCGAAAATGGCGAAACAGACACTTGTTCGCTCATGTCCTGGGGGTTTAACCCCTTTATCAGCGAAAAGAGCCCCTTCCACGGCGCCTATCTCGCCGTCATCGAAAGCGTCGCGAAACTGGTCGCGGCGGGGGCGAGCACAAGGGAAGTTTATCTCACTTTCCAGGAGTATTTCGAGAAGCCCATGGGCAAGGCGGAGCGCTGGGGCAAGCCCCTTGCGGCGCTGCTCGGAGCGTACCGTGCACAGCGTGACCTCGGCATGGGAGCCATCGGCGGCAAGGACAGCATGAGCGGCACCTTCGAGCACATCGACGTGCCCCCGACCCTCGTCTCGTTCGCCGTCACGACGGAGAAGTGCGAGGAGGCGGTCTCGCCCGAGTTCAAGCGCGAGGGGAGCGAGGTGCGCCTCGTGGAGTGCGCCTACGGCGCGGACGGTCTGCCCGTGGCGGAGAGCTTCCTGCAAACGGCGGAGAAAGTGCATGCGCTCATGCGCGAAGGCAAGGTTATATCCGCTTATACGCCCGCATACGGCGGCGTTGCGGAGGCGGTGTTCAAGTGCGCTCTCGGCAACGGATTCGGCTTCAGGTTTGCCGACGGCGTCACCCTCGAAGACGTCTTCGGATATAAATACGGCGCGTTCGTCATTGAGTGCGCGGAGGGCGTGACGCTCGGTAGGCAGCTCGGCAGGGTGACGGAGGAGCGCGCGTTCGTTTTCGGCGGCGAGAGCGTGACGCTTTCGGAGCTCTCCGAGGCATATGAGAACAAGCTGGAGAGCGTCTATTCCTGCAACATAAAGCAGGGCGGCGGCGACATCCCCAAGGTGAGTTATACGGGCGGCGCGGCAGCAAAGAGCGGCAGGAAGTTCGCTTCCCCCAAGATGCTCATCCCCGTGTTCCCCGGCACCAACTGCGAATACGACACCGCAAAGGCGGCAAGGCGCGCGGGCATCGACGCGGAGATCTTCGTCATCAACAATCTCACTCCCGCGGCGGTGGCGGAGTCCGCAGACGAGTTCGCAAGAAAGGTGCGCGAGGCAGAGATCGTCTTCATCCCGGGCGGTTTCTCGGGCGGCGACGAGCCGGACGGCAGCGGCAAGTTCATCACCTCATTCTTCCGCGGCGCCAAGGTGACGGACGCGGTGCGCGACCTGCTCAAACGCCGCGACGGTCTGATGGCGGGCATCTGCAACGGTTTCCAGGCGCTCATCAAGCTCGGTCTCGTGACCGTGGGCGACATCGTGGACGCGGACGAGAACGCGCCCACCCTCACATACAACACCATCGCGCGCCACCAGTCCAAGATCGTGAGGACGCGCGTCTGCTCCGACCTCTCTCCCTGGCTCACCCTGAAGAGCGTGGGCGACATCGTGAATGTGCCGATCTCACACGGAGAGGGCAGGTTTATGGCGTCTCCCGAGTGGTTGGAGAGGCTCGCGAAGAACGGGCAGATCGCGACGCAGTACGTCGATCTTTCCGGCGAGCCGACCTACGACATCGCCTTCAACCCCAACGGCAGCGACATGGCGGTGGAGGGCATCACGTCTCCCGACGGCAGGGTGCTCGGCAAGATGGGGCACAGCGAGCGCGTGGACAACGGGCTCTACCTCAACGTCCCCGGCGACTACGATATGGCGCTCTTCCGCTCGGCGGCGGCATATTTCGCTTAAGCTGCGGGAAGTCACAAACCAAAACAAAAGGAAAAAAAGATAAATCTTCGGAGATAAGACCATGGCAAAGTATTTTGAAGAACCGTCAAGAACTTTCAGCGAGTATCTTCTCATCCCCGGCTACACGGACGAGAACTGCATCCCCGCGAACGTCAGCCTTCGCACCCCGCTCGTAAAACACGCGAGGGGAGAGGAACCCGCCATCTCGCTCAACATCCCTCTCGTTTCCGCCATCATGCAGTCGGTGAGCAACGATACGCTCGCCATCGCTCTGGCGCGTGAGGGCGGCATCTCCTTCATCTACGGCTCGCAGTCGGTGGAGGACGAGGCGGCAATGGTCAGGCGCGTCAAGAACTATAAGGCGGGCTTCGTGGTGTCGGACTCCAACCTCACCCCGGACAGCACCCTCGCGGACGTGCTGGAACTCGTGCGCCGCAAGGGACACAACACCATCGCCGTCACGCACGACGGCACCAGCTTCGGCAAGCTGCTCGGCATCGTGACTTCGCGTGATTATCGCGTCAGCCGCATGGCACCCGAGACTCCCATCAAGGAGTTCATGACCCCGCTCGAAAAGCTGGTCACGGCGCCCGCTTCCACGGGGCTCGCGGAGGCGAACGACATCATCTGGGAGCACAAGCTCAACTCCATCCCCATCGTGTCGGACGAGGGCAACCTGATGTATATGGTCTTCCGCAAGGACTATGCTCAGCACAAGGAGAACCCGCTGGAACTGCTCGACGATCACAAGAGGTATATGGTGGGCGCGGGCATCAACACGCTGGACTACGAGAAGCGCGTCCCCGCACTCATCGACGCGGGTGTGGACGTGCTGTGCATCGACTCTTCTGAGGGTTACAGCATATGGCAGAAGCGCACTCTCGAGTTCATCCGCCGCAATTACGGTGACAGCGTCAAGGTGGGCGCGGGCAACGTCGTTGACCGTGACGGTTTCTTCTTCCTCGCCGAGTGCGGTGCGGATTTCGTCAAGGTGGGCATCGGCGGCGGCTCCATCTGCATCACCCGCGAACAGAAGGGCATCGGCCGCGGACAGGCGAGCGCGCTCATCGAGGTGGCGGAAGCCAGGAACGAGTATTACGAGAAGACGGGCATCTACATCCCCATCTGCTCGGACGGCGGCATCGTGCATGACTATCACATGACCCTCGCACTCGCCATGGGCGCGGACTTCCTCATGCTGGGCAGATATTTCGCCCGCTTCGACGAGAGCCCCACCGCCAAGCTCAACATCAACGGCAACTATGTCAAGGAGTATTGGGGAGAGGGCAGCAACCGCGCGCGCAACTGGCAGCGTTACGATCTCGGCGGCAAGTCCGGTCTTTCCTTCGAGGAGGGCGTGGACAGCTACGTCCCCTACGCCGGCAGCCTCAAAGATAATGTAGAAAAGAGCCTTTATAAGGTGCGTTCCACCATGTGCAACTGCGGCGCGATCACCATAAAGCAGCTCCAGCAGACCGCAAAGATGACCGTGGTCTCCGCCACCAGCATCACCGAGGGCGGCGCGCACGACGTCATCCAGAAGAACACCGGCTACACCAGCAGCAGATAAGGAGAGCATATGCAGGTCATAGACGGAAAACTCGTTGCAAAACTCACGCGCGAAGACATCGCGAAGCAGGTCGCGGCGCTGCCGCAGGACACCCTCGGCAAGATCGGGCTCGCGGTCATCCTCGTCGGCGACGATCCCGCAAGCCAGGTGTACGTGCGCAACAAGATCAACGGCTGCGCGGAGGTGGGCATCACGTCCACTCTCGTGAAAATGCCCGCAGACTCGACGCAGGAGGAAGTGGCGGAGAAGATAGATGCTCTCAACGCAGACCCCGCCGTCAGCGGCATCCTTTTGCAGCTTCCCGTCCCGAAACATCTCGACGAGGCGGCGCTCCTGCACCTTATCGACCCCGCAAAGGACGTGGACGGGTGCCATTACGTGCAGAAGGGCAAGCTGTGGACGGGCGAGCCCGAGCTCATCCCATGCACCCCTTACGGCGTCATCAAGCTGCTCGACCACTATTCCATCCCCATCGAGGGCAGGAACGCCGTCGTCGTCGGACGCTCCAACCTTGTCGGCAAGCCGCTCGCGCAGCTCCTCCTCGACCGCAACGCCACCGTCACGATATGTCACAGCCGCACGAAGGATCTCGGCTCGGTCACTTCCCGCGCTGACATCGTGTGCGTCGCCATCGGCAAAGCCAAGTTCCTGAAAGCGGACATGGTGAAGGAGGGCGCAGTCGTCATCGACGTCGGCATGGACCGCGACGAAAACGGCAAGCTCTGCGGCGACGTGGATTACGCCGAAGTCGCACCCAAGTGCTCCTACATCACCCCCGTCCCCGGCGGCGTCGGACCCATGACGGTGACCATGCTGCTGCAAAACACCGTCAAGGCGTACCGCCTGCAAAAGGGGCTGGACAAATGAGAATGCGGGACTTCCCGCAAAGCAAAATATAATGTGAAGAGAGCGGAGCCTAAGGCTCCGCTTTTGGACTTCGACGACACTCAAGCCTGGTGACGGACGCAGCATTGTGGCAAGTTCCGCTTTCGACAGTTCGCGGCGGAGTGAACGCCGTATAAACAGGCAAACGGACATCACCGGCACTTCAAAAACCACAAAGAAAACGACCGGCTCAGCCGGTCGTTTTGATTTGGGGAGCGGATCCGACGGCATTTCAGTAGCCTTTGGAGCAGTCCACTTCGTTGCCCGTCGGTTTGCCGTCCAGCCAAAGCAGGACGCGCGCCGTTATGTCCTCGACATAGCGTGAGTGCCCGTCGATGAGTTGCATCGCTTTGTGCGAGGAGAGCAGGATGTTGTCGAGTTCCTGGAAGGGATGGTCGAAGGGGATGAGCACTTCGCCCGGCTTTCTCGCTTTTTCGCGCCAGGTGTCGATGGCGGCGCCCGCCATCCCGCCCTTTGACAGCGCATGGTAGAGCGCACCCTCGTCGATGCAGTTGCTTCTTCCCACATTGACTATGAATTTGCCTTTGAGCAGGGAGAAGATCTCTTTGCCGAACATCCCGTTCGTGGCGCTCGTCCGCGGAAGGGAGAGGAAGAGGATGTCCGCCTTGCGGCAGAGTTCTTCGAGGGAGGGGACAAGTTCCACTCCGTCCGGATAGTCCTTGCCGCGGTCTATGGTCATGGTCGGGATGCCGTTGGCGGCAAGCAGAGCGTGGAGCTCCCGCCCGATGTGCCCGAAGCCGACCAGCCCCGCTTTCATCGCGAACAAACTCTTCCAATAGGGGTCTTCGATGTCCCAGTCCCCCTGGCGCATCTTGCGGTCGAACTCCGCGATGCGGCTGACGAGCGCGATGGCGAGACCGAAGGCATATTCCGCAATATACCGCGAGTTCACGTGCGAATTGACGAGCAGTATGCCGCGCTCGCCGAGCTCGCGCACGGGGAAGTCGTCCACGCCCGTCTTGTAAGCGAACACGGCTTTGAGGCGATCCGCCTCGGCGAGTTTCGCCGCGTCCGTTTTTTTGCCGACAAAGGCGTCCACGCCTTTGAGAGAGTAGTCCTCGAGCCCCGCAACGATGACTTCCGCATGCGGGGAGAGGGCTTTCACCATGGACGCGAATGCGTCGTCCGTTTCTGCAATGCTGAGCAAAATGCGAGGTTTGGTCACTGTTCACCTCCGATGTCCGCCTTCGAGGCGGGGGTTTCCGCCGCGAGGACGGCGGAGTAGTCCGAGATCTCCTTTTCGCCGAGGGCGAGCACGTCGCCCGGGACGGTGTGTTTCAATGCAAATGCCGCCGCCGCGAAGCGCAGGATGTCCGCGTCGCTCCTGCCGGTCAGCACGGAGTGCAGCAATGCGCCGTTGAATGCGTCGCCGCCGCCTATCTTCTCGCTTACGGGGAAGGTGAACTCCGGCACTTCCGTGCGTGCGGCGCCTCGCGTGAACATGACTATGCGCACGGAATGGCGCGTGGGGGAGAGCGCAGTGCGGTCTCGCAGCACCAGCCTTTTGCAGGCGGGGTAGTCGTCCATGGCGTGCTCCTCATCCGTATCCATGAAAGCGGCAAGGTCTCGGCTGCTCGCAAGCAGGATGTCCGCCTCTTTCGCCGCTCTTTTGAGCATCGGTTTCGCTTCGGCAACGCTCCAGAGGGCGGGGCGGTAGTTGAAGTCGAACGACACGGGTATGTGGCGCTCACGCGCTTCTCTGACGAGTCTGAAAGCAAGCTCGCGGGAAGAAGGGGAGAGCGCGAAGGATATGCCGCTCACATGGAAGAGGTCTGCGCCCGTGAACACGCTGTCGAGGTCGAAAGAATTTTCGCCGAGGCGGGTAAATGCGGAATGCTTCCGTGCGTAGACGACGTTCGCGCCGCGGCTCGCGTTGCCGCTTTCGGTGAAGTACATCCCCATGCCGTCACCCTCCGTGACGACGTGCGACGTCCCGACGCCGAGCCTTTTAAGATGGTCGAGGGCGGCTTGCCCCAGCGGACTTTGCGGGAGGGCGGAGAGATATTCCGTCTCGTGTCCGAGGGCGTGCAGGCAGGCGAGCACATTTGATTCCGTCCCGCCGTAGCAGGCGTCGAAGGCGCGGCTCGCGCGTATGGTGTCCGCCGTCGCGGACAGGCGGAGCAGGATCTCTCCGTATGCGACGATCTTTTTCATCGTGATCTCTCCTTATTAAGCCCCGTCCTGCCGCATATCCTCTTGCGGCAGACCTCGGCGTAATAGAGGCAGGTGAGCAGCGCTTCGCCGCACTCTTTCTTTATCTTGACATTGAAAGCGCGCCGCAACGCGAAACCCGCACCGTCCACCGCCGCCTTGAATTTGTTCACACAAGGGTAGAAACGGAACCTCACCCTCTCTGTCTTCCTCGGGTCGAGCTTTGCGGAATAGCCGAAGTCCACTCCGATGTCGTCGAACTTTACAAGATAAAGGTCACGCTCCAGCTTGCTCTTCTCAAGGCTGGGAAAGAGCTCGGCTTTCGTCTTTTTGTGCTCCCCGGCTTTCTCTTCCCGGGGGAGTGCGGCATCCTCTTCCGCTTGCGGGCAGGCGATGGGCGCTGCGCTCTTTCCCTTGCGGCGCTTCTTCGGGACGCTTTCCGCGGCGTCCTTCGCTCTTTGCTCCATGACGGCTTTGAGTTCGGCAGCGGTCACGTTGAGCGAGATGTAGAAATACATGTTCGGTTTGCCGCCCTCGATGAGGTCGCGAGCGAGACCGAGGAAGCTGTCTTTGAGGTCGAATGCACCGTTTTTGACGGATCCGTCCGTCCCTATCCCTGCGATCATATTTTCGTCGATCCCGTAGTTTTTCTGCAAAGTTTGAAAGATTATCCCACGGAATGCGTCATTTGCCGCCTCGGGAGAGCCGTCGATCAACCCGCCGTTCGGGAGGATGTCTTTCTCCTTCAGAGCGAGGGAGATGGGCTGAGCCAACTTGCCCTTCCACGTCGTCTTTTTCTTGCCGCGCTTCTCGATGAGGAGATAGCCGTCCGAGGTGAAGACCAACCCGTTGATGCCGATCTGATTGCCCAACTTGGACTCTTCGAGGGGAGAGACCTTGTCGTTGAACTCGTACACTTCGCGCAGCGTCATCGTGTCCGAGATGGAGTAGTCCATGCAGCGGTTGGTCACCAGCATATAGAAATACAGCGAGCGTTCGGTGTCGAGCACGAGCTCGCGCTTTTGCTCGTCATATCCCGCTTTTTTGAGGCGGATGGTGACGTTGTTGCTGATGGAGGACCCGCCGTGGGCGGCAAGGAGAGCGGCGGCATTTTCGCGCACGAAGCCGGGCAGCTCCCGCATGACGTCGGTGTCGCGGAATACGACGGAGGTGTCGCCGTTCACGTTGGCAAAGACGTCCACGCCTGAGATGCGCAGTCTGTGACGGTCGAAATAGTCCGAGATGTCCTCTTCGCGAAGTTTGTATTCCTTGCAATAGCGGTCCTTGACCATGCTGCGCGGGCAACGCATGTTTTGGGGCACACAGTCGATCACCATCAGTTCGCCGTCACGCGAGAAGCGGCTCTCTTCGGGATATTCTTCGATGACCTTGTGCCCTGAGTAGCGCGAGATGATCTTGTGATGGTCGTCTTCGAGTTTCAGCGACTCTTCCATCGTGTTCTTCACGCGGATGAGCACCTTGGCGACGATGATGGAGATCAGCGCGGCAAGGAAGACGCCGAGCAGATCCGTGCCCGTGAGTATCTCCAACGCCTTGTCTTTGGCGGGAACGCCGGCAATGAACGCTCCCAGCAAAAAGATGCCGACAGAGACGACGACAAGGGCGATGAGCTGCACCCAGAAATTCCTTATGATCTTGTCAAACCATTTTAGGATCTTTTTCATCTTCCTCCCCCTTTAAGTGACAACGGAAGCAAGCGGCGCAGAGCGCGCCGCACAACGAAAATATACCATATCGATAGCTTTTCGTCAAGATTAGGCGCGCGAAGAGCGCGGAAAAGCAGGGGCGCGCTCCGATATCCTTTCGGTTCCGTATCCCGTTGCCGCTTGCCGGAACGTAATAATATTGACTATGTTCGGCGCCGCCGATTTCCGCTCGAACAGAGGCGTTTGCCTTGCCGATACGGCAGGGTATCGGCATTGTCGACGTTTTTCTCGCCAAAAAAATCGACGGACGCGATATTCCTGCACCCCTGAGCAAGTGATCTTCTGCCGCGGCATTGTCTCGATGCCCCCCCGAAAAAAGCAATATCATCCAAATCCGTTTTTTCGGAGTTGCGGAACGTTTTCGGGACATTAAGCGTGCTGACATGACATCGAAGACAGGGGAAAACCCCCGTTTCGGAGGGAACACCATGACGCTCGTACTCTTTGTCATCGCAGTCATCTTCTACTTCTTCAAGGCACTCATTTCGGGCTGCAAATAACCTTGCACCGACCCTCGCCGCTCGCACCTTGACTCTTTTCAAACCGATGAAAAGCACTTAAAACAGTGTTTCGGAAATGCCTGCTGTCGCAGCACGATCCGTGTCACATATTCGGTTTTGTATTGCACGAAACTTAGGGTTGAGTATTACAATGATGAGCATAAAGCTCTTGTTTCGCTTGTCAATGTGTGCGACGCACCTTTGCGGCAAGATAAGTTGACGCCATCCGCATCGCCCTCGGCGATCCCTTGTCAAGCGCCGGCGCGTGTATGTTTCCTTTTCATTTGACCGTTCCCACCGTTGACAATGCACGAGCATTACACTATAATTGCCGCATACGGAGGCGTATCGAAGTGGTCATAACGAGGCGGTCTTGAAAACCGTTTGGGTGCAAGCCCACGGGGGTTCGAATCCCTCCGCCTCCGCCACAGCAGAAAAATGCGAACCCACAGCGTGGGGGCGCGTTTTTTTGTTGTGGCGGAGGCGAAGTAAAGGATGCGAACCCTTGCGGCATAAAGTCATTTTGCGCAAGGACAGATCCAGACACATACTTGTTTAAACATGTGCCAAAAAGTCTGTTGCCGCAGGGTTCGGCGGCTTGCGTAGCAAGACGCTTTCGCCCTTTAATATGGTTTGAAAGAGCAATGAAGTTTGCCAAAATGTTGCGCCCATACAAAGCTCTATACTTATGGCGAACATCCCTCCTCCTTCCACTATTTACACATCCTCGCTGTCCCGTTCTTGTTCCGCTTGTCCTTATGTATTCCGGTCCGGCATCCCTTCTCCTCCGCCGGCAAACAGGCGAACATAAAATTAAAATTAAAAATTTGAGGGCTATTTTCGGAACGCTGTTTGACAAATGTCGGGAAATGTGGTTTTATACTTTTAACGGAGGGGGATTTATATGCTCATCCGTATTGAGAAGATCGTCAAAAAAACTTGTAAGGCGGGTATTTTATGGAAGATGTGAAAACCATGGAAAACGGCGCCGTCGCGGTCGGCACCGAAAAGCGCAGCATTTGGCACAAGCTTTTCGGCACTTATCCCGGCGACGGCGAAATGCAGCCGAAAGAGGGCATTGCGTACTCTCTGTGCGGCTTCGGTCAGAACCTGATCTGCACCATCATCGGTTCTTATCTGACCGTCTTTATGACGGATGCGATCGGTTACGGTGCGTTGGCGGTCGCGCTGCTCATGCTGTTTGCGCGAATTTACGACGCATTGAACGACCCGATCATGGGCTCCATCGTCGACAGAACGCGCACCCCGTGGGGCAAGTGCCGTCCTTATCTTAAATGGATGGCGATCCCCGTCGCGGTGGTGACCATCCTGTGCTTCCTGCCGTGGTACCCCAACAACCCCGGCGGCTTTGCGGCAATGTCCGTCATGTACATAATCTGGGGCATGGTGTACACCGTCTGCGACGTGCCTTACTGGGGGCTGAACTCCCGCATGTCCAACGACACCTTCCGCCGCGGCAACCTGCTGACCATAGCGCGTCTGCTGTGCACGGCGGGCGCGGGCATCGTCACCATCGTGGTGCCTCAGGTCACCAGCGGTATGACCGGCACTTTGCAGACCAACATCAACGCCTATCAGGGCATCGTTTCCCAGATCCAGTTCGCGGTGGACAGCGAGGGCGGCGAGATCATCGTCCCCGACCTTGCGGATGTGGACAAGGACGGAGACAAAACCGAAGATTTTTCTCTCAACTTTGACGCCAACCGTGACGGCACGTTTGCGAACATCACCGCAAACTACGGCACGCTTGAAAACTTCATTTTGAAAGAGTTCGGCAAGGATTCCGCAGTATACAACGCGTATCTCGAGGCGAAAGCCGTTTACGAAGGCAAGGACAGCGAAGGCGGCGAGCTGATAAACGACAAGCCCATGAGCGAATGGACGGCGAACGATCTTCAGAAGATCCTGGACGGCACTCTCAGCGAAAAGCAGAATGACCTCAGCTACATCTACTTCGTGGCGGCGATCATCTGTGTCGCGGTCGGTATGCCTCTCTTCTTCGTCGGCTTCAAATTCACGAAGGAGAGGACGAGCGAACTGGATAACGTCAAACCCCCGTCTCTCAAGCACAACCTCTCCCTGCTGTTCAAGAACAAGCCCCTCATGCTCATCGTCATCTCCGGCATCCTGGGCGCGGCGAGAATGGTCTTCACCTACACGGGCGGACTCTACTTCTGCAAATATGTCCTTGACAGCGTCAACTTCATAGGAATGCACGGCGAAGGTCTCTACACTCTGGTCACCATCGCCATCGTCCCCGGCGGACTCATCGCCTCGCTCCTGGTGCCTTATCTCACCAAGAAGATAGGCAAGAAACAGTCCTACATCTGGACGAATATCGCGGGCGGCGTGGCTCTCCTCATCGCGTTCATCGTCGGTATGGCGATCGACAAAGGCAACTACACCTCGACGGCGACTCTCGTCATCGCGCTGCTTGCCATCGTCGTCTCCGGCATCCCGTCCGGTCTCACCAACATCGTTTCCTACGCCATGATCGGCGACACCATCGAGTATCTCGAGCTCAAGACGGGCGAGAGAGCGGAAGGCATCTGCTTCGCGATGCAGACCTTCATCAACAAGATCGGTATGGCGATCGGCGCGTTCATCGGCGTCATGGGTTACTATCTCGCGGGCGTCACCGCCAACAACCCCGGCGCGCTGGACGCAAGCGGCAAAGACGTCATGTGGATCATGCTCATGCTGGTCGCGGCTCTGAGCTTCATCCTCTCCGCCGTCCCCATCTTCTTCTACAAGTTCAACGAGAAGGAGCAGCAGGAGGCAGTCGCCGAGATCAAGCGTCGCAACGAGGCTAAACTCGTGGCGGAGGGCGCGGACGGCAGCACCGTCACGGTGGACGAGACCGTCGACACCACCGTCACCTCCGACGGCACCGAGGAAGAGGAGGTCACCGTCACGGTCACCGAGACTCCTCCCGATGATGAGGACAAAGAAGAGTAGACCCCTGCGGTCCGATGAAAACCCGCCTTTCGAGGCGGGTTTTCCTTTGCGGAAAAAGTGAATTTTCCGCTTTTTAAGGAGCGCGGAGCGTTGCTGTTCCCGAAGGGCGGAGATCTGCGGCGCCGAACGGGTCGTTTCATATCCGGGGGCAACATGTGTAAAAATGGCGGAAAACCACTAAAAAGACGCGCGTTTCCGCGCTATTCAGGGCTGCTCAGCGGCTCGGAAAGGAATATATATTCCTTTTTGAGAAGAATAAGAAGAGAGAAATGTGCGTCAAGCGTTTGCCAATCCGTGCGTTTGGGAATATAATCGTGTTCGACAAGTCGGAGGGACCATGTCGCAAGAGACAAAAAGCGTAGTGCAGAAGAAGAAAAAGATCGTCGCGATCGCCGTCATAGCCGTCATTTTCGTCGCGCTCGTCATCGGCATCGTCTTTACCGATCCCCTTTACACCAACCCCGAGGACATCTCCGAAGTGATGAATGACGCCGTCCTGCACGGCGAGAACAAGATCTCTCTCTTTGGGCTCGAGGTCAATCCCGCTCTCATTTCCGCCATTGCGGTGACCATACTTTTGCTGGGTTTTGCAGCCGTTGTGCGCATATTCGTCATCCCGCGTTTCAAGCGCGTCCCCGGCAAATTCCAGCTCTTCATCGAGACGATCGTCGGGCTCTTCGACGGGCTCGCAAAGGGCAACAGTCCCCACCGCAACGGCTTCCTCGGCGCGTACATCTTTGCCGCAGGGTGCTATATCTTTGTGGGCACCGTGTTCGAGCTTGTCGGCATCCCCGTAGTCTCCACCGCCGGGCACTCGATGTCTCTCCCGGCGCCGCTTGCGGACATCAACGCCGCCATCGCGCTCGGCTTCCTCTCCTACTTCGTCATCCTCTCGGGCGGCATAGCGGGAGCGGGTCTCAGGGGAGTGGGGCGCACTCTGAAAGATTTCTCTCTGCCCATCTCCATGAGCTTCCGTCTCTTCGGAGCCATGCTCTCCGGGCTGCTCGTCACCGAACTCGTCTATTATTATCTCGCGTTGAGCTTCGTGCTGCCCGTCATCGTCGGGGTGCTGTTCACGCTCATGCACGCACTCATACAGACTTACGTCCTGGTCATGCTGACTTCGCTGTTCTACGGCGAGGTCTCGGAACCCTATCACAAGAAAAAGAAGGAACGCAGACGCGCGCGTCACTCTCACGGCAGCGCGCAGACCGCAGTTCAAGAGGTTTGATATGAAAAAAGCGATCAATCTGAAGATCATTGCCGCAGCAGTCATGCTCATCGTGGCTCTCGCCGCCCTCGGAGTCGTCCTCGGCATCGCGTTCACGGGAGATGTCGCGGCAGCCGAGCCCGAAGCGGGCACCGACGTCGTGACGGAGGCGGAGGGCGAGGCGGATGACGCCGTTCAGGCGCCCGCGGAGGATGAGACTCCCGCCGCACCTGCGGAAGACAACAAGGGCATGATCGCTCTCGCTGCGGCGATCGCGGTCGGTCTTGCGGCAGCGGCAGGCGCCATCGGCATGGGCATCGCCGTCGCGAAGTCCAACGAGAGCATCGCCCGTCAGCCCGAGGCGAAGAACGATGTGCGTTCGAGCATGATGCTCGGTCTCGTCTTCATCGAGACCGCCATCATCTACGCGCTCATCATCGCCATCCTCATCATCTTCGTGCTTTAAGGAGCGGATATGCCTCTCAACATCGATTGGCAGCAGATCCTGCTGCATCTGTTCAATTTCCTCATTCTCGGCGTCGGGCTTTACCTGCTGCTTTATAAGCCTGTCAAGAAGTTTATGAAGAAGAGGGAGGACGCTTACGCCGAGCGCGAGGCTGACACCGCGAAAGCCAAAGAGGATGCCGAAAACTCCCGTCGCGAGTATGATGACAAGCTCGCCCGCGCGGAGGAGGAGATCGCGTCCATGAAGCACGAGGCGGCTTTGTCGGCGGAAAACGCGCGCAAAGAAAGGATGCAGGCCGCGGAAGCGGAAGCGGAAAAGATAGTCGCCGATGCGAAAGCCGCGGCAGTCAAAGAACATGACCGCATCGTCGGCAAGGCGGGCGACGACATCCGCGATATAGTGGGCAAGATCGCCGAAAAAGTCGGTCCCGCAAACGATGTGGACGCGGCTTATGAGGAATTCCTCGCCGCTGCCGAAAAAGGAAAACAAGATGGCAAAGATTAAGGCGGTCCTTTATTCCGAATCCCGTCCCTCGGACGCGCAATTTGCGCGTTTCGTGCGTTTTCTCACGGAAAAATACGGAGATACGGAGCTTGAATGGGTGCGCAGTTCCGCCTATCCCGGCGGCTTCGGGCTGGAAGTCGGGGGAGACGTCTATGATTGGAGCGCGGGCGGCAGGCTGACTCAGCTCAAAAACAAACTCGCCTCTCTCGCACTTTCCGAGAGCAATGTCATCCCTCTCATCCGAAAGGCGGTCGACGAGTGGTCGCCCGAAGTGCTTTCCGAAGAGCGCGGCAGAGTGCTTTCCGTCGGCGACGGCATCGCCAGAGTGGACGGGCTCGCGCACGCCACTTACGGCGAGATCGTCATCTTCGAGTGCGGAGTGAAGGGCATGGTGCAGGAGCTCCGGCGGGACAGCGTGGGCGTGATCATGTTCGGCGACAGCCGCGACGTCACGGCGGGAAGCGCCGTGCACCGCACGGGCAAGACCGCGGGCGTCCCCGTAGGGGACGGTTTCCTCGGCAGAGTGATCAACGCGCTCGGCGAGCCCGTGGACGACGAGGGTGCGATCGAGGCGGACGGCTATCGTCCCATCGAGTGTCCCGCTCCCGGCATCGTCGACCGTCAGCCCGTCAACAAGCCCATGGAGACGGGGCTGCTCGTCGTGGACGCCCTCTTCCCCATCGGCAGGGGTCAGCGCGAGCTCATCATCGGGGACAGACAGACGGGCAAGACCGCCATCGCCCTCGACACCATCATCAATCAGAAAGGTAAGGGCGTCATCTGCATCTATGTCGCCATAGGGCAGAAGACTTCCTCCGTCGTGCGGCTTGCGGATATGCTGAAACGCTACGGCGTCCTCGACTACACCGTCATCCTCACCGCGGGCGCGGGGGAGTCCGCCCCCATGCAGTATATCGCCCCCTATGCGGGCTGCGCGCTTGCGGAATATTTCATGTATTCGGGCAAGGACGTCTTGATCGTCTATGACGACCTGAGCAAACACGCGGTGGCGTACCGCACCCTCAGCCTGCTTTTGGAGCGCGCTCCCGGGCGCGAGGCTTATCCCGGCGACGTCTTTTATCTGCATTCCAGACTGTTGGAGCGCGCGGCGCACCTCTCCGACGAGCTCGGCGGGGGCAGCATGACCGCGCTTCCCGTCGTCGAGACCCAGGCGGGCGACGTTTCCGCCTATATCCCCACCAATGTCATCTCCATCACGGACGGGCAGATATTCCTCGAGAGCGAGCTCTTTTTCGAGGGACAGCGCCCCGCCGTCAACGTCGGTCTTTCCGTCTCCCGAGTGGGCGGAAACGCGCAGACGCCGGCGGTGAAAAAGGCGGTCGGCTCCCTCCGTCTCGACCTTGCGCAATACCGCGAGATGGAGGTCTTCATGCAGTTTGCGGGCGACTTGGACGAGCTCACGCGCAAGCAGCTCTTCTACGGACAGGGGCTCATGAGACTGTTGCGTCAGCCGCAATGCAAGCCCTATACGCAGGCGCAGGAAGTGCTGTTGCTGGTGTGTGCGCTCGGGCACGTCTTCGAGAGCGTCCCGCCCGCCCGCATCAACGCCGAGGCGGAGAGGCTCATCGCCGCGCTCGAGGAGAGACACCCCGAGTTTTCGGCGGAGATCGCGGGCACGGGCAAACTTTCGCCCGAACTCAAAGAGAATATCCTTAAGGCGGCGAACGCCGTCATGGCGGAGAGGAAATGAGCGGTATCGCGGAGATAAAGCACAGGATCGCGAGCGTTCGTGACACCAAGAAGATCACGAACGCAATGTATCTCATCGCGTCCACCAAGGTGCGCAAGGCGAAGAACGACCTCGAGCGCACCATGCCTTATTTTTCCGCATTGCAAGGCGAGATCGCAGACATTTTTGCCGGCGTGCCTGAGCTTGACAGCGTCTATTTTGACACATCCGCACGCGAGGAGCCCCGGACGAAAGGCGGCTGCGGCATCCTCGTCATCACGGCGGACAAGGGGCTTGCCGGCGCCTACAACGCCAACGTCCTGAAAAGGGCGCAGGAGTTGCTCCGGGAGCATCCCGACAACCGTCTCTTCGTCGTCGGAGAGTACGGCAGGCAGTATTACAAAAACCACGGAGTGCCATTCGACGCGGAGTTCGACTACACCGCGCAGGATCCGACCCTCCACCGCGCGCGCGAGATCTGCGACATCCTCCTCTCCAAGTACGAGTCCGGGGAGCTTGACGAGATCTTTGTCGTCTACACCGATTTCGGAGGCGGGCGCTCGGAGCACGTGTATGCCAGGCGCCTGCTGCCCATCGAGAGGTCGGAAGGGAAGCGCGACGACGCGCATTTCGAGTTCGAGCCCTCCGCGGAAGAGGTGCTCGCCGGCATAGTGCACAGCTATGTCGCAGGGTTTGTCTACAGCGCGCTCGTGGACAGCTATTGCTGCGAGCAGAACGCCAGAATGGTGGCGATGCTCGGCGCCGACAACAACGCGGAGGAGATACTCTCCGAGCTCTCGCTCGAGTTCAACCGCGTCAGACAAGCCGCCATCACCCGCGAGATCACCGAGATCACCTCGGGTGCCAAAGCCATGCAGAATAAGGGAGCAAAAGGATGAAAGAAGGTGTGATCATCAGGATCTCCGGTCCCGTCGTGGACGTCGGTTTCCAAGGGGGGCTCCCCCTCCTCAAAGACGCCCTCGAAGCGGTGACGCCGGACGGCAAGACCAAGGTCATGGAAGTGGCGCAGCACCTCGACGACAGCAGCGTGCGCTGCGTCATGCTGTCCGAGAGCGAGGGGCTCTCGCGTGGCATGAGAGTGCGTGCGACGGGCGGCTCCATCACCGTCCCCGTAGGCGAAGTCACGCTGGGCAGGATGTTCAACGTCCTCGGCGCCCCCATTGACGGCGAGGGAGACCTTCCCGCCGACACCGAGCGCATGAGCATCTACCGTCCCGCCCCCTCGTTCTCCGAGCAGAGCTCCGCGGTGGAGATCCTCGAGACGGGCATAAAAGCCATCGACCTTCTGGAGCCCTATTCCAAGGGCGGCAAGATCGGTCTGTTCGGCGGCGCGGGCGTGGGCAAGACCGTCCTCATCCAGGAGCTTATCCACAATGTCGCCACCAAGCACGGCGGCTATTCCGTCTTCACGGGCGTGGGCGAGCGCAGCCGCGAGGGCAACGAGCTTTGGACGGAGATGAACGAGAGCGGCGTTGCGGAAAAGACCGCGCTCGTCTTCGGACAGATGAACGAGTCTCCCGGCGTGCGTATGCGCGTGGGGCTCGCAGGGCTCACCATGGCGGAATTCTTCCGCGACAAACGCCACAAGGACGTTCTGCTTTTCATCGACAACATCTTCCGCTTCGTGCAGGCGGGCAGCGAAGTCTCCACGCTTCTCGGCAGGATGCCTTCCGCCGTCGGCTATCAGCCCACTCTCGCGGAGGAGATGGGCGAGCTGCAGGAGCGCATCACTTCCACCAAGGAAGGCTCCGTCACTTCCGTGCAGGCGGTCTACGTCCCTGCGGACGACCTCACAGACCCCGCACCCGCGACCACCTTCACTCACCTCGACGCCACCACGGTGCTCAGCCGCAAGATCGCGGAGCAGGGCATCTATCCCGCCATCGACCCCCTCGGCTCTTCCTCCCGCATTCTCACGGAGGAGATCGTGGGTGCGGAACACTACCGCGTCGCAAGACAGGTGCAGGAAGTGCTGCAAAAGTATAAAGAGATCCAGGACATCATCGCCATCCTCGGCATGGAGGAGCTCAGCGACGAGGACAGGCTCACCGTCGCGCGTGCGAGAAAGATCCAGCGTTTCCTCTCCCAGCCCTTCTTCGTCGCGGAGAAGTTCTCGGGCAACGAAGGGAAGTACGTGTCCCTCGGCGACACCGTGCGCGGCTTTGCCGCCATCGTGGACGGGGAGGTGGACGATCTGCCCGAATCGGCGTTTTATAACGTCGGAACGATCGATGAAGCCGTCAAAAAGGCGGAAACCCTCAAAGGCGGGCTCGGCAAATGAACACCTTTTCTCTTCGCGTCTATGCCGCCGACAAGCCGTTTTTCGAGGGGGAGTGCGTCTCTCTCGTCATCCCCACGGCGTCGGGACAGTACGGCATCCTCGCGCATCACAGCAACTTCGTCGCGGCTGTCGTCCCGGGTGAGATGGACCTCACCATCGAAAAGGACGGCAGGACGGAGAGGGTGCGCGCGGCTGTTTCGGACGGCATAGCCAAGACGGAGAACAACACCGTCCTCGTCCTCGTGGACACCGCGGAGCGCGCGGAGGACATCGACGAGATCCTCGCCAAACGCGACGCGGACGCCGCGCTCGAGGATCTTTCACACAAACAGAGCCGCATGGAGTTTTATGCCGCGCAGGCGCGCCTCGCGCGTGCGATGAACCGTCTCAGGGTGGTCAGACACAAATAGCGGCGGCACAAATGGCAGTACCGCGCACAAGTGACATGACGGGCGTTGCCCGTCTTTTTTCTTGTCCTCCCTTTTTATCATCGCTCCGTGTGCGCTCTCTGCCTTCCGCTTCGGGCGCCGTGCGACATCGGCGCCGACAGGTGATGTGCTCTTCCGACACCATGCAGTATCGGTTTTTGAGAGTTTGCATATTTATCCTCGGACGCCCTGCGGCATTGCTTTTCGGGCGTTTTTCGCCGCCGGCGTGCGGCGGGTGAAAAAGGGGTGTTTTTGCCGCCGGAAAAACCTCGAAAGCGCTTGCCAAGACAATGCTCCTTTGATACAATGGAAAAGCTATATGTTGTGGTGTGACGCCGCAACGATTTCCATATATTGTTAGGAGGGGCTATGTTCATCACCAAGAGAGACGGCAAAAAGCAGAAGTTCGACGCCGTCAAGATCAAGAACGCTCTCGCAGCCGCTTTCCGCAGCGTGGAGCATGCCGTGACGGACGCGGAGCTCGACGCTCTCACGGACGCCGTCATCGCCAAGATCACCGCCTTCCCGACCACCGTCGAAGAGGTGCAGGACTTTGCGGAAAAGACCCTGATGGAGAAGGGCTATTTCGACGAAGTCAAGAGTTTCATCCTTTACCGCGACTCCCGCGCGAAGGCGAGGGCGTACCGCACCGAGATCGCGGAAAATTTCCCTGAAAGGGAGCTCTCCGCCGTGCTCAAAGGCATCCAGGCGGACTTCACCGAGCCAGAGTATGACCTGATGTATCTTTCAGGCAAGTTCGCCTCTTTCGCAAGAGAAGGAGCGGACGAAAACGCGCGCTATGCGGCGCTCGTGCGCGCCGCCGTCGAGCTCACCACCCAGGAAGCGCCCAAATGGGAGTTCATCTCCGCGCGTCTCGTGATGGCGGACATGCACTTCAAACTTGCCGCGCGCGAGAAGGAGAGGGGGATAGACGGCTTTTTCTCAAAGCTGAGCTATCTTACCGACCGAGGTCTTTACGGCAAATATATCCTCGAAAACTACACAGAGGAGGAAGTGAACGCCTGCGCCCGTCTCATCGACGCGGAGCGTGACAAACTTTTCACCTATTCCTCTTTGCAGCTCGTGCTCAAACGCTATGTCATCCACGACTTCGACGGCACGCTGCTCGAGACTCCGCAGGAGATGTTCCTCGGCATCGCAATGCACCTTGCGATGAAGGAGAAGGACAGGATGCGCTGGGTGAAGGCGTTCTACGACATGCTTTCCCTTTTGAAAGTGACGGTGGCGACCCCAACGCTTTCCAACTCTCGCAAGCCCTATCATCAGCTCTCGAGCTGTTTCATCGACACCGTGCCCGATTCTCTCGACGGCATCTACCGCAGCATCGACAACTTCTCCAAAGTGAGCAAGTTCGGGGGCGGCATGGGTCTCTATTTCGGCAAAGTACGCGCGACGGGCGCGCCCATACGCGGCTTCCAGGGCGCGGCGGGCGGAGTCATCCGTTGGATCAAACTCGTCAACGACACCGCCGTCGCGGTGGATCAGCTCGGCATGCGTCAGGGCGCCGTTGCGGTCTATCTCGACGCATGGCACAAGGATCTGCCCGAGTTTTTGCAGCTGCGCACCAACAACGGCGACGACAGGATGAAGGCGCACGACGTCTTCCCCGCGGTGTGCTATCCCGACCTCTTCTGGCGGCTCGCCCGCGACAACATCAACGCCCCGTGGTATATGATGTGCCCCCACGAGATATTCACCGTCAAAGGCTATCACCTCGAGGACAGCTACGGCGCGGATTGGGAGAGCAAATATTACGACTGCGTGCAGGACGAGCGCATCTCAAAGCGCGTCATCCCCGTGAAGGAAGTGGTGCGTCTGATCCTGAAATCCGCGGTGGAGACGGGCACTCCCTTCTGCTTCAACCGCGACCACGTCAACCGCACCAACCCCAACCCGCACAAGGGCATGATCTATTGCTCCAACCTCTGCACGGAGATTGCGCAGAACATGTCGCCCATCGAGCTCGTCTCCCGCGAGATAGTCACCGAGAACGGTGAGGAAGTGGTGGTGCAGGTCACCCGTCCCGGCGATTTTGTGGTGTGCAACCTCGCATCCCTCGTCCTGGGCAACATCGGCGTTACGAACGAGGCGGAACTTAAAGACATCGTGCGTACGGCGGTGCGCGGGCTGGACAACGTCATCGACCTCAATTTCTATCCCGTGGAGTACGCCAAGATCAACAACAAGAAGTATCGCCCCATCGGTCTCGGCGTGTCCGGCTATCACCATATGCTCGCGAAGAACGGCGTCAAGTGGGAGAGCGAGGAGCACATCGCCTTTGCGGACAAGGTGTTTGAGGACATCAACTACTACGCCATCGAGGCGAGCAGCGACATCGCGAAGGAAAAGGGGAGCTATCTCTTCTTCGAGGGCTCGGACTGGCAGACGGGCGCCTATTTCGACAAGCGCGAGTACCTCTCCGAAAGGTGGACCGCTCTCCGCGAAAAGGTGAAAGAGCAGGGGATGCGCAACTCCTATCTCATCGCCGTGGCGCCGACTTCCTCGACTTCCATCATCGCGGGGACGACTGCGGGTCTCGACCCCGTCATGAAGAAGTTCTTCTTTGAGGAGAAGAAGGGCGCCATGATCCCGCGCGTCGCGCCCGACCTCTCTCCCGCGACCTATTGGCTCTACAAAAACGCCCACCTCATCGACCAGACCTGGACGGTGAGAGCGGCGGGAGCAAGACAGCGTCATGTGGACCAGGCGCAGTCTCTCAACCTCTACATCACCAACGAGTTCACGATGCGGCAGGTGCTGAACCTCTACATCCTCGCTTGGGAGGAGGGCGTCAAGACCATCTATTACATCCGCTCCAAGTCCCTCGAAGTGGAAGAGTGCGAGTCCTGTTCGTCCTGACGCGGAACGCCGCGGGCGCGGAGAGCAAGCTCCTGCGCCGCTATCGCGCACAAAGGCGTGTAGCGACAAAATGTAAGGTTGAACAACACAAAACAACAATATAAAAGCAGCATTCGGAGGAATTATGGAAAAACATTATCTTAAAATGAAGCCCCTCTTCAACGAGCACGGCGACATCGAAGTGACCAAGCGCCGCATGATCGGCGGCAACACCACCAACCTCAACGACTTCAACAACCTCAAATATTCCTGGACGAGCGCGTGGTATCGCCAGGCGATGAACAACTTCTGGATCCCGGAAGAAGTCAACATGAATCAAGACATCAAGGACTACCGCAAGGCGCTCACTCCCGCAGAGCGCAGGGCGTATGACAAGGTGCTGAGTTTCCTGGTGTTTCTGGACTCCATACAGACCGCAAACCTTCCCGGCATCGGTGAATATATCACCGCCAACGAGGTCAACCTTTGCCTCAACATCCAGACCTATCAGGAGGCGATCCACTCTCAGAGCTACGGCTATATGCTGGACACCATCTGCTCCCCGGACGAGCGCACCGAGGTGCTCTATCAGTGGAAGGATGACGAGCATCTCCTCGCCCGCAACAAGTTCATCGGCGACATCTACAACCTCTTCCGCGAGGACAGGTCCGCAGAGACCCTTCTCAAAGTGATGATCGCCAACTACATCCTCGAAGGCATCTATTTCTATTCCGGCTTCATGTTCTTCTACAACCTGGGCAGGAACGGCAAGATGCCCGGCTCCGTGCAGGAGATCCGCTACATCAACCGCGACGAGAACACCCATCTCTGGCTCTTCCGCTCCATCATCCTTGAGCTCAAGAAAGAGGAGCCCGAGCTCTTCACCGACGATGCCGTCGAGGAGCTCAAAGAGATGATGCGCGAGGGCGTGCGGCAGGAGATCAAGTGGGGCAAGTACATCATCGGCAACGACATCCCCGGTCTCAACGAGCAGATGGTGGAGGACTACATCAAATATCTCGGCAACCTGCGCTCCAACGGCATCGGTTTCGGCAACCTCTACGACGGCTACGAGAAGGAGCCCGAGTCCATGGCGTGGGTGAGCCAATACTCCAACGCCAACCTCATCAAGACGGATTTCTTCGAAGCCCGCTCCACCGCCTACGCCAAGTCCAGCGCCCTCGAAGACGACCTGTGAGATATTCCCGCATCGTGCTTGACACAATTTCGAGATCATGCAATAATAATGTCCTCATCGGGCTTTGAGCCCGTAACAGTCATGTGCAACCGCGGCAAATGCCGCGGTTATGCTTTTGTCGGGCATATGCCCCCAAGTAATATAAAATCCCTTCGCACTCACAGTCTATATGACAAATTATTCTTCAGAGGAGTGTTGTTAAAAATAGGTTGATTTTATCCTATTTTTCGGTTATAATATTATCGGAGGTATGGATATGACGATAAGAACCGAGCAGATAGTCTCTATGACGGATGCCAATCAAAACTTTTCTCGAGTGGCGCGCGTTGCGGATTCCACGGGAGCTGCCGTGATCTTCAAGAATAACCGCCCGAAATATATTGTGCTCGATATCAATTCGAGCCCCTATCTCGATCTCACCGACGACGAAAAGATCGATGTTGTGGCGCGCAGGATACTCGAGCGTTATCGTCCCGCATTCGAGGAGCTCGCAAAATGATCAAATTCGGCAGAGATAAAGTCCTTTTGCTGCATCAGTTGATGATCGCCGAGACCGGCGGAAGCGCCGATGTTAGGGATCTCGGGTTGCTCGATTCCGCTCTTGAGAGCGCTTATGCTACATTCGATGGCAAGGAACTCTATCCCACAAAAGAGGAGAAAGCGGCAAGGATAGGTTATAGTCTGATTTCAAACCATGCATTCGTTGACGGCAACAAAAGGATAGGTATCTATGTTATGTTCACTTTTCTCGAAGTCAACGGGATACGCCTCGAAGCCACCAACGATGAAGTCGCTGCCGTCGGGCTCAGCATCGCCTCGGGCGAGATGAGCCATGCCGATCTCCTTGAATGGATCAAAACTCACAAAGTTTAATGCGAACGCCAACGCAAAAGCGCCGAAAAGAATTGCTCTGAGGCGGGTTTGCATTATTCCTGTCTGGCATATAAGCGGAGCGACGGAACGAGTGAGCGATGATTTCATAAGAAAGCGTCGCGGACGAGTTAAGTCCGCGACGCTCTGGTCTGGGTGAGAAGATTTGTAAGGAGCACAGCGACGGAATAGCGAAGGGGCGCGAGAATTGCGGCGGGGTGAGACGAAAGGCAGGAAGACAAATGGAGCTCGGCGGAGCATCAACAGCAAAACTGACAGGGGAGAGGCGTGGCGAGCGGACGTGAGCGTCACGTGTGGTCATCGTCTTCTCACCCCCGACAAAGCGAGGGGCACAGCGACATTTGTCGCTCAAAACTCAACCGACAGTCCCGCGAGCGGAAATGAGTGAAAGAGCGATAGTTTTGAAGCGGAGCGGAAAAACGAGGAGCGAATGAACGGTTCACATTTCCGCGCAGCGGAATAGAGCGGAGCGACGGAACGAGTGAGCGATGATTTCATAAGAAAGC